>ERZ1026876.190-NODE-190-length-39998-cov-16.932203_pt1 | contig 39998 bp, 63 predicted proteins | sample MGYA00380168_ERZ1026876 | MGnify/ENA primary metagenome ERZ1026876 (study PRJEB33269, sample SAMEA4719804) | human gut metagenome | biome: human-associated habitat; feature: organic feature; material: feces | place: Cameroon | collected 2013-10 ... | reverse complement strand
CCCCCTTCCGAAAAAACGGGCTGAGCGGGTCAAGCCCTTATTCGGGGTGTCCCCTGACTTTGCCGCTGGCCTTGCGCGCACGCACACGCGCGAGGATGGTATACAGATTGCACAAATATGGATGAAACGGAGATCGTGATGGGAAAAAGGAAAACACCGGCCACCGCCAGCGAAAAATACCGGACGGAGCTGGCGGAGATCGAGCAGGCCGCAAAAGCAGCCAACTGCGACACAAACTTTTTGTATCGCTCCACGCTGGACCGGTATGTTACGCAGTTGAACCTTCTGGATCAGGCACAGGACGACATGGATGAGCGCGGTATCACCGTTGTAAAGACCACCCCGCGCGGCGCGGAAATTGAAGTGGCAAACCCTTCCATTCAGGTCTATAACCAGACTGCCAGCGCAGCCAACTCCACCGTATCAACGCTGCTGCGGGTCGTGCAGACGTTTAAGTTTATGGCGGCGAAGCCCAGCGAGGACGATGAGCTGTAATATTCCCCCGGAGATCTTGGAGTACATTGAGCAGGTGGAGAACAATGCTCCGCGTGCTTGCAAGGAGCAGCACGCCCTTGTTGCACTGATCCGGCGCGTTTTTGCAACTGAAGATATTTATGTGGATACCGAGCGTATGCGGAAATACTTCCGCCTCGCCCGGTATTTTCCTTATGACCGCCTTTTTCCGTGGCAGACCTTTGCACTGGGGCTTTGGTTATGCACCTATCGCAGAGACGGAAGCCCCCGGTTCAAGACGTTGCTTGCTATGGTCGGGCGCGGCGCTGGCAAGGATGGCGTGATTGCTATTTCCTCGGCAGCGCTCATCAGCCCATACAACCCTGTGCCGCACTACAACGTAGATATCTGCGCCAACAACGAGGAGCAGGCCGTCACCCCCGTGAAGGATATCGTAGAAGCGCTGGAAAACCCAAAATGGGAAGCCAAGCTTTCACGCTTCTATTACCACACAAAAGAAGTGCTGCAGGGGCGAAAGAATCTGGGCGAGGTAAAAGGCCGCACCAATAACCCCAAGGGACGCGATGGTATGCGTTCCGGTGCGGTCATCTTCAACGAGGTGCATCAGTACCAGAATTACGACAACATCAAAGTGTTTATCACCGGCCAAGGCAAGGTTGCAGAGCCTCGCGTTGGCTTTTTTACATCCAACGGCGATGTATCGGACGGCCCTCTGGACGATTACCTTGCCAGAGGTCGGCGCATTTTGTTTGAGGGTGAACCGGACGAGGGCTTTTTGCCGTTCATCTGCTGCCTGAACACCAAAGACGAGGTGCACGACCCGGAAAACTGGTGCATGGCAAACCCTTCCCTGCCCTATCTGCCGCACCTGATGCAGGAGATCCACGATGAATACCGCGACTGGAAAGAGCGCCCGGAGCAGAACGGCGATTTTATCACAAAACGCATGGGCATCCGGGACGGCGCGAAAGAAATCTCTGTTACAGACTACGAAAATATCAGAGCAACAAACCGCCCTCTGCCGGATATGGCCGGCTGGAGCTGCACTGTGGGCATCGACTACGCGGAATTAGATGACTGGGCGGCAGTAGACCTGCATTTCCGCAAAGGAGACCAACGCTATGATATCAATCACGCATGGATCTGCGCAAACAGCAAGACCCTGCCCCGGGTAAAAGCCCCATGGCGAACGTGGTGCGAAAACGGAGACTGCACCTATGTAGACGATGTGAGCATCTCGCCGTATCTTCTGACAGATTTCATCCGGGAAGCCGGACGGAAATACACCGTAAAAAAATTGGCGCTTGACCATTTCCGCTACACCATGATGGCAGAAGCACTGCAAAGCATCGGTTTTGACGCGAAGGATAAAAACCGGGTGAAGCTGGTACGCCCCAGCGACATTATGCAGGTTGACCCGGTAATACAGGATTGCTTTAACCGCCAATTGTTTACTTGGGGAGATGTGCCGCATCTGCGCTGGGCGGTCAACAACACCAAGCGCGTGCGCAGCAGCCGAAGCCAAGGCGTGGATACCGGAAACTTCATTTACGCCAAAATTGAGGGCAAAAGCCGAAAAACAGACCCGTTTATGGCACTGGCGGCAGCCATGACGGTGGAAAGTGATCTGGGCACCGGTCAGGTGCAGCTGCCAAAGATCGGAGCATTTTGCTGGTAACTTGCCGGTAACTTGCCGGAAGGAGAAAAACAATGTCTTTTTCTGAGAAAATCAAACAGTTTTTCGGGTTTTCGACGCCCGAGCAGAAGATCACCGCACATGATTTTCTGCTGAACGGCGATGACCTGACCTGCGAAATGCTTGGCTACTGGCAGGAGTACCAGCTGCGTGACCTTGCATTTAACTGCTGCGTAAACCTGATTGCGAACGCGATTGCAAACTGCGAGTTTAAGACGTTCGAGCGCGGGCAACCGGTCAAATCGGATTATTACTATCTGCTGAACGTAGAGCCGAACGTCAACGAAAACAGCACAGCGTTCTGGAAAAAAGTGATCTACAAGCTGTATGCCAAAAATGAAGCGCTTGTTGTTCCAATTCCGCGCGGTGGGAGCGTTGAGCTGGTGGTGGCAGACAGTTGGACGAAACCGGAATACATTCCCACACAGGAAAATGTATACCGCCAGATACAGGTCGGGCAGCAGTCGTATACCCGCGACCTGAAAGAACGCGAAGTGCTGCACCTTACTCTGAACAACGATGACGCAAAAAAGGTTGTGGACGCGCTGTATGAAAGCTACAAAAATCTGGTGCAGTCCAGCATCAAGAATAACGTCTGGAACAACGGTCAGCACATGAAGGTGCACGTCACGCAGGTGGCCAACGGTCAGGATGATTTTGAGCAAAAACTTTCTGCCATGCTGGAAAGCAGTTATAAACCATTTCTGGAATCCGGCACCGGTATTTTGCCGGAATTTGACGGCTACGAGTTCCAGTTAATGAACAACGGAACCGGCACAAAAGACACGCGGGACATCAAAGCCCTTTTTGATGATATCTTTTCTTTTACCGCGCGCGGACTGGGCATCCCGCCCGTGCTTGTGCAGGGGGATGTGGCGGGCATCAACGACATTATCACCCACTGGCTGACCACCGGCATCGACCCGTTGGCGGCGCAGATCAGCAAGGAGTTCAGCCGAAAGCTGATTCCAAAGGCGGATTGGCTGCGCGGAGACCGCGTATATGCGGATACCTCCACCATCCAGCACTTTGATATGTTCTCCAACGCAGCGAACATTGAAAAAATCGTTGAGAGCGCCGCATACAGCATCAACGAGCTGCGCGAAGCCACCGGCGGCGCGCCGCTGCCTGATGAATGGGCTAACATCCACTGGATGACCAAAAATATCGCTACCGTGGAAACCGTTGCAAGGGACGCCGCCACGGAAAGCAACCCGAAGGAGGAATAATATGCCGAAACCCTATTTTGATATCCAGCAGTTTGGCGAGCAGACGGATATCTATATCTTTGGCGATATCACAAGATACGCCGATGAAGCCAGCCAGGAGACCAGCGGGCACAGTCTTGTCCAGCAGCTGAAGAAAATCCCCGATGCAGCCGAGATCAATCTGCACATCGACAGCTTTGGCGGAAACGTTTCCGAAGGATGGGCGATCTACAACGCGCTGCAAAGCAGCCGTGCGCGGGTCACGTCCTATGCAGACGGGTTTGTTGCCAGCGCTGCCATTTACCCGTTTTTGGCTGGTCAGGAGCGTATCGCCAGCAATGTGAGCGCCTTTTACTTTCACCCGGCAAGCCAGCTTGCGGCCGGTTACGCCGAGGATCTGCGCAACGCGGCGAACGCACTGGACCAGCTGACCGAAATCGGGCTGGGCGCATTCACAAACGCCGGCATGGAGGAACAGGCTGCCCGCGACCTTGTAAACAGTAAGGCGTGGTACTCCCCTGCCGCTATGCTGGAAAAAGGTATTGCAACCAGCATCCGCAAAACCGGCGATGCTTCCGGCGTGTCCCAGAGCGTGCGCGGCTTGATCGTGCAGCAGCTTATGATGCCGCATAAGGATGAGACGCCGCCCGCTGAACCGAAGCCCAAAGAACCGCCCGCAAAGATCAGCCTGATGCAGATGCTTTGCAATATCTGAAAATAAGCCGTAAAGCAGCACTTCCTTCGTGGGAGTGCTGCTTTTTAAATACCAAAAAGGAGAAAACAACATGAATCTTTCTGAACTGTACAAGAACAATCAGAAGCTGAACGATCTGCGCCAGAAGCTGCACGATGCTTACAAGAGCAACGACGAGAATGCTGTGACTGACACCTTCCTGCAGATGTTCCAGACCGTGGGCGACATCAACCGCGAGGAGTACCAGCAGCAGCTGGACGGCATGAAGCAGGAGCTGGACAACTCCGTCCTGTATGCCCGCGGCGTGCGCCAGCTGACCAACGACGAGCGCGAGTACTATCAGGCCGTGGAGAAGGCCATGCGCGCCGACAACCCCAAGCAGGCGCTGGAGAACGTGACCGTTGTGTTCCCGCAGACGGTTATCAGCCGCGTGATGGACGATCTGGCATCCAAGCACCCGCTGCTGAGTAAGATCCAGTTTACCCCCACTGGCGGCGCGATCCGCATGATGCTGAACACCGACGGCATCCACAAGGCCAAGTGGGGCAAGCTGTGCGCTAAGATCGTGGAGGAGCTGACCTCCGGCTTCAAGGAAGTGGATGCAGGTCTGTACAAGCTGTCTGCGTTCATCCCTGTCTGCAAGGCACAGCTGGATCTGGGCCCCGAGTGGCTGGATCGTTACATCCGCGCTATTCTGGCTGAAGCTCTGGCGAACGGTCTGGAAGAGGGCATCGTCATGGGCGACGGCAACGATCAGCCCATTGGCATGGTGCGCGATGTGAGCGACGATGTCGCCGTGATCGGCGGCAAGACCTATCCCGAGAAGGCAAAGGTCAAGGTCAACGATTTCGAGCCTGCCACGATGGGCAATCTGATCTCTATGCTGGGCAAGACTGCCAACGGCAAGGATCGTGACCCGGATGATCTGATCCTGTTGGTCAACCCGCAGGATTACTACCTGCGCGTGATGCCTGCAACCACCGTGCGTGCCCCGGATGGCACCTACCGCAACGACATTTTCCCTGTTCCTCTGACCGTCATCAAGACCGCTGCGCTGCCGCGTGGTCAGGCTGTGTTCGGTATCGGCCATCTGTACTTTGCACCGGTCGGCATGAACAAGAACGGCCGCATCGAATACAGCGACGATTACCACTTCGTCGAGGACGAGCGCGTTTACCTGATCAAGCTGTACGCCAACGGTTTCCCGGTGGACAACAATGCCTTCCTGAATCTGGACATTACCGGCCTGCAGCCCATGACCTACCGCGTGACTACCGTTCCCGCGCCTGCCGCATCCAATGATGCAACTCTGAGCGCCCTGAAGCTGGGCAGTCTGAATCTGACCCCGGGCTTCACCTCCAGCAATGTGACCTATACGGCTACTACCTCTGCGGCCTCCAACACCATCACCGCAACCCCCGCTAACGCTGGCGCTAAGGTCAAAGTGGAAGTGGGCGGCAAGGAGATCGAGAACGGCAAGCCTGCGACCTGGAGCGAGGGCAGCAATACTGTGACCATTACCGTGACCGCTGCAGACGGTGAGACCGCCAAGACCTACACCGTCACGGTCACCAAGTCCTGATCATGACCAGCAAGTGGGACGAGCAGCGGGAAACGCTGCTGCCGGATATCAAAAACTATCTTGATATCACATGGTCGGATGATGCACTGGATAAAAAAATCTGGGACATCACAGTAGCCGGTATGCTCTATCTGGATAGCAAGATCGGCGTAGCACAAGACTACACGAAGCCCGGGCTTGCCCGTGCGCTGCTGATGGACTATGTGCGCTACACCCGCGACGGCGCAGCGGATATTTTTGAGCACAATTATCTGCACCTGCTGCTTGCGGCGAGAAACGAAAGGATGGTGACTAGTTTTGCAGAGAACGCGCAAAAGCCCGACCCGCCCTGACACGGAGATCAGCCAGACCTTCAACAGCGGGGTCGTGCAGATATTTTCCACCCGGGACGCTGCACCGGTCGGTCACTCCCCTGTTGTGGAGTGCACGGCAAAGTGCACCCTGCGGTACGAGGAGCAGCGCCTTGGCATCAACCGGCTGTACCTGAGCCGCCAGAATCAGGCGGAGATCATCCGAGTAATCCGCGTTCCGGCACCGCAGAGCATTGCAATTTCCAGTCAGGACGAAGCCCAGACCGAGGACGGCAGGCGCTACCGCATCGACACGGTACAGGCCGTCCAAAGCTGGCCGCCCGCGCTGGATCTGGCGTTGCGTGCCGTGGAGCATGACTATGACAACAGCTTACAGGAGGGCACCGAGGATGACATGGTATGAGTGCATCATTGCTGCCCACACAGCTGTTACGGACAGCGTAAGCCACGGCGGGCGGATGAAATCCAAACGGTATTTCGTCTGGCAGGAAGAAGCACCGGACGACCTCATTGCGGACGGCAAACACATCGAACGCGCCATGATCGGCACGACAGACCTGTTTACCACGATGGAGTTCGACCCATGGTGCGAAGCACTGGAAAAAGCGTTTGACGCTTCCGAGCACATCGCGTGGAAAAGGCTGCAACCGCAGTATGAAGCGGACCGTAACATCTGGCACTACGAGTGGCGCTGGGAGGTGTCCGGCTGTGGCTAAGATCTACGCTACCGGAATAGACCGCTATCTGCAAAAGCTGGAACGCCTAAACAAAAACACGGATACCGTCTGCAAACAGACGGTCTATGCAGGCGCAAAAGTTGTTGGTGACGCAATTGTGGCTGCCATTGATGCCATGCCTGTTCAGGAACCGCCAGAAAAGCAGCCGTATTTCTTTCTGTCCGATGCGGCAAAAGAAAGCGGCACGCTGATTACGGGCGTTTCCGAAGCCCAGAAACAGGGCTTGCGGGAAGGCTTTGGTATTGCGCAGATGGCGCACGAAGATAACAGCTGGAACACCAAAATAGGCTTTGACGGGTACAATTCCGTCAAAACGAAAACTTATCCGAAAGGGCAACCAAACGCTTTGATCGCTCGAAGCGTCGAGGGTGGCACCAGCATCCAGCAAAAGACCCCGTTTATTGCGCCCGCTGTCCGGCAGGCGCGAAAAGCTGCACAAAAAGCCATGGAAGAGACCATGGCGGAAAAGGTGCAGGAAATCATGGATAAATAATCTGCGCAGGGTGTCCACAGTGGACACCCTGCTTTTTTGTATGAAAGGAGAAAACACATGGTAACTACTGGTTTTTCCAATGTGCATATTGCCACTTACGCTTCTGAGAGCGGCGTTGTGTCCTACAGCGGCGTGCGCAAGCTGGGGCGCTCAGTGAGCATGAGCACCGATATTTCTACCAGTGATGACAACAAGTTTTACGCCGATGACCGGCTGGCGGAAACCGAGACCGGCTCTGCCTTCACCGATGGCAGCGGCACCTGCACCGTGGACGGCCTGACCGCAGAGGAAGAAGCCTTTATCATGGGCCTGAAAGCCGGCAACTCCGTAACGCCGGACGAGGGCACCGCAGTGGAGACCTACGAGTACGGCGCATCTATGGAGCCGCCTTATCTGGGGCTGGGCGCAGTCAAGAAGGTGCAGAAGGACGGCAAGAGTATGTGGAAGGCAATCGTCCTGTGCAAGATCCGCTTCAAGGTGCCCAAGGACGATGCCGAGACGCAGGGTGAGCAGATCGACTGGCAGACCCAGGATCTGGACTTCAGCATCATGCGCGATGACAGCGCCATGAACCGGTGGAAGATCATCCCCAAGAAGGAGTTTGACACCGAAGCAGCGGCGGTTGCGTTCATCAAGAAGGCACTGGGAGGTGCAGCATGATCGAGGACAAGTACATCGTATTCGCGCACGTCAAGGATGATGAGTACCCCATGTGCATGACCATCAAGGCGCTTTCTGTGCTGGAGGGCACCTACGGCTCTGTGGACAATATTTTTGGCGTTGCCAAGGAAGCCACAAAAACCGGCCGCGTTGCCGACCTTGCAAAGGCGGCACTGACCATTGCACCCGTGCTTGCGGATGCAGGCCGGGACTATGTGCGGGAGATGGCGGCAGAATCCAACGACAAGGAGTTTCAGGACATGGCGCAGAGCCTGCCGGACTTTCCTGCTGCTGCGGAACTGGAAAAGAGCATGACGTGGGCAGAGTGCCGCGCACTGTGGAACGACTGCGTTACCGCAATTGCGCGCGGCTCTGGGCGCGAGGTGGAGGCTGAACTGGACAACAGCGCAAAAAACGCGGAAAGCGCCATGTGATACAGCTTAACAGAACGTGGTTTCTGTTTTACGGCCGCAAACTGGGCATGAATGAGCATCAGGTGCATTCATGTCCAGTGGGCCGTATGCTGGATTATATGGCGTGTATGCAGATAGAAAACGGCGCGAACCAGAAGCTCTACGCCAGCGTGGACGATCTGGAAAAAATACGGTAAGGAGGTGAGAACGCATGGCAAAAACGGACATTGGCCCCAAAATAAGCGTTGAAGGCGAAAAAGAATACCGGCAGCAGATGCAAAACATCATTGCCCGGCAGAAAGAGTATGCCGCTGAGCTGAAATCTACCACGGCATCTATGGACGAGAACACCTCCGCAGAACAGCGTGCATCCTCGGTGGCGGCGGTGCTGCGCAAGCAAATCGCTGCAAAAAAGGATGCTATTTCTGCACAAAATTTAGTGCTGCAAAAAGCTGTTCTCAAATATGGTGAATCCAGCACAGAAGCATCCAAACTTCGGACGTCGATTTACAACACCAACGCAGAACTTCTCAACTTGAAAGGCCGCCTGCATGATGCGGAAAATGGCCTTGGAGAGTTTGCGTCTAAAGCAGATGACGCAAAAGAAAGTTTGGACGGCCTTGCAAGCACAGACACCGGGAGCGGTATGTTTGATGGGCTGCAATCGGCAGTCACAAAGGGAAGCATTGCGGCAAACCTGTTCAGCACGGTTTCGGGAAAAATCATTGAAGCGGGAAAGCAGGTCGTATCGACCGGTGTGCAGTACAATGCACAGCTGGAACAGTACCAGACCGCACTGACCAATATGCTGGGCAGCGAAGCGGAAGCTGTTGCCCTTTTGGACGAGATCAAACAGGACGCTGCCAAAACACCGTTTGATACTGCCGGTCTGGTAAAAGCAAACGAACTGCTTATCTCTACCGGCATAGATGCCGAAAGTTCCCGCAGAACCATTCTTGCATTGGGCGATGCAGTTTCTGCCACCGGCGGCGGCAATGAAGAGCTGAGCCGCATGGCGCAAAACCTGCAGCAGATCCAGAATGCAGGCAAGGCAACCAGCGCGGATATCAAGCAGTTTGCCTATGCCGGCATAGACGTTTACGGCATTCTTGCGGACTATACCGGAAAGACTGCCGAAGAAGTGCAAAATATGACGGTCACGTATGACTTGCTGTCTAATGCGCTTATTTCGGCGGCTGACGAAGGCGGCCGCTATTTCAACTCCATGAGCACCCAAAGCGAGACGCTGAACGGTCAGTGGAGCACGCTAAAAGATAACGCCACACAGCTTGCCGGGCTTATGACAGGTGACCTGACAGACGGAGTAAAAACCGTAATCGGGCACATGAATGACCTTACTGTTGCCGCGTCAGAAGCGTATGACACGGGTGGATGGCTTGGTCTGGCAGATGCGATTGCTTCTAACATCCCAATCGTTTCGGAACTTAAAACCGGGTTTGAGAATGCTACAACTGCCGCGATCAATTTTTTGGATCGTGCCAGTTATGCGCTGAACAAAGGCCTTAGCAAAGATGCTTACGCCGGATACAACAGCTACGAGGATTACCAAAAAGACCAGAGAAAAAAATCAAGTCAAACTGAAGAGGCTCGGCGACAAGCGAGAGAAGCACGCGGAAGAAAACACGCAGAGCGCGTTCGGCAGGCACAAGCATCGAAATATATTGTCCCTACTTACGATAATTCTAGCGGCGGCGGTGGAGGTGGCGGCAATTCCAGCGGAAGCTCAACCGTAAAGAAAGACTTAAAGAAATTAGTCAATACCGTAAACGATACAAACGTTGAGCTTGTAAAAGGAAATGAAAATACAGTTGGTGCCGTAAAAAAGACCATCGACACGGTAAAGAAAACTTATGACGTGTACGATAGTACAACGAACAAGCTTAAAGGAACGACAACCGAAACCCAGCAGACCGTAACCGAGAGCTGGAAAGAGATGGTGGACGGCGTAGAAACAAGCTACGAGCGTATCCGTGTTTTGGACGAAGCCGGAAATGAGATTTCTTCCAGTTTAAAAGTTGGCGCTGAGAACATATTAAGCAATCTCAAAAATACTACAACCACAAAAACAAACGAAACTCTGACCGCGCAAGAAGCTGGAATTGAAGACGCTATCGGCAATATTGAACGCGCAAGAGAGAGCACGCAGACCACTCAAAAAGTTCTGAACGAAGTAAGTGGTCAGATGGAAGAGACTGTAACCGGAACAGCTGAAACCATAACCGACAGCTATAAAGTTGTAATCGACGGTCAAGAGTATGCCGTTCAAGCAGTCACAAAATTTATTGATGGCTATTCACAGGGCACAACAAAAATTCTCACCGCCACAGCAACGAACATCAAGTACACCGAGGGCGTTCTGGGCGGCTTTTCCAAGTTTGTACTGGATCTGGATTCTAAGCTGGGCGGGCTGGAAAAGGTTGCAAGCAACCTGACAAAAAGCCCTCTGGGGCAGTGGTTCAGTGATTTGGCGCAGGGCTACCGCGCAAGCGACAGCTTTTGGGATAACATCGACGTTGTAGGCTTGCTTGTCGGAGGTGTGAAGGGATTCGCAACCGGCACGCAAATCACGCAAAACGTTGCGGGCGGAATTGCGGGTGCAATTATTGGTGTTGCCGGGAATCTGCTTGGCACATCCATCAGCACAGAAGCGGGCAGCTGGGGCGAAGATCTGGTTAAAGGACTTGCAAATGGCATTAGCGGAAGTGGTGGAGTAATCGTAAAGGCTGTTTCGTGGATCGGAAACCTAGTGAAAAGCTTTTTGGGCTTCTCCTGTCCTGATAAAGGACCGCTGCACGAGTATGAAAGCTGGATGCCGGATATGATCCAAGGTATGGCGGACGGCATCCGTGACAACGCTTACCTACTGCAGGACGCTGCTGCCGACCTTGGCGGAAAGCTGAAAATGCAATTGCAGTACGATGTGGGCAGCGCAAACGGCTTTGCACAGGTGGCTACCAACTCCCGCACGGTGAGCATGGGCGGCATCAATGTCAACGTGTACCCCTCTGAGGGTATGGACGAGGAACGCTTTGCCCAGTACACCATTACACGGCTTACACAAATGATAAACGAGGAGGCGGCAGCCAGTGGAGAAGTACCTGTATTTTAACGGGCACAGCAGCACCGAGTACTGCTGCCACATCGAACACAAACCCAGCATCCCGACCCCAAACCGCAAGTATGGGGAGTACGAGGTTGCAGGCCGAAATGGAATTTTGCACGCGGATCAGGGGCAGTATGAAAATATCACGGTATCGTATCAGCTGTACTTCCACGGCAGAAACCCCACACCGGAACAGCTGCGCAGCATCAAGGCGTGGCTGTGCGGTACGCCGGGCGCGTATCCCCTCTCTGACGGATACGACCCGGAGTATTTTTATCGCGGCATTGCGAAGATGGGCGATACCAGCAATATTCTGGACAAATACGGCCGGTTTACGGTGGAGTTTGACTGCGACCCACGGCATTTTTTGCGCTCTGGGCAAGAGCTGCAGGAGATGACAAACGGTCAGGTGCTGCTGAACCCGCTGGATCAGGTGGCACTCCCCTATTTTGAGGTGACCGGAAACGGTGAAGAAGGCGAGCTGACGGTAAACGGAAAAGCATTCGGCATGAAGCCGCCTGCCGAAAAGACCGTGTGCTGCGACGCAGAAACGTGGAACGCATGGCTGGAGGACGGCACCAACGCAAACCCGGTGACCGGCGGCATCTGGCCGGAGCTGGCAGCGGGTGAAAACCTTATCCAGTGGAGCGGCGGTATCCAGACCGTGAAGATCATGCCAAGGTGGTGGACGTTATGAAACCTGTTTTACACGATGAAAATGTGCTTTCGGCGGAAAACTACGGCTTTGGAACACTTTCGGATGAGCTGGAGTGCACTGTCAGCTGCGAGGAAAACGGAACGTACGACCTGACCTTACAGTACCCGGTAACCGGCATCCATGCGGAGGATCTTTTGGAGCGGCGCATCATCAGCGCACGGCCTTCCAGTTACGAAAACCGGCAGCTTTTCCGTATCTATCGCATCAGCCGCCCGATGAATGGGCGGTTTCAGGTTTCGGCGCACCATATCTCGTATGACCTTGGAAACTGCATTGTAAAGCCGTTCTCAGCAAAAACGCTTAAAGAAACGATCCAGAAGCTGAACGAAAACATTGTGGGAGATTGCAAGTTTGAGATCTCTGCAGATTACGACAACGAAACCGCATTTTCTGTTACAAAGCCCATGACTGTGCGCGCTGCGATGCTCTCCAACAACGGCAGCAGCATTGCAGACACCTACCTTGGCTACTGGGAGTTTGACGGCTTAAAGTGCACGCTGCGGCTTAAAAAAGAGGTAAACAGGGGCGCAGTCATTGCATACGGTCTGAACCTGGTGGACGTCACGCAGGAAAAGAACATCGACAACGTATACACCCACGTCTATCCGTACTGGGCAAACGCACAGAAGGGTAAGTTTTACGCGCTGGACCCCATAAAGGCATCTGAAATCGAGGGATACCAGAAGATCTACCCGCTGGACTTGAGCAGCTACTTCCAGAAAGCACCTTCGGACGAAAGCATGAGAAAGGCAACCACTGATTTTTTGTCCAAAAACCAAATCGGAAAGATAGAGCCAAGCCTGACCGTAAGCTATGTGCAGCTGGAAAAAACCGTAGAGTACAAAGACCAGAAGAACAAGATCATCCTGCGCGGCGATACGGTGGAAGTGCGTTACCTGCGCCTTGGCGTGAACGTTCTGGCCAGAGTGACAAAAACGGATTATGACGTGGTACACGACCGGTACGCTTCGATCTATGTAGGAAAGGCGAGCGAAAAGCTTGCAAGAACTACCGTAAAAGACCGCAACCGCATGAGCACCACAAACGACCGCGCTGTTGACGCAAGCCGTGTGGCCACAGACTACATTGGCGAAACGGACGATGGCGGCATCCAGTTCGGGCCCGGAAGCTATAACTATACGATCAACGAAAAAGGGCTTGAATTTCATGGGATAAAAAATAAGGAGCCCATCCTAATCTGGGAAAACGCGGAAACCAAAGAACCTCTTAAAAGTCTTGAAGCGCAAACGGTTAAAGTAGACCTTACCGGCTACTCCGCTATCCTGATCACCTACGAAAGCACAAAGGGCGCAACATGGTTTGCCGGTGGAGGAAGCGGCGGCAGAGTATCCAGCATAATACCGGTGAACGGAAAGACTTACACGCTTATGTATGCGTGGAACACCCCACATTTTCGAAACATAACGGTTTATCAAGATAAAATCGTGTTCGGGCCCGGAAAAGAGCGCACCTCTCGATACAGCCCGGTCACCGGTGTTGTTTGGACTAATCTGGATCTGGAGACGCCAACATCTGATGGATGGGCAACTAACAACGCTGTATGCGTACCACAAGAGCTTTTTGGTTTTTTGTAAGGAGGTGGCTATTGTGAAAAAAGATGGTTACTTATACCAGTGCACCGTGTGCCCGGACGGGCGCATAAAAAACGGTGGCTGGACGTTAAAAAGCGTCATTCCTAAAGAGCTGCCGCCGGATCAGCTGCTTTTTGAGGATTTCCCGGCCAATAGCAACGGCGGCAACGACTATATCTGGGACGGGCAGAAGTTGACTTTTGACCCGCTGCCGGAGGAAAGCGAGGAAGCAAATGCAGAAAATCAGGATTGATTTTGACAACCCCGGACTGCCGCAGCACATCAGCGCGGTGGAGAACGACAGCCAGAGCCGGTTTTTTCAGGCTACGCTGTACGAAAACGGCAAGGCGTATACTGCGCCTGCAGGGGCGAGCTACAGCATCATGTACCGTGGCTTCGGCCCTCAAAATCAGGGCTGGTACGACACCATCAACGACGGTGCGGGCAAGCGGGCAGCTTGTGCCGTGTCCGGCAACATTGTCACCTGCGAGATCGCGCGTCAGGCGCTGCAAGTGCCGGGTCATGTGAGCATCGTGCTTTGTGTAACGACCGGAAAGGGCTATATGCTTAAGAGCTGGCCTATCGAGTGCGACTGCAAAAACGACCGCTACGACAGCACCGCGGAGATCCAGAGCTTTTTCTACATCACGCAGGTCTCTAATGCGGACTGGACGCAGGCAATCCAGGCGGTGGAAGAGCTTAAAAACACAATCGACCCCACCCTCTCCCTCTCCGGCAAGGCTGCGGATGCGAAAGCGACTGGAGATGCGGTTGGGCAGGTGAAGGAAGATTTAGATGATGCAATAGGAAAACCATTAAAAGTTGAAGCAAATAAAAATGCGGATTTAATAGTAGAGAGTTTAACCAATGTTTATTTGCTGAACTTCGATAATGTGATTAAATCCGCAGATAGTGTAAAGATAAGAGCCACAACAAATGATAAAAATTCGGGTAGCCCCTTAAAGATATACATTACAGAAAAAACAGATACGAATAAGTGTATTGTACTTGAAATAATTGAACGTAGTTTTATTGATACTTCATTTGAGGAAGTAGTAGAAATATCAAATTATAGTAATGTAGTTGTTGGGTTAGCTGGTGCAATATTATATACAAATAAAACGGATAAACCCGGTGCATCCGCATTACCTAAAATGGTTGGTGAAACACTCAATGTATATTTGAGTGAGGATTTCAACATTGCTTATAATGCAAGTGTTTTTGCACAGTTTGACCTAGAACAAATGAATAGGGATGCAAAAAATAATAAAAATGTTGTTACTGTAAGCCATGATGGAAGCAAAATGTTCAAAAGTATCACGGAAGCTGTAACGTATGCAAAAACAATCGCTTCTAAAACAAATCCTATCACAATTATCGTTTATCCGGGCATTTACAACGAAAAAATTATTATTCACAATTCTTACATATCAATAATTGGCACTAATAAACAATACTGCATCATAATGAATGACAAAGGCGGCTATGACAATGCTCCAATTTTTGTATCTGGCAACTTTTATATCTCAAACTTAACTATCAAAGCAACGCATGACGGAACACCAAATTTCGTAGAAAACAGAACTGACGACTATAAAATTGGTGCATATGGAATACACATTGACGACTCTAATTATGCCAATACAGATGAAAAAATTGGAACTGTTGAAAATTGCATTATTTATTCAGCACAAAACCAAGCAATTGGAATTGGTATGGCAAAAAATTGCAAATACATTATCAGAAACTGCACATTGATTAACGATACCCCAGACCGCATGTATGAACTCTATACAAGGCCGCTAAAAACCGGTGCTTTAGGCTGTCATAGAGGATATTTTGACGGTAATTCTTTTTATCAAATTTTGGAAGTCTCAAATTGCATCTTAAAAGTCAACAAAGGTGTTTCCATTCAACTTGGCCCATTCAAGACTTCTAGTACAGGCATGGAAGAGCACTTTTATAACAATATGCTTTGGAGCGGAACATTAGGAAAGGATAACAGTGCAATATGGACTTATCCAGAATCACCTTATACAACCTATGAACTGGCAGAAGATTGCTATGGAAACAACGTCTTAGCATTAAATAAATGATTAACTAAAGAGGGCTTTAGCTTACTATTCGCTCACCAACACAAAATAGAAAGGACTGATATCATGCTCCCTATCATGGACGTTTCCCGCTGGCAAGGCAGCATCAACTGGGACAAGGTCAAGGCAAGCGGCCTTGTCTCCGGTGTGATGCTGCGGGCTCTGGGCAACAGCGCAGAGGACGAGCCCAGCAAGCCGTACATCGACCCCACCTTTGAGCGCAACTACGCCGAGTGCCAGCGGCTGGGCATCCCCTGCGGCGTGTACTACTACTGCAAGGCAGTTAACACGGCAGAAGCTGACGCAGAGCTTGCCCTGCTGCGCAAGGTGCTTACCGGCAAGACAGTACAGTTGCCGGTGGCGGTGGACATTGAGGACAGCTATGTGCAAGCACCGCTCGACAATCAAACCCTGACCGACATTGCCGCTCATGCGCTGGGCACGGTGGAGCGCTGGGGCTTTTACGCCATGCTGTACACCGGGCTTTACTTCGGCGAAGCCAATCTGTACATGGGCGGTGCGGCGCTCAAGCCTTATGACGTGTGGCTGGCAGCATACCTCAGCAAGAAGCCTGAACCGGGCTGGTCGTTCGGCTTGTGGCAGTACACCAGCAAGGGCAAGATTCCCGGCGTTGTGGACGCGATACCGGGCAAGATTTCCGGCGTGGACTTGTCGGTGCCATACAAGGACTACGCCAAAATCATCGCAAAGAAGGGTCTGACCCGTCTTCGGGAGGGCGCATGAGCGAAGCAATCATCGTGGCGATCATCACCGGCGGTCTGAGCCTGATCGGCGTGATCGTCTCCAACAACCGCACCGCTCAGAGCATGGACAAGAGCATGGACGCCAAGCTGGACAAGCAGCAGGCCGTCACCGAAACCAAGCTGGAAGAGCTGACCCGAGAAGTCCGGGCGCACAACAACTTTGCCCAGCGCATCCCGGTGCTGGAAGAACAGATCAAGGTGGCAAACCACCGCATCGAAGATCTCGAAAAAGAGAGAGGAGAGTAATACATGGAAACCATCCTTAACACTATTCTCACCCCGCTGCCCTCGTGGCTGGCGCTGGTGCTCATCGTTGTGGGCGCTGTGTCGCTTGCGTTGGGGCTTATCCGTCTGGGCTACGGCGCAGCGGTCAGGACGCTGGTGCTTGACCTGATCGACCAGGCAGAGCGAGAGATTCAGGGCACCAAGCGCGGCGCAGAGCGCAAGGCGTGGTGCGTCAAGATGCTACGCCACTATCTGGACAACAGCCGGTGGGGCAAGCTGGTCTCGTGGGCAATCACGGAAGAGACCATGAGCAAAGTGATTCAATTTTTCTTTGACCGGGCAAGAGCAGCCCTGCAAAAGCAGTAAGGAGGATATCATGGCAAGCACTACATACGAGCAGAAACGATTTTGTGAAATCAATAGATGCGGCAAAATCGACCATCTCGGTAACGTCCCCGTAATAGTACGCAACGCCGGACAGCTGCCGCAGCCTTTCTGGCTCGGTGTTGTTCATGGCGGCGGCTCGCGTAGTGCTGCCCGCTGCGCTGCAAGGACTTGACCGACAGCAGATGATCGCCGCCATTAAAAGCGCACCGCTTGGGAGGGTAGACCGTAAGATAGCCTTACTGCGGTATGTTGAGCGGCTTCCGCTGCCGGACATTGCAGCACAGACGCATTACAGCCGGACGGCGATAGGCTATCGGCTGAAAGGCATTGAAAAAATGCTAGATGTGTGATATCATAACTCTAATTGGGTGCGATTTCTCACGAAACGCATTGAAGCGGCAGGCTTTCGGGTCTGCCGCTTTTCTTTTTGCATGAATTGTGGTACAATATCTATGTCAAGTAAGTCTTAAATTGCGCTGAACAAAGGATAAGCCTTTCAGGGTCGGCTACGTGTGGCAGACCTGATTATCGGTGATGATGCCAACCGGATGGTGCGCAAGCCGACTTTGATATGATACAGTCTCCCACCCACCTACTTGCAATGCGTACCATGCGGGAGACGATTTTATATTATGAGGAAAAATATATGTGTGAATATTGTGAAATAAAACCTACGTTTCAAAATAACATTTCGGGTCATTGCGCGTATGATAAAGAAGGAAGTCAAAGAGTTCTTGCTCATGGTGGAATGCACAGTGACCTTGTTATGGGCGTGGATGAAAACGGGGCTGTTTTTATGGAATCAGATGAGGGCGAAAACAACTTATGGTATCCAAATTTTTGCCCCATTTGTGGGCGTAATCTGAAAAAATAAATAACCCTCCACTTAAAATATCTCGATTGAAAGGCTCCGGCCTTTGTAGAGAGCAGCATCGCCTGTGGACGGTTCTGCTCTTGATTTTTGTCTTATTCGCACTAGTTTTGTCGAAACCCTTGCCTTGCAAGCCGAAACGTGATATTTTAGTTTTGCTTCCAATGCGAAGTCCTTTAATAGTTAAGCGCTCATGCGGATTTTTCCGTGTGGGCGCTTTTCTTTTTTGTCCTTCGTTGTGCGTTCGTTGTCTCTCGTTTTCTGCCGATGCGGTACACTGGATGCACAAGGAGGGATGTTTTGTGAGCTATTATCCAACACCCGGAACACCCTACGTTCCGCAGCAGCCTGTCAATCCTTACGGCGGCATGGGCACGGTAGGCCTTGCCACTCCCCTGCCCAACACGCAGATGCAACAGGCACAACCGCAGCGTCCGCAGCCGATGAATGGGCAACAGCCTGTTCAGCAGTCGGCACAAGATGGCGGTTGGTTGCTTGGCAGACCTGTTTCCAGCAGGGAAGAATTTCTAGCGATACCGTCCGACCTGTACGGCAGACCAACCTACTGCCCGGACTTGCGCAGCGGTGTGATCTACTGCAAGCGGCTCAACCCGGACACCTGTGAATCCTATGTGCAAGAGTTTTACAGCCCGGAAGCATGGCGGCAGATGCAAGCACAACAGGCACAGCAGACCGCTGCACCGACACAGCAGTATGTGCCTATTGAGCAGTACAATACCCTCGTGCATCGGCTGGATGAACTGGAAAAGTGGCAGAAGAGCTTTTCCAAGCCCGCTGCCACCGCGAAGAAAGGAGAATAAGCAATGTCCTCTCCGTTTGATATGATTACCCACAGCCCCATCATGCAGCTGGCAAATCTGGCTCGTGCAGGACAAAACCCAATGTGGCTCATCCAGCAGTTAGGCGGGCAGAGCGCACCCATTATGCAGGGCTTGAATCTGATTCAGGGCAAAAACGAAGCGCAGCTCCGAACGATGGCGCAGAACCTCGCTAAAGAGCGCGGCATCGACCTGAACCAGCTGGCAAGCGCCCTGAACCTGACGCTGCCCCGATAAAGCATCCCTCTAAGCGAAACGCTTCTCAGTTTTGCGGACTTGACAAAAACCGCTTTTGTTTGGCTTCGCCCATCGCATACGGCGGTGGGATGGCATAACGCAAAACTGAAAGGAGTTTTGTTATGGACGATTTTGCAACTGGCTATCTGGCTGGGCAGGACGGCGGCAATAACAACGGCGGATTCTTCGGCAACGAAGGTCTGTGGGCGGTTATTATCCTCGCCATCATCTTCGGCTGGGGCACAAACGGCTATGGCCGGAACGGTGGTGACAACGGCATGAACAGCTACATCCCCTATCTGGTCGGCACTGGCGCAACCGGGCAGGGCGGCAACGACACCCGCGCGGCTCTGTCTGAGGGCTTCTACCAGCAGGATACCTCCCGTTCTCTGGCGGGCATCCAGAGCGGTATCTGCTCTCTGGGCTATGACCAGCTGGCACAGATGAACGGCGTCAACACCAACATCGCGAACGGCTTTGCAGGCGTGAACAGCGCCATCTGTCAGCTTGGCTATCAGAACGCACAGCTGGTGAACGGACTGGAGCGCAGCGTGTCCAACGGTGACAACGCCATCAACCTTGCCATCATGCAGGAGGGCAACGCACGGCAGGCCGGTCAGACCGCACTTGCCACGCAGCTTGCATCTTGCTGCTGCGAGAACAAGCAGCTCATCGGCGACCTGAAGTACACCATTGCAACGGAAGACTGTGCCACCCGGCAGGCTATCGCAGACAATGCTCGCGCCATCGTGGACAACTGCAACGCCAACTTCCGCAGCATGATGGACTACTTCACGCAGGACAAGATTGCCACTCTGACCGCTGAGAACCAGAACCTCAAGTTCGCCGCTTCTCAGGATCGGCAGAATGCGCTTCTGACCACCGTGATGTCCCAGCAGACTGATACCATCCTGAACCGGGTCAATCCTCGTCCGATTCCCGCTTATCAGGTGGCAAACCCCAATATGGGCGTGAACTGCTGCGGTTGCTGCTAACCAACACACTCCCCGATAACACCGGGTGAACCATCGGGGCAGGGGTAATACACCTCTGCCCCTGATTTTTTAGGAGGAAAACATTATGGCTTGCAAAACAAGCTGCAAACTCTGCCCCCATCTGGTATTAAGCCAGTCGGTGACGTTCGCTAATGATACGTTGACCATCAACATTCCTGCTGGCGCATACCAGAACGGAGAGAAGTATTGCATCGTGATTGCCCAGAGCATCCCGGACACGACCACCATCAATGCCCCTGTGGTCATCACCATCGGCGCAGGAACGACCGCATACCCTCTGACCGACTGCAACTGCGCTCAGGCAACCGCTGAGAGCATCCACACTCGTACCCGCTACGCTACCCGTGTTGCAACGTCTGCGACCGGCACAGGCACGTTCAAATATCTTGGCTGTTTCTGCCGTTCCCACGCTGGCGCACCCGCGTCCATTTCTTGAGGAGGTATAGATTATGGGCAAGACTAATTTTCGCCGCATGATGATGCTCCGTGAACACGACAAAGACCGTGAGCCGGAACGTGACCGCCTTGAGGAAGAGCGTGACCGCAGGGAGCGTGAGATGGAACGCCGTCTGCGCAAGCTGGAAGGTGGCAACGACCGCTATTCTTACTATCCGCAGGAGGAGAACCGCTACATCGACCCTTACCCTATCCCCCGCTACCCTGACGTAGAATATGGGCGCAGAATGCCGCAAATCGGCTTCTCGCAGAACGGTGACTGGGACAAGCACTCTGGGCAGTACGAACGTGGCGGTGCAGACAGTCGTTCCATCAAGATGCCACGCCAGCACCTCACCCACGATGAAGCGGAGGAATGGTGCGACAGCATGGTGAACGCTGACGGCACGAAGGGCTGTCACTGGACGCTGGAGCAGACACAGGATGTTGCCAAACAGCGCAATATCACCTGTGACAAAAATGACTTCTGGGCCACCATGAACATGATGTACAGCGACTACGGCAAAGTCGCAAAAATGTACAGCGTGGACAACACCAACTTCTACGCTGACATGGCCGCAGCGTTTTTGCAGGACAAAGACGCTGTGGACGGCAAACTGGTCGAGTACTGGGAACGCATTGTAGAACACAGATAAAGTCTGCAGACTTTTTGCAGACTTCTGGATGGCAAGTAAGTGCAAATATCGGTTAGTATTCGATAGTATCAGAACTACTGCAAATACAAAAAATCCGCATGAGCACTGGATTTTCCAGCATTCATGCGGGTTTTTGCATTATGCAGAAGAAGGGACTTGAACCCTACTTTTTTGGCGTTTAAACATAACAATTTCCATCTCGCAGACTTCTTGCAGACTATTTTTCACGGTTTGAAACGTAATCGTCCAAGCGGGCGATATATTTTTTGTCTTCTTCGTCGCGGAACTGCTGATATACCCGGCGGGTGGTCATTATATCCGCGTGTCCCATCAGCTTTTGCGCTACCTTATCTGGCACGCCCGCGTAAAAGAGGTTTGACGCATACAGGTGCCGGAACTGGTGGGCGGTGACGGTGGCTTTATAAACCTTCCTCTGTGTTAGGTGTTCCGGGTTGTTTCCGCTTTGAGGTATCTTTGTCGGGTGTGTATACCACTCTGCCAGACCGATACTGCGGCAGTACGAGATCCAGCGGTTGTTATACCCGGACTGAGTAAGTGGGGCTTCGCTGCCTGACATCACATAATCTGTCAGCTTGCAACCTTTTTGGTGCTCAAGCAGTGCCGGCTTGAACGGCGTCAAGATCGGCACATCGCGATAGCCGTTTTTTGTTTTAGGTGTTTCGAGGTATGGCTGGTTTTTATGCCACGGCATGGCGCGGCTCACATGGATCACGCCGGCGTCAAAGTCCACATCCTTCCACTGCAGGCCGTTGGCCTCTCCGATACGCAACCCGGTATACTCGAAAAGCTGCGCCCAAAAACCGCAACCTTCCGGGTGCGCGTGGATCACACGCTGTTGTTCGGGCGTTGGTTCTTCCCTGCTGCCCCGCTTCATCCCGGCGGGTGGAGATGCCAGCAGCACAGGATCGCCAGCGCCGTGATAGTTTGCGCACCAGAACTTGAACACACAGCTTAACACGCTTTTGGCGTTGGTGATAGTGTGCAAGGCCTTGCCGTTGGTTTTCATCCGCTCCATATAGCTGCATACCGCCTGTGTGTCAATATCCTGCATGGGGGCATCGCCAAAGTAGCTTATAAAGTTCGCCAGATACCTTTTGTACGCCGTTATGGTGCTGCGCTTTATGGGCGTTCCGTCACCTGTGATATAATTTTCGTATGCTTGCGCCATCTCCCGGAAGGTGGCACCGCCGTTATTTTTGCTTTCTTCCAGTGTTGCCTGCCGGTAGGCTTCTTCATACTTTGCAGTTGCTTCGGCAACCGTGGCACCCAGGAAGTGCTTATACTTTCCGTCTGGCATTTTGCGCTTGATCTCATACCGCCCATCAGCGCGCTTCGTTCTTTTTCTTGGCATCCTCTATCGCCTCCTTGTTTATGGAGTAGACATCTTCCATATTTTCTGCTGCTGCCATTCCGCAATCGCGTGCCTGGCATAGAATATCCATTTCCGGCTGAAATCCGTTCGGGTCCGGGTCACTTCCTCGCGCTTTTGCCATTTTGCAATCGTTGATAATTGTTACACAATGACTTACACGATAATCTAGCGGGCAGTGTAAGTTTGCCAACATCTCGGACAAAACAGCGATGTGATCCGACCCGTGCGCGCCATAGCGGATGTACAAGAGCGCGTCCACCTCGTAGGCGCTGCACTCTTCGATGGCTTCATGCAGCATTCGGCGCTTTTCTTTGTCGGTGGGGCTGTCTTCCAGCCGTTCCAGCAGACCCGGGTGGATGCAGGAATCCAGATACCGCTCCAGCGAAACGCCGCACCCCACAAACCACTTCATCATCATGGGGAAAGATATCGCGTTAATGCCCTGCTCCCACTTGATGATGCTTTGTCGGCTTACGCCCATACGCTTTGCAAGTGTAGCTTGGCTGATTCCGGCCTCTGCCCTTGCTTTTTCCAGTGTTTCCGCAACGCGCAATACCCAATCATCCATTCCCAAACATCCCCCTTTTTTCGACAATTTCACAAAATTCGACCGATTTTCCGTCTTTTTTGGTTTACCATATACTTCCAAAATTTGATGCCGAATCTGTTCCTTTTTCCGTGTTATAACATAATTGTCAAAAAAATCCAGAAGGAGTGCAAAAACAATGGATAACATCAAGGTTCTGAACGAAATCCCGGAAGATATGGTAATCATTGACGGTATGCCGGCATCCAAACCGCAGAGCGCTGATGGAAGCCGCAAGCCGTGGGAGGGCTAAGTTATGACCAACACAAAAACCAAGGAAGCTATGCTCTACGCCTACGCACAGAACGATGTGCGCAAGCTTGTCTATCACCTTTCGCAGGCCGGGTCTGATGGGTCTGCCTATGATGCAGCCTTCCAGATTCTGAAAGCTGCCGTTAAGGATCACGACGCTGGCCACGACCCCGGGGCGCGGTATCGCAATATCAACGGGCGCATCGTTGCAGTGCCGGCAGTCTCCCCTTGTCCGTGTGATCAGGAGCGTTAACCTCAAAGTTAATTTTGTCGGGCGTTCAAGGTGTCCACAGTGGACACCTTTTTGTTAATTGCCCCCGGCGGGCTGGCGCAAAAGCTCCATGAACTTTTCGCCGCTCATAAACTCAATGCTTGCACCTTCGGCGTTCATCTGCTCCGCCTTTTTTATTTTGGAGGACTTTTCGCCAAAGCGTTCAGCCCATTCCTCTTCCCTCTGGCCGCAAACAAGGATCTGCGTGCGCGGGCTTAACTTTATTCGTACCTTTGCACCCAGCGCAGCGGCCTGTAAAGACGCCTGCTCTCTATCAATTGGCAGCTGACCTGTTATCACAAGCGTTTTTCCATACAGCGGATGCTGCGGGTCTGCCTGCTTGTTTTCAGGGTATAGCACATGACCGGGACGGCTTTTTGGCTTTGTCGGCGTGGGCGCTTGTGTCTTGGCTTCTTTGCTTTTTATGGCAAAATTATGCACCTGCAAGGTTGCTTTTACGTCCTCCAACGCATCGTGCGCGTTGTAGTCGTACCCGATTATTCTGGCTGCGCTTTGCAGCGCCATGCGTGAGCGGTGGCCGCCGCTGGTTGCGTTGCAGTAATCCACAATTTCCTTCATCGGGTCACACCAGAATAAAATGTATGGGTTTATTCCATTGACCATTAGAAAGCTCTGCTCAAACGAGCAGTTATAGGCCAGAACTTTGTCAGCGCGGAAAAGAATATCCTGCACATAGGGTGCCACCTTCTCAAACGGCGGACAGAACGCAACGCGGGGCGGGTATATTCCGTTTACGCTGGAAGCACTCTCCCAGCTGTTGTGTCGGACTGCCCGGCAATACTGGTTCATCAGCACGTTTTCGTCCTGGTCGATGATGGACACTTGCAAAATTTCATCTGTGTCGCAGTTCAGGCCGGTGGTCTCAAAGTCAATGACGACCGCTTGATAATGCGCGGCTGCGGCGCGTCTTTCGTCCTGATCGGCGGCAAGTTTAGCCAGATGATCCTGCTCATACAAGCCATCTGGCGGCTGCGGCGCTTGGCGCGGTTGTCTTATTACAGGGTCGGGGTAAGATGCCGTGCGCTGCAAAACGGTTTCAATGTGGTTTTGCTCTGCTTGCTTTTTCTTTTCGTGCTTCTTGTAAAAGGCATATCCGGCAGTGGCCACGATGGCAATAAGAATCAAAACTAAAACTGCCGGGTGTAGCTTACTGCAAATTTGCAGTAAAAACGCAAAAACGAAAAACACAAGAAAAACCAGAAAAGGCATAACTACAAAAACGTTAAACAAGATGTACAGACACCCGGGTGATTTTTGCTGATTATTGTTCTTCATCTGTAAAACTTCCCATTAAACAAAAATGTTTTGTATTCAAGTTTTCCTTCTTTGTCTAGTGGAACTTTTTCCAGCACGATGACCTTCGTATCATGGCTTCGCTCATACTCTTTTTTCAAGCCGGAAACGATACTATCCAGTTTTTCATCCGGCACCCATCCGTTCCATTCGTAGCCAAGCTCAAGCTCCATCTTGTAACTTACAGTTGGTATTCTTTCAATCCGTTCACAAAATGTACGGAAGCATACATATTTGTAACCGGGTCTTTCCGTCAACTCGCTGTCCTTATACAATTTCTGATTTTGCTTTGTCGGCTGCTTGATATACCGCAAGTTTTTTCCGTCCCATGCGTATTTTGCGCCAAAGTGAGCATCGACCGGGTATCCATCCAGATAGATGATATTATCCGGGTGAAGTGCCGGTATAACATCCTCTAAGATAACACCGGTGAATGTTACCATTCCATTTTCCTGTACATTGGCACAGTACTTATAGTGCTCGAAATTTACCCATGTGGAAGGGTCGGACACCGGATAAATGGAGAAATCGATTTTATCCCCGGGCGCATCTGTGCTTTCCGACGATGAGGACGATGACGCTGGCGGGTTTGTACTTTCGCTTGATCCGCTGGGCGGCCTACTGCCGGGAGTAGAATCGGATGCAGAGCAAGAGACCAAAATGGACGCCACAATTGCGCCCGCCACAATAATTTTGCATTTTTCAGCAATTTTCATTCGAAATTCCTCTTTCCTCTTGATTTCAGCTTATAGCTGTTGTAACATAAAGTTACAGATACAACAAAAAGGAGTGTTTTGGTATGATGACAAATGAAGAGATTCTTGCTATCCTGCGGCAGAACCCTGATCTGATCCCTGAGGTACTGGCTATTCTGACCAAAGCCCCTGCCAAAACAGTCCTGCCGTTTGTCGGCTGATTTAGTCCTGCTTTTTCCGGGAACGCAACAATGTTTCTACCGCGTTGCGCTGCTCCGGCGTGGCGCTGTAGAGCAGCTCCACAATTCCCTGCATCTGTTTATCGAGCTCGCCCATCCCGGCGGGCTCTTTTTTTGTGCCCATAAGCTCGTCAACGGTTATGCCAAAGTAGTCCGCAATCTTTTTGCGGCTGGACATTCTGGGTAAAGACCCATTTTTCCAGCAAGTTGTTGCGGAATTGGAGAAACCGAGCTCTTCTGCAACCACCGCTGGCGATTTTCCCTTTTTTGCGCACTCCGCTAAAAAATTATTCCAAAACAAATTATTACCTCCTTCTTTGTGCAGATTGCCAAATTATTAGAATTTATTAGATTTCCGTTGAAATCTAAGTATTTCTAAGTTATAATACAAGCATACCGAGCGGCTGATTAGAAGTCCCCATACTCTCCGATCGCTGCCGGTACTTCACAGGGCTGCCACGCAGCAGGGGTTCTTCCCCCACACCGTCCTGTTGATCAGGTGCCTATGCGCGGGCACCGGGTGCAAGAAGCAGAGGGTCGCGCGTACCTTCCGATCTGCTTTCTGCCCTAAACCCAAAAATGTTGCCAAGAGTAAAAATGATAACCGCAATATCATTTTACACCATCTTGTATGGCTTGGCAATGTTTTTATAGTGATATTTTGAAATGATTTTCAACCATGGAGGTGGAAAAACTTGCCGACCATTGAATGGAAAGCCGAAGTGGCCAAGCGTAAAAAGATGCTTGGCTGGGGCAACCGTGAACTGGCCTTGCACGCGGGCTTATCCAAAGGCGTTGTGGACAAGTACATATCCGGGCACTACCCCAATGAAACGCCCAGAGAACTGATCGAGACTGCTTTGGGAATGAGGTGACGCGGATGTTGGCTTGTCTGATGTGCTTTATTGCAGGCTGCTGCCTGACGGCGTTTTTGTTTATCTGCGCCACAAAGCCGCCTCGCAAAATGCTGGGGTTCTGGCTGGCGTATTTTAGCTTAATTATGGCGCTTGCATGGCGCATAGGAGGTTTGATGGTATGAGAAGTTCTGCATTTATTCTGGCTGATCTGATGGTCGCCCTTGGACGCGACCCCTACCACGCAGCCTGCACCGAGATGTGGCTGATGGTAATGATCATCGCGCCGGCGCTGGTGCTTGCCCCTTACCTGCTGTGCCGCTGGGACGAGTATATGCGTGCCGAGAACGCCCGGCGGCGTGCGGCGCGGAAGCGGATCTATGAGAGGGCACGGAACCATGAGTGATATTATTCACCGCTGCGAAGAATGCGGCGCGGTGCTGCCAGAAGGCACCAGCAGTCAAAGACGGTACTGCGATGCCTGCCGCAAGCTTCGCAGAAAAGAGATCAATCACAACTACCAGAAAAAGCACATCCTCGGGGAAAGCCCAAATCCGCCCGTGGTACGTTATTGCACCGTGTGCGGCAAGGCGCTCCCGGCGGTGGCTGCGGCGAACAGAAAGTACTGCTTTTCCTGCAGCGAGAAAGTGCGGCTGGATGATGCAAGAGAACGCGCCCGGCGGGCGTTGGCAGCTAAGCCGAAGGTCAAAAAACCTACGCCGCCGCCAAAGCCTGCACCGAAGGAGAAGCTTTCTCCCGGCAGACACCGCAAGGTAGACAAGCCCTGCAAAGAGTGCGGCACGATGATGTACGGCGTGGATCCCGGCAAAATGTTTTGCGATGCCTGTAAAAAGCGCAGATATGGGAAGTCCAGTGTGGACACCGGCACGCAGCCCGGCATTGTAAAACCCAAAGAAAAGCCAAAAACCAACCACGACCTGATCGTGGATGATAATGCTGCTGCCGCAGCGAAGGGCATGAGCTACGGCAAATTCAAGGAGTGGCAGCGCAGACAGAAGGAGTTGAAGGAACGTGGCGAAATCTAATAGACCCGCAGGGTGGCACGACAGCTACAAAGCTATTTTTGATAAAGCTGGCTGCATCCGGCTGACCTTGGAACAGGTCAGCGTATATATGGGCATCCCGGCGCGGTATGTGCGCAAGCGCTACCCGGACGGCTGGACTAACATGGCCGGGCAGGAAGGCTCCGGCCGCGGCAACACCATCCGGCTGGATACCCTGCTGGATCAGGAATATGGGACTTACTGAGGAGGAAACGTCATGGAAACTGAAAAAAGCTGTGATATTTTCCGGCGTTTTGCCCCGGCGGGCAGGCTGATCGACCCGGAAAAGGCAGCGCAGGCAGTGAAGGACAGCGTTGACCGCGGCACACCGACCCGCGAGATCGCCACCGCAAGCCGGTATCTGATGCTGGCTGCCGTGAGCATCTGCACCGACAGCATGAACGCTTTTGAGCACTATCTGGATGCAAGCGAGGATTACCAGCGGGAAAACGCAGAGTACATGGTGCTGGATGGGCGCAAGGCTGCCGCACAGATCCAGAGCATCCTCGGCGTGATGTCTGAGCTGGAGGGGCTGGAAGAACATGAATAAAACCATCAATGTTTTGTACACCGCCCACAATGATAGGAACAGCAAATCTGGCGTAAATCACAGCGTTTCTTTTCAAGTTTCGGAAGAAGTTGCAGATGACCTCACAAACCCGAAATTCAATCCTTTTCCGTGTTACATCAATTTTCCAAAGGGTCGAAAGCAAGTTCAATTGTGCCAGATGGTTTGCGCATACGCAATTATGCACGATTATTGGGTTCTAAGCAGTGACTGCATTCTTGAGGTTTCTGTTTGATGGAGGTGGCGCAAAATGGTAAGCAAGAATGGAATGCGTACCCGCGAGCGGATCTGCTATCTGATAGGCAAGTATCAGTGCTTGCTGGACGATGAGCGCATCTCCGACCGGGAGAGAAAGATCTACGCGGGCGTTCTGGAAGATCTCCGGCATCTTTTGGAAACGGCAATGCAAGAAGGGCTGCAGAGTTGAGCTTCCGCATTACACCAATTTTGAAATGAGGCTAAAAATGCTTAAAGGTTACAAAATCGTATATACAGCTAGTAATTACACAATGAATGAAAAAACCTTAGAGAAAAAGTATTTCAATTCTCAAAAAACGGAAATTATGATTTTTCTTCCAGCTGAGAGTTATACTTCTGACGTGCTGGATGAAGCGATAAAGGGCCTGCAGTATCGTGGAGCTCTCTGTATTGAAAAAGCAGAGGATAAACTTCTTATGGGTTATGACTTGGTTTGTATTCTGCAATCGATCGAGGACATAAATCAACGAATTTTGACGGAACTTGACACGATAGAATCTATTACTCCTGTAAACCCGGAAGAGTTGTTTCATGAATTGAAATGATTCTGTTTCACCAATAGCGGCAGGTGGGTAAACAAAAGCCGCTGCCAGCGCAATGCGCAGAACAAAACTATGGAGGTATGTATTATGATCCACGAACGTAAAGGCGGGCATTTCCGCCGCCAGTACAGCGCACAGGCTAAGAAGGCCGGCGAAGCCATGATGAAGGTGATGCGGGACTTTGCAGAGCCGCTCAGCGTGCAGGACGCGCGGGACGCTTGCACCTTCTGCCGCAGCATTCTGGAAAGTCAGGTGCGCGGCTGCCCGTACAACGACGCCGCGCTGGAAGCAGAGGAGGATCTGGATGCGGTTGCAAACGCTGATGAGCCCGATGCCTAAATCCCCCACCTACGAGGAGACCGCCACCGGCTACGCCATCGCCGCCATGCGCATGGCAGAGCTGCCGCCGGATACCATCCAGCAGGTGGTTGCGGAAATGCACGTTATGATCGACAAGTATTCACCGGCAGAGGCGGCGCAGATCGCCACCTCCAGCCCTTATTGGTGGAGGTGGTAAGGTTGGCAACGCCAAAAGCTTCCGGGCGCGGCAGGCCGCAGAAGAGCGCTTCTGCGGTTGTTTGTGCCCCAGACGTGAAATTTCCTGTTGAAGTGCCAAAAGCTCCGCAGACAGCCCCGCAGGCGGTCTCAGTGCTGATTAAGGCCATCAGCGAGGATGCAGTCAAGCTGAAACTGCTCCCCGGTGCCAATGCCGTGCGCGATATGATGGACAAAACCTTTGGCGCTGCCGGCTGGACCATGCGGCGCTATTTTGCCGATGGGCGGCTGTGGTGTCAGGTTGGCGTATATTGCCCGCAGGAGCGGGAGTTCGTCTACAAGGATGCGGGCGGGCTTTCTCTCCCCTGCCGTGACCCGGCTCTGATGCGGGAGGTCACCAGTTTTGTGTCTGCTGCCTCCTTCTGGGGTGTCGGCAGGGACGTGATGGAGCTGGAGGACATTGTGCTCAAGAGCACGCAGGTGCCCATCGTCAAGGATGACAAGGGCGTTTGTCGGATGCAGACCAGCCTGAAGGTCGACCGCTTTGCCTACGATGACGCGGGCAGCATCACCATGGTGCAGTTCGTCACCGGCGAGGGTAAGAAGGTCTTATGGCCAGAGGCGTGATCGGCAAGCTGCCGGTGGTATATGACCCGGTTGCCCGGCGGGTGGTCGTTGAAAACTCTGCGGAATTTGCGGAAACGCAGATCCGGCAGAAGCTGGACGAGCTGGCGCACGGCAAGCCGCTGCATCTGATTTTGTCGGTAGACCTGGAACGCAAAAGCCGCACCCTGCCCCAGAACCGCATGATGTGGGCGCTGCTTACCATCATGGCAGACCACTACAACGGCGGGCGCACCGGCGGCATCACCCCGGAGGACTGCTACACCGAAATGCTGGAGCAGTACGGTGCAGCGTTCGACTACTTGGAAGTGCCGGTGGGCGCGGTGCCTATTTTGCGCAAGTCCTACCGGCTGGTGCACGTTGTGGAGCTGCTGGACGGCAACCGCTGCACCGTGAAGTGCAGTCAGGGCTCCAGCAGCTTTACCACGGAGCAGATGGGACAACTGATCGACGGAATATTTGACCGGCTGGCGGAAATGGGCGTTAATGACCCCAATGTTACCGCCTACTGGCAAGAGTGGCAGGAGGTGCCGAAAAAATGAAACAGAAACGGTTTATGAAGCTGCTGATGGCGAAGGGCGTCAGTGCGAACACTGCACGCGGCCTTGTGGAGTACATGAAAGCCGTCAGGCACTGCATTGAAAACGGCGAAGAGGTTGTAAAACTTGCAGATGCTGAAAACGTGACGTTTGAGTGTGTGAAGATCTACCCCTACGCGGAGACCTACAAGCGGATCTTGGAAGGGCGTGATTTCCTTGGCTGAATCCATCATGCAGACCCGGCGGGAGTGTTACGTCTGCCGGATGAAGTACGGCGTTGTGACCGTTAAGGACTTAGAGGAGCACCATGTGCTCAACGGTCCGCTGCGCTCGGTGGCGGAGCAGTACGGCCTGAAAGTCTATCTCTGCCACCGGCACCACAACGAGCCGGGCTACAGCGCCCACTTTGACCACAAGCTGCGCCTGTATCTGAAAAAGCAGGCACAGCGCAGTTTTGAGGATGCGTATGGTCACCGCCAGTGGATGGCGGTGGTCGGAAAGGATTATTTGAAATGCTCAACGTTGTAGCGATCATGGGCAGGCTTGTCGCTGATCCAGAGCTGCGCACCACCACGCAGGGGCATAGTGCGTGCAGCTTCCGCATAGCGTGCGACCGCAGCTATGTGCAGCAGGGTCAGCAGCGGCAGGCAGATTTTATTGATATCGTGGCATGGCGGCAGCAGGCTGATTTTGTGTCCAAGTACTTCCAGAAGGGCAGCATGATCGCCGTTGAGGGCAGCTTGCAGACCCGGAATTATCAGGACAAGAACGGCAACAGCCGAACCGCTGTGGAGGTTGCTGCAAGCAATATCAGCTTTGCCGGCGCAAAGCGTCAGGACGGTCAGAGCGCGCCCTCCTACGAGCAGCAGACTGCAAGCCATGTGCAGCAGGCAAAAGCTGCACAGAATGCCCCGCAGCCCGTCTACACGCAGGGCAGCATGGATGACTTTGCTGTGATAGACGATAACGACGATCTGCCGTTTTAGGGGGGTAAGGCGTGAAAGGTGTAAACAAACGATGCAATTACGTCATGGTCATGGACTGGATGTATGACAATTTTGACCTCAACGTAGCAGAAGCAAACGCCCTCGGCATTGTTTATGGCTTTTGTCAGGACGGCGAAAGCTGGTACAGAGGTGGATCGTCTTACATTGCTGCACGGCTTCACATCTCCCAGAAATCGGCTAAAAACTATCTGAACGATTTCACCAAAAGGGGGATTCTGACCATGAAAAAAGTCATGGTCGGGAACGTGGAATGCAATGCATACCAGACCGTGCCGGGCATTGAAACACTGGTCCTTCGGAAGGATGCAGACCCGGGAAAAAATTTCCCTAGTGAAAAAATTTCCCCGGTGAAAATTTTGCCCTTAGACCCGGGAAAAAATTTCCCTCAGACCCGGGAAAAATTTTCCCACAAGAAAGAAATAGAGAATACTAAGGGGAAATCTATCTATCCGCGCGAGGAGCGCGGAACGGATACGATGGATGGATTGGATACCGCACGGGAGGATGTGTTGGAACGCTTCCGGGAGCAGCTGGAGCTGGACACGCTGGAGCGCCGGTATGAACCGGAAAAGCTGGAAGAACTGCTGGACAACATTGCGGATATGTACTGCTGCCCCAGCATGATCCAGACCATCGGGCAGTATCCGCAGACCACGCAGTCTATCCGCAAGCGGCTGGACAAGCTTACAAGCCAGCACATCGAGTACGTTCTGGATGCGCTGCTCAACAGCACAAAGCCTGTCCACAATATCCGGGGCTACATACGGGCGGTGCTGCTGAATGCCCCCACCACCATGGAGCATTACTATCAGGCAAAGGGCAACAGCATTGCAGCCAAAAGCAGAGGTGGGTGCGGGAAGTGATTGATGAAATCTGGAACGAGGAGCGCTACCCTCTCCCGAAGAGCAGCCCTTGCCGGAACTGCCCCTGCAAGGCGTGCTCGCCGAATTATTACAAGCAATGCACAACATGGCTTGCGTGGTTTTCCGAAAGCTGGGACAGCATCCAGCGGCAGGCCGCAAAAGCCGCAAGAATCTGAGAATGGGGATATCGTCATGAGAACAATGGCAAAAATCGCGATCATCAACCTAAAGGGCGGCGTGGGCAAATCCGTCACCGCCTGCAACCTCGCCTGTCTGCTGGCAGAGATCTGGGCCCGGCGGGTGCTGGTGATGGATCTGGACAAGCAGGGCAACACCACCAAGTTTTTCAACCGCTTTGCTTATGGCCGCAAGACCATGGGCGATGTGCTCACCCTGAACGCCAAAATGCAGGATGTAATCATGCAGACGGATTTTGAGCACGTCGATCTGGCACCCAGCAACATGGAGATGCTGCTTGCCAACAAGAACGTGATGCTGGATGTTCTGCGGCCGCAGTGGGACAGGCTGCGCAAGGCGCTGGACACCATCCACAACGACTATGACTACTGCATTATCGACTGCCCGCCTGACATCGACATGGCTACCGTCAATGCGCTGGCTGCCGCCGACTGGGTGATCATCCCGGTGGACTGCGACGAGTGGGCTATGGACGGCATGGACGAGATCCGCGAGCAGGTGGATGCCATCCGGGATGCCTACAACCCGCAGCTGGAAGTAATGGGCGTGCTGGCTACCAAGTACACCCGGGGCAGGTACAGTGTGGACACCATCAACGAGATCGCCAACATGGACTTGCCCGCCTTCCGCAACCCGGATAACAGCATTTTGCGCATCGATTACAGCGTGAAGGTCAAGGAAGCCAAGGCACGGCACTTGCCGGTGCACAAGGTCTGCCGGAATATCAAAACCAGCGCCCAGTATAAGGCACTGGCGCAACTGGTGAAAAAATGCGTGGAGGGTGAATGAATGAGACTGATTAATGCGGAAAAAGTTGCAGAAAGTTGGAAAGGCACCGGCCAGAAGCGCAAAGATGACGCCGAAAAGCTCATGATGTCCGACAATGCAGAAGATTTTATAAAGGGCGCAATTGAAGAAGCGTGTGCCGAAATGCTGATAGGTCTTGCAGATTCGCTGCTGAAAGATGTTCCATCTGATCTGGTTCATGAAGCGTTTTTTGAGTGGCGAAATCCCGAAACAGACCCGCCCAAGGTCGAAACCGAAGTGCTGGTGCTGGTTGATTGTGGGAAAGGCTACTGCATCACAACGGCCTTTTATGAGGACGGAACTGTTTCTCAGCACGAAAGCCTCTGGCAGTGGGAAGATGCTGATGATTACGGCATTTATGACGAAGAAGAGGATTTGTATAGGCTCGCGAAAGGCTGGTGGGAATACCGCCACTTTACACCAGAAGATACACTGGAATGTCCGATAGATAAGCCGGTCGTAGGCTGGATGCCGCTGCCGCCGAAGGAGGTAAAAAAACAATGAGCACTGGATTGTTGAACAGCCTGATGAATGCCCAGAGCCAGACGGCCACCCCGGCGGGGCAGCAGATGCAAGTGGTCATGATTCCGAGCAGGAATATCATCCCGAACCCGGATAACGACGAGATCTACACCATCGGCAACATGGATGGCCTGAAGGATGATATTCAGCAGCACGGCCTCCGGCAGCCGCTGGAAGTTATCCCGGTAGAGGGCAAGCCGGATTGTTATATGCTCATCAGCGGGCACCGGCGCTGGGCTGCGTGTGGCATCTTGTCGGTGTGTGGCGATTCGCGGTTTGACGCTCTTCCCTGCCTGATCCGGGAAAGCCACGGCAAACTGGACGACCGCATTGCGCTCATCACGGCGAACGCCACCGCCCGTGACCTGACCGATGGCGAGCGTCTGGCGCAATACGAGGCGCTGAAGGATGCACTGACCAAGAAAAAAGCAGCCGGACAGCTGGAAGGCAAGGTGCGAGACGAGGTTTGCCGCATTCTGGGCTTGTCCACCGGCGCTGCTGCTCGGCTGAACGTGATTGCATCCTGCGAAAACGAGATCATCAAGGAGCACTTGAAGGCCGGAGAGATCGGTTTGATGGAAGCATACCGCAGCGCCCAGGATTATGCGCGTTTTATGGGCGCTACACCGGAAGAACCGGAGCAGAAAGAAGAACCTGCGGAAACGGTACCGGTGAGCCCGGATTATGTTGAGTGGAAATTGCCACCGGAAGCCATTGCGATGGTGGAAAAGGCTCACGAGGAGCAAAAAAAGGCCCAGAACGATGCACCTAAACCTACGGCATCACCGTACAGGACAGAACCTGTGGAGATTCACGAGCCGCCGAAGGAGCAAGCCCATGGGAGGGACACGCTGCACAAACTGGCAGAGAAAACGCTGGGCGAAAATGCAGCGTGGGAACTGGAATGGGAAGATGTGCGTTTCCGGCTTGCGTATTACAAGCAGCCTCTGCCCGGCGGGGCAACACTGTGGAAGCAGATAGATACCACCAGAGAGGATGCCGGTCAGATCTGCGACAGCTACGCCATTATCTTGCAGGACAACAGCTTCTTCACCTGCGGCTGGATAGGTTTCCACTCTGGTATCACGGATATTCTGACAAATTACTTTGAGCTGAAATAAATTTTGGGAGGTTGCCGGATGAAGCCACACGAATTTCGCCGTCTGTATGCGATACCCTATGACATTGCCAAGCGTCGGCAGCGCATTGAGCGGCTGGAGATTTTGCAGGCAGATGGTCCGCAGGCTGCCTCGGATGTGGTAAAGGCTTCTCACGGCGAGGGCAACAGCTGCGTTCTCGGTCACGTAACAGTGACCGGGACCGCAGATTCTGCCTACAACCAGCGTGCTGCGGAGATCCGGCGGCTGAAAGATATCAACCGTATGCAGAACAAGCTGTACACCATCGGTGTGCACATGGTGGAGGACTGCGACGACCCGGCACTCCGGGCAATGCTCTCGGCGATCTGCGTAGAGGGCAAAAAACCGCAGGACGTTGCCGTAGAGCTTACCGAGCAAGGTTTTGACGTGGATGCGGAATCCATCCGCCGTAGGGTTTACCGGTGGATCCAGAAGAATGTGGGGTGATTTTATGAATTGTAGAACTTGCAGGGTGCGTTCTCTGTGCCTTTTGACGACTGAGCCAAACTCTCTTGAATGCGTGGAGACGTTAACCAAGTACAGCGATGGAAACGGAAAGGACTGCTATGAGCGCGGCGTTTCGCCGGTGGTGTATTTCAACCGGAGAGACGGGCAGGAAGACAAAAATGGGTGAGGAAGAAAAAATTGTACGGTTGTTGGTCAGTGTTAGAGAACTGGAAAGCAGTTTTAAAAAACTTGCAGAATCAGCCAAGGAAAAGAGTGCTGACGTCCATTCTTTTGCGAAAGTGTTGAGAGAGATCGAAAACCTTCCAACCATCGACCCGGAAAGTCTGCGGCCTGTGACGCACTTTGAACCTGTTGACCCGGAAAGCGATATTGAATTCAAGTGCAGCAAATGCGAAGGCATTATTTCCACGGACTGGGACGGAAGCGAATATTTTGAGTACTGTCCTTACTGTGGCGCGAGAATGGGGGATTCTGTATGACTATTGGAGCTGCAATGTTGGGAGCGTTTCTACTGCTTCTACTTGTAGGAGCAATCACTTTAGCAATTATAGGCCTTGTCAGGTTGCTTGTAGACCGCCCTGTTGCACTGTTTTCAATTGTGCTTGCCGTGCTTTTCATTTTGCTTACAATTTGGCTCTATTTCGGAGGGAATGCAGTATGAATAAGGCTATATTGTTGAGTATCAAGCCGGTATGGTGCAAGAAAATTCTTGACGGAGAAAAAACAGTTGAGGTGCGCAGGACTTGCCCTGTGCATGGAACACCGTTTAAAGTGTACATCTACTGCACTTTGGCCGGGAGTGACAGCCTGTTTTTGGATGTCCTCAACCGGGATGTGGCCGCGTGGAACCGTGGCGGCTGGCCAGAAAAAAGGGGACGTGTCATTGGAGAGTTCATTTGCGATGACATCCGACGCATTGGCGCTGAATACTGTGTCGTCAAAGAAGATATCGAATCTGCAATTTCTGGAAGCTGTCTCACAGTACCGCAAGTCAAAGACTATGCCGGATGGAAGTCCGGACTGAGTTATGCAGATTTGAAGGACTTGTATGGCTGGCACATCTCAGACCTGAAAATTTATGACATTCCGCGCAAGTTGAAAGAATTTACAGGTTTGCAGAGAACGCGGTTTGGTATGCGGACTGTTGAGGTGCATCGTCCTCCTCAGAGTTGGCGCTATGTGGAGGAGCTAAAATAATTTTATGGTTTTGTTTTACTGGCTGGCAGCCACTGTCCTTATGGCTTGCCTGAGCATTCCTGTGTGTATGCTTTCCGTGCGGTGGGCGTGGAAAAGCGGGTGGACGGTGCGGAAGATACTCATGGTGTTCACACCGGCATCTGCCGTACTGGGCGGCGTTCTTGGGTACATAATGGCGTGTCTTGTACTCAAAATGACCGGTTTTGCGTGATTGATACAAAATTCACATTGTGCCACTTCTCTGCGTAGCTACGCGAAAGCCGTGTCACAAAATGGTCAAAATGTCACAAAAAGGTCGAAATGTCCGGAATGTCCCATTTTGATGTGGTAAAATTATAATGCAGACATTGACGGAAACGTGAATGACCTGCATCCTCATGACGAGACCCGGCGGGAAGCATAGCACAGGCTTTTGGAATCTTCCTGTGCTCAATGGATCACCGCGCCGTCCGCTTCAAGATCCAGCGGCGCACACAAAACAAAATCAAACCCGGCGGGTGTCCACTGTGGACACCTTGGAAAGGAGTGCAATCCATGTTTGAGCTTTTCAGCAAACTGTTTCGGTCTATTGCAAAAAGCTGCGTGCTTGCACCTGTGTTCCGGGAAATTTTTCAAATAGCATTCAAAAGTAATTTTGTGTGCATCGTCTGGAGTATCGGTTTTCAGGCGAGCCGCACAAAGTGTGAGCCTAGGGCAGAGATCGGAGGGCGCGGCTGTATGCAAGGAGCGCGGCCTGTTATCCGCGCAGATTAGCAAAAGCTGCTGATACAATTTATCCGAAAATATTTTTACCCGCTTGTTATGCATGATGTGCACCGTGCATTGCAGGCGGGCATTCTTTTGCGCTGCGTTAGCTCAACCGGCAGAGCATCCGGCTCATAACCGGGTCGTTGCAGGTTCGATTCCTGCACGCGGCATGATATGTTCCTGTAGCTCAATTGGTAGAGCGCTGGTCTCCAAAACCAGAGGCTGCAGGCTCAATCCCTGCCGGGAATGCCATTTGCGTACCCTGTGAGGGGGATGCGCAGATAGCCGGGCATCTGGCGGCGAAAGTTCCAGATGCAGCAGCGCTCCGCCCGTTTACGTTGTCCGAGAAACTGAATGTATACTGGGAGCACTGCTTATATTAACGTTTAGCTTGGAATAGCTTTAATTTTTAGATTTGACTTTTAAGTTTGGAGTGTGCGTCATGATTCTGCCAATGGAAAACACCAAAAAGATGATTTTTCCGGGCGTGGGCAAGTATGAAATTCCTGAGATCAAACCCGAAACGGATATCCGCATAGACAGGTTGGAATGGATACCTGTCAACTATGCTATGACAGCGACTGACAAAAAAAGCAAGGGAGTGCACTTTTACAAGGACGATTACCAGTTTGAACGGTTCTGGAACTACCCTGATAAATACATTCCAATTTTGCAGCAGTTCGGCGCGGTATGCTCGCCGGATTTTTCTTTGTACAGCAATATGCCACTTGCAGTGCAGCTGTTTATGCACTACAAAAAGCACTGGCTTGCCGCCTACTGGCAGGCGCATGGCATCCATGTAATACCAACACTCTGCTGGTGTGGTGAAAAAAGTTATGACTGGTGCTTTGATGGCGAGCCGCGAAACGCTATCGTAAGCATCAGCAGCCACGGCACACAGTCTGACCCTTACGAAGCAGAATGCTTTGCCAAGCACTGCCGCAAGGCGCTGGAAGTGCTGCAACCGAACAGCATTTTGTGGTATGGCAAGTGCCCAGCTGAATTTGACTGGAACGTGACCAAAATCAAGCCATTTCAATACGAAAGGAGACACTACCGTGAGTAAACGAGGTTCAGGTAGCTCCGCAAGAGCGGGCGGCGGCAAAATTGCTGGTTTTACGGCAAGAGAATCGAGAGAAATCAACAAAGTGGAAGAACTGTTTCGTGAGACGGATTTTTATAAAAAAGGTGCGGAGCAGGCGCAACGCGCTTATGGAACGCCTTACGATACATCGGATAAACTTGCAAAGTCTGGAGATTATGTTGACAGAATGGAAGACCAAATTGCAAAAATTGCGGTTTTCAATGACGTCAACCCGGACTTTACGGAAAAGCAGACAAACTACATTGTAAAACGGATGATTAAAGAACTTGGTTCTGACAATCCGAAGTGGAGTCCTGAAAATGTAGAACGAGAAAGAGCGAAAAAGTATTTCCGGGAGCATTACGACCCAAACCGAGAACAAAGAGAAATCACTTCTTCCACTTACAAGCGAGCTATAAAGCGTCAAAATAAAAACTTTAACAAGTGGTTTGGCAGAGGCATGGACAAGTAAAGTAAAAAATGACCGATAAGTTTTACAAATGGCTTTGCTCTTTGATAGCATCCGGTGATGTGCATCCGTTCTACTGCTCCTCGCAATGGGTGCGGTTATCGCACAAGGTGCTGGACATGGACAAGCACGAATGCCAGCTGTGCAAAGAGCACGGGCGTTACCGGCGGGCAGAGCTGGTGCACCATGTCAACCATGTGCGCCGCGCGCCGAAGCTTGCGCTGGATATCTGGTACACGGATGCAGACGGCAACCGGCAGCGCAACCTTATCAGCGTATGCAAGGACTGCCACGAGACTGTGTGCCACCCGGAGCGGCTGCGGAAATGCAGCGGCGGTGTGCCGCTGACGTTAGAAAGGTGGGATTAAAATGGCTAATGTAGAATATAAAGGAAAGGTCCCTGTTCTGGTAACTTTGAACGAAAAGGAAACCAGAAAAATCTATGATGCAAAGGTTGGATGGATGACGGTTTATTATGCAGAGCCAGCCGAATGGATGGATGATAAAACAGCGAAAAAATTTGTAAGAGAGCAATTAGAGGTGGCTGTGGAAGAAGCTATGAAAATGTACAAAAGGTA
>ERZ1026876.179-NODE-179-length-41046-cov-25.469981_pt1 | contig 41046 bp, 36 predicted proteins | sample MGYA00380168_ERZ1026876 | MGnify/ENA primary metagenome ERZ1026876 (study PRJEB33269, sample SAMEA4719804) | human gut metagenome | biome: human-associated habitat; feature: organic feature; material: feces | place: Cameroon | collected 2013-10 ... | reverse complement strand
AACTTCACTACTTCGCTGAGTGGTGGAAGCAGCTCTATGGTGAGAGCGAGGGTAAAGACCAGAAGGGAATCTTCCCTGCAGCTTGCGACTTCACTACAGACCTTCACTCTATGGGTCAGTGGATTCAGGAAGGTGAGCGTTCTATCTTCGAAACTGTTATCAGCGTAGAGACTCCTAACGAGAAGTTGCTCTTCCCTCACGATGATGAAAACCTCGATGGTTTGAACTTCTTGGAGGGCAAGCGTGTGGATGAGGTGAACAAGATGGCAGAACTCGGTACTCGCTTGGCTCACGTTGACGGTGGTGTTCCTAACATCTTGGTTAACGTACCTGAGTTGAACGCTTACTACCTCGGTCAGTTGATCTACTTCTTCGAGAAGGCTTGCGGTATCAGCGGTCTCTTGGAAGAAGTAAACCCATTCAACCAGCCTGGTGTTGAGGCATACAAGAAGAATATGTTCGCTTTGCTCAACAAGCCTGGTTATGAGGCTGAAAGCAAGGCTATCCAGGAGAGACTGAAGAATGAGTAATGTTGAATGTTAAATGTTGAATGTTGAATGTTAAGTTGGAGCAGACTCCTTTGTCCGGCAGGCAAAACTCAACATTCAACACTCAACACTCAACATTAAAATAAAAAGGTTGATGAAAGAAATTATTTCAAAATACTTAAAAGACCACGGCTTTGGGGAATTCAACCCTAAAGCCGTTCTTTTTGATATGGATGGCGTGCTATACAACAGTATGCCTAATCATGCCGTGGCCTGGCAGGAATCGATGAAACAGTTTGACATCCACATGACTGCCGCTGATGCTTATGCCACTGAAGGAGCACGAGGTATCGATACCATCCAGATGATGGTGAAAAAACAGAAAGGTATCGACATATCTCTGGAAGAAGCTCAGAAAATGTATGATGTAAAGACGGATATCTTCCACTCTATGCCTACTGCAGAAATCTTCCCTGGTGTTAAGGAAATCATGCAGAAGATTAAAGATGCAGGTATGCAAGTGGGTGTGGTTACTGGTAGCGGCCAGCGCCCTCTCATCATGCGCCTACTCAATGACTTCGGTGATTTTCTGGATGAAGAACATATCGTAACTGCCTATGACGTGAAGCGTGGTAAACCAAACCCAGATCCATACCTGATGGGATTGGTGAAAGCGGGCAATCTTCAACCATGGGAAGGCATCGTTGTAGAGAATGCTCCATTAGGAGTCAGAGCGGGTGTTGCTGCTAATATCTTCACGGTTGCCATCAATTCCGGTCCATTACCTGATAATGAGTTATCTGATAAAGGCTGTAATCTTCTTTACCATCAGATGACCGAGTTCTGTAATGACTTCGAGAGTTTAATAGAAATGGCACATCAGCAGAGCCAGATATTCAAAAACAACAAAAACGTGTAAGTAAACATCATTACTTACACGTTTTTTATTAACTTTTTATATAATATACTATTCCTTCAACCAACGACCAATCAGATCAATAATTTCCTGACGAGTAGGCTCTGGGAAGGAAAGAATACGGGTCTTATGAGAACCTCCCGGACACATATAAACATGCAAATTTTGCTTGTTCTTCGTAAATGGAAGTCCATAAATACCAGAAGCACTCCATGGGTCGATAGAACCATAGATATAAACCATCTTAGGATCATTCTTACTCAGGAAATCTACTGTGTGCTTATATAATACTGGAGAAAATTTCACTTCCTCTGCATCCTTCGGCAACATCAAGCGATGCAAATATCCCTTTGCCGTCTTAATACTCAGATATCTCTTGAATGGTTTTGTATAATAGCCATAGTAACCTAATTCTTTAGCAGCCTGCACATCAAACGAGAAATAGGGATTCTGATTGGAGAAATAATCGGGTTCACAATGACTCATCCAATACTTGAATACAGCTAAATCATCAGCCTCTCTTGTAGGAATCTTTTGGATATCAGAACCCCACTGCCAGAAAGCAAACGCATACTCAAAGACTGAGAAGTCATATATTTCAGCCAAAGGGGCATTGAATGTATAATGCTTATCATTGCAATATTTCTCAAGCATAGGAAGAAGAGCTGCCTTGCGCTTAAAGAGCAGAAGCTGGAAGTCGAGCACTTTCTGTCTGTTTTCAGGAGTCGAAACCTCATATTGGAGAAATTTCTCATGTCTGCCATCCTCAACACTTCTGTTGAGTGGAGCTACGTATGGAACTGAAATATCAACATCGTTTGGAAAATAGGAACGGTAAAACATGGTTGTCTGACCACCCTTACTGATGCCAGTAGCCATCCACTTACCCTTATATAAAGCATGTAATGCTTCATTCACATGATGCAAATCATAAAGAGAATTCTCCACTGTCAGATAATCCCAGTTGCAAGGGTTTGGCATGGACTTATCAAAATAACGGTACTCCACGGTAATAATGTTGGTATCGAAAAGCTTGGACAGTTCCTCTATATATCCCTCATGCAACGCATAATTGGCATCATAGCCTTCAGTAACAAGCACAGTAGGACGGTCAAAACCACGATGACAGAGCACAACTCGCTGTTCAAACTGACCAGCCTGCGGGTTCTTAGCATCTAATTGCTGCTTGATAAAAAACACGTATTTTTCTGGGAAACAAGTACTCAGCAGCGGTTCTACTTTACTCACACCAGGAAGAGCAGCTAACCGTTTACCAGCCTCACCCAATTCTGCTGCCAACATCTGCAAAGGCAGGATGAACAACAGCAACATCAGCAAACAAGCTGACTTCAATGATTTTGTTTTCTTAAAAAATTTCATTGCTTTCAAAGATATTATATTTTTGAAGATATTATATTTTGAAATACAAAGGTACTGCAAAAAACAGAGAAAAAAGAAAATAAATTGAGAAAAAGTTTGATTTGATAAATCTTCCCTACAAAAACGTAGCAGATTGCTTTGCTATTCCATCAAAAAAACTTATCTTTGTGCCCGAATTCAGTACAATTCAAATACAGAACTACATATTGTACTTGAATAAAAGGATAAATACGATAAAGTACAAATATTAAAAAGAAAGATATGAAAAAGATTATTTTTCCAATCATGTTGATTACACTGTTGGCTTCATGCTCAGAAAGCATTGAAGACAGAGCTGCAAGAGAGGCTAAGGAATATACAGAGAAAGTATGCCCTACTCCATTCGTGAATGACGGGCGCACAGACAGTACGGTCTTCGACAAGAATACCCGTACCTATATTTATTATATGACTTTGAGAAACAAGGCAGATAATGCCATCCTCATCAAACAGAACCACAAGAAACTCTATGATGCACAAAAGCAGTCATTAGACAATAATCCTGGACTTCAGAAATATAAAGAAGCCCATTTCTCTTTCAGATTCATCTATCATTCTGCTAAAAATCCAAAGGAAGTTCTATTGGACGACACCTTTAAATATTAAAGCAGATAAAGATTAAAAGCAGAAAAAGACAAAGATTAAAAGCAAAAAAAGACAAAGATTAAAAGCAAAAAAAGACAAAGATTAAAAGCTGAAAAAGGTAAAGATTAAAAGCAGAAAAAGTCCCGAAGAAAGATTTGATTCTTCGGGACTTTTATATTGTTTCTACTGGAAACCGACCAGTAATGCTGTCTTTTACATTTAGTACCCCATTTCCTGAAGTGCAGTTGCCAACTGGTCTGGACAGCTTGTAGGTTTGTTGCCGCAAGTAATACCCTTCAATCGGGCAATCACATCCTGCGCCTTCATACCTCTTATCAAGGAACAAACGCCCTTGGTATTGCCATCACAACCACCGATAAACTGCGCATCCTGTACGACTCCATTCTCATCTACACTGATGCAGATATACTTGGAGCAGGTACCATGAGTCTGATAAGTCACCTTGGTAAGATGCTTTGCATTCTCGCTGTTGATCATAGGAAACTTATTCAGCGTCAGCAGGAATCTCTGGCTTCATGTTGGTATAGACAGTCTGAACATCGTCAAACTCCTCCAACTTCTCAACCATCTTGTCGATAGTCTCACGCTCCTCAGCAGTTACATCCTTCAAATCATTAGGAATGTAAGTGAACTCAGCACCAGTTACTTCGAAGCCCTCAGCCTCCAAGTGCTTCTGGATTTCACCGAAGCTTGTAGGAGCACCGTAGATAGTGATTTCATTGGTCTCCTCATCCTCATCGAACTCATCTTCTACACCATAGTCGATCAGGTCGAGAATCATCTCGTCCATATCCAGACCTTCCTTCTTCTTGAATGTAAACACAGCCTTGTGATCGAAGAGGAAAGAAAGGGAACCTGTAGTACCCAAGTTGCCGCTGAACTTATTGAAAATAGAACGAACGTCAGCCACAGTACGAGTAGTATTGTCTGTCAATGTGTCAACAAATACAGCAACACCGTGAGGACCATATCCCTCGTATGTTACCTCCTTGTAATCGCTGGTATCCTTGCCACAAGCGTTCTTGATGGCACGAGCGATGTTATCCTTAGGCATGTTCTCACGCTTACAGTTAGCGATGATAGCACGCAAAGTAGGATTGTTCTCTGGCTCTGGACCGCCAGCCTTTACTGCAATTGCAATCTGCTTACCTAACTTAGTAAATGTCTTGGCCATGTGGCCCCATCTTTTCAGCTTTGTAGCTTTACGATATTCAAATGCTCTTCCCATTGGAATAAATTTTAAAAATGTTTATCGTTTTGTTTAAAATATTATCTTAACTCTGCATTAAGCTTGCCTGTCAGGTTGGCAATCAACTTCTTCATGATTGCATCTATCTGCTTGTCATTCAAAGTCTTTTCTTCATCCTGAAGAATGAAGTTGACAGCATAACTCTTCTTGCCAGCTGGCAAGTTCTTGCCTTCATAGACATCAAAGAGAACGACACTCTTCAGAAGTTTCTTCTCTGTCTGACGGGCGATTTGCTCAATCTGCTCAAACTGTACACTCTTATCTACCAAGAGAGCCAGGTCGCGGCTTACTGAAGGATACTTGCTGATATCAGTATAGGTGAGGTTCACCTTCTTGATGGCCTTCATCAGGTTGTCCCAATGTACATCAGCATAGAATACATCCTGCTCAATATCAAAAGCCTTCTTCAACTTGAGACTCAAGATACCCAACTCTACCAATACCTTACCTGCACGTGTCTCATACTGTACACCCTTAGAGAAGATATTGTTGTCGCTATGCTTAATCACAATGTTATTGGCAGGCATGCCGACACGACGAAGGATATTCTCTACCACAGCCTTCAACTCGTAGATGCTACTCTGCTCATCAGCATGAGCCCAGTTGCCCTCTACACGCTTACCGGTAATGAAAAGAGAAATATGACCCTCCTGAGTATAACCCTTGATAGGATTCTCAGCATCCCACTTCTCCTTATTATATATATAGGTGTTACCAACCTCGAAGAACTTCAGATTCTGACTCTTGTGATTGATGTTGCGAGAAACACTCTCCAAACCGCCAAAGAGCATAGTCTGACGCATCACACCGAGATCAGTACTCAATGGATTCATGATCTTAACAGTATGCTCATCAGGATAAGCATTGAGTTCCAAATCAGTATAATAGCTTGCCTTGGTAAGAGAGTTGTTCAGGATTTCCATGAAACCTTCACCCACCAACTGCTCTGCTACGATATTCTGAGTATGATAATGCTTGTCTTCCTCTCCTTGAACAGTCAAAGAACTCTTCAACTGGGTAGGAATTTCCACATTATTATAACCATAGATACGGAGAATATCCTCTACGACGTCACAAGGACGCTGAACATCTACACGGAATGGAGGAACAAGGAGATCGATACCTTCAGCATCCTCCTTCACAATCTTCATCTCTAAGGATGTAGCAATGTTCTTGATAGTCTCCACGCCGATTTCCTTACCGATGAGACGATGAGCGTACTCATAGTTCAAGCGAACAGGGAAATCCTGAATAGGCTCTGGATAAACATCCTTGATCTGCATGGAAATCTTACCACCTGCGAGTTGCTTGCAGAGAATAGCTGCCTGCTGCAATGCATAAATCTGTCCGTTTGGATCAACACCACGCTCAAAACGATAGCTGGCATCAGTACTCAAACCATGACGACGTGCACTCTTGCGAATCCAGGTTGGATGGAAATAAGCACTCTCCAGAACTACATTCTTGGTGGTCTCGTATGTACCTGAACCCTTACCGCCAAAGATACCAGCGATACACATTGGCTCTTCTGCATTGCAGATGCTCAAATCATGCTCACCAAGTGTGTGCTCCTCACCATCGAGGGTAACAAACTTAGTTCCTTCTGGCTGGGTACGAACTACAATCTTATGACCGGCTACCATGTCTGCATCAAAACAGTGCAATGGCTGACCGTATGCCATCATGATATAGTTGGTAATATCCACAATATTGTTGATTGGGCGCAAGCCGATGATATTCAACTTATCCTGCAACCACTTTGGACTTTCCTTTACTTCACAATCTGTGATACTTACACATGCATAACGCTTGCAGGCGTCAGTATTCTGAATCTCTACGTCAATAGGAAGATCCTCGTTATCTACGACAAACTCATCGCAAGAAGGACGATGAAGACTGGTCTGATAACCATTCTGCTTCAACCAAGCATAGAGATCGCGGGCAACACCCCAGTGACCCAGTGCATCAGCACGATTGGCAGTGATATCAATCTCAATCAGCCAATCGCTCTCAAGATGATAATACTCAGCAGCAGGCTGACCTACTGGAGCATCCTCTGGGAGAACAATAATACCAGCGTGGTCTGTACCCACACCAATCTCATCCTCAGCACAAATCATACCAAGGCTCTCCACTCCACGGAGCTTGCTTCTCTTGATAGTAAAACTCTGGTCACCATCGTAAAGTACACAACCTAAGTCTGCTACGATAACCTTCTGACCAGCTGCAACATTTGGCGCACCACAGACAATCTGCTGAGGCTCACCCTTGCCCAGGTCAACAGTTGTTACATGAAGATGATCGCTGTTAGGATGCATCTCGCATGTCAACACTTTACCCACGTAAAGACCATTCAGTCCACCTTTGATAGACTGAACTTCTTCCAAAGCGTCAACTTCCAGACCGCAAGAAGTCAGCGCGTCCGCAACTTCCTGAGGAGTCAAGTCGAAATCGACGTATTCTTTAAGCCATTTGTAAGAAACGTTCATTATAATGATTTTATTTGTATTCTCAAAATTCACATCGAAGCACCTCCCGCACTTCGACTTTTTATGATTTTCTCTAAAACTTTGCAAAAATACAAAAAAAAACAGACTTAGACGAAAAAATATTCGTATATTTGCACTTATTAAAAGTTTAATGCGATTTTTCCAGCGAAAACAGAAACTTTTTCATTTGGAAGATAGATTTCAAAGCAAAATAACATGCGAAAAAAAGAGTCCCCACAGATAACACCCCTGATGCACATCAGCATCTTCCTAACCTTTGGAATTCTCATCGCAAAGATGGGATACGGCGACATTGACACCATCTATTGGCTGGTGGCAGCACTGCTTTCATGGGGCATTTCATTCTATCTTCTCAAATGCTCTGCATCGACAATAAACGCCCAATGCCTTTCCCTGATTTTCTGCGTATTCTGTATGGGAGGAGTCCTGACTTCTCACCAGATGGATAAGAAACAGGATAAACCGCAGATCATCACAGAAGAAAACCTTTCATCATTTGACAAAACCATATTAGTCACTCAAGAATGCAGAAACACAATCCAAAAACATTTGCGAAGCCTCAACATTCAGGAACAGGACTTCGCCATCGTCTCTGCCATGACCCTCGGAGACAAAACCTCATTGACAAAAGAAACCAAAGATATCTATTCGATATCAGGAGCCAGCCATATACTGGCAGTCAGCGGATTACATATCGGAATTATTTTCCAACTATTCATTCTATTGTTAGGAGGACGAAGACGCAGTATCCCTACCATCATACTTTCCATCACCGCCATTTGGGCTTATGTCATCTTCATCGGAATGCCTGCCAGTGCGATACGTTCTGCTACCATGATCAGTATCTGCTGCTTTGCCATGCTTTCCCACCGTAAAGCACTGTCTATCAACAATCTCGCATTTGCCTATGTTATCATGCTCATTTACAATCCGCTCTACTTATTCGACATCAGTTTCCAAATGTCGTTTATGGCAGTTTATTCGATACTATTATTCTACCAGCCTCTTGAAGGCCTTTGCAGTACCAGTCATTTTTATACCCGATGGCCCTGGAGTATGCTCTGCATTTCCATAGCCGCTCAAATCGGCACCATGCCACTCATCATCTATTACTTTGGTCGCATCTCATGCTATGCACTTTTCACAGGTTTCATAGCCATTCCAGCAGCTACAGTAATCCTTTGGTTATCTGCCGCTATTCTCCTGCTTTCCCTTCTTACTCATATACCCCTGATGAGCTTACTGTCAGAACCGCTTCTACACTTTGCAGCAAGTGGACTCATCAGTATCACTCAAGCAACGAATACGGCTCTGAAACTCACAACCATGCTGCCAGGAGCAAGCATTGATGGGATAAAAATAAATATCCCACAATTATGCCTCATCTACTTCTGCATAATCGTGGGATACATATTTATCAGGAAGACAAGGTATTATTCGAAAACCTCATCAATTCCATTTTCAGTAAAATCATCCTCTTCTGTCTTATGACCACAAGGATTATAATCTTCCGGAAGATCAAACTTTGCCATTGGATCTATACCTAATGACCTGTCAGCATACACCTTCTTCATGAAGATAGCCCATATAGGAAGCGCCATCGTAGCACCTTGTCCCATCTGTCCTCTATCAAAATGGATGTCACGGTCTTCACCGCCCACCCAACAGCCGCTAACCAACTGTGGAGTGAAACCGATAAACCAACCATCACTATTATTGTTGGTTGTACCAGTCTTGGCGCCTATCTGTCCCTGGAAATTATAACGATAGCGCAAACGTCCAGCAGTACCATTATCTACTACCCCCATCAGCATCGTAAGCATCTTCATGGCGTTGGCAGCACCAATCACTTCATTCATTCGAGGTTGGAAAGTGGCAATGGTATTTCCTTCATTGTCCTCTATTCGACTCACAAACATAGGTGCTGTACGGATACCATGATTGGCAAATACCGTATAGGCACTCACCATCTCACTCACACTCACTTCACAAGGACCGAGACAGAGACTCATGGATGGATGAATATCAGGATTATGAATACCGAAGTCATGGAGAATCTGAACAAACTGGTTTGGATTCAACTTACTCATCAGATAAGCACTGATCCAGTTGTTACTCTGCGCCAGTCCCCACTTCAAAGGAACCATCTGTCCATAACGGGCATGACTCACGTTACGTGGAGTCCAAGGTCTTCCGCCAACCATATATGTCTGCTGACGGTTAGGAGCATAATCACAAGGTGTGAATCCATTCTCCATAGCTAAGCTATAGAGGAAAGGTTTGATGGTGGAACCCACCTGTCTCCTACCTAAGCTTACCATATCATACATGAAGTGAGGATAATCCAAACCGCCCACATAAGCCTTGACAGCTCCTGTTTTCGGATCCATACTCATGAAACCGCTACGCAGGAAGCCTTTGTAATATCTGATGGAATCGAGCGGACTCATCAAGGTATCAATATCTCCATGATAAGTGAACACCGTCATTTCTATTTTCTTGCGGAAAGCCTCTTTGATTTCCTCAGGCGTGCATCCCGCAGCCTTCATCGTACGCCAGCGCTCACTCTGGGTGATAGAACGATTCAGAATATTGCGAATCTGCTGAGGAGTCAACTTATCTGAATAAGGAGAACTTGGCTTTGGTTTATTTTCCTTATCAAAAGCCGGCTGAAGATAACGGGCAACATGCTGATAAACAGCTTCTTCTGCATATTTCTGCATACGACTATCGATGGTAGTAAACACTTTCAGACCATCAGAATAAACATTGTATGGCGAACCATCTTTCTTGAAGTTTTTATTGCACCAGCCATAGAGAGGATCCGTATCCCAGGCTATGGAATCGGCAACAAACTGCACTTTGTTCCACGAAGGATAATCCGTACGAACAGGACGTTTTGCCATCATGTACTGGCGCAAGAATTCCCTTAAATAAGTAGCCGTACCATCCTTATGATCAGTACGATGGAAGTTCAGCGTCAAAGGTTCACTTGAATAGTTCTGATACTCAGCACGGTCCATATATCCCGCCTTCACCATCTGCGAGAGAACGACATTACGACGCTCCTTAGCACGTTCGGGATAACGTACAGGATTGAAGAGCGATGGGTTCTTGCAAAGACCTATCAGAGTAGCAGCTTCGCACACCGTCAGATCCTTCGGTTCCTTATTAAAATAGGTATTAGCTGCCGTCTTGATACCGACAGCATTGTGCAGAAAATCAAAATAATTGAGATAGAGAGCAATAATCTCCTCTTTGGTATAATAACGTTCCAACTTGATGGCAATGACCCACTCTATTGGCTTCTGGAGCATACGCTGAGCAGCACTTTGCGCAGTACTACTATACAACTGCTTAGCCAACTGCTGAGTAATGGTGGAACCACCTCCAGCATTAGCCTGTCCCAAAATACCACGCTTAATGATAGCACGACCCAGCGCTCTGAAGTCAATACCAGAGTGCTCATAAAATCGTTCATCCTCAGTAGCCACCAGAGCCTGAACCAGATAAGGTGACATTTTCTTATAAGGTATCACAATTCTGTTTTCCTTATTCAGATTCCATGTACCGATAACCTTACCGTCAGAAGAATATACCTGAGTCGCAAAGCGGTTGATCGGATTCTGCAAATCTTCAATATCCGGCATATAGCCAATCCAGCCAAACCAAATGGCAAAGAATCCAATAATTGCAGAAACAATACCTCCAGCAAGAAGCGCCCACAAAATATGTATGAAACGTTTTCTCATCACTTATTAAATTATATTTCAAATATCATTTCTTGATAATTTGTGCAAAATTACACAAAAAAAGTTGTTACGCAAAAGAAATCAAGGAAATTTTGCATATTCCAAATAATAATGTTAACTTTGTCGGCAGAAACAAGACTTAGATGCTTATGGCAAGAAAACTATATCCTTTAGGAATACAGACATTTGAGAGAATCCGCAAGGAAGATAAACTCTATATAGACAAGACGGAATATATCTACCACATGACACATACCAGTGGTACATATTTCTTCCTGGCTCGCCCTCGCCGTTTTGGAAAATCACTACTTGTCTCAACACTCCAAAGCTACTTCGAGGGCAAGAAAGATTTGTTTGAAGGACTTGCCATCGAAAAGCTTGAGAAAGAATGGACAGAATATCCTGTACTGCATTTTGACATGAGCGGTGGAAAGCACATGGACAAGGAGCAGCTGGAAGAGTACCTGGGATATCGCCTCCAAGATGAGGAAAAGAAATGGGGAATTTCTAACCCTGCAAAAGGTAACAACAATCGTTTGATAGACCTTATCAACACAGCTCATGAAAAGAGCGGCAAACAAGTGGTCGTTCTCATTGATGAGTATGATGCGCCATTGTTAGACGTTGCTCATGACAATGACAGACTGATAGCTCTTCGTGATGTTATGCGCAATTTCTACAGTCCTTTGAAATACAGAGAACCTGTTCTCCGTTTTGTTTTTCTCACAGGCATCACCAAGTTCTCGCAAGTCAGCATTTTCAGTGAACTAAACAACATCACCCTTCTCTCCATGAATGATGACTATGCAGGAATTTGTGGTATCACAAAAGAAGAACTGCTCACCCAAATGGCGGAAGACATAGAAGAATTGGCTGAGAAAATAGGCATTACCAAGGAGCAAGCCATCGAAAAGCTCAAAGAGCATTACGATGGTTATCACTTCTCTGGCGAATCACCAGACATTTTCAATCCTTACAGTTTGCTGAATTGCTTCAATGAGAAGAAATTCGGTTCGTATTGGTTTGCCTCTGGCACTCCTACATATCTCGTCAATATGATGCGCAAATTCGACGTTATACCATCGGATATCACAAGAGTAGAAGCTGATGCAAGCGAATTTGATGCTCCAACTGAGAACATGACTACCATCATGCCGTTGCTCTACCAAAGTGGTTACATCACCATCAAAGATTACAACCAGGAGTATAATTATTATACCCTCGACATTCCAAACAAAGAGGTAAAAGATGTTATTCTTCATTTAAACTTTGCTCACTGACTATCTTGTAGATGTGGAGATACATACCCCAAAAGGCAGAGTTGATATTGTGTTCTCCTGACCAAGACCAATCTCGACCTCATAGAATGAGAAAACGAAGAAGGCATCCTCATTAAGATGCCTTCTTACCCCTTTATCTATCAGCAACGTAGCTTTTCGTCCTATATTTATTTCCTAACCTTATTAATATATATTGATAGTTATAATTCCATGTGTGTTTCTGCAGCACAACTGTTCATCATGACAAGCCGGTTTGTTTGATTATTGATGATACAAATACACCTAAGACTGGTATGACGACAGAACTCATAGGAAGAATCTGGTCTCATGTTCATCAAAAGAGCATCCTTGGTTATAAGTGTCTGACCATGATGTTGTCCGATGGCGTTAGCCAGCTCTTTCTTGATTTCTCTCTTCATGGTGAGGAAGGAAAGGACAAGCAAAAGGTTCAGGGACTTACTGCTAAGCAGCGCAAAGCTCGCTATACCGAGAACCACGAAGGGCAATCGGTAAAAGAGCGTGTGGATGAACGGACAAGATATGGGCTATCATTTTGGACTTCGTTCTGGAAGCTGCAGAGCGTTACTCTATAGATGCTATAGAGTTGCTGGCTGATTTCATCGAAAGTAATCCGGTTGCCCATACGCTACGTAATATGTATATTTATAAACAAGCAAGTTGATATTTATTCACTTGCGAAACTTCTGTTATGAGCCCACTTTAAAAAGGGGCATATATTGAATTCAGTCTGTTATATCATAGCCCGAAAGCATTTGATTGAATATTTCGTTTGTGCTCATTTTCTTAAATATTTAATTAGAGTTTCTATGGATTTAGACTTTTTGCCAACCTGAGCATATCGCTCAAATATACTTATGTCCATATTCTTAAAATCATCCATTTCCATTCGGATGTCCTCTTCCAAATAGACCTCAACATCTTTCAGATAGCGTAAGTTTACCTTGGGAGAATTAGCAATCAAATCGCAAAGTGCTTTTTCGGGGGTTGCCATAAGAAAAGCGTAACTCTGCCTATTGATGCTTGTGATTCCTATGGGAAAAGCTTCTCTTGACATGTTCTTATACTCAAAGCGTCCTACAGGAGTATCAAAACAACGAGAATGCTTCAATGTCATCGACTGGGTAATATATACAGCTTCTGGGATTAAGCCATAATAGCGTAAAGCTGTCTGCATTGATACGTATGAAGGAGCATAAAGATGATTGGCAACAAGTTCTGTGGATAGAGCAACACGAGACACATTTGGAGAGACCACATAAAGCCCCTTCTTGAGGCGGATAATCTTATGAGCCGCCTCAAGATTGCGCACTTTCTGATTTCCTGCTTCAATATTTGTAAACAAAGAAGCTATTACCGAAGTACTGACTGGTATGTTACCTATATGTTCTAAATCCAATATCATAGTGCAATAATCATGCAAGTGCGAGAGCAATGAAACTTGCTTCAATTGCCGAGCCGCAGCTTATTTTATGCAAAGATAGCTAAATTTTGAACAGGAAACAAACTTTTACTTATTTTTCTGTTCTATTTTTAGCTATTTTAATAAATAATTTGGTTACCGACTTGAATCCTTCACTTTTCAACATTCCTTGCACAAGCGGCACATTCTTGTCCCCATTGATTTAATTCCAAGCCTTATCTTGCTGTTCTTTGAAAATTGTTTTTCATAATTGTTTTCTATTTCTACAAGATAAAAGTGTCCTCACAATAAGTCAAAATTATCATAGGATTCATCTTGCTCATAGTCTCCTCCATCTGAGCCATGAGCAGAAAGGTCATAATTGTCATTGTCAGCATCCTCCACATTTGACAGTTCATCGTAAGAATATACGTCATTGTCCTCCACTTGTGGAAAGATAAAATCATCCATCATTTCCGCAGGAAGTTCATATCCATTCTCAACTAATGCCTCATACGTTTCATCAAGTTGGTCATTGGCCTCCATGATTTCTTGCATCTCAGGGGTTGAGGCACAAAAAATCATGAAGGCAGTTTCCTCTTCAGGAGACAATGTGCCATCAAGCCATGACGAAAAAGTATTCTCCACATCAAACGAGGTTACATCGTAATCAGCCATAATAGTTTTCCTCCTTTCTTAATGTCTTGACAAATTGTTCTTTAGCCATTTTGTGTTTGTTATAAAATGTGTTCATATTCATTCCCATCATCTGCGCAGTCTCTTCGTTGCTATGCCCTTCAAGATAGCGCAAACGAATGAGGTAACTATATCTACGATTTGGCATCAGTTGCAAAATTGTGTCCATATCACAATTATTCAAAGATGCCCCATCTATCTCTATAGAACCATAATCCACATCATTTCTTACACCCACATCACTATTTTCACAATATATCTCTATTACATTTACCTTTCGCTTGTATCGTTTGTAGCAATAAAAAAGACAAACCGTCTTCAACCAAGTAAACAATGTACTTTGAAACTTGAACTGTTCCAACTTGCAAATGCCAGTTTTCTTGCCAGGAGAAAACAAATGAATGTATATCTCATTGATAAACTCCATGCAAGAAGAACAATCTGTATGATAGTTATCATAAACAGACTTAAACAATGGATAACATTTCTTATAAAAGAACTCACGTGTTACTACTTCATCATGTTTCAGCAACGCCTGTACAAGTTCAAAGTCATTGTTTATCATACCTATTTCTTTTTACTACCAAATATTGACTTGATAGAAAACTTACTTTTCTGATAAATCACGAGCTCTGCTGTTTTATCATAACAAGTAACCGTCAGTTTGCAAGAACGTTCCTCAGATGTACTATTGGCAGAAGCTGTCAATATAAGAGTATTCCCATTTTTTGCAACATGAACCCATTCTGGACAAGAAAGTTTCCAATCATTATAATTGCAATTCACGACAACCTCATGTTTGTCACTAACCTTACCTGCTGCTTTAAACTCGATGTAAGATACCGAGAGATACAGATTGACAGGTTCTCTTTCTATTTTTGGAACCTTCTCCACACTATTATCCTCAACAATTACATTTTTTGACTTACGCACTTTCGGCTTCTGAACTGTTTGTTTTTGACTGAGTGTCTTGATATTGCCTTTGCATATCGCAATCTGATTGTCACACATATTCTTCTTTGCTTTGGAATCATAAGCCTTTTGTGCTGCAATAAATTTACTGATAGCTTGCTTTTGCGATTTAACAGTTTGTACCATCTGTAATTTCTGTCCTTGCGCAAACAATTTATCACCAATAGATTGAGCATAACTTCCCATTGCAGAGAGAGAGAACACCACAACCATCAATAATTTCAATATAAATTTCATACTTATAATCTATTACTTGAACAATTTATTTATCTCATCGGCTCTTTTAAGAAATTCTTGAGCCACATCGCCCATACCTTCTTCCTCAAAGCTCTTTGCCTTAGTTTCAAACTCATCCTTAGCCACTTGCAATGCCTGTTTTGCCTTGTCACGTCCTTTGACAAACTGGAGGGTTTGTACATTTCTACCTTTCACTTTTGAAGCTGTTTTGATCGCCTCAGAATAGTCTTTATAAGCATCTATCAATGCTTTTTCATAGCCCTCGTCATGTTTCTCGCCAACCAGATACTGCTCATTGGCAAGTTTATAAAACTCAGCAGCTTTCCCTATCAAGGAATCATTGATAGCTTCTTGTTTTTGCAACTGCTGTTCGGCTAATACCTGTTCTTTATGTTGCTGACATAAGAAAAAGGCTAATATCGCAACAACTACTACCACAGCAACTCCCACGATGGAGAGTTTGGTGGAGAGTTTCATCGCCTTCTTTTTACCATCAATGTTTTCTATTGCCACACGCATCTGAGCAGCAGTCTGATAACGAACACTTTGGTTCTTCTCCGTAGCAATCTCAATGATTTTCCGCAGTTTCTTGTCCTTTACAGTTGACAACGGCATTTTCTTATGAAGTTGTTTGTCCAATACTTGGTGCGATGGACCTTCAAAAGGAACATGTCCTACGATACATTGGTAAAGCAAGATTCCGATGGCATAAATGTCTGTAGTTTGGTTTTGGCTTCTCAGGTCTCCAAGTACCAGTTCAGGAGCAGCATACTCCGCCTTTCCCATAAAGACACCTGTTGTAGTTAAACCTCTATCATGAGTTGTCAATTTGTTGACTTGTTTACAGATACCAAAGTCAATCAACTTGATGTGTCCATCCTCCGTCAGCATAATGTTGGACGGGTCGATATCCCGATGTATATAGCCAGCATCATGAAGAGCCATCAATCCCGATAAAACATTGATACCGATAATTTTTGCAAAATGCACAGGGTCTGTTTGGTAATCCTTCAACATTTTCTTTGCAAAAGGAATCTCCTTGCCATGAACATCCGTACACTTACTTTCCAACAAATCAGAAAGGCTGACACCTGTAAGCAGTTCGCTTACCACATGATAATGCTTTTGTAATTTGTTTCCATGATAGCTTTCGGTTTCCACAAAGCCTATCATTTCCACCAAATTGTCATTTCTCAACTGAATGGATGCCTCTCTACGTGCTCTTTCTATAGCATGAGCAGGAAGGTCATCATACAAAAATTTAATCGCAACAGGACGAGTCACATTTGTGTCGGTATTGACACAAACCCCTCGCATCACCTTACCCATACCACCTTCTCCGATGGCAGGCTTGGAGGCATCTACCTCAAAGTAAATATGTTTTTGCTTTTCAGCCTCCCCTTGTAATCTAACTATAGACATAGTTCTTTCCTTTTTAATCATTAATAAACTGGTAGTCCGTATTGATTCTCTTCATCACTATCGGTAAGCAAAAGAACCAACAACCATATGCCACCAACTATAGGTATCAAAGCTATGAAATACCACCATCCACTATGATTAGTATCATGTAATCGTCTTACGAATACAGACAGCATCGGTAAAAATAACATCAATGAAGCAAGGAATGCCCCGATATAACCAGCGATAAGCATCCCCATACCCTTACCACACAAATAGCCAATTAAGCCAAATACAATCATTGCTGCTATTTCTGTCAATATACAAAATGCCCAAAATCCCCAATATTCAGAACGAGGAGCACGCCCTCTAAATGTGGCATACTTATTTAGACAAGATTTTATAGAATCAGTAAATGTCATATCATTTAATTATTTTAAACTTTCACCCTCATTTTCCTATTCAGGTGAAAGTTTACAGTAACACATATAAGAATTATTTCTTCGCAGAAAACTCAGAAGGGGCAAACTCAACGACAACCTCTTTGTCCTCCTGCTCGAAGATGTATTTTATGCCTATGGCATGTTTTGCCAAAGTACTTGTTAACTTATGCATTTTCTTAGACGAAAGTTCTGCTGCCACACTATTTTTCAAAGATTCACCATTCACTTTGTCAAAACGCTTGTCTGGCACCTTTACATGAAAAACAAATACGCTATCGCCTTGTTTGTATTCACAACTGTCCAAGACTGTACCATTTGCAAAAGTTTTGTCGGGTTGGTTATTGATTTCCTCCACAAGATGTTGCAAAAAATCAGAACCAGTAGTCTTCTTTTCCTTACAACCACAAAATAATGCTACACTCACAAAAGAGATCACAACAAAAGTCAAAAAATTCTTCATACCCATCAACCTTATAATATATTGAAAGTGGTAGTATAAATTACATCACCTGATTCCAAAACATCGACCTTATATTCTCCAGCTTTCCAAAAGCCTTGCTTGACAGAACCAAACTGTGCCATTTCTACTAACTGAGGTTTCTTGGTCTTTTTAAGCGTCACCTTTGATTCCACCGAGACTTTCTTTCCTGGTAGATAGATAACCTGACCATTTGGTCGTGTCACCTTCAACTGAAGTTTGAATTCTGTTTCAGACTCCGTCCATGAAGCAAACTCCAAACGAGCTTGGATATACCTTGCGTTGAAACTTCTCAATGGTTTGTCGTAAGCACTCTTTTCATTGCCATTTTCATCTAACAAACGGAAAGACATACTGGTAATCAAGTTGCGCAGCACACTTGGAGGAAGATTTTTTCTAGCTTCCTGTTCTGCCTTGTCCTTAGCTTCTTGCTCCGCATTCTTGGCAATTTGATATTCTTTCTTAAAATCTGTATCTACGTTGCCAAATTGAGAGAAGTACTTTGGAAATACTGCCGTAAAATCTTCCGTTTTTGCTGCATAGACCTGTATGGCAATATCTACTTTCTTTTCTTCCACAGTCAACTTGAGGTTTTTATGCTTACGGTTCACCTCATTTGCAGCGATAATAGACGGTTTACGCTTGTAGGAAGTTTCGTCGTCACCAACTTTGAAAGCCTTGCGATGAAATGTGTAAAGAATTGGAGAATCCTCATCGAATGTAATCCAATAAAGCACACCATTACGACGGAAGCACACACTATTGTCTGAGGTATCAACTGTAGGATCATACTTTGCCTTTTGTAAGTAGGCATACAAGTTACGCTGTGCTTTCTCCTGTGCAGGAGTCAAGTCACCGGCAAAAGCTGAAGCAGAACAAGCTATCAGCAAGCCAATCATAAGTTTCAATGTCTTCATCATTTTTTATTTTTATTGTTATGTAATCAATTATTAAAGGGTCGTTACCTTGTCCCGATATTGGTCATACACTTCCATCTTCAATGTCGCACCACTTGGCATCTTGGATGTCTTTTTCAGCAAATCTCTCATCTTTACCAAGACTTCTATCATTTCGTCTGTTACTTGCTCGGCACTATAATTCGTGAGAATCAAGTCAAGAACAACTACGTTGCCAACAATTACGACTTTTTCCAAGTTTATCCCATCCGCTAATTTCAAAGGACATTGTGCAGCACCTTGCCTCCAGAATGTTTTCCAAGCCATACCATGCGGCAGACTATTTTGTCCCATGCCTTTAACATCCCATTGCCCATTCTTTCTGATAGCCGTAGCAAGTTTTTTACCAGACGCAGCATACAAGTCACACTTATATTCTGTACCATCACGGAAGGTATAAACTTCACGGCTGAATCCCGAGGTATTATCAACACGTGCTCCACCAGTACCATAATAGCTTCTTTCCACGCACTGATTTTGAGAGTTGTATCTATACTTGATTGTAGCATATCCACCTGCAACCAATATTGGTTTTCCATTTACTCCCATAAAGGTAACACTGTTGGGCAACCGCATCGCATTATAAGTATATACTTGTTTATGATATTTCATCTCCTTATCCATGACAGGACTTCCCGATAAAGAGTAGTATGCATCCGATGTTTTTAACCCAGCCTCATCATACGTAAACCGATGTTCGCTCCAACCATGTAAGCCTGTTGTTTTCTTTCCATATCCATCATAACAAACGAGCTTTATCATATTACCACGTTTATCATACTGTATTCTTCCTTCAGGAGCTATGTCATCCGCAGCCACAGGTTTTCCGTCGCTACCAAAAGATATTTGATGCTTTATTTTGTTTACAACCTTGTCATATTGGTTATAGTACTTATGAACTTTTGCCTGGTCATTTCCTCTTGCTCCTGTTTGAGTAAAATATACCACGGAAATTTCGTTGCCTCTTTCATCGAATTCTTTCTTTACGACTGCAAAATTTTCATTTTTAACATTGCAAAGCAAACCGTTTGTACCATAATATTCTTCTTGCACACATAGATTATTGGAGTTATATTTCATCACCACCTTATGATAACCGCTCTCACAAACGATTGGAGTACCATTGGTATTGAAATAGGAACGTTCTGTTACATTGTCTCGCTCGTCATACTTTAACCTTTCGTCAAACTTGCCAGAAGCCAGACCTCCATTAAGTCCTACAGGATAATTTTTTTGCTTGTTACCTCTTGCATCAAATGTCCAATTATAACCTGCGACACCATTAACCAACATTAATTTTCCTTCCGTATTTTTGTATCTTTCCGAAATACAATTTCCTTGATCATCATACGCAAATTCCAACCTAGCACAATATCTATTCAGTACACAAGGTTTCCCCTTTGCATCATAGAAAGAACGGGCTGTCTCATTGCCATTTTCATCATATTCATAGCAAGCCATGGCGATACCCTCATTGGTCATCGTCAGATTATCCTTATCATCGTAATAAGAAATCTTGGTATAATTGCCACGGGCATCATATTCCTTTACCATATAACAGATATGAGTAGTTGGCAACGTAATACGTTTTTTGTTCGCATCCATGTTGGTAACTCTGCTAACACGCCCTTGTTTATTATAAGTTACCTCTATTCCGGCATAACCATATTTCGCTGGTGCATATATTTTTCCTTTATTATCCAGGTAATACTCCGTCAAAAGATTACCAACAGAATCATAGGTGCAAGTTTTGTGAGCATATTCCACACTTTCTGACAACTCACCTGTTGCATTCAGAATCTTGACATCCAACGGATTACCATGTACATCATTGACAAACTCCAATTTAGAATAAGAAGCCTGTTGATTTTCATCATCTGCTTCTTCCGAGAAATAAGCAGCATTGCCTCTTGCATCTATATACGAACGGCTTTTGATATAACCATTCTCATCATAGCAATTCACATATCCATTGACTCCTTGAACGTAAGTCAATCCACCATCTACTCCCAAGAATCGCTGTTTAACGCAAAATCCTTTTTCATCATAGTCATAGACAACACCTGCAAAAGGATTGTCTTTACGAATCATAGGGGTTCCCTTCATATCGTAATACTTTTCACCGGTTCTGTTCCCCCACTCATCGTAGGTCAACTTAACCACAGGACAGTTGTTGCCATCGCTACTAGGTTTACCATCTACAGTTAGATACACCAACTGGGAAATATTGTCATCATCATCATAGATAAATTTCTTGATGCCAAGTCCGAACTGGGTTGCTTTAGGCTTTCCATCTTTTCCCAGATAGTGCTCCTCGACAACACGCCCCTCTTTGTCAAGAACAAAGCTTTTCCCGAAGATACCTTGTCCATCAGGAACTCTTGCATTGCCAAAGCCTGCATATTCCACTTTGGTAAGATAGCCGTCTTCTTTATATTCCAAAATGTATTTGGAGATTTTTCCCTTTCCCTCCAAAGAGCTGTCAAAGGCACTTTGGAAGAGATTCACTTGGGCATTCAACACCATTTCTGTGCCCAGTTCATCATCTAATTTAAAGGTACAAGTTTTGAAGTTACTGTCATAGTCCTTCACATAAAGTACCTTTCCACTACGATTCATAAACTTTTCCGTATCCACTTTACCTGTACCTTCCGTATAGGTAAGAGTCATATCTACAATACGGTCTTTATCCTCTGAGTCGTGATGGTCAACCAAGTTGCCTAAACTATTAACATATGAAACCCTACGTAACTTATGTCGAGAATATTCAAAGCGATATGAAGCCTCACGATGCGACATTTCATTGCTACTAAGCGAACCTATACCTTGCGGAACGCCAAATACTTCTACATAATCTTTATAATACTCCACCTTGGTTCTATAATAATCCCAAGTAAAGAAACCTACCAAAAGTAGTACTACCGCTGCAACTATGCCACCATAAAGTAAAGGTTTTGAGATAGGGTCAGGAGCTATCGCTTTTTTCACAGCCGACTTCATTTCCAGACACGACTGGTAGCGAGCCTCTGGCACCTTCTGAGTAGCCTTGTCAACTACCGCTTGAATTTTATCAGAAATATAAGGATAGGTTTCAGCCATTCTTGGCATATTGTCCTTGACCACTCTCCGCTTGATTTCCTGAGCTGTCAACAAGGTAGAATCATAAGGTGCTCGTCCTGTCAACATATTGTGAATCAATACACCTATAGAATAGATGTCAGAACGAGCATCAATATCCTTACCATATATTTGTTCAGGGCTCATATAGGCAGGAGTTCCCATGATAGCTTTGCTATCAGTAACATTCGCCTCTGATATGATTTGGGCAATACCAAAATCCATGATTTTGATATGACCATCATCTTGTATGATAATATTGGCAGGTTTGATGTCACGATGAACAATACCTTTAGAATGGGCATAAGCAAAAGCATCCAGAATCTCGCATATCAGAGGATATGCCTTACTTTCCACTATCAAGCCATTCTTCTTACTAATGAAATCCTCAAGGGTCATACCCTTTACATATTCCATGATGAGAAAGACACCTTCTGCCGTTTCCACATAGTTCAAGAACTTTACGATACCCGGATGGTCTAACGAGCAAAGCATTTCTGCTTCTTGCTTGAACCTGGCACGCAAGGTTGCATTCCTTGCTACTTCTGGGCGTAAAACCTTAATCGCCACTTGTTGGTCTATGTTTGTATTGACAGCTAGATACACGCTACCCATACCACCTGAGCCCAGATGACGAACTATTCTATAATTAAGAATGTCTGTAGGAATCATTGTATTAGTGTTTTAATATCAGTTGTAAACAGCAAATTTCCAAATAAAAACAGAAATAATCGCAATGACAGTTGCTACCAATCCTAAATAACGATGAGTTTCTTTATATTTGTAAACCTTACTACCATTATCCAATTTTATTTTTTGGCTCCATACCATAACACCAAAAGCTATACCAAAGAAAGGCAGTAAAACTGCAAATATAAATGCAGTTACAAGCCACCCTGTAGCTTCATCTGGTTCATATTGATATTCTGGTTTTGGTTTGTCTTCCAATGAACTTGGCTTTGGCTTTTCAAGTATTTCTGTCTTTGGTTCATTAGCAACCTCTTGTGCGGCTTGCGCTCGTTTGTTCAATTCATCGACAACTTTATCCCAATCCAAATGCCCATCAACAACACCTGCCAAATAGATTTCTGGGGCGGGATCATTAGCAGGAATACTGATTGACGATTTTCTCAAAGGTTTACGATTGACAACCGTACCATTAGCACTACAATCGGTAAAGACATAGTATTTACCACCAGTAAACTCTTTCAATTCCACATCTGCATGATGACGGCTAATTTTTCTATCAGCATCATTGATGATAATGTCACACATCTCTCTACCAATGGAAATCAACACTGGTGCAAGCGTTCCAGTATGACTGACATGAGTGCCATTGCTAAGAGCTGCCATAAATTCATAACAGTTCTGATAGCGCAACATCATGTTCTTATTAGTAGCCTTGTCCAAAACCTTCTGCAAGATGTCCGACAAACCTGATTTGTATTTTGAAAGTCTTGGGAACTCATTGTTTAGAATGGCATCCTTGGTTTCAAACTCACTTGCCAATGTATTGAAAGCATGATGACCTGTGAGCATATAATAGAATACACATCCCAAAGAATAAATGTCTGAACGGAAATTGATAGAAAAACCATCGGCTTGCTCTGGACTCATATAGCCATTAGTTCCTATGATAGAGCCTACTATCGTAGAACCATTGGTGTTATCCATATCCTTTGCCACCCCAAAATCAAGCAAGCAAACATTCCCATCCGGTCGAATCATAATGTTGGAAGGTTTGATGTCCCGATGAACTATATGAGCATTATGCACACACTGTAAGGCATCAAGGATCTTCAACATCAATTCCACCGCTTGTTGCTCTGGTATTGCTCCATGCTTCGTTACATACTGTTCGATGTTCAAGCCTTCCACCAGTTCCATGACGATGTAATAGTTTTGCGTAGCATCATCACGGAACGCTGCATAGAGTTTTACTATCGACGGATGATTTACTTTCAATAAGAACTCAACCTCTTTCTCTATGCGGCTAAGGATAGCCCAATCGTTGGCAAACTCAGGAAGAATTTCCTTGATTGCCACGATTTTACCTTGGCTATCCCTACCTCGGAAGATTTGCCCCATACCTCCACGAGCTATGGGGGTGTCTTCTATTGTGTAATTAGCGATTTGTCTCATCATTCAGGCTCTTTATTTCCTATAAATTTTTTATAATCCTTTTTTACAGGATCCTCTGTAGAAGATTCTGTAGAAGAGGATTTGCCTGTTACTTTTTCAGAAGCTTGCGTTTTTGCATTCTGCCCGCCTTTGATTACTTTCTTTATTGGATTATCCTTTGTTTTTGTTGTTTTCTTGGCATTCGCACTATTCTCAGAAGTTTCCACAACAACTTTTTCAACTATTGCCTCTTTACTTTCAACTTCCGTTTTCTTAGCTTTTGCTTTCTTCTTAACCTTAGTAGTTACAGAAGCCTTTGGCTGTGGCTTTTCCTCTTCATGGAAATACCAATAAGCTCCACCAGCTACAGCAATAACAAGTAAAGCTGCTATCAAAGAATATAGTACGGCATGGCTCTTTTTCTTTGGCTGCGCAATAGCACTCGAAACAGAAGGGCTTCCCATTGGCGACATAGCCATATCCTCGGCAGGGAATTCGACAAGCTGCACTGTGATATTATCCAATCCACCAGCTTCATTAGCTTGTTCAACAAGCATTCTTGCACGCTCATTCAGAGACAAGTCATGACGAGACACGGTATTAAGAATGGTATTATTGTTTATCATGCCACTCAAACCATCCGAACACAATAAGAACGTACTATTAGGCTCTGGAATAATAGGCATTTGTCCTATAACAGGCGGAGTCATACCTTCCACTCCCAAAGCATTCGTAATTTGGTTCTTATCTTGATGATGCTCAGCCTCAGCCAACGTTATCTGTCCTGCATCCACCAATGTCTGCACATACGACTGATCTTTAGTAATCTGACGAATCATTCCATTGGCAATGTAGTAAATTCTACTATCGCCAATCGAGCCATAGTAAACCTTGCCATCCTTGACTATCAGCATCACACAAGTTGCGCCCATGCCCTGCATATCCTCGTTCATGGATGCCTTTCTCAGAATAGCCTGATTTGCAGCAATAACAGAGCTAGTAATAGCCTCTTCTGGTGTGGCAAAAGTATTATCAGAAAGAATATCCTGAATGACTGCAACCGCTAACTGGGATGCAACATCACCTGCATTCTGTCCTCCCATACCATCACATACCGCCACGACTCTACCATTAGGAGAGTCAAAAGTTGCCATGCTATCTTCATTGACTCGGCGAGTTCTTCCTGTGTCAGTACAATTTGCTATAATATAATTCTCCATACTTTCCTATTTTAACCAAGTTTTGGTATTGCGATGAAAATAAAGACGGTATTACCCAAACGGATGATGTCATAGTTTTGCAACTCACCTTCATCAGACAACTCTTTATTTACAAACGTACCGTTACTAGACTGCTCGTCTCTATACTTAAACTTATTATCAACGTTACGATAAAGGATAGACATGTGGCGACCAGACATCTGATGATCCCATGGAAGAGATATGTCACAAGATTGGTCACGACCTATGAAATTCTTACCTTCATACAGATTGAAAGCCTTTCCCAATGGGTCACCATTATATGTTACCAAGAATCCGACAAGCTTTCTGCCTTTTCCTGCAGCCGCACCTTTCGGCTGACGGATAACTGTACCACCACCCACTGGGGCTTGCGGCTGTTGTGCACCAGGCTGATTAGAGCGGATTTTAGTTTCACCAGAAGCATCATCACCGCCAAACATAGCACCATTACCAACATTGCCAAACGCTTGTGCATTAGGACTTGCAATATGAGTGCCTTGCTCTGGCTGATAAGTAGCACCACCATGAGGTACGCCTGTCGGCATATCTAAATTAGGCTGTGGATTAAAGTTCATATTGTTACCACCCTTAGGGCATAAAGGACACTCGTCACCATATATACTTGAATCGTAAATGTGTCCATTTGGACAAACTTTCTTTGGCATAATCGTTCTATTTTAATCGTTAATAAAAAAATCAAGAGACTTGAAGAAGTTCCTTGTTAACCAAGGAACTCTTCACTATTCATCATGGAGTCGAAAGAATCGTTTGGGTCAACATCAGCTTCTGCTGTATAGTTTTCCACATTATCATCCTGCTCGTATGGTTCAGCTTCTGCAAGGTAAGAATCATCTTCCATCCCTGCAGAATAATTGTCATTATCATTCTGCCCATATGAATCATTCTCGGCAAGATAATTGTCATTGCCGTTATCTCCATCTACATTTGGATTGTAGTCTGGATTGTTCTCTGCATAGTCGCCATGATACGACTCACCCGTTTTCTCATCCTCAAAGTTATTATAAATAACATCTTCCTGATGAGTTTGGTTTTGTGCTATATAGTTCTGCCCGTCATAGTTAGGAGTTATATCGTCCACACTATTATAGTGTTGCTCTGTCACACGAGCGGTCTGATGGCCCATGTGAACATGGTCTTCCTCGGTGTATGTTACCACCTCGTTGTCATCGAACTGACCATTATTGTCCACATCCACGGCAAGAAGGTCTGCGTGACCATCACCATCAATGTCCATAAGCGCAAATTTATGACCATCAACAGTACCTTCCTCTACAGAAGCGACCTTGTCATCACCCACATAATAGTTAGTAGTTTCATCCCAAGTTACCGAAGACTTCTCTGGCTCTTCTACGCTTGGCTTCTCCACCGGTTTGTCCACAACAACCACTTTCTCCGTAGTTTGTTCTACAACAGGCTCAGCTTGGTACTCAGAGGTAACATCAGCACCATTCACCACATCTTCTGCGGTCAACGGAGCACCATCTTCTCCCTCTGATGGTTGAGTTGCTGCGTATGCAGCACCACCAGCAACAGCAGCACCACCCACAAAAACAGCAGCACCAGCTGCAACTCTCTTCGCTACATTGCTCTTCTGAACAGCCATGTTCTCGTAATCGTCAATGTTTTCACCTGTGTTAGTCTTAATTGTATTCATAATTTCATTTATTAAAGGGTTAATATTCTATGATGTAAAAGGTTCCAGAGCTCTATTTCTGTCCCGCTTTCATTAGTAAAGACCTTTCTGTTTTTCTTTTCTTACGGTAGGATGTTATTTTTTTATCTTGATGATATATTTTTCTGTTTCAGCCTCATTTATCAAAGCATAGAAACCAGGGGAAAGATAGTCAAACGATATACTACTGATTCCACCTACCAAATCTGTAGCCGATGGTGTTACCACATTGTTCTTGCGTATCTCCGCATCATATCCTTGTGTATATTCTCCATTTAGCAATGTTACATTTTCCAACGCAATCAAACTCCAAGCACCTTGGAACCTAGCCCCTACAGCTTGGAATGTTGTCGTGATACCTTCTGGAAAGGTAAATACTTTCTTATCAATGAAAGCAACCTTATCTCCTTCCGTTCTCGTCTTTGCTTTCTGTATATGAAACTCGTTCACATAAACCCATCCTGACTTATAGGTCTCAACATTTTGTTTTCTATAGTCTGTACGAAACTCCTTTACTTTGGAGGTCAAGATTTGCTCACTTGTTCCGTTTTCTTTTTGCAATACGACATATTGCTCTTTATCTTTTTTGCCGTAATGCTGAGACTTGATGACACCTTCTTTTGTGCTACCATCCTTTAGCACGATAGTATTGGTATAATCAGCCAATTTATACAAGTTCGTAGAACGTGGCACAGGCAACTTGATAGTCTCTTTGAGGTCGGTAGCAGGAACTTCCACCGTGGAAGTAGAAGTCTTTATTGTTATTTTCTTACCAATCTGCTGTGAGATAATTACACCAACATAATTCTTACCTTTGGTTGTTACGACTTCATCTTCTATTGTATTCTCCGTTTGATTCTTCGGCACAATTTTTCTTATGTCATTCACATCACTCCACACCAACTTATAGTTTTGAGGTTCTACCTGAACATAAGATACTTTCGGCATCTCGTTCTGCTCTACCTTTGCTAAATTGGTAAAGTTATCGTTTTTTGTCTTTATGTCATAAAGAACAATATAGCGACCATCAGCATTTCCCTGCAAAGCCTTGTTCTCTAAAGCCCATCTCTTCCATTCCCGAGAAAGGCTTTCATACTTCACCTTCTTTTCTCGCTTAGAAACAATATTGGATTCTTCTATGATAAGCCTTGCACTTGTCGCAGCAACAGTCATATCCATTCCAGGTCGCTGGACTATGACATTACCAACAATCGCTGAACCATTCTTCAATACTATAGTTGATTTCTGCTCTGCATTTGCAAACAGGTTGAATAAAATCATCAAAAACAACAAAATAGAAACTATCTTTCTCATATTTACCATATAATTTTAATGTGTCACAAAATACTTTTTCACCTTGCCATTTTTCTTCATCAAAACAAGACCTTTGCGAGGTCGTTTTAATCTAATGCCATCCAAGCTATAATATTCTTGCAAAAAACTCGTTTCATTCATAATAGCATTAATTCCATTTGATAGTTTTGGTACTTCCACCAACTCACTCCAATCCGATTCGAATCCATTAACAACCGATTTAACATGAACTTTCGTTGTTCCATCTGTCAACCAAGCTAAGCGTAAGTTAGTATCCAAGACTTTATCTATGGTTTGTTTTTTTATTTCAGGAACAAAATTAGCAGATATTTTGTAAGAATTCTGTTCTACGATATAGTACTCTGCATTAGGTACAGCTTCCCAATTTAAGGTATAACCATTATCATCTATTTCCGTAATATCTCTAACAATAGGAGTTGGAACATCTTCCGAAAAAACTACATCCATAGATATAGAACCGTCGCTATTTTCCGATACATTCCCTATCTTACGATTCATATGATAACTTCCATCTGTATTCTCATTAAAGAGTTGTCCACCTACATTAACATGTGAATCATTCGTAAGCCACAAAACATTGTTAGAACCAGGAAACAAATCACCTCGTAATTCTTTTTCAGTCTCACCATAACTATTATCAGCAGGAATGATACTCATTCTCTGATGCTTAGCATTAGGGTTCACCACATTATTTGCCCACGCTCTTTGATCATAATCCACATGAGTAACCATCAAGCCATGCATATCGGTATAGTTTCTAACATACTTAAACCATTTGGAAGGCTGATGATTTTCCAATATATAGTATTCATTTTTGTTACCTTCATTATATATAATATATGCTTCTGGTGTTTCTTCCAAATTGGGTAAAGCATCTATATGTTGAGTTGTAGAAATTTCCTTTATTTCCAACCAACCAGCAAACCATCTTTCATAAGCAGAATAGCCATAAGGCACTTCACCATTATTTTTAGGTCCAGAATGAGAGCCAGAGTTCATAACATCCCAATAGCTCATACCGAAAGCCCCACTATAATCCGTATCATATAAGTCGGGAAGTCCCAAGCAATGACTGAACTCATGACAAGGAGTTCCTATACCAGCCATAACTTGACCACTATTTCCATTAAGTTCTGAAGAACATGCGTAAGTATTAATTCTAACTCCATCAAGCATAATAGAACGATTGCCTAAACTACTTTCATGAGGCCATATCGTATTAGAAGGAGCACCTGCATGTTCACCATAACCTGCATAAATTACGAACACTTGGTCAACTTCGCCATCACCATCCCAATCATAATCTTTAAAGTTCACTTTGTCATCTACTAATTGACAAGCTTCTATTATCATTTCATAAGCCCTCTTGTCAGAACCAGAGATTTCTGAATTAGCTCCATAATATGAATAATTACGGCTTACTATAACAGGACCTACTATATCAAATGTGAGATTGAATTTACCATAACTTTGATCATAGAAATAATCATGTACCGAACCGACACTACCATTTTTAGAATAACCTTCTTTATTAAACAGAGCATCGAACTCTCCCTGAGCATCAGAAGATGCCATAGACAAATTTGCAAAATTGACTAATATCACAAGCCCTTTCTTTGAACCAACAAAAGAACCAGGAACACCTAAGGTACGTGTTTGCTGTCTTGCATTAATTCGACGCAAATTCTCAACATTTCTTTTTTCTTTATTTTTTTTGACAAGAAAGATTCTTAGTTTATTTTGTTCTTCTACGTATTTCTTCTCATAATCCAACCTTTCCAAATTATTATGTGCTAATTCTTCTGAAATTGCTATCGTTCCATTTTCAAGTCTTCCATAACAAAAGCCGAACGAAGTTTCAAAAACAGGAATACTATCGGTTGTCATGAAAAAATGAGAATATTCATCACCACAAAGAATTACGTTCAAAAACGTACCATCAGGTTGCTTTATTTTGGAAACCTTTTTGAGTGCAGGAATAGAGAGCATCGTGAATCCATAGCCTAGCAAGATGATTACCAACAATATTTTTTTCATGATTATCTTTGCTGTTTATATATCCTCTTATATATCCTCGCTGGTTAGTTTTTCTAACCAACGAGGATAAAATATTTATTTGTTCAGATAAGCTCTCAGGAAAGCCTTAGAATTATTTTTAATTTGGGCTGCTTTACTTGAATTCACATAATTCATATCAACAAATCCTAAATTCCATTCATCCGCAACAGTGAAGAACATAACAACTGTCTTCCCATCAGCACTCATATACATATAGGTTTCGTCTTGACTTGCTAAATAGTTATAATTTGCAGTCAAATAGTTCATTATTTCATTCTTTGTAACAGTATTCTTAGAATATCTTACATCAACTTCAAATAAGCCAGAGGTTTGAGTCTTGAAAGAATAAGAAATCAAACTTTCCTTACCTTTTCCTTTATAGTCAATTTCATAAGAGCCATCGCTCATTAAAACAGCCTGTCCCGATTTACCTAAAGTCATGGAGTAGCCTTTCATAAAAGTTTGCACATTAGTTACTGAGCCTCCCCAAGTCATATATAAATCAGGAACTAATGTATTTACAGTAGTCAATGATTTATACCAAGTCAAATAATTATCCCAGGTATCAAATAAACCAGCTGCACATTTTTCATCACTTCCACCAAGATAATGGAAACCTCCATAATATCTGTTTCCATCAACTACAGAAAGTATTGTATTTGCATTTGGATAAGCCCAAAAATTCCCTATTAATTTTCCATTTTCATCTTCTTTTTGAGCTCCAAAACAACATCTAATATCACCCTCTTCCAACAAATAAATAGAAGGTGCTTCTACATTATCTAATCCTGCAGATTTATAAACATAGCCTCTTTCTATCCAAGTGTTAGTTTCATTATAGCTATCGTAATGGAATCTCTCTTCTCCTGATAATGCTGGATTTAAATATCGACCAACAGGTTGATCCTTTGTAAAGAAATTAACACACTTGTAATCTGATTGATCAAAATTCGTCATACTAGTACGCACAATTGCTCCCATTCCCTTTGGAACTATATTAAAAGACTGATTTCCTTGCCCCAGACTAAATTTGGTTGTAGAATAACCTACAGCAGAATACCAATAGGCTTTAAAGTCTTTATTTACTATTTCTAAAGTGGAAATTTTATCTTTACCAACAATCACCCAATTAACTGACTGATAATTTTCATCAGCATCTACTAACATTTCTAAGGTGATAGCAGTATAATTGCCTGTTTTTAAACTTGTAAAAGTTTGAGGAATATTTCCAAAAGTCTGAGTATATACACTATCTGATGCTGCCAAATTTCCAGTTTCATCATAAACAAATGTATAAACGCCAACATTATAACTACCGCTCAAAAAACGATTTTTAAAATCATCAGAAACTTCAAAATCATCATACACACCTTGGGTAGAAACATTGAATGTCACACCTCCAGTCTTCATAATCTCAATATCATCATTAGAGCATGATGACATAATCATTGCCAATACTGCAACCAAAGAATATATTATTTTCTTCATAAATGCTAATTTAAATCATTATTTCTTCTTAGTACCAATACACTTGAACAAGTAACCAACAGAAATCTCGGCAGAGCTTATCTTGCCTGGGAAGTTTCCAGCAAGCTTGCTTGTTCCGTAGTAGTAACGAGCGTTCACATAGAAACCATCGTTAGCAGAATTCTTGCTCACTCGATAGCCCAAACCTACAGTGGCCTTGACATCAAAGCCCTTCAAGTCACCAGTCTTATACGTTACGTTTTCATAAGACAAAACATCTGGGCTTGCAGACATGCTACCAGCCAATGTTGGACCGACCTCAATATAGAAGTTCTTCAACTGCTTGCTATTATACATTGGATAGAACTGGAACATAACAGGAACCTCGAAATAGCCAAGCTTCAGGTCGTCACCAGCCAAAGTCTTGACAGCATGGCTTTTGTAATTCAACTCCAATCCTACACCAAACAAGCCTTGGCCATCAAGGTAGCGACCTCGTGAGTCCTTGGATCCAAAGCGCAAATTGGCTGCTATACCACCGCCAAATCCGACGCCACTTCCATCGTAGATTTTCAAGTCCTCACTCTCACTCATTGTAGAAACTCCAGCACCTGCACGAAATCCTAGAGAAAGTTCATAGTTGTAGTGTTTGCCCTGAATGGTAAGTTTCTTGCCCTCTTTCTTAACAGCATTTTGCCTAGTCGTTCTTTGACCAAACCCATCATCACCCTTGTCGATCTGTGCAGAAGCGGTCATTGCTAAAGCCAAGAATGACAGAATAAACATACTTTTTTTTGTCATAATTCTTATTTTATTGATTAATTATATATATGTACAAAGTTCTTAGAACGGTTTTAGTTCTGCATTGCATCTCCTGGAAGTACCATCACTTGTTGTAACACTACACCATGCATTGAAATCCACTTTCTTAACATAGAACGCACTTTTTATCTGCCTAGAGCCATGAGCCGGAATAGTAACAGACTGAGAGACTTTCCTGAATGTTGCACTTTTACCACCTCCAGACAGAGTGATAGTCGTTGTGACAGGAATCGAAGAAGGGTTAGAAACAGTTGCTACCACGTTGCAAATATCATTGGAATTGGCATCTGCATTAGTTATCCTTATATGCGGAATCAACTTGGTGCGCTGCACAAAGCTATAGGTCTCCTCCCCTTGCCATAGCTGGATACCATTGTTCTTGATTTCAACCCAAAAAGTCTTTTTCTCTCGGGCATTCGAAGCACTTGGCTTGTATGAGAAAGAAAATATATTCTGACTTTTTTTCATCAAGTTCAAGAGATTACCTGTATCTGTATCTTTCAAGGTCACAGTAATGGCTTGACCTTTCCATTTATCAGGTATCGCTAGCTGGAACTCACAAGTACAAGTGCCACCAGCTGAGAAAATTTGGCTACTTCTTCGATTTTTGGTATAGAATGTCGATTTGTCTTCCACAACATGAAGCAATCCATATTTTCCATCATATTGAGCGATAGCTACACCATCGGAAAACTTAGCCGCGCTCTCATATTGGAATGGAGTCAACGGCTTTCCCTTTGCTGATATATATGTCCACATCCCATTACGTTCCTCAGGTATCCATTGTTTGCCATAATCTTGTTCGTAGGTAGCATAAGGTACATCCAACCCGAAATCAGTATCTGGTCGATACAAATAATCAACCACAAATTCTCTACTAGAAATTTTAGACATTCGTCCATTGGCTTCCAATACAAACTGTTTTTCATCCTCATCCCAAAGATAAGCTTTTCCATCATAAAAATTAGTACCGCCAAATGGAGTTCCACCATTTGGCAACCGAAGCAGAACCTGTTCACCAGAGGCATCTACCCAATGAAATGTTTCTCCGCTTCCTACTACTGCAAATCCCTCACTGAAAGGATGTACTTCATCTGCTGTAAATTTGAATGCAGGATGACATTCATCATCTATATAGCCATATAGTCCATCAGCGTCTCTTACCGTCAGTAAGCCTTCAGAATAAAACATATAGTCAGGAAGGAGATAGTAGGTTTCATCTGCATACTTTACTGTTCCATCCTCAGAGAGCACACCTTTTACTTGCCAACCATACGAGGTACGATTGACAAAGACAGCCCTACCTTCATAAAATAAGTTGATGGCATCATACTTCGGTGCCAAAATCTCCTTGCCGTCAAAGCCGACAACACCAACCTTCCCATCCTTGGTCACCTTATACATCTTAGGACCAAAGTATTTTATTTCAGAATACTGTGGCGAAACAAGCCATTCAGCAGTCTGAGCAAATGTAGCAGCAGACAAAGTGGCTAAAGCTATTACTACAAATATTTTTTTCATAGTCTCTATGTCTTTAGTTTACAATTGGCATTTTCTCCGAACTCATTTCTTTCACCTTCATATTTTCTGTACTAGGCTTCTTGTCTGTTATCGTTTTAACATTATAGTTTCTTCTCACCTTTTTTGCCGAACGAGATGCCTTTTTCGTATTTTTTTTCTTTGTCGAAGCCTTCTTTAAGCCATCCTTTTTAACAGCATCGTCCTTTGGGGCTATTTTATTGGTAGAATCTTTCGTCCAAACATCATCCTGTTCCTTTTCCTTGGAAACAGGAATCTCCACATTGTCATCTGTCTTAGGTTGATTACTCTTGTAGTAATACCAAGCACCCCCACCAATGAGTACCAACACACAAAAGATAGCAACACCCAACAAGATTCTACGAGTTGCCACATAAGGATCTTTTACTAGAGACCAATCCAAAGTCCATTGACTCCCCAAGCGCACTTTGTCTTCTCGTGTTACTGGCACAGATGCACCCTTCAATAGTTTTCTGTCGTTGACAAAAGTACCATTGCTACTGGTATCGCTTATGGTCATCTTACCCAACAACCCAAAGGAAATCACTAAATGATGCCTGCTAACATTATCTTTCTCGTCAGGAATAACAATGTTGCAATCTATTCCTCGTCCTATAATAATCCTTTTCATCTCTAACTACGCTTTACATTCCTTGATTTACCTTTTCCTTTACCTAATCGAGCTAACTGACGTTTGATCGCCAGCCCTGCCAACTTCAAGCAACCATATTGATAGGTAGATTTTTGTTTCACATCTACCACTATCGCCGTCAAATTATCATGATCTCCACCACGTTGTTCTCCAATACCATTGACTGTCTCCGTAAGATATTCTACCTCTTCTTTGGCAATACTCTTGGCAAGAAACAGTTTCATCATTTCAGGTTCTGGCAAAGTATTCCAAATGCCATCACAACACAAGATGAATCTATCCCCCTTCTTATAAGGGATTTTCTCTACAACCATATCCACCTTCGGACGAATACCCAACGCACGAGTAATGATATTAGAAAAACTAGATTGGCGAGCCTGTTCCTCCGTCATCATATTTTGGGCAACCATCTCAAAGACCTTGGAATGGTCGAAAGTGCGAAATTCTTTTTTACCTTTTCTTAGTTGATAGATACGGCTGTCGCCCACATGAGTCAAATAAGCCGCCTCTGGTGTAAGGACTAACACCGTTGCTGTCGTCCCCATTCCTCGAAGAGGAGGGTCGTTCAAGGCTCTACGATATATAGCAGCATTTGCTGCATCCACAGCTTTATATATGGCTTTCTCTCCTAGTTCTTCAACTGGTGATTCAGCTAAGATCTGTGCAATTTCAGTTACAGCAATACGTGAAGCTGTTTGTCCACCATTCATGCCGCCCATACCATCGCAAACTGTCAATATGACATTGTTACCAACACTCATACCTGTGTAATTGTCTTGGTTTTCCGTCCGCCCACCTATTCCTGTGCGCCCAAAAGCATCACACAAGTTAGTGGAAGCTATGAATTTAGCCTCTTCCAACCCCACACTTGATATTTTTATATTGTCATTCATAAAATAGAAATCTGAAAAGGTTAGTATTTTCTAAGTAAAGCCGAAATTTTATTCACATAAACAGGATCCTCAGCCTCGGAAGCATATTTATAAGCCTTATCTAATAAATCCTTGGCATATCTCAAGTTTCGAGCCTCGCCACCTGTCAACGATGGTCCCTCATAATAATCACAAGCCAACTCATACAAAGCAGGATAGTAGTTACCGTCAGCCTTGACGATTTCACCCAACAAGCTATGTGCCTTGGAAGGACTCTGAGAGATTTCTTTTTTCAAATTAGCTTGCATGGTAACAAAATCGTCATTAAGTGTAAATGAACCCGAAGAAACGGCATACAATCTGCTCAATATGAATTTAGCCTCAACGTTTCCGCTTGCTACCAACTCTTTCAGCCCTTGCAATCCCTTCTTTGCCTCACTTGGATTAAGCAGTTGCTTTCGAACATCAGGAACAGACAATGTACTATTCGAAACATTTTGCTGCCCTTCATCGGTAGTTTCTACATTTTCTACAACATTCGCTTCTTGGTCAGTACCAACTTTCGGAATCAAGACAACAAGACAAACGACAAGTACTATTACCGCAGCTGCGATACCTCCAATAATTGCAATCTTCTTCATATCGAAAGAATTATCAGAACGTCCCATTGAGTAGTTGTCAAGAGCTGCCCGAAACTCAGCAGCTGTCTGATAACGCTTGGTACAATCCTTTACCGTAGCTTGTGCTATAATGTTTCTCAATCCCTTGCTTTTTACCTGTTGTAAAGGCATCTTGTTTCTAAGATGCGCATTAAGTACGACGTTAGAAGGACCTTCGTATGGCAAATGACCAACTGCTAACTGGAACAACAACACCCCCAATGCATAAATATCTGTAGGCTTGTTCTGATTTTTCAGGTCGCCGATAATAAGCTCTGGAGCCGCATACTGTGGCTTTCCCATAAATTGACCAGCCGTAGTAAGGTTACGGTCATGCGTTTTCAAACCATCAACCTTCTTCGCTATACCAAAATCTATCAGCTTAATTTTTCCGTCACGTGTTACCATCACATTCGATGGGTCAATATCTCTATGGATGTAACCAGCGTCATGTAACGCCATGATACCCGACAACACCTTCTTGACAACAGTAACAGCAAATTGCTCAGGACTAGAATTATACAACTTATATAAGGTCTGCGCATATGGAATTGCAACACCATTCTGGTCGGTAACGACACCTTGTATCAAGTCAGACAAGGATACACCTATCAAGAGTTCACTGACTACATGATAACGAGTAGCCTTCACTCCATTAGGCATTTTGGTATCAACAGCCAAAAAGCCCATCATTTCCACAAGATTTTCATGCAGCAACTTGATGTTAGCTTCGTCTTCTGCTCTTTGAATGACATTTTGAGGAAGTCCAGAGAACATAAACTTGATGGCTACATCTCTGGTTTCATGGGTATAGACATTGATACGTCTTCCACGAAACACCTTGCCCATACCACCCTCGCCTAAAGGCGTGGAAGTATCATCAAACTCATAATATATGCCTTGTTTTTTCTCACTATCTCCCTGTAATTTTATGATTGCCATAATTGTTGATGAATATTATTTGTGTTAATACAATACCGTTCTTGAAGAATTGTCTTTGTTTTGGGTCGGGGTATAGAAGTCGTTGGAAACATTCTGATTTGTTGTATCCTCATAAGTATAACCAGTCCCCATAGAGTTTTCTGCTATCTCCTCAAAACCCACATCCTCAGCCAACCTTGCTTTTTCCACATCAAATACCTTTACCAAGAATTGATAATGCTTACCGATAGTCAGCACATCATTTTCGTTGACTGGCAATGTCTCATATCTTGCATCCATTTCATTGACTGTCGTACCATACGTAGAATTATAGTCCGTTATGGTCATATTTAGCTGAGCAGGATTTCCCTCCTTTCTTATATATAGGATGGCATGTTCCGAAGACACAGATTTTTCCCTGAGGCAAATATCACAATTAGCCGTTTGACCTATAACATTTCGCCCAAGATACAGCGGAAACATCTCTCCAAGGAGTCCACGTGAGATAGAAAAAAGGACTCCAACCACAACTCTGTTCTGTAAGGAAACCTGCCGATTTTCTTCAGTTTGTCCCAGAGAAGGTTCTCGCTGCGGCATGACTTCCTGCCCTAATTCGCCTAAAGGTTTTGACACATCAGGAATATAAGTGCGATTGTCACTTTCCTCTGAACGGCTATACAGACTACCATATAAGGAGTCGTCTAATTCGGTGTTACTTAGATTCTCGTAGTCAACACCAGGTACTATCGTTTTATTTTGTGACATTATGCGTTTTGATTCGTTACGAAACTATTATATGATACGGAAAACTAATGTTGTCTCTCCCATTCTCAGTGTGTCACCATTTTTCAAGTTCACAGACTTACCTTGCAGCACTGGATTTCCATTGACATACACCGGATTGCTATTCTTCGCAGAAGTGATTTGATATATCACTTGCCCTTGTGGCGACTGAACCGTTCGCATTCCTGCATGGATACGGCTCATGGAAATATCGGGAGTCAACTTGATTTGAGCCTTGCTGTCTGAGCTTTGTCTCCCCAAATTATAAAAATTTCCATAAGGCAAGTTGATTACCCCATAGCTTCTTCCTTGGTACGACATTTGTAAAACGGCTCTTTTCTGAGGTTGGGCCTGCAATCCTGGCACAAGCCTTGTTTTGACATCTTGGTTCAAGCCTTCCACCATACGTGTCTTGTCATTTTGCAAATTATCGACAACACGTGTAGGCTTTTCATTTATCACTTGTGTTTCATTACTATCCACCAAAGTATTGTTACCAGCAACTGGCATTTCATCAGCACTTGTAGAAACAGGTTTCGACTCAGACTTTTGATTATGCAATACTACACTAAATGGTACTGTAAATGAACATTTAGGACAACGGAAAGTAGTTGGAGGTTGTCGCTGCAAGTCAAAACGACGACCACAATTAGGACATTTTATAATCATCTTATATATAATGTATTATTTAACATAAACGACAACCATGCTGTCATCAAACTTACCCCACATCTGAGGATGCTGCAAACCATCGGTATCGCCAATCACTTTTGGATTTACATAATTGAATAATTCCCTAGCAGTGATTTTTCTATCCCCATTACGATCTGCCGCACCACGGAAAGCTTCCAGTATACGCTTGAAGAAGTATGAATTGTACATATCTTTCTGTTCCCATGACACCTCAGACGATCTGCTTGACGTATATAGCATGACGCTTGTTTTCTCTGTATTTCTCTTATAGGCATTGCCATTTTTCAAAGTAAGCCCACCAGAATAACATGCCATGGCAAAGATAATTTTACGACGAGCCTTGGCAGACTTCATAATATTTTGAATTTCATTATAAGAGATGACACCAGAGGCATCCTTTATGTCATAACTTGTTAGCCCCCCCTTCACTCCATGCCCACTGAAAGCAAAAATGATTTCATCATTTACCGTTGACTTGGCAAACTGAGCTTTCAATACGCGCAAGATGTGGTCTCGGGTAGCATTATCATTTAGCAACATAAAGACCTTACTGCCATTGTAGTCATGAAAGAAATGCGATATTGCCTTTGCATCTCCTACAGAACATGGCAATGAAGGAGCCAAACTTGGATACTTGTAGTTACTCAAACCCACAGCAACAACATAGGTAGTCTGAGCATATGCCATCGTTCCCAACAGCAAAAAGCCTACCAGCAATACTTTTTTAAGAATATTAGAAAGATTATTCATAGACATCCTTTATAATTGGTTTTTATTTTCCAGTAAACTTACATCGACAACTGGTATTAGGACATTTTCCCTCAGCCAAGATGTTCTCATATAGCTTCAATCCGAAATGAAATCCACATTTAGGACAGCAATAATTTTTCTTGAAATATCTCTCGTTTTGGTCTTTCTTCTGTATGAGCCCCTTGCTCTTCATATCTACAACAAACCATGAGATACCTATAGCCAAAATACTTCCAGAAATCTTGATAATAGCACTAATAGTTTCATTACCTGCAACTTCTTTAGGTAATATGAGAGAAATCATAACGGCAAAGATACCACCCAACGACAAAGAAGCCATACGCCACATCATGATATTGGAAGTCTTAGATTCTAAATTCATCTTATTTTGGTTGTAACATTCATATACCATTCTTAGCTTGCTAATATCAACAGGTTTCTCTTCACTTGCCACAGGTTTAGCAGCTGGTTTCACCAACAGGTCTTTAACTCTAAAAGTTGCAGAAGCGCCCAAACGCACCAAGGTGTTTAACCCCACCGGAGCTTCACCTACCAAACGTTTAAACTTACCATCTCTTGCCAATATCCATGTACCATTGGTTGAGTTACTATCTTTCAGCGTCATTTTTCCTGTAGCTTCATCCAAATGAAACAAAGCATGTTGTCTGCTGATACTCGATTCTGTTAACTTAAAAGGCTGATTACCTTGTTTTCCTATAATTATATCCATATTCTAATTAGTCATATTTTCTAAAAATGCACTTGGCACATATGCCGTACATACTGTAACTAAATCATTTACCACAACGCCAACTCTCTGTTGTCCTTGCCATCTTGCAACCCTTCCAGTCACCCCTTTAAATGCACCATCGATAACCCTTACCAACTGCCCTTTTTCGAATTTTGGAACTTCACCTAATGACACAATGGTGTTGTCTGCATCGGCTGCACAGATGATTTTGAGGCTTTCCATCTGATAATCTGGAACTATCAATGGAGTCTTCTCGATTCTACGCCCAACATGGATGTGGCGATAATAAAAACGGAGGAAAGGGAGGTTTACGTTGTCGTAAACAAAAGATTTAAGTTGTTCTTCTGTACCGTAGGCGAAGAAGATGTTGGGTAAACGTGACTCAGTAACGACTTTGCGCTTACCTTTTATAAGTTTTACTACATTAGTGGTAGGATAGAAAGCCGTGATGCCTTTAGCTGTCAAATAGTCGTATGCCTTTTTCTCTCTGCCATAAGTGGTACGCAAGGCATACCAATGAGAAAGATCTTCCTCGTTTTGTACTTTAGGCTTACTTAATATATGGACACTTCTGGTGGACACCCCTGTTTGTGAACTCTCTGCGGCTACAGTGCTTTGAGCTTCGGGGAGGGCGTTGGAGGTAAGTCCAGCGCAAGGAGGGTATTCACCACCTCCTGGGGTGTGTCCATCTTCCGATGTCCATTCATCGACTTTCATATCGGTGCTAACTTTTTTCTAGACAGAAATCC
>ERZ1026876.175-NODE-175-length-41365-cov-7.122924_pt1 | contig 41365 bp, 25 predicted proteins | sample MGYA00380168_ERZ1026876 | MGnify/ENA primary metagenome ERZ1026876 (study PRJEB33269, sample SAMEA4719804) | human gut metagenome | biome: human-associated habitat; feature: organic feature; material: feces | place: Cameroon | collected 2013-10 ... | reverse complement strand
AAATTTTGTGAAGATTTGCTTGTATATATTTAGTCATTGTGCTAAAATTACCACTGTATATATATATAATTTTCCTAAAACAAAAGGAAGAGAGAAGGAGGAAGATAATTTATGAAGAAATTTGGACAAGCAGTGAAAACTGTAGCGGCTGCTATGGCATTCTGTTTTGTTGGTATGCTGAGTATTTCTGCAAATGCAGCATATTACCAAAAAGGTGTTACATATGTAGATCCACAAACCAACTCAAAAGGACAGTATTATTCTGTCTTGAAGCAACGTATGGCAACATACAGTGACATGACTCTTCATGTTGTATACCCAAAGGGAGAGGCATTAAGTGTATCAACAAGTAAGAAGGCATTGAGTGCAGCAATTGTATCTCAGGATCTGGAAAATCCAGGTTCGGATTCCGTGAAAATGTACGTTGCAGGACCGAATGTACCGGGTTATAACGTGAAAGAGACAGGTGCATTTTATGTAACCAAGAATGGTTCTTCCTGGTCTATGGCAAAGGATGAGACAGGTAATTACTATATTAAACAATTCTTTACCGGAAGTCCTTATAAGAAGATCTATCGTACACCGACCTATGTAACACAGAAGATATCGGATGGTTATACCGTTGATGAGACAGATACTTATAGTGATGGTACGACATCAACATATAAGATTACATATGATTTATACAATGACGGCCATGGAAAGGGCTGGTATTATGAAAAGAATTGGGTAGCCGGACAGACAAATTACAAAAAAGTAAGAGCAACTGATTACGAGTATTCAGAGGCTGATATCCAGTTAGATTCTACAAAGAAGGGAACCTATTCCGTTAAGATCAAGGTTGGCAGCAAGACAACAACAGTTAAGGTGTATGTAACAGATAATACAACTCCGGTTTCTCAGATGAAATTAGGAAAGTCTGTTTTGCAGAAGGTAAGCAGAAAAGCAAGCAGCAAATCGATTACAGATGCATATCAGAGCAACTTCTATGTAAGCAGTAAAGTGAAATCCGGAAAGTTAAAGCTTTCTGCTACCAAAGGTTATAAGATTACAGGTATGGTAGTTGCATATGTGAATAAGGATGGCAAGGCTGTCTATAAGAAAGTCAAGAACGGCAAGAAGATTACATTGTCTCAGGCATTGGCATATAGAAGTACTTCTACATATGGATATTATAGTAAGAGCTCTAAGAAACGTACAGAGATTTTCGTATCTTATAAAGATTCTTATACCGGATACAGTGTGACATATGCACCGGTTAAAAAGGGTGGATTAAACAAGATCAAGAGAACAATTAAGAAGACTGGTGATTCTACGAAATATGTTGATTATTTAACATATGGCAGCAGTGATTCTACTGATATTTATGCATATTAATCTGTATAGGAAAGGAGTAAGGATATGAATATGTTTAAGAAATTCAAGAATTCAGTTCTTGTAGCGGCAACAACGTTTGTACTTGGGGCAGTGGCATTTTCCGGAATATCCGCAGATGCGGCTACCATTACAAAGAAACCGACGGTTAATTCAAAGCAGACTGTTGCAATTGGAGCTACCACAGGTGTAGACGATGTCTCTAATTTCAAGATTAACGGAAAGTCATATAAGAAATATAAGAAAAAAGTAAAGGTTGTTCAGACCGGTAATGATCCGGATCATTGGACTAATTGGGGAACAAAGACAAAATATATTGATAATGAATTTATCAGCGATCAGGAGAAATACGATCAGAGTCAGTATAATAACAAATATATCAGTGCACAAAGCTATGATATCAAATTCTTAAAAGCAGGAACCTATACAATCTCTTATGATACATATTCCGAAGGAGCTTCAAAGACCGTCGATAATGCGGATAATGTTTCTTCTACAACGACAAGTGAGTTGATCAAGACAACTTATAAGTTTACCTATAAAGTTGTTCCAACTACAGATCCGTTGAAGGTATTTGCATTAGGTAAGACAAAGTATACATATACCACAAAGAACAGCGGTAACAAAGTCAACACCAAGACAGTTATTAAGAACAAGTTCTTAAGAGGCAACAGTGGTAAGCTTTCTATGAAGGCTAGCAGCAAGAACTATGCTGTTACAAGTGCATTTGTTGTATCTTATGATGCACAGGGTAAGGTTGTTGTTACTGCATCCGGCAATGGCAAGAAAGTAAACTATGGTAAATACAAGAAACAGGGTCAGAGAGTATATGCAAAGACCAAAGTGGATGCAAATGGTAACGTAATCTATAAGAAAGACGCAGCAGGTAAGGATACATATGATGTAGATTATGATGTTGTAACAACCGGCAAGTATGCGTCTAAGTATAAACCAACTACAGTTTATTATGGATACAGAGACAAATTTACCGGAGCTTCTGTAACCTTTTCTGTTTACAACAAGACTGTATATGTTCGAGAAAAAGATGACAAGAATCAGGCTTATTATGTGAAAGATGCAGAAGGCAAATACGTTAAGGACGCAGATGGTCGTTTGCAGTATGCAACCAAAGCTGTTAATGCTACCGTTATTAAAAAGGTTTATAAGGAAAGAGGCAAATTAGACGGTGCTTATAACACCTATGATGTTGTTAGTGAATGTGTAGTTCTTCCGGGACAGGATGATTTATATGAAAGCGAGACATACTATTTAGATGAGAAATCTGCTAAGCGCGCTGATAATAGTATGTATAGTGGTAATTGGGCTGTTGTGTCAAAAGCAGGTATTGCAAAATATCAGTATATAACAATGGCTGATGGTTGTATTGAGAAATATAATAATCCGGTATATTACAGAAGATTGTATGATGCGGATTACGCAGGTTCATGGCAGCCGGTGGATATTAACGATAATTATAACTATGACTCTGATGCTTCAGACTTTACAGTTGATCCGGCAACAGGAAACAAAACTGTAACAGCTAAGTATCGTTGGGTAGAGTCAACAGATAATCAGGGTAAGAGAACAGAGATTGTTGATCTGCATAAGGTTTCTTTATCTAGCGGATGCTATGATGTTTATAATCTTTACAAGAAATAATTCATTGATTCTCGATTAGAGATAGGATGACTCCCCCGGTGGTGATCAGTATAAGATCATCATCGGGGGATTTTTCTATGCAGACAATTATGACCGGAATGTACATCATTATGTATATTTGGTCAAATTTATGTACAAAATCAGTGCAATTATGACCATTACAGTCATAAAGTACACGTTTTTTAGTCATAATTATGACCGAAAAATCCGTAAAATAAGCAGATTGGGTACTTTTGGTCATAATTGTAGACAACGTTCTTTTTCTGTGCTATGATGCCCGTACGTTCGAACGAAAATTACATAGAACGGAGGACTGATATGTCTAACACGAAAGAAACATCTGACGTTACCTTTCCGCTCTGGGACGAGATCGCCAAAGTATTTGTCCTGACCATGTCGGAGCAGTTGTTTCCGCTGATCGAGGAAGTGTATGGGATCCATTATCCATACGGCACACCGGTTGTGTTCCTGTCAACAGAACAGCCTGTATTTCCGGAAGGAACAGAAGGCGCACTCAGCACACAGCTGATGGATTTGTCTGTGTTGATCAACGGAACCGACTACTATCACATCGAATGTCAGATGAAAAATGATCACCAGATGGTGATCCGAATGATTTCTTATGATCTGCATTTTGCCATGCAGCACTGTACCGAAGAAGATACCGCTGCCGGTGAAATGATCCTTTATTTTCCACGTTCCGTGGTACTATACCCCGAGAAGAATAATGCCATACCGGATCGCTTACGGTGTAAGATCATCTTTCAGGATGAAAGTGAACACATCTATCAGATCCCGACTGTACGGATGCAGGATTATTCGTTAGAGGAGATCCGCAAGAAACATCTGCTGCTGTTCATTCCGTATGTACTGCTCCGGTTACGACCGCAGCTGCGGTCGCAGGGCAAAGTAAATGAAGAAGAATTGACATCTATTGTTGAGTCCGTTATATTAATCTTAGAAGAAGAAAAACGTGCCGGAAACATCACAGAGAATCAGGAACGCGATATCCTTGACTTGTTCCGGCGGGCTTCGAAGCAGTTATTTAAGAATCATCCACGATATCACAGGGAGGTTATGAATATGACGGAACCGAAGATCAAGACGTTATCAATGCAGTTGGCGGAATTGAATACCGCATTGGCAGAAAGGGACTCTGCATTGGCGGAAAAAGATACTGTTCTAGCGGAAAAAGACAGGGAAATTACAGAACTTATCAAAATTAAAAACACGGTATCAGAAAAAGATGCCGAAATTGCTGCACTAAAGGAGAAGTTAGCAGCACTTACATCATCATGACATTGAAATAATGTACCATAACCCGGGATAGTATTCGTGACACAACACGGCTATTCTGGGTTTTGTTTGTCGCATACAAATATTCCCGCGTTCTTTGTAATCGAAAAGCCCTTTCCACGTTGGGTTTTCTTTGTTACAAAAGCATGAAAATCTTTGTAGCGGTCTAAGATATATTGGTTCTGGTTGCCATGACAGGATAGAATATATTCAATTAAAGGTTCTGCGTCCGTAACCAGCAGGCCGTCCTCGTAAATGTGCATTTGAACATGGGAAAAATGTGGCGCAAGCAGAGTGGCACCATTTTCCAGACCAAAGCGTTCGTAAAGCTTGTCGGCAGATAAAGTGATCTGGGGGTTAAATTTCTGTACCAGATCCGTAATCTCCTGCATATGAGAGGCTCCATATGTGCTGCAAATCAATTGACCACCCGGTTTCAACACGCGCCGGATCTCATCTAATACCATAGGCAGGTCCTTACAATAGAAGAGAACATGGTTTGCAATGATCCGGTCAAATGTATTGTTTTCGTAAGGAATGGTATGACAATCAAAAGCATTGAACCGGAAACGTGCAGGGGTTGTAACAGTTAAGTTCTGCTCCAGAGAAGATATCTCACGCCGTGTGTCACGAAGCATACCTTCTGAAATATCATTTAAAATGATAGAACAATGTTGTGGTATCTTTGAAAAATTCTCCTTCCACAGGGCACCATTGCCGCACCCCAATTCTAAAATGTGCATGGAATCGGTTATATGGCACTGTTCGTAGATCCACGGAAACCATCCCTGCTTATTGATCGTATAAAGTTTGTGCAGACGGATTCTGGCGGATATATTGGTTGCGTTCTGATATTGGGCTTTCAGTGTATTTTCCATACCGGTCAGATGAATCAGATTAAGCATCTGACTCCAATTAATCTCCTGATTGTTATCAATGGCATCGGTAGTGTCCTCAATTGCTCTGGCAACTAACTGCATCTGTTCAATGCGGTCTTTGACAAGTTTGAGCTGCAAATTCAAGGAATTGCGCAACATATGGTAGTCCGGATCGCCAATCGTCATATCGCGGATGTCATCCAAGGAAAATCCCAGATATTTTAATAGAAGAATCTGCTGCAAACGGGCAAAATCCTCGTCGGTGTAGAATCGGGCACCGGAATCATTCACATAGGATGGTTTTAATATATTCTGTTTGTCGTAGTAGCGTATCGTCCGGACGGTGATGTGCGCCATCTTGGCAAATTCACCGGATGTATAATAGCCTGGAAGTTTCATATTGGTATTCCTCACATAATGGTAAATAAAAGCTGCGTTAAAATCATTTTGTTAGCTTAAGGTATAGTATAGCATGAAATAGATTGAATTTATAGAAAGAATATGATGAAAGAGAGGTACAAAGTATGTGAAGAATCTGAATAGCATATTGTATGATATATTAAGGTATTGTAGAATACAAAAGGTTATGCTATAATGCCATTGATTTTATAAAACGATTCTAAGTTCTGTCGCATATGCCGACAGCTAAGAGGGAAACAGGTGTGAGTCCTGTACAGTCGTGCTACTGTAAATGTGTAGTTTTACTCCATATCCATTGCAGAATTGTGAGAAGGCGGAGACAAGACGTTACTGCATAAGTCAGGAGACCTGCTTAGAGTTACTTCCATTTTCACACGTAATTGTAAATGGCAGATATACTAATTTCTGTGAATACAATGGGTGAATTGTATTCTTTTTTCGTTTTATGAAAGCAAATTATCCTTTGATTTGCGTTTCATCTAAGCCGAAGGTGTATTAAAGTCGGCTTTCTATGTGCGCTTTCCATATATGATTACAATAACAAATACTTAGGAGGACTAATAATGAAAAGTTGGTTTAAGAAACAAATGGCAGTTTTGTTGACATTGGTTCTGGCTTTTTCTGTTACCATTCCGGTATCAGCAGAAGGTACAGATGAGAGTGTACAGACTGTAACAGTAACATTGTCAGGACAGCAGGAGAATGTATTTTTGCAGATGCCGAAAGAATGCGAGATATCTTCGGATGAGGCGGAAAAATTTGGATATGAGGACACGAAAGGTGGAGTTACGACATTAGATGCACTTGTATATTTACATGAGTTGATATTCGAGAAGGATTTTAGCGATTATTTAATAGTAGAAAGCGGATCAATAAAGACGATATTTGGAACAGAAACGTCCAATTGTGGTTTTTCGGTAAATGGAATATCTCCGCATGATGATAAGTTGATTGAAAGTGAATATGGATCATATTATATGGGTTATAATGTGTCTCAGGCAATACTGAAGAATAATGATAATGTTGAATTTTTTGTTTATCAGGATTCTAGTGGGAAGGATAATTATACCTGGTTTGAGCAAGATGGAAATAAGGTAGACTTTGTTAAAACAGAAGAAAATACAAACCTTAAATTGAGTTTGAAGGGGTACAGTATCGGATGGTTTGGATGTAATCCGATTGAAGATATTGAAAAAAATACAAATGCAATAGGAAATGCACAGTTAGTATTTTTAGACGAATCGGGAACGGAACAAGAAGGGCAGAACATTATTACTGATAATGATGGAAATGCAACGATTACGGGTTTAAAGCAGGGTAATTATATATTATCGGCAAAAAAAGGTAGTAGTATTTCTATTCTTTCTCCGATTTGCAAATTACAAGTTGTTCCTAACATTAAAGATAATATTGCGACAAGATACATGGATACAACGGATCCTTGGAAGATTATAGAGATGGCAGCATATGGTCAGAAGGACAAATTAGCTAATAAAGATAACTATATTGCTTCTGCAAAGAAAACGATAAGTGAAAATGGGACAGTTACAGAAACCGAAAAGGCAATTATTGCATTGAGTGCATTGGGTTATGATGTTAGTGCTTTAAATATTGATGAAAAAGAAGTAAATGGAATCTCGAAATTGTTTGAGACGGGATTAAATGGTGCAAAAGAGTATGTGTTCGGTATAAATGCGGTTGATTCAGGTAAATATTGCATTCCAAGTGGAACAGATTATACTAGAGAAAAATTAGTAAGTGAATTGTTAAAATTGCAGGAGAACGGTGGATGGTCATGGAGTGCCAATAATATAGATACAACAGCAATGGCATTAACTGCATTAGCTCCATATTATCTTGCAGATAACGCAGAAGAGGCAGAACTGACAGAAGCAACCTATAAGAATGTAAAAACAGCAGTGGATGCAGCGGTTGATATGTTATCTACAAAACAGGGAAGTAATGGTTCTTATGGAAGTGCGAATACAGATGCAATGGTAATTGTGGCACTTTCCAGTCTGGGCATTGATGCGAATAAGGATTCCCGTTTTGTAAAAGAGGGAAATGGTTTATATGATGGAATGCTTCAGTATATGATGAAAGATTATTCCGGTTTTTGGTATGGTACGAATACAAATGTTAATGATTTGGCTACAGAACAGGCATTTCGTGCATTGGTTGCATATTCTAAGATGAAAGAGAGCGGAAAACCATACAATGTATATATGTTTGGCGCATTAGATCCTTCTGTATCAAGAGTAAAATTAAATGTGAGCAGTAAGGAAATGACAGTTGGAGATACATTTACATTACAGGCTCAGGTATTACCGGAGATCGCAACAAACAAAGAGGTAACTTATGAGACATCGGATGCAACGGTAGCAGAAGTTTCAGAAAAGGGTGTTGTTACAGCAAAGAAGGCAGGAACGGCAACAATTAAAGTTATTTCTAAGGAAGACAACACAAGAACAGCAACCTGCGAAATCGTAGTGAAGGATAAGAAGGTTGAGCCGACTCCAACTCCTGACGATAAGAAGGATGATAAGACCGAGGCGACAACCGAGGCAACTACGGAAGCTACGACTGAGACTACAACAGAAGCACCTGCCAAGGTAAATTACAGTAAGATTCCGTTACAGACAGGTAAGAAAACCAATGTGATCCAGATCAATGGCGGAAAGACCAAGATTAAGAAAGCTACAGTAAGCAATAAGAAGATTGTTTCGGTTACTGTTAAGAATGGAAAGTTACAGATCAAGGCAAAGAAGAAGGGTAAGGCAGTTATCACCATTACCGATGAGAATGGTAAGGTATCTAAGGTAACAGTTGAGGTTAAGAAATCTGTTCCGCTTAAGAAGTTATCTCTGAATAAGAAGAAGGTAACATTAAAAGTGAACCAGAAGGAGAAACTCGTTGTTACAAAGAATCCGGTAACGGCTGTTACGAAACTGAAATGGTCAACAAGTGACAAGAAGATTGCTACTGTTGATCAGAACGGAAAAGTAAAGGCAAAGAAAAAAGGAAAAGTAACGATTACGGTAAAGGCATCAAATGGTAAGAAAGCCAGATGTAAAGTAACAGTTAAATAATCATAACTGGAAAGGTTGCCAAGTTATAGGATAGATTTGGCAGCCTTTCTTGTATTAGAAAATGTTGGATGATTTTGTATAGTATCCGTACAAGGTGACGGGGAAGAAAGGAAGAAGAATGAGACAAGAAAAGAAAAGAGTATTCTCCTGGTTAATGATGCTTGCGATGGTATTTAGTTTCATTTTGCCGGGAAATCAGCTTAATGTACAGGCAGAAGATATACTTACTGTAAATGCAGATGGCTATTATGAGTTAGGCAGTGCAGATGATATGTTGGCATTTGCACAGAAGGTAAATGCAGGAGAAAAGGAATTAAATGCCGTACTTACGAATGATATTGATATGGCAGGAAAGACTTGGACTCCTATTACAGAATATGCAGGTACTTTTGATGGTCAGAATCATAAGATCAAGAATCTTACTTTTGATTCAACGGATCAAAATCAAGGTATTTTTGGAACCAATATCGGAACGATTGAGAATATTGCTGATATTACCGGAACTTATACGGAAAATCATGCGAATATCGGGGGACTTACAGCAATTAATAAAGGAAAAGTTGTTAATTGTCATAGTAGTGTGAAGATTATCTGTAATAAGAATGGAGGTTATGTTGGCGGAGTAGTAGGATATAATATAACAGATACTGCACTTGTAGAGAAATGTTCGTTTGAGGGAACCATTACGATTCCGGCAGACAGTACAGTATCTAGTGCATATATAGGCGGTGTTGTAGGGCGTCAACGGACGGGAAAACCATATATCATTGGATGCGTGAATCGTGGAACGATAATGAATGAGAATTCGAAATGGATGTATATAGGTGGTATTGCAGGATATGCAGATGAAGGGAATATCTGGTTCTCTTATAACGAGGGAACTTTACAGGCGGCTTCAACCGAAACCTATATTAGTGGTATTGCGTGTAGCGCAAAGCCGTATAATTGTTATTCGGTGGGAACATTGAAAGGTGGAAAATGTTATCCAATCGCACCATTATTTGGAACAAATAACTATTATTTATCAGATGCTGAGGAACAAGGTGCACGGACAGATGAGGAATTCAAAAAGAATTCTATGGTCAATGCGTTGAATGCATTAACTACATCTATGAAGGGTTTTGTTCCGGCGGATTGCATGTTTGAGCAATCGAATGGTTACCCTGCATTAGTATGGGAAGGAAAAGGTATAGAGGTAACTCCTGTTGCAGTAAAGGGTGCGACAATTAGTGGTGATGCATTGTCTGGTGTTACATTAGCAGCTGCTATTACAGGTGAGAATGATAAAGAGCCAACGAGTGTCAGCTATCAGTGGCAGGTATCAAGTGAAGAAGGTTATGAGGATATTGCAGATGCGGTATATCCAACATTTGCGTTGCCGGATACAGAAGCATATGTGGGAAAACAGCTTCGTGTTGTAGTAACAGGTGGAAATGATTCCAAGGTGATATCTGAACCAACAGCGGTAATTGGTAAGTCAGATAAGCTTCGTGTAACAGAAGATAAAGCAGAACTGCAATCATTTGCCTCACCAATTTTGAAAAACAGTCAGCTTACATTGCCGGATCACGGAATTAATGGATCTACTATTACATGGGAGAGCAATACGCCGGAAGTTATCTCTAACGAAGGAAACGTAATATTGCCTGCAGCAGATAAGGTATCTGTGAGGTTAAAAGCGACAATCACTTATAATGAGACAACAGATACAAAAACATTTTCTGTACAGGTGCAGTCCGTAGATTATCAGGATGCATTGGCAGATAGTAATGCAATAGAATTTGCATCTAAGACGATTTATGAAACACAGACATTGGATTTGCCAATAAAAGGTAAGAATGGAAGTGAAATTACATGGACGAGTAATAAGACAGATTATATTACCAATGAAGGAGTAGTTACATTACCGGCAACAGGAACACAGAGAGTTAACCTAACAGCTACCATTACAAAAAATGAAACCAATGTTACGAATACATTCTGGCTAACTGTATATTCTACGGATAAGGGAAATGTTACGCGGGATAAAGACGAGTTATCAATTCAGGCAGATGTTAGAGAAGCTGGAAAGATTGAACTTCCGGCACAGGGTAAGCATGGCAGTACGATCACATGGACAAGTAATAATGAAGATGTGATTGCAAATGATGGAACGATAACACTTCCGGAAAGTGGTATTGTTTCCGTTACTTTGAAAGCATCTATTGTGTCAAACGCAACAACTGATACGAAGAGTTTTAAAGTTAAGGTATATTCAAAGGAATCTCAGACCAAACAGGTCAATGTAACATTTACACTAGTGGGCGATGATGTGCATGGAGCTAATCCACATAAGGCATTTTATAAGTGGATTGATGGATATAAAACATCTTATACAGAAGCGGATCAAAAGACAGCATTAGATTTAATTGATGATGCTTTTAATCAGTATGGATTCCAGCGTACAGGTAAGAATTCTTATCTGACCGGGGTCATCACACCGGATGGAGTAACTCTTGCACAGTTTATGAATGGATCAGGTTCCGGCTGGATGTACATGGTAAATGGAAAAATTCCGAATTTTGGAATGTTCGAGTATAAGCTTTCGGACGGAGACGAAGTTAAATTATATTATGTGCACAGTCATCAGGAAGCAAATGCAGATCCGATTGATACTCCGGTACAGACGATCACGTTAGATACAACAGAAAAGGTATTAACTATTGGAAAACAATTACAACTTTCTGCCACCGTTAAACCATCCTACGCAGCAAATAAAAATATTGTCTGGACATCCTCAAATGAGAAGGTTGCTACAGTTGATGAGAATGGTATTGTAACAGCGAAAGCGAATGGTAAGGCGGTCATTTCTGCGACTGCACAGGATGGAAATGGAGCGAAAGCCGAGTGTACGGTAGAAGTTCAGAATCCTTTAGAACCGGTAATTCAGTATCTCCGTAATACTGCTGTAACAGAACCTACTGTTGGTTCTACAGGTGGTGAATGGGCTGTATTATCACTGGCAAGACATAATGTGAAGGATGTTGCGTGGTATCACTATTATTATGATCAGGTAGTGAATACAATAAAAGTTACAGGAAATAAGCTCAGTAATACCAAATCAACAGAAAATTCCAGAGTGGTGATTGCATTAACAGCAATTGGTGCAGATCCTACAAACATAAATGGAGAGAATCTGTTGCAGCCATTAGCGGATTATGATTTTGTGGTAAAACAGGGTATCAATGGTGCAACATATGCATTGATCGCATTAGATACTGCAAATTATAGCATTCCACAGGTAAATGGTGTAGATGAGGTAACAACAAGAGAAAAATTGATTCAGTTCATCTTAGGTAGAGAGATTAAGGATGGCGGCTGGGCCTTTGGAGAAGTTGATGAGAGTACGACACCGGATGTTGACATGACGGCGATGGTTATTCAGGCTTTAGCACCGTACTATAAAACAGATGAAAAAGTAAGAGAAAGTGTTGACCGCGGAATTCAGGTTCTATCTGATTTGCAGGGAGACAATGGCGGCTATGCTAAGACAAGTATAGGAACAAGTGACACTGATCGGTCGAGTGAGTCGATCGCACAGGTAATCTGCGCATTATCCGCATTGGGAATTGATGCACAGTCGGACGAACGTTTTATTAAGAATGATCATTCTTTATTAGAAGCATTCCTTACATTTTATGATGATAAGACCGGCGGATTCAAACATCAACAGACAAATGAGGAGCCTGATTTAATGGCATCAGAGCAGGCTGCCTACACATTGGTAGCATATGATCGTTTGCAGAATAGACAAAGTGGCTTGTATGAGATGTCAGATGCACAATGCATGTATATTTGTGCAGATAACGAGCATAAATGGGATTCCGGAAAAGTGACAAAACCGGCTACAGAGCTTGAAAAGGGAATCAGGACATTTACATGTACGGTATGTGGAACAACAAAGGAAGAAGAGATTCCACAGGTTGTGAAGAAGGATGATCCGACCGAGGCAACCACAGAAGTAACTACCGAGGCAACCACCGAGGTAACCACAGAAGTAACTACCGAGCCAACCACCGAGGCTACAACAGAAGCACCTGCTAAGGTAAATTACAGCAAGATTCCGTTACAGACAGGTAAGAAAACCAATGTGATCCAGATCAATGGAGGAAAGACCAAGATTAAGAAAGCCAAGGTAAATAATAAGAAGATTGTTTCGGTTACTGTTAAGAATGGAAAGCTACAGATCAAGGCAAAGAAGAAGGGTAAGGCAGTTATCACCATTACCGATGAGAATGGTAAGGTATCTAAGGTAACAGTTGAGGTTAAGAAATCTGTTCCGCTTAAGAAGTTATCTCTGAATAAGAAGAAGGTAACATTAAAAGTGAACCAGAAGGAGAAACTCGTTGTTACAAAGAATCCGGTAACGGCTGTTACGAAACTGAAATGGTCAACAAGTGACAAGAAGATTGCTACTGTTGATCAGAACGGAAAAGTAAAGGCAAAGAAAAAAGGAAAAGTAACGATTACAGTAAAGGCATCAAATGGTAAGAAAGCCAGATGTAAAGTAACAGTAAAATAATCTGAATTTTAAGGGGCTGCTAAGTTGTTCGATTTAGCAGCCCATGTTATACTGAGGAAAGATTTGTATAGGATAGGAAGAAGGTGATCTCATGAAATGGAAGAAAATTGCGGGTGCCCTGTTTGTTGCAATCCTTTTGGTATTTGCATTCTGGTATGGTGGAAATGGAATTGATAACCGGGGCTTTTCAATCGAAACGACAGAAAATACAGGGATATCAGACAATGTTCCGGAATCCAACACCTCCAATACAGCCGGGGTACAGAGCGGACAGAAGTCACAGAATACCGCATCCGGGCAATCTGTGGACAAGAAAGAGAAAAAGGGGAATATCTTCCAACAATTGTTCATGAAGATCAGTCATAAGGGATCTTCCGGTACATCGCAGAATGGACAGAATAGCCGTAAAGCGCAGAAAAATGCACAAAAAGCGGTTAAGAAAGCTTCAAAAGACAAGAAAAATACAAAGCAGACTTCGAAGTCGAATAACAATCAGAACGCGGCAACATCGGGTGGCAGGGATTTGGCAACAGCAACCAAGGCTTCCACACAGACGGATTCGTCCAAAGAAGATCAGACGCAGCAGGCAACAGCAGAGAAGCCGACAACGGAAAAGACAACAGAGAATACGGCAGATATGATAAGCTGTACGATCAGTATATCTTGTAGCACGTTGTTAAATAATATGGACAAGTTAGCAGAGAAGAAACATTCTCTTGTTCCCCAAGACGGATATCTGTTAGCAGCCACTACGGTTAAGGTGAAAAAGGGAGGCACTGTGTTTGATGTGCTGCAAAAAGTAACAAAAGATAATAATATTCAGCTTGAATTTAATTATACACCGGCATATAAGAATTATTATATCGAAGGAATTGGAAATTTATATGAGTTTGACGGTGGAGAATTGTCCGGCTGGATGTATTGTGTAAATGGAACATTTCCGGGAGTAGGATGTTCTTCCTATAAGGTGAAGGATGGGGATGAGATCCGCTGGGTATACACCTGCAATCTGGGTAAGGATGTCGGAGGATATTTCAAAGAGTAGGAGGTCGCACATGAACCGTTTGCATCCGGTGGTCAATTTCATATATTTTGCAGTTGTACTCGGATGTAGTATGATGTTGATGCATCCGGTATGTCTGGCAATCAGTTTTGTGGCAGCATTTTGCTATACGATTCAGATGTTTGGATATCGCAATGCACGGAAGGGATTGTGCGGCATGGAAGGCGTGATGGTAGTAGCAGCGATATTGAATCCTGCATTTAGTCATCAGGGAGTGACGACAATCTGCTATCTTCCAAGTGGCAATGCGCTGACATTAGAATCCATCTGTTATGGAATTGCGGCAGCATTTATGCTGGGGGCAACTCTGATGTGGTTTCGGTGTATCAGTGAGATATTAACTGCGGATAAGATTGTGTATCTGTTTGGAAAAGTGTTTCCTGTTCTTTCCATGATCCTTTCGATGGTGCTTGGATTTATTCCGAAAATGCAGAGAAAGCTAAAGGAGATCCGGTGTACGGAGAATGTAAGAGAAAAAGGATGGACGCAGGAAGACTATCCGGAAAAAGGCTGGATCAGAACGAAGATACATCTCGTTCATAGGGGGATTCAGAATGTGTCGTTGTTGATCACCTGGGCACTTCAGGATTCCGTTGACATGGCGGACAGCATGAAAGGGCGGGGATATGGGTTGCCGGGCAGAACGGCATATACAACATTTCGATTTACAAAGTGGGATCGGATGGTATTGTCGGGGATTCTGGTAATGTTTGTATATATTGTGATCGGTGGGCTACAGGGCGGCTTGGAATGGGAATATTATCCGGTGACAGGCGGCAGAGGAATGAATCTTTATTCCGTGAGTTTGTATGTGGTGTATGGATTGATGTGTTTTCTTCCGGTCGGCATAGAACTTAGGGAGAGACTAACGTATTCGCAGGGACGTGTAAGAGCCTGATGTATATAAGGAGTTTTGTATGGAGCAGATTCGAATCGAACATCTGACATTTTCATATAGAAAGGGAGATATTTTCAGTTTAAATGATATCTCAACCGTGGTGGACAAGGGACAATTTGTGCTGATCATTGGGGAATCCGGATGCGGTAAGACAACATTGCTGCGGCACTTGAAAGTGGACTATCTTCCGGCGGGTGTGCGAAGTGAGAATACACGCATATATTTAAATGGAACAAGAATTGAGCAATTATCGCAGCGGGAGAGTGCAGGAATTGTTGGATATGTGCGGCAGAATCCGGAGTCTGCACAGGTGATGGATCGTGTATGGCATGAATTGGCATTTGGATTGGAAAGTCTTGGGTATACACAGGAAGTAATGCAGCGAAAAGTTGCGGAGATGGTCGCATTTTTTGGATTAGAGGGAATCTATGAGGAGAAATTATGTAACCTGTCCGGCGGACAGAAACAATTGGTCAATCTGGCGGCAGTTATGGTGATGGAACCGGAAGTGCTGGTATTGGATGAACCGACCAGCCAGCTGGATCCGGTTGCGGCTGCCGAATTCTTTCATATCGTAGAACGTATCCACCGGGAACTCGGAACAACGATCATTATGACGGAACATCGATTAGAGGATGCATATTCGATGTGTGACCGTGTCTGGTTGATGAGCGATGGACAAATAGAATGTGAGGGCACACCTGAGCAGATTGCAACGTATTTGGCGGACCGGAAACATGTAATGTATAGTGCGCTGCCATCCGCTGCCAGAATTTATCTACAGTTAAGAAATGGAAAAGATGTACCGTTGACTGTCCGGGAAGGAAGAATCCGGCTTGAGCAGATACTTACGGAATCTGGGAGGAATATGCAAAGTCCTGACGCAACTGCGGATACGGCACAGAAAATGCAGAGCGCATTTTGTGCGGATGAATTATGGTTCCGGTATGAACGTCAGGGAAAAGATATTCTAAAGGCATGCAGTTTTTCTCCGGAAAAGGGCAGTGTCACAGCTATTATGGGCGGAAATGGAACCGGTAAATCTACATTGCTTCATGTGCTGGCAGGACATTATGAGGCTTTGCGGGGCAGGATCCGAAAACAGACAGGAACAGTAGCAATGCTTCCGCAGAATCCGCAGACATTGTTTGCACAGGATACGGTGTGGGAAGAGTTGTGTGTCAGTGCAGGTCTGGAAAAGCAATTTTGCAACACGGAAAGTCCGGTCTTGCAGGATGTGATCCGGGAATGGGATTTACAGTCAATATTAGAGCAGCATCCATTTGACCTGTCAGGTGGGCAGATGCAGAAATTAGGAATTGCAAAACTGATGCTTGCAGATTATGACATTTTATTATTGGACGAACCGGGAAAAGGTATGGATCATGCAGCAAAATGCGAGATGGGACGGAAGCTGCAACGTCTGACGGCACAAGGCAAAACAATTGTGCTGGTAAGTCATGATGTGGAGTTTTGTGCAAAATATACGCAGTGGTGTGGATTGTTTTTTGACGGGCATATTGTGTCGATGATGGATACCAGATCATTTTTCCTGCAAAATGTGTTCTATACAACAGCAGTTGTACGGATGTGCCGTAATCTGATCGATAATGTGGTGACAGTGGAAGAGGTAGAGCAATATTTTGGGAAAGATGAGGATCCGGTAGAGCCGGAAGATAGCAATATGCCGAAAGACATAGATGATAAGAGCGGAACTTCATCAGAGAACGGAGATTGCACGCAACAGAAAGCGGTAAGCAATCCGGATAAGCAATCCGACTGTCAGACGGGACAGAAACCATCAAAGTGGTATCGTATTCTTCCGGCATTTATTTTCTGCTGTATGATGCCAATGACCATCTATGTGGGACATACCATCCTGCAACAGCGAAAATATTATTTTATTTCACTGGTGCTGTTGATGGAGGCATTGGGAGCATTTTTTGTGTCGTATGAGAGAAAGAAACCACAGCTTCGGGAAATGATGGTGATTGCAGTTATGACAGCGATTACCGTTGTGGGAAGAGCGGCATTTTATATGGTGCCGAATGTAAAACCGATGGCGGCACTTACTATGTTGTCGGGAATCGGACTTGGTGGAGAAGCCGGTTTTCTGGTGGGCGCACTTTCTATGCTGGTGTCGAATATATTTTTTGGCCAGGGCCCATGGACGCCATGGCAGATGTTTGCGATGGGGTTATTGGGCTGGCTTGCGGGACTGATATTTTACCGCAAACGGTCGTATGATTGGAAAAGGGTAGTCGGGATCAGTGTATTTGGTTTTGTGACGGTATTTCTTATCTATGGAGGAATTATGAATCCGGCATCGGTATTGATGTATCAGGAGCATGTGAATGGGAACATGATTCTTTCTGCATATGCGATGGGAGTTCCGTTTGATCTGCTTCATGCAGGCGGAACGTTCGTGTTTTTGTTGATCGGAACGAGACCGGTTCTGAAGAAATTATATCGTATTCATTTGTGATAAGGTTGACAGAAAGGGGAGAAATACAATATGACACTGCAGCAACTGAAATATGCGATCACAGTGGCGGAAACCGGAACGATTACAGAGGCGGCAAATCGGCTCTACATTTCGCAGCCAAGTCTCACGAACGCCATTCATGAGTTAGAAAAAGAAATGAACATCGTGATCTTTCGCCGGACCAACAAGGGAATCAATATCTCTAAGGAAGGGGAGGATTTTCTCGGTTATGCAAGGCAGGTATTGGAGCAGGCGGCAATCTTAGAGGACAAGTATAAGAGTGGACAGGGCGGAAAGAAGCAGTTTTGTGTATCGACACAGCATTATTCGTTTGCGGTCAATGCATTTGTAGATCTGATCAAACAGTATGGACAGGACGAATATGATTTTAGCTTACGGGAGACACAGACCTATGAGATCATAGAGGATGTAGCAAGGATGCGGAGTGAGGTCGGCATTTTGTTTTTAAATGATTTTAATGAGACGGTGCTGCAGAAGTTATTGAAGTCGCAGGATCTTGCATTTCATGAGCTGTTTGTTGCCAGACCACATGTATTTATCAGTCGGAAACATCCGCTTGCAGACAGGGATGTTATCACGAATGAGGAATTGGAACAGTATCCGTATCTGTCCTTTGAACAGGGTGAGCATAATTCTTTTTATTTTTCGGAGGAGATATTCTCGGCGGTGGAGCGCAAGAAGAATATCCGTGTCAGAGACCGTGCAACTTTATTTAATCTGTTGATCGGTTTAAATGGATATACAGTGTGCAGTGGCGTAATTGATAAGAAGTTAAATGGCAAGGATATTATTGCGGTTCCGTTAGCAGACGAGAGTGATATGCGGATCGGTTATATTGTACACCGGAAAGGTGTGATGAGCCGGTTAGGGCAGACATATCTGGATTCGTTGAAGAAGTATTTAAAGTAGAATATATAGATGGAAAGATTGACAGACAGTCTGGTGCGACAGTTTATCTATAGTTTGAAACTATGGATAAGCTGTTTTTTTATGTATTATTCAATATGCATATTTTCTCCTATAATGGTATCTATAATGAATAACGTCGAAGGAGAATATGATGAAAACAGCAGTGATCGGTTTCCCCAGAGTGGGAACATTAAGGGAATTGAAATTTGCAAGTGAGCGGTATTTTAGAAAAGAGGTTACACGGGAGGAGCTTTTACAAACTGCAAGGGAATTGCGTAAAAGACATTGGGAAGTACAGAAACAGGCAGGGATTGATTATATTTCCAGTAATGATTTCTCATTTTACGATATTACATTAGATACCGCAGTGTTATTAGGGATTGTACCGGAAAGATACCGGAAACTGAAACTTTCCACATTGGATACTTATTTTGCCATGGCAAGAGGATACCAGGGGGAATCCGGGGACGTAAAGGCATTGGCAATGAAGAAGTGGTTTAATACGAATTATCATTATATTGTTCCGGAAGTGGAAGATGATATGATAATGGAATTGTCGGGAGATAAACTGTTTGCAGAATATAAAGAGGCGAAGGCATTGGGAATCGAGACAAAACCAATTGTGGTCGGACCATATACAATGTTGAAGCTTTGCAGATATACCGGAAGCAAAAAGGCAGCGGATTTTACAGATGCATTTGTAAATGTATACAAGCAGATCATTGAAAAATGTGAAACACAGGGTGCACTTTGGTTGCAGATCGAGGAACCTGCATTGGTTCAGGATATGTCGAAGGAAGATATTGCATTATTTCATAAAATATATGATGCGTTATTATCGGTATCGGATTCCTGTAAGATATTACTTCAAACGTACTTTGGTGATGTGAGAGATATTTATAAAGATCTGATTACAATGCCATTTGCGGGAATTGGTCTGGATTTTTTAGAGGGAAAGAAGACAGCGGCGTTAGTGGAGGAGTATGGATATCCTACGGACAAGATATTGTTTGCCGGATTAGTAAATGGAAAGAATATATGGAAGAATCATTACGACCGTACTTTGAAGGTGATCCGCAATCTGCGTGAAAAGGATATTAACGTAGTGTTATCTACTTCCTGTTCTTTGCTGCATGTTCCGTATACATTGCAGCATGAGAATAAACTTGTCAAGGAATATCTGGAACACTTTGCATTTGCGGAAGAGAAATTGACGGAATTAAAAGATTTAGGCAAGTTAGCGGACTGCAAGGACTACACAAAAGAGGTTGAATATCAGAAGAATTATGTATTATTTGAACAGGATCGGAACTGTAATAACGAAGCAGTAAAATCAAGACTTGCGAAGGTTACGGAGAAAGACTATGTAAGACTGCCGGAACGAAAGGAACGCCAGAAGTTACAAAAGAAGGAGTTTGGACTGTCGGAATTGCCGACGACTACGATTGGATCATTTCCGCAGACAAAGGATGTAAAGGCAAACCGGTCGGCATATCGTAAGGGAGAGATTACACAGGAAGAATATGTTGCATTCAATAAGAAAAAGATTGCAGAATGTATTAAGAAACAGGAAGAGATCGGATTAGATGTTTTAGTACATGGAGAGTATGAACGAAATGACATGGTGGAATATTTTGGTGAGGCATTAGGTGGATTTTTATTTACAGAAAAAGCCTGGGTACAATCTTATGGAACAAGATGTGTAAAACCACCGATCATTTGGGGTGATGTGTATCGCGAGAAACCAATGACGGTAGAATGGTCGACCTATGCACAGGCACAGACCGATCACATTGTAAAAGGAATGTTGACCGGACCGGTTACGATTCTCAACTGGTCATTCCCGAGAGAGGATATCTCAATCCGTGAATCCATTTCACAGATTGCATTGGCAATTCGGGATGAAGTATTGGATCTTGAGGCAAATGGTATTCGTATGATACAGATAGATGAGGCGGCACTTCGGGAGAAACTCCCGCTTCGCAGATCGGATTGGAATACGGAATATCTTGATTTTGCAATTCCTGCATTCCGCCTGACACACAGTGGTGTGAAGCCGGAGACACAGATACACACGCATATGTGTTACAGTGAGTTTACGGATATTATTCCGGCGATTGATGACATGGATGCAGATGTGATTACCTTTGAAGCGTCCCGTTCGGATCTGCAGATCTTAGATGCATTGCGGGAGAATCATTTTGAAACGGAGGTTGGACCGGGTGTATATGATATTCATTCACCGCGTGTGCCTTCCGTGGAGGAGATTGTAAAGGCATTGCAGATCATGCTGACAAAGATTGATCGTGAGAAATTGTGGGTGAATCCGGATTGTGGATTGAAAACCAGAGGAATTCCGGAGACAGAGGCGAGCCTGATCAATATGGTAGAAGCAGCCAAGAAGGTACGGTGTGAATAAAGAATTGTTTAGTGTGTAAAGAAAACAGACGCATGAGAAGTGAGAACTCATGCGTTTTTCTTCTATGGTCGGTTGTTTAGAATTTATTTAGCAATTGTTTACAAAAAGAGGAGTTGCCAAGGAAGTATAAAAAGGTATAAAATGTTTTCTAGTAAAATGACAATCATATAGGAGGACAATTATGGAACCGGTGAAACGTTTGAAAAGAGAGTTGCGCGCAAAAGGTACAGTAATCAATCTATATAAAGATACGGTAGAAGTGAATGGCAATATTGCCGAGTGGGATTACATTCATCATAATGGTGCAGCTGCCGTAGTGGCAGTGGATACGGATGGCAAATTATTGATGGTACGGCAGTACCGGAATGCATTAGATCGTTTTACATTAGAGCTTCCGGCCGGCAAGTTAGATGATCCGGAGGAACCGACCTTAGAATGTGCAAAGAGGGAATTAGAGGAGGAGACCGGATACCGTGCCGGTAAGATGGAATATCTTCTTACGGTGAACACAACAGTTGCGTTCTGTAATGAAAAGATAGATCTTTATCTGGCAACCGATCTTACAAAGACGGAGCAGCATTTAGACCCGGATGAGGAGATCAATGTGGAGAGATGGGATATGGAAGATCTCAAGAAGATGATCTACGAAGGTAAAATGACAGATTCGAAGACCATTGCGGGACTCTTAACCTATGATGCAAAGTATAATCGTAAATAGAGGACGGATTCTAAGAAAGAAGGCAGAAACATGAAGATAGCAGCATATAATTACAGAGATTTTGATGAGGCGCAGTTCTTTGAAAAATTTGCGAAGGAATATCAGGTGGAGATCATTCCGATCCGTGAGGCACCAACAGTAGAAAATGCAGTGCTTGCCGATGGATGCGAAGGAGTCAGTGTGATCACAACCCCAATCACAGAGGATATTATAAAGGCATGGAAGGAAGCCGGAGTGCGCCATATTTCTACACGGACGATCGGTTACGATCATGTGGATCTTGAAGCTGCGAAGAAACACGGAATGGCAGTCAGCAATGTAACGTATTCGACCGGAAGCGTAGCAGATTATACGGTAATGTTGATCCTGATGGCACTTCGTAGAATGAAATCCATTATCAAACGTGCAGAGGGAATGGATTATTCGCTGATCGGTAATATTGGACGGGAGATTGGAAGTCTGACAGTTGGTGTAGTCGGAACCGGCAAGATCGGAACACATGTAATGCGGAACCTGTCCGGATTTGGCTGTGAGATATTGGCATATGATCCGTATGAGAATAATGAGGCGAAGTTATATGGAAGCTATTGTTCTTTAGAGGAACTGTTTGCAAAAAGTGATGTGATTACATTTCATACACCTGCCACAAAGAGCAGTTATCACATGGTTAATGCAGATACCTTGAAGACAATGAAAGACGGTGTTGTGATCATCAATACAGCGAGAGGAAGTATTATTGATACGCCTGCATTTATTGATGCATTAGAAAGCGGTAAAGTGGGTGCGGCGGCATTGGATGTCATTGAAAATGAACTGGGAATCTTTTATGGAGATTATAAATATCAGGTGATCGGACATAGAGAGATGTCTGTTTTAAAGGATCTTCCGAACGTATTGATGCTGCCACATATGGCATTCTATACGGAAAATGCAGTCTCTGATATGGTGGAACATTCGATTGCACATATTGTAACGGGAGATGGTAACGTACTTGCAGGGCAGAATTTGTAGACAGGTTGCGGATTGTCCGGAAATATGGGATAATAAATTGTTTTTGTACATAATTTAGAAAAGATATGGAGATGAGGTAACAGACATGAATTTTGTAGAGTGGTTAAAGGTAGTTTTGTTGGGGATCGTGGAAGGAATTACAGAATGGCTTCCAATCAGTAGTACCGGACATTTGATATTAGTGGATGAATTTGTGAAACTGAATCAGAGTGAATCGTTTATGAAGATGTTTAATGTTGTGATCCAGTTAGGTGCCATACTTGCGGTCGTTGTGTTGTACTGGGATAAATTATGGCCATTTCACACAAAGAAGAATGCACCGAGGAGAAGCTGGTTTGCAAATCAGGCGGATCACGGTGTTATGAAAGGTTTTCAGACATTTTGTAATAATTATTGCTATATGGATAAGATCGTGTTGTGGGTAAAGATTGTGTTTGCGTGTATTCCGGCGATGGTCATCGGGATTCCGTTTGATGACTGGATGGAAGCACATTTTCACAATGCAACGGTTGTATCGCTTGCTCTGATCGCTTATGGTGTGATCTTTATTGTGATCGAGAATTACAATAAGACACGAACTCCGAGAATGAATACACTGTCCGAATTAAGTTTTAAAGATGCATTTTTGATCGGTGTATTTCAGGTATTGTCATTGATTCCGGGAACATCCCGTTCCGGTTCTACGATCATTGGCGGTATATTGATCGGAGCTTCGAGAGAGCTGGCAGCGGAGTTTACATTTTTCCTTGCGATTCCGGTTATGTTTGGAGCCAGTCTGATCAAATTATTGAAGTTTGGATTGGCATTTACCGGTACAGAGTTAGCTGTATTGATCGTTGGAATGCTGGTCGCATTTGGAGTATCCATTCTGGCAATCAAATTCCTGATGAGCTACATTAAAAAGCATGACTTCAAAGTATTTGGATGGTATCGTATCGTTCTCGGTTTGCTTGTCCTTTTGTACTTTTATGTTATTCGATAGATGTTTCATGGTTAAAGTAATTGTAAACTGTGCTTGAGATCTTTTGAATGTTGGGGATGGCGGCACCGCAGTTTGTACTCATTACGCAGATGATATAATCGGTTGCGGGAGAATAGACAATGGCTGCATCGTGTTGGAATTCATCCGTGTCTCCGGTTTTGTTAGCACATTTTGTTCCGGCAGGAAGACCTGCCGGAATTTTGTTTATATGTGTCTGGTTCAGTAATAATTCCAGAAACTTTTCGGAATATTCGGGGCTTACACATTTTCCTTTGTAGATCTTTTCCATCAACAGACCGCAGTCGTTGACAGTGGTCAGATTCCGTCCGGCAGACGATGGTGCTTTGTACTTAGTAGGTACCAGAATAGAAGTGATGGTTGTGTCTGTGTAGCCTTCCTGGTCAATGTAATCCTGGATAATGCCGCGTCCTGTGATGTGACTGTTATCTGGTGCACATCGCATAACCATCAGGTTAAATGCGTCATTGTCGCTGATGGACAGCATTTGTGTCATTAAAGAATCGATGGAAGCGGTTTCTTCCAATTCGCCTTTGTCCATGAGATCATATGCAGCGGCGGCACAGTATAGTTTGATCAGACTTGCTGAAAAATATTGTATGTTGTTGATAGAAAGGTATTCGTTTGCATTTAGATCCTTTACATAAACAGACCAGGTTCCGGAATAGCCGGAAAGCATATTTTGTAAGGTGGAACGCAACGGAGCAAGACCTTCTTTGCTTCCGGTCGTGCCGAGAGAATCATTTGCATAACCGTTGCTATCCACATAAATATTATCCGGAGTTAAAGTGCTGGTGAGGACATATCCATCTTCGCCGATGTAACGCTCATCAATCCATTCATTCGCAGCGAGACTTCCGTCGGAATGAAAATAATATTCCTTTCCTGCAATGGTCTTCCAACTGGTTGCCATAATTCCATTTTTGTCAAAGTAGTATTGGTCACGGTTAATCTTCATCCAGCCGGTTACACGGTTGGAGTATCTGACCAGATAATAAGTGTTGCCGTTGATCGTACAAAATCCGGGAGCGGCTTTTGACAGAGGGGTAAAAGAAAAAGCCTCCGTATCCGCGGAGGCGTTTGGTTCGAGATTGTTCAGCAGTCCCATATCGAGCAGACCTTCTGTAGTTGTAATATCTTCTGTTGATTCACGATCTTTGACAGATTGCTCCGTTGTTGCTTTTGGAGAGGTTGTATTCGTGTTATCTTTTGTCTTATCCGGAAAGAATACAGATAAAAAGAAGATCAATACAATACAGATCAGGGAAATGATAACGATTGTTTTTGTATTCGCTTTGCTGATATCCGGGTATGCAACATTCTGTTGCTCTTCAGCGGTCGTGTTGCTGACCGGTTCGTTGTTGGTTTGTTCTTCGTTGTACTCTGTGCTCATTTGCGCATCCTCTATCTTCTGAAAGTTCTTCTTAAGAATTTTCTATCATTATATAAGAAAGCGAAAACATATGCAAGTAAATTATACTTTAAGAAAAACTTCAGAATGGTTTTGGAAGCGTTTGTTTTCAAGGGATTGCCCATATTTTGTGCGTCTGGAGGCGATTGTATATGTGATTTGATTGTGCTATAGTGAATTCAATAAATATAGTATAGAAGGAGTGGATAGCATGAGTAAAAAAATATGTGGCATACAGATGATAGCGGCAGGAATCATTTTGACATCGGTTCTGGCATTTGGCGGTGATGTACATGCGACGCAGAATCCGGCAACGGAAGCAGTGGTTACGGAGGCAACAACGCAGGAAGTATCAACGGAGATAACAACAGAGGCGAAGACATACACTAAGCCCGGAACGACAAAGGTAACGGGAAAATTCAGCAAAGGGAAAATTGTGCTGAGCTGGAACAAAGTCAAGAAAGCGGATACCTATTATATATACCGAAAGAATGCAAAAGGAAAATATGTGAAGATTGCACAGACAGGTAAGTTAAAATATACGGACAAATCCGTGAAAAAAGGTGAGTATTACAATTATAAGGTGACTGCAACATATCAGGCAGATGATAAAGTGATTGCAGGGAAAAAGAGTAAGGCTTGTAAAGTGTTGGCAGATACCATTGATCCGAATAAGAAAATGGTTGCACTTACCTTTGATGACGGACCGGGACGATACACCAAAACGATTGTTAATTGTCTGAAGAAAAATGATGCACATGCTACATTTTTTGTTGTAGGGAGCAGTGTGGATTCTTATCGTGATTCTGTAAAGTATGCATACAAAGCAGGATGCGAGATCGGAAGTCACAGTTACAACCATAGTGATCTGGCAAAACTGTCTGCAAAAGATGTGAAAGCACAGATGAGTGATACCGATAAAAAGATCAAGAAAGCAACCGGAAAGAAAGCAACCTTAATGCGTCCGCCATATGGTTCGGTTGGAAAGACCGTAAGTGCAAATGTTGGCAAACCGATGATCCTGTGGTCAATTGATACATTGGATTGGAAGACAAGAAACACGCAGAAGACAGTGGATGCGGTAATGAAGAATGTAAAGGACGGAGATATTGTGTTGATGCATGATATTCATGAACCGACAAAGGATGCAGCTTTGAAGATCATTCCGAAGTTGAAGGCACAGGGATACCAGTTGGTAACGGTTAGTGAACTTGCCAAATATCGTGGATATTCTTTACAGAAGGGACAAAAGTATTTTTCTCTTCGCAAAAAGACGAAAAAATAAAAAGCATTAGGTTAAATAATTGAAACGAAAGACCGGATATCGTATATGACGGGAATGTAAAACGACCATATATGTATCCGGTCTTTTTGTGTAGACAACGAGCCGAGTGGAGTGGAGTACAAATTCGTGCTTGCACGAAAATCTGTATTCTGGAAAGATTATAAAACAAAAAGTAAAATATACTTGACAAAATGTAAAGAGATGCATATACTGACACTAACAAAAAATCATGCAAATTGTATGAAAAAGGAATGTATTATAAACAGATACATATTTAGATGGGAGGTTTCAGAATGAAACTGGAAGTGAAAAACATTACCAAAACGTTTGGGGAGAAGGAAATCCTGAAAGGAATTTCCTTTTCGGTAGAGAGTGGTAAGGCGTTAGGCTTGTTGGGAAGAAATGGTGCAGGAAAGACAACAACAATTCGTATTCTGATGGATGTATTTCATGCCAACAGCGGAGAGTTATTGTTAGATGGAGAACCGTTTGTTCAGAGAAATGTGCAGATCGGATATCTTCCGGAGGAACGAGGATTGTACCCGAAGCGGGAAGTTTTGGAACAGATGGTATATCTGGCAAGACTTCGCGGCGTAAGTAAGAAACAGGCAATAGTGAATGCAAAGCGTTGGCTGGAACGGTTGGAAGTTGCTGAATATGAGACAAAGCTTCTTGAAACATTATCGAAGGGGAATCAACAAAAAGTACAGTTGGCATCTACGTTAGTCTGTGATCCGGATATTGTGATCTTAGATGAACCATTTAGCGGATTGGATCCGGTCAATTCCCAGATTCTGCAGGAAGTGGTGCAGGAACTGATCACGGATGGCAAGATTGTCATTTTCTCCAGTCATCAGATGAGTTACGTGGAGGAATTCTGTGAGGATATTGTGATCATTAATCATGGCGAGGTTGTACTTTCCGGTAATCTGGATGAGATCAAGCGGGAGTTTGGAGAGAATCAACTGGTGATCAGCGGGGTTGGAATGGATGCGGAGGCATTCGGGACTATGTTGGTGAAGGATGCGGGTGATCTTGTAACGATTACGGGTTACAGCAAAGAAGAGGTGATCGTCAAGCTCTGTGAAGGCGTAACCAGAAAGCAGTTATTCAAAGCACTTGCTAATATAGAGGGTGTGGAGATAGAGCATTTTGAGACGTATAAGCCATCGTTAAATGATATATTTGTGGCAAAGGTGGGTGAAGAGGCATGAAGAAGTTCTTAACAGTATATGAATTTGAATTGAAAAGTTATATGAAGAATAAGTCCTTTGTGGTTACGACAATCGTGTTGGCGGTATTGCTGTTTGGTGTGATGTTTCTGCCAAGGGTATTTGATATATCAGATATGCTTGGAATTGAGAGTACGAAGACAGAGGTTGTCCGCGGAGAAGATACTAACGCAGAGGATACCGGGGATGTGGAAGCCACTACCGGGCTTGGACTGGTGGATGAGCAGGGAGTGTTTGCGGATGTCACAGTGTTGGAACAGGCATTTGGTAAGGATGTAACATTTCAGGTAATGAAGAACGAGAAGGAATTGAAGAGGGCGGTTGAGCAGGAAGATGTAGCAGCAGGGTTTGATGTAAAGGACGATCTGCATTATGAATATTATGTACTGAACCGGGAGATGTTTGACGAGAATCAGGCAATCTTTGAAGAGGTGTTATCGATGATGCATCAACAAAGATTCTGCGAGGAGCAGGGAATTGATTATGCATCTTTTATGGCAGAATATAACGCACCGGTTGATTGTACGGAGCAGATTCTTGGTAAGGATGCAGAGGACAATTACTGGTATTGTTATGCGCTTGTGATTGTGATCTTTATGATGATCATTTTGTATGGTGTGATGGTGGCAACGTCGGTGACGGTAGAGAAGAGTAACCGGTCTATCGAAGTTTTGGTGACAAGCATTGATGCAAAATATCTGTTGTTTGGAAAGGTGTTTGCCGGTGCGACAGCTGCAATTGTGCAGCTTGGGCTGATTCTTGCGGCAGTGCTTGGTGGTTATGGAATGAATCATACTTTCTGGGGTGACGCTTTGGATATGGTACTGGATATTCCGGGGGAAGTGCTTGCGGCGTTTGCGGTATTTGGCATTGGTGGATTTCTGTTCTATGCGTTTTTATATGGTGCAATGGGAGCACTGGTATCTAAGACGGAAGATATCAATAAGACGGCGGGAACCTTGCAGATGGCAATTATGCTTGTGTATTTTGCGGTATTGTTCCAGTTGCAGAATCCGGACGGTATTGTTATGAAGGTCTGTTCCTTCCTTCCATTTTCATCTTATTCTGCAATGTTCGTACGAATCGGAATGGGAACAGTAGCTGTGTGGGAGATTGTGGTATCAGCAGTGATCCTCTTTGCATCCATCTTTGGTGTAGGCTGGCTGGCGGCGAAGATCTACCGGATGGGAACGCTTCGTTACGGGAATCCGATCAAGTTGAGTACAGCCTTGAAGAATATAAAAGGCATGTAGTAAATGCGGCAACATAGTGTAAGTAGGGAGATATATTGGTATATGCGAATGGTGAACTCAGGAATAGAAGCAGATGCGAAAGATCAGAGGCATCATGGGATATAACGGTGAGAAAAGGAGAGACAGGGATGGAACATCATAGTATAAGTTATATATTGGGTATGGTTTGCGGTTTTGCAGTAGGACTTCTTGTGGTATTTATATTAAGCCGGCTGATCCGTAAAGTGGGCGGAAAGATTTGTACATTCAAATGTGCCAGAGAAGGAGCATATGATGAGAGGCAGTTACAGGCGAGAGGTAAGGCGTACAAGGTAGGTTTCTTTTTCCTTATCTTATATGTGACGATTGTATCCATCTTAAAGGATATGTGCAATATTCCACTTTTGATGTCATTTGGCGGTATGTGGATCGGTATATGTATTGCGATTTTTATCTTTGCAACGATCTGTATCTGGGAGGATGCCTATATGTCTTTGCAGGAGAATGCCAAAGGAATTAATATAATGTTTCTTTTGGTGGGCGTGGTCAATCTGATTGCGGGAATTGTAGATGTGCGGGAGGGAGTATCATTTCTTGAAAAAGGAGAGGTTTCTTATCGATATACGAATCTGATTGTTGCAGTATTATTTCTTGCATTAACTCTTATGTTTAACCTCAAATTGTTTTATAATAGGAAGCAGGAAGAGAATGAGGAATAGCCTATGAAGAATTTGAAAATGAAATCTGCCCGGGCGGCGCTGGATCTGTCTCAGCAGGATCTTGCAACTGCGGTAGGGGTATCGCGGCAGACGATCAATGCAATTGAAAAGGGAGACTATAATCCGACGATCAATCTGTGCCGTGCGATCTGTAAGACGCTTGGCAAGACGTTAGATGAACTCTTCTGGGAGGAAGAGTAATCCTGAAGTGCAGATGCAAATTGCCATTTGCGTATTCAGGGAGATAACAGGAATCGTTAGTTATGTTCAGTGCAGGGATGTATGTTCCTTGAATAATTCTTTGTAGAGTGTTTCGGCACTCCAGAATATATTATGTTGTGTAAGAATGGCCTTCAGCCCGATCGGTGGGATGGAGGCTTTTTTGTATGCTGCAAGGAATGTGTCAATGGTTTCGGAATCCATTCCACAGAATACCAGCATTTCCGATGGAAATTCCGGACCGTTATAGGAGATATTCTGTCGGGCAAAGCCGGAGATCCCTGCAAGGTATCCGAGTGTCTGACTGTAAGAAGATCTTTTTACGGAGAGAATGGTAATGTGAAGGCTATGGCAGAGATTTTCAATCTGACGTCTTTTGGCAGGATCTATATGAAATAGTAATAGTTTCGATTGATTGGACATGTGAGTTCCTCCCGATGAAATGAAATATTTTATGGACAAAGGGTAGCATAGAATGGAATATCTTGCAAGTCATTATCAAATAGGTTGTTCGGTTGTTTGTTTCTTGTTTTTTGCTTCCTCTGCGACCGGAACGGAAAATGCCGGGATTGTGCATTATTACTAAAATGATTGTGAACTATTACTAATTATAAAACATTGTTCACAAAAAGAATTATTGATATAATGAATTTATCTGTATATAAAAGAATAGGTGGTGGGAATCAATGAAGGTTTTGCAGAAGATGAAACGGGGACTGTTAGTGGTTGGTTTCTTTTTTCTACTTTCGGGAAGCACCGTACAGGCTGCGAATACACAAAAGGTATCGGGAACGCAGCGGTATGATTATGCATATAAGGTGCTTGAGATTGTCAACAAGGAGAGAAAGAAGGCTGGTCGGAGTAAGCTGACAATGGATGAGGAGCTGTTGGAGGCAGCAATGCTTCGGGCAGCAGAATTAGAGGTTTCCTTTGATCATATGAGACCGAATGGAACGGATTGTTTTTCGGTTAGCAAGAAGTCTTATGGTGAGAATATTGCGATGGGTTATAGTGATCCTCAGGCGGTGATGAACGGATGGATGAATTCGAAAGGACATAAGACCAACATTTTGAATAAAGGATATTCGTCAATTGGAATTGGTTGTTTCGAGACAAAGAGTTATACATATTGGGTACAATGTTTTGGTTACGATGCTGCGGATAAGACATCTAAGCCGGATAATCAGAAGGTGACATATCAGGTATCCAGGACTTCCTCAAAAGAGACCGTATTGTTAACGGGAAACAAAAGTACGATTGCAAAAGTAAAAGGGGTAACGGTGCGTTCCGGTAAGAAGAAGCTGACTTTACAATGGTCGGAACAGGCAAAAGCCTCCGGTTATGAGATACAGATTGCAGCGAATAAATCTTTTAAGGGGAAGCAGACTTATAAGGTGAAAGCCGGACAATCGAGTAAGACAATTTCAAAGATAAATGGCAAGAAATTAAAAAGCAACAAACGGTATTACATAAGAATTCGTGCATATCGAAAAGGAAATGGAACGAAGAAGGGTAAGTGGACGGTTGTAAACAAGAAAACAAAATGACAACGGGTTATGAAAAGGAGGATGTTATGAAAAGAGAAGGAAAGCGGATAACTGCCTGGATAATGGCATTTATTATGGTGTGGAGTCTGGTGATGGTGCCTGGGGGACAGGCACAGGCGGCGGAGACAATTACGGTTACAGGTGATCAGGTTTTGACAACAAGTGATAATAGCGTATATCTGTCGTATACCAGCAAATTGGCATTTAAAAAGGGAGTCTGGGGAAGTACACCAGAGGTTGATTTGTATAAATATGAATTCACACTTCATAATAATACCGATCAGAAGATAAGTGATTGGGCGATAACGATCAAACCAAATTCTTCTGCTTACTATAATTCCGGTTGGAGTGGAATATCGGTAGACGAAACAACGGGGAAAATAGTAATTGGTACTTATAAGGGAAACGGTGATGATGGTGAATGGAGTACTGCTGAAGTAGCGGCACATGACACGGTAACAGGAATGGGCATGCAGTGCCGGGAAAACATTTTTGAAAATGCTACAATTGAATTAACTTATCATTTGGGCGATTCCACGCAGGAACCATCGGTTGATGATACGAAAACAGATCCGGCTGCGATAGGACAGATGAATTCCAAAGTGACAGTAAATGTTAAAAATTCTGCTCAGGAGGGAGAATATTACCAGTATACAGTTGCAATTAACAATGGATTGAATGAGTCTATCGGCGATTGGGTCGTAGCTGTCCCGGTTTCGGGAATTACATCTTCACCGAATTGGGATGGTGATTGGGCAAAAGTAAAATGGTCATATACCGACAGTTATATGTATATTACATCGAAGTCTGGAGAAGTGATTCCTGCTGGGGGTTCTGTAAGCGGAGAAAGTTATAAGATTCAGTATAACGGAAGTAAGGCGTTATCAACATCTGAGGCAAAAGTATATTATGTCACAGGTAGTACAAGTACGGGAGCGTTTGATAAAGTAATTGCAAATGGAACACAGCCGTCAGGGGGAAGTTCTTCGGGCGGTGGAGGATCGACTGGGGGTTCCACATTTGATGGAAGCAATATTGGAACGATTGATACTTCGTTAGATTATAATTTTGCGAAACTTTTGCAATATTCATTGTATTTCTATGATGCAAATATGTGTGGTGATAAAGTTAGCGAAACTTCTTTGTACTCAAAGGATTTATATAATGGCTGGAGAGGAAACTGCCATGTAAATGACAAGTTTACATACAATGGGAAACAATATTCTGCGGTTGGTGGATATCATGATGCAGGAGATCATGTGAAGTTTGGATTACCAATGGCACAAGCGATGACTGCACTTGGAATTGGATATCATGAATTTGGAGAAGCATTTGATGAACTTGGACAGACGCAGCATTTGAAGAAGATTGTGGACTACTATTGTACTTATGTGAAGAGTTGTACAGTATTAAATAGTTCTGGTACACAGGCGGAAGCATTCTGCTATCAGGTTGGTAACGGAGGTGCGGATCATGCAAATTGGACTGCTCCGGAAGTAGAAAATGAGAGTAATACAAAGAGAACAACTTCGGAAGTTGCAACGTCTTCTAATCCGTCAACTGATATAGTAAGCGGTACGGCGGCAGCATTGGCATTGAATTATATGAATTTTAAGAATCCGGATGATCTGGCGTATGCAAAGGCATTGTTTAAATTTGCAAAAAACACATCCGGTAAGAAGGTTGCAGAATGTCCGGGTGGATTCTATACTTCTAGTAAGTGGGAAGATGAATATTGTTTAGCGGCAGCGTTGTTATATGATATTACAAAAGACGAAACATATGCTACAGAATATAGAAATAATAATAACAATTCAGGTGTGTATAAGAGACAGGTAAGTAAACCGTATGACTGGGATAATGCATATCAGGTAGCGGCATTTTATGCACCGGGAGGAAGCTCACAGTTACAAGAGATGCAGAATTGGTTTAACGGTATTGCAAATGCGAATAAAACACAGTATTACTGTAGTAGCCAATGGGGATCAGCACGTTATAATTGTAATGTTCAGTTGATGATGTTGTTATATGATAAGATTCAGAATACAGACACTTATGACGCATGGTGTCGTTACCAGATGAGTATCATTCTTGGTAATAATGTAAAAAAACGGAATCTGGTTTGTGGTTACAACACGAATTCTCCAAAGAAACCACACCATAGGGCAGCATCCGGCTATTCCGGATGGGATGAATTTAATAGTGATGCGACAGAAAAATATACGTTATATGGTGCGCTTTGTGGTGGACCAAGTTCTAATGATTTTACAACTTATAATGATTCGGTACGGGATTCTACAACAAATGAAGTAACATTAGATTATAATGCAGGTCTGGTTGGCGCGGCAGCGGCATTGTATCTTAAATATAGGAATAGTACAGATGAGGGATTTACTAATCAGGCGATTAGCGCTGATTTCTGGGGTGGAAGTAATTTTAAACCAGCAGGAGATACTACTACCAAAGCAACTGCCATTACAGTAACTCCAACAACCCTATCTTTAACAGAGGGAGAAACTGCACCACTTTCTGCAACCGTAACTCCGGATGAAGCAAACCAGAAAGTAACCTGGATATCTTCTGATAAAACAGTTGCTACAGTAGACACAGAAGGAAAAGTAACTGCAAAAGCGGCAGGCGATGCGGAGATTACAGCAACAACAAAAGATGGTACAACATTAACGGCAACGTGTGCAGTAACAGTAACAGCAGCGCCAAAGGCAGAGCTTGTAGCAGAATCAACATCTATAAGCTGTGACGAATTAGAGTATGGATATACGACGGGTTCATCAGCAAGTGTTGTGATTACCAATAAGGGAAATGCAGATGCAAATACCACAATCGCAATGGAAAAAGGTTCCGCAAGTGCATTCACCTTGACGGGAGCGGTTTCCGCGATTGCAGCCGGAGCGGATGCAACGCTTACAGTGCAGGCGAAAACAGGACTTGCAGCCGGAGCATATACAGACAATATTAAGGTTACATATGGCAAGAATGAGTTAAGCATTCCGGTAACAGTAAATGTTAGTAAGAGAGCGATTACCATTACGGCAGACAATAAAGAAAAGACATATGGAAATGCCAACCCGCAATTGACCTATCAGATCACATCTGGAAATCGGATAAAGGGAGACAGTATAGATGTCACATTATCTACATCTGCAAAGACAGATTCAGATGCAGGTACATATGAGATTAAGGTTACAACAGGAACAAATGATAACTATGATATTACACCGGTGAACGGAACGTTGACAGTCAAACCGAAAGAAATAACAGATGTGGTATTCCCTACCGCAGGCGATATCGAGGTGGGTGAATCATTGGCAAAGGCATCGTTGACAGGCGGTTCTACAGAGTACGGAACGTTTGCATGGGTTGATTCTTCTGTCACTCCGGAAAGAGGAACCTATTCGGGTGATGTCAAGCTGACGTTATCAGACACGGCAAAGAAGAATTATACATTTAGCAATGTGACCGGATATGAGGAAACGACCGGTACGATTACAAGGAAAGTGTCCGTAAATGTAAAACGTGCAGGACTTCCGGCTATCACATTCCCAACTGCATCCGGTCTGGTGTATGGTCAGAAGTTAAGTGACGCCGTATTGACAGGAGGTTCCACGGAATATGGAACATTTGCATGGGAAAAACCAGGCAGAACAGTAGAAGAACAGGATGTTACAGCAGGCAGCTTAACAGCTACCATGAAGTTTGCCTGGAGTAAAAAAGCAATGGCAGATTATGGAATATCAGAACAGGATGAGGATGCAGTCCTGACAAAAGATATTACGGTTATTGTTGCAAAAGCAGATTGCACCCAGACAGCAGAGAATCCGGTTTTGGTAAAACGTACTTCAAACAGCATTACAGTAAATACGGCAGATGGTGTAGAGTATTCGTTAAATGGTAAGGATTGGATTCAGAAAAAGGCTGATGAAAGCACAGTAACATTTACCGGATTGTCTGCATTTACAAAATATTCTGTTGTGGCAAGATATGCCGAGACAGCAACGCACAAAGCAGGAGCAGTATCCGACAAGACAGACGTTTATACGCTGGTAGAAGATCCATATGTTATTGATGTCTCAAAGGCAACAGATGCAAACTACATGGACACATTACGGGATGAGGACGGAACAACGACTGCAACAGTGGCAGATAATGTTCTGACATTGGATAAAAAGGATAAAACATATACAATCTGTGGTAATAATGAGGATATTACGGTTAAGGCAGAGAATATAGCTAAGATTATATTCAAGGATGCAAAGATCAAAGATCTGGTGATTGCAAATACGGATGATACAGTCAATACTGATATTCAGATTGACAAGGCTTCTGACGGAACCGCAACAGATGATGTTGTAATCAAAGGCGGAATCAAGGCAGACAAAGGCTCTGTTACAATTACAGGAGATGGTAAACTAAGCTCCGGAAGGATTGAAGCAACCGGTTCTGTTACCATTAAGGATGCGAATATCAGTGTAAGAGGTGAGAAAGATGTTCCGGCAATCAAGGGAGATAAGGTTACGATCAAGGATTCAACAGTAAAGGCAGATGTACCAAAGGATTCTTCGAAAAAAGCAATTGAGTCGGGAAATATTACGCTGATTGGTAATAATGACATTTCATCCACGGATGGAGATAAGGATATATATTCATCCGAGCCAAAAGATGAGAACGGACAGGTGCTTACACAGTATGAAGTGAAATATCTTGATTCGGATGGAAATGAAGTGAAGGCTTCAGAAAAAGTGTATAAGGGAACAGAAGTTACATTGCCGAAGGTTCCTGCAAAGAAAGGCTATGCCGGAAAATGGAAAGATGCATCGGGCAAAGTATATGAGGTTGGAACAAAACAGGTGGTTACCGATGCTGTAACCTATACAGTAACATATGAGAAAATTCTGGTGACTAAGATAACATTAGACAGCACGTCGGAAACATTGACTGTTGGTGATAATACAACATTGACAGCAACGGTAACACCGGATGATGCATTTGATACGTCCGTACAATGGTCAACTAATAATGCAAAGGTTGCGACCGTAACAGATGGCACCGTAACAGCGGTAGCTGCAGGAACAGCGGAGATCACAGCAACTGCCAAAGATGGAAGCGGTGTGAAAGCAACCTGCCGGATTACGGTTTTAGCAAAAGCAACACAGGATTCTGATCAGAAGGGTGATAAAGATCCGAAGCAGAATGATTCTGATGAGGACATGGATAATGATGAACCGGTAGATGTGGCAAAGATTACGATCACGGGTATTACCAGAAAAGTTGCACCGGGTAAGCGAATTGCACTGAAAGCAAATATATTTCCGGCAAATGCGGATAATCAGGATGTAACCTGGTCAATCCGTAGCGCAGATAAGAAATATGCAACCGTCAACAGCAAAGGTGTTGTTTCCGTGAAGAAGAGAGCCAAAGGCAGGAAGATTGTTGTTATGGCAACTTCGGATGAGGACGATTCTATTCAGGCAGTTTACAAAATTACAGTTATGAAACAGGCTGTCAAGAAAGTGAAGCTGATCGCAAAGACTAAGAAAATTAAGGTTAAAAAGTCGACAACGATCAAAGCAGTGCTTTCACCTTCAAAAGGAATCAGTAAAGAAGTATCGTGGACTTCTTCTAATCCAAAGATTGCAACGGTAAATGCAAAAGGTAAAGTAACCGGAATCAAGAAAGGAAAAGTTAAGATTACGGCAACTGCAAAGGATGGAAGCGGTAGGAAAGCGAAGATTACGATTCAGGTAAAATAGCGAGATAAACGAATAGAATCATATCGTTACTTAGTATATTTTAAGTACAGAACAAACATTCGATTTGTTCTGTACTTTTTTTGCGTGAAATGCTATAATTACGGTCAGAATAATAGATGAGCATGAATAATAGGATTTGCTTCTTTGAATTATGTGCTCATCGGCAATGTTAGGACATCGGATTTTGAGAAAGGATATACATCATGAAACAATATATTACGATCAAAGGTGCGAAGGAGCACAATTTGAAGAATATTGATATTAAGATACCAAGGAATGAGTTAGTGGTGCTGACCGGATTATCTGGTTCCGGTAAGTCATCTCTTGCATTTGATACCATTTATGCAGAGGGACAGAGAAGATATATGGAGTCGTTATCTTCTTATGCAAGACAGTTTTTAGGACAGGCAGAGAAACCGGATGTGGAGAAGATTGAAGGGCTGTCCCCGGCAATTTCTATTGATCAGAAGTCAACGAACCGCAATCCGCGATCTACCGTGGGAACGGTGACGGAGATCTATGATTACTTCCGTCTGCTGTATGCGAGAATTGGTGTTCCACATTGCCCGCAGTGTGGCAAAGAGATCAAGAAACAGACCGTTGATCAGATGGTAGATACAATCATGGAACTGCCGGAGGGAACGAAGTTTCAGCTGCTGGCACCGGTTGTCCGTGGAAGAAAGGGACGACATGAGAAGGTGCTTGCACAGGCAAAGCGGAGTGGTTATGTACGAGTGATTGTAGATGGGTCGTTATATGATCTGTCAGAGGAGATCGCACTTGATAAGAATAAGAAGCATGATGTGTCGATTGTTGTCGACCGTCTGGTTGTGAAGAAGGGAATCGAACGCCGGTTAAATGATTCCATTGAGGCAGTTATGAAGTTGGCAGAAGGTATTATGGTAGTGGATGTGATCGGTGGCCAGCCGATTAACATGAGTTCCAGCTTTTCCTGCCCGGATTGTGGAATCAGTATTGATGAGATTGAACCGAGAAGTTTTTCATTTAATAACCCGTTTGGTGCCTGTCCGACTTGTTTTGGACTTGGCTATAAGATGGAATTTGATGTGGATCTGATGATACCGGATCAGAGTATATCGATTGCAGATGGTGCGATTGCGGTACTTGGCTGGCAGTCCTGTACGGATAAGAAGTCGTATACCCGTGCCATTTTGGATGCATTGGCAAAGGAATATCATTTTGATCTGAGTACGCCATTTAATCAGTTGTCAGAAGAGGCTAGGAATGTAATTCTGTATGGAACCAACGGACATGAGGTGAAGGTATATTATAAAGGGCAGCGGGGTGAAGGTATCTATGATGTGGCATTTGAGGGCTTGATCCGTAATGTGCAGCGGCGTTATAGGGAAGTAGGATCGGATTCCATGAAGGAAGAGTATGAAAGCTTTATGACGATCACACCTTGTGATGACTGTGGAGGACAGCGTCTGAAGAGGGAGTCTCTTGCGGTGACGATTGCCGGCAAGAACATTTATGAAATCACGAAGATGTCAATTGATAAATTAGTGGAATTTCTGGACAATATGGAACTGACGGAACGGCAGCAGTTTATCGGCGGGGGAATCCTGAAGGAGATTAAAGCGAGACTACATTTTCTTTTGGATGTGGGTCTTAATTATCTGGCATTATACCGTCCGACCGGAACGCTTTCCGGTGGCGAGGCACAGCGAATCCGTCTGGCAACACAGATCGGTTCAGGATTAGTTGGTGTGGCATATATCCTGGATGAACCAAGTATAGGTCTGCATCAGCGGGATAACGATAAGTTGATTGCTACGCTGAAACATTTGCGGGATCTGGGTAATACATTACTTGTGGTTGAACATGATGAAGATACGATGCTTGCGGCAGATCACATTGTGGATATCGGACCGGGTGCAGGCGAGCTTGGCGGTGAGGTAGTCGCGCAGGGAACGGCAGCGCAGATCATGAAGAATAAGAAGTCTATTACAGGTGCGTATCTGTCCGGCAGGATCAAGATTCCAGTGCCGACAGAGAGAAAACAGCCAACCGGATGGATTACGGTAAAAGGAGCCAGACAGAATAACCTGAAGAATATTGATGTACCATTTCCGTTAGGGGTTATGACCTGTGTAACCGGAGTATCCGGTTCCGGTAAGAGTTCCTTAGTAAATGAGATTCTTTACAAGCATTTAGCGAAGGAACTGAATCGTGCCAGAGTAAAAGCAGGCGAACATGACGGTATTGAGGGATTGGATCAGCTTGACAAAGTGATCAATATCGACCAGTCACCGATCGGAAGAACACCACGCTCAAACCCGGCAACCTATACGGGTGTATTTGATATGATCCGGGATCTCTTTGCGGGAACGAAGGATGCCAAGGCAAAGGGGTATAAGAAGGGAAGGTTTTCATTTAATATATCCGGTGGCCGTTGTGAAGCGTGCAGAGGTGACGGTATTATCAAGATTGAGATGCATTTCCTGCCGGATGTCTATGTTCCATGTGAGGTATGTGGAGGCAAACGATATAACCGCGAGACATTGGAAGTAACATACAAAGGAAAGAATATCTATGATGTTCTGGATATGACCGTGGATGAAGCGTGTGATTTCTTCCAAAATGTTCCGTCTATTCTTCGAAAGATTGAGACTTTGAAGGAGGTGGGACTTGGCTATATCCGGTTAGGACAACCATCGACTACACTTTCCGGCGGCGAAGCACAGCGTGTGAAACTAGCAACAGAATTGTCCCGTAGAAGTACCGGACGAACAATCTATATCTTAGATGAGCCAACAACGGGACTGCATTTTGCGGATGTGCATAAGTTAGTCGAGATTCTGCGTCGGTTATCTGAGGGCGGTAATACGGTTGTTGTTATTGAACATAATTTAGAGGTTATTAAGACAGCAGATTATATTATTGACATTGGACCGGAAGGCGGCGATCAGGGAGGAACGGTTGTGGCAGCGGGAATACCGGAAGAGATATACCGGACAATATTTGGATAAAATTTTGAAAAAATAATAATTTTTTAAGATGGAATAAGGAAATAAAAAGTAACGCCTCACCGGATAGTAATGCTATGCAGAATGTTTATCCGATGAGGCGTATTTACATGATGTAAATTACGATATTAAATGAAATTCCTTAAGTAATGTATTACGGTATACAGAATCTTTACATCTCTCGATTTCGTTTGCTCGACCGGCATTGATTAGATGAATCGCCAATTCTGTCATTTCGTTTGCCATTTCTTCGCGTCCTTCTTCGCGTCCTTCTTCGCGGCCTTCTTTACGGCCTTCTTTGCGTCCTTCCTCGCGTCCTTCTTCACGGCCTTCCTTTCGTCCCTCTTCGCGGCCTTCCGCTCGACTGTCTTCTCGCTCTAACATTAATTGTCTGTCGAATGTATAATCTAGCTTAACCACTTTTACCACCTCCGAACGATGTTCTATCAGGAAATCACGCAATATATCTTCATTAATACAACGATCAATAGCGGTTTCAATGGAATGCTCCAGATATTCATATCCGTTAATACGATGATTCTCGCGGACATAGTCTACAAAAATCATGTATTCATTCAAAAATGGACATTTTTCCAATAATTTCCTGTTTTTACCATAATTAATATTATATACAGTACATACAAGTTCAATTTCAGGTTGTTCGATTGGATGTTCGAATGCATCTGATAATCTTAATTCATATTGCTCCGGTTGAGCCTCTTCTCCGTTATAAAAAACGGCAAATCTTGGTGTGGGAATTTTGATCAATTTCCTGCCATATAGATTTTTATTTTTCAGCATATCCTGTAATATAATTGTAAAGTAGATCAGACTTCGAACCGGCATATTGGGACATATGGTTGACTGGTGTTCATATATGCTTAAATGCATATCTAATACAAAGGAAGCGTCGTTGTGTACTGTCAAGGAAATGCCCTTGTCTAATGTACATATCTCCACCATGTCGGGATCGGTATAATCTGAATCATTCATTGCATTATAAAGGCTCAATGCATTTTCCGGATCCTCTAACAACATACTAAATACATCACTCTTATATTCTCTGTTTCCTGTCATATATGTTCCTCCTTTGTTATAGCAGGAACATCAGATTATTATAATAAGTAAATCTCTAAAAATTCCTGCTGTATAAAAATAAAT
>ERZ1026876.173-NODE-173-length-41795-cov-5.516699_pt1 | contig 41795 bp, 28 predicted proteins | sample MGYA00380168_ERZ1026876 | MGnify/ENA primary metagenome ERZ1026876 (study PRJEB33269, sample SAMEA4719804) | human gut metagenome | biome: human-associated habitat; feature: organic feature; material: feces | place: Cameroon | collected 2013-10 ... | reverse complement strand
ATGTAATAAATGGTACTGTTTGATGTAACTTTTGGTAAGTGGATGATTATAACGACTATAAAGGAATAAATTAAAAATCCCTTCTGGTTAGATAAAACGTAAACCAGAAGGTGTAATTAAAGGACTTACTTTATTATAGTTCACAGAGCTTTGGATTGTCAATTCTAGAATGGTTAGGATTTGGTTAAGAAATATAAATACAATATCGGCAATTAAGAGAAATGAAATAACATGTGGTTAAATTTTCCACATGTGGGAAATTGTTAGATGAAGCTAACGGATAAGGACGATGACAAAATGAATGAATCCAGATGGTACGTTATTTGACAGCAAAGGGAAAATCTCGCAGAGAACGCTGAAAGCCATTCATGCTTGTACAAAGGCTGGCATCAATGTGGTGTTTTCAACAGGACGTGATTATGATTCGCTTCCGTTAGCAGAGACAGAAGGAAGCGGGATGCAGTATGCGGTCACAACAAACGGAAGTGCCATCTATAAATTTGGATCCCGCAAATGTTTGTGTGAGATCCCGATGGATTGTAAAGATACCTTTGATATCTTAAGTTACAGTGAGAAAAAGGATATGTTTCCATTTCTGTTTATAGATGGCAGAGGATATGCCGACGAGGTTACTTTGTCAAATGATGAAGACGGTGTTGCTGTTGTATTAGAACGCATCGTTTCGATCATTTGAAAGACCGCCCATCTGCTTGCGGTAAGCATTCGGTGTCAGACCGTATTCTTTTTTAAAACAATTTACAAAATGACTGCAGGACGCAAAATACAGAAATGAACTGATTTCTGTACAGCTTGCCTGGCTGTTTAACAGCATGTAGCGGGCCGTCCTGCATTTTTCTTTTATGATATATTGTGAGAGACTGCAGTTCATATCTTTTTTGAACAGACGGGTCAGATAGTCCGGGTGGAGCTTCACTGCATCGGCGACATCCGATACCCGGATCGGTTCTGTAATGTGGCTGTTGATGTAGGAAACTGCCTGTCTGACATGGTAGGACAGTCCGGGACTGTTATGAAGCTCGTGCATGGCAAGTACAAAATCCTTCACAACAGCCCCTTTTCGCGGGTCCAGTTGTTCCGGTGTCAGACATGCATCGATCTTTCGGATATGCATATCACTTAAAGTATAGGCCTGTTCCGGATCCAGCCCGGCCTCGATACAGAAACGTGTGATCATGGCAGTCAGAATGACCAGGTGGTATTTTTTGTTCTGCAGTGGGGATGAAGACAGCTTTCCCGTGCCTTCCATGGTATCTGCATTCATATTTAGCTTCAGCAGCTCCATATCCCCATTTGCGATCCGCCGGTAAAATGAATACTCTGCCTCCATCGGCAGGTGATAAGACTGTTCCTCCTGCTGCGTTAATAACAGTTTCTGTAATTCTTTATTCATGGAAATACTCCTTTCATATAATATACAGCTATAAAAAATATTTGCATACAAGCAGTACTTTTTCAAATGAACGGATTGTACATCACCCAAAATACAATCAGAACAATGAAGGTCAGCTATTTGATATAAAAATCGGATATGTTATATTCCTTACATATGCATTTATAGTATCATAAATTCAGAAAATAACAATTACAATTTATTATTTGCTAAATGAAAAGGAGATCATGCATATGAAGACATGGAAAGGGTATCAGAAGGGTGTTAATCTGGGAGGCTGGTTTTCCCAGTGTGATTATTCCGAGGACAGATTCAATAATTTTATTACGGAAGATGATTTTAAAGAGCTTACAAGCTGGGGACTGGATCATCTCAGGCTGCCGGTGGATTATAATCTGGTAGAGACAGAAGACGGACAGTATAAGGAAGAAGGTTTTGCACGGATCAAACGCGCGCTGGAACTCGGACATAAATATGGTTTCAATATGATCCTTGATCTGCATAAGACCGCCGGTTATTCCTTTGATCCGGGAGAAAAACAGAGTGGATTTTTTGGAAACGAAGCTCTTCAGGAACGCTTCTACAGATTATGGGAAGAATTTGCAAAGCGCTTTGGCGGATATGGAGATAAAGTTGCATTTGAATTATTAAATGAAGTAGTAGATAAAGAAGATGGTGCCGTATGGGCAGAGATCGCACCAAAGTGTGTCGAACGTATCCGTGCATATGCACCGACAACTGATATTCTGATCGGTGGTTACTGGCATAACAGCGTGCAGGCAGTCAGAGATATTCCGATGCCGATGGATGAACATATCATATATAATTTCCACAGCTATGACCCTCTTCTTTTTACACATCAGGGCGCACAGTGGGTAGATGATATGCCGGCGGATTATCATATGGAATTCAAAGGCAGCATGGAAGAGTTCTGCGCATATGCAAAAGCACACCTGCCTGCAAAGCTTGCCGGAACGCTGTCAATCCTTGATTATAAGGGCAATCTTGATTCCGCATATTTTGAAGATCTGTTTGCCGATGCGATTGCTGTTGCAAAGGAGCGAAACGTAGCACTTTATTGCGGAGAATATGGCGTGATCGAAAACGCAGATCCGGCAAACACTGTATTATGGTATAAAGCCATCCATGAAGTATTTGCCAAATATGGTATCGGTCGTGCGGCATGGTCATACAAGGAGATGGACTTCGACCTTCGCGCTGACCGCCTGAAACCGGTATTTGCTGAACTTAAAAAATATTTTTAAAGCTGTTTATCCATACACCCGGGTAAGGTAGATAGAGATGGTGGGTTGGTTGAGACATTTGCATTATTTCCGAATAGAAAGGTCACATTGCCGGCGAATGCGGGTGCATGTCTGAGCCCGGAGGGCGAGTTTGCACAAGAGCATGAGCGAATCGGGCATGTGTACCTTTCTCGGAAATGAAGCAAGTCTCAACCAACCCACCATCTCTATCTGCCTTACCTGAGCCATGGCATTCTTTTAATCAAGGCGTTAATTCTATTTAAGAAACTTTTTCCGGCGTATGCTTGCTTATTCTTTTCGTATGGATTATAATAACAAAAGCTGATTTTTATAGTTAGAAAAGAAGTAGGAGAAAACGAGATGGTAAACGAAGAAAAGGTCAGATTAATGACCAGACTTGCCATGTATGAACAGTCAACAGGAAAAGAAGATCTGGAAAAAGGCAGATACTTCAAATCAGATTATGTAAAATATAACTGCCTGAAAACTTTAGTATCTACAACGATTCTTTTTGTGATTGTTGTAGCGGCATATATTTATTATAACATGGGTAAGCTGATTACAGAGCTGGTAGATCTTGATCTGTTTGGCATGTCCTATAAGCTTTTGATCGCATATGCACTTGTATGTGTATTATTTATGGTTCTTGCATGGTTTCTATACTCCTATAGATACGCCAAGGCAAAACCTCATATTATAAGATACAATCAGGATCTGAAGAAGCTGATCGCATTTTATGATAACGAGGATAAGACCAAAGGAAAGAAAAGGAGGAAGTAATCATGGCATCATTGCTGAGTTTTCGAGACGGTATAAAAAATTTCTGCAGTAAATATGATAAGATCGTGGTACCGGTGATCAGATTTGTGCTTGCACTGCTGATGTTCTGGTCGATCGTACATATAACAGGAGGACATAATGAGACAGCATCCAGCGGATTGATCATTTTCCTGTTATCGGTAGTATGTGCGTTTGTTCCGGATGGACTTGGATATGTATTTGGCGGAGTAATTGCATTTATGAATTATTTTTCCGCAAGCAAGGAGATTGGAATATCATTTATCATCATATTTATTGTGATGTATTGTCTGTATATCCGTTTCTTCCCGAAAACAACATGGATTATGATGTATGCTCCGCTGTTCTTTGTACTGAAGCTGCAGTATCTGCTTCCTGTTCTGGCAGGCATGATCGTTGGACCTACAGCGATCGTACCGATGGCATTCGGTGCATTATTTTATTATTTCTCACTGGACGCGGCAGATTATCTGAAGGAACTGGAGAAATCAACAGATCCGGAAAATATGCTTGAAAGTTACAAATATATATTCCAGCATTTGATTGATAATAAGAATTTATTGCTCACAGTTGCAGTATTTGCAGTTGTGTTGGTGATCGTATATGTTATCTACCGGATGTCTGTAGAATATTCATGGTATGCGGCTATCATTGTCGGTGGTTTATTTGAAATTATTCTTTTCCTGATCGGAAATGTCGTTTTAGAGGCAAGTATTTCGGTTGGACAGATTTTGCTTGGTTCCGTATGTGCAGTGATTATCGGAGTGATCGTACAGTTCTTTAAAACAGTTGTGGATTATTCAAGAGTTGAGAATACACAGTTTGAAGACGACGAATATTACTACTATGTTAAAGCTGTTCCGAAAATCGTTATGGCAAAACAACAGAAAAGTGTAAGAAAGATCAACGCCTCATCACAGGACTCTATGGAGGACGATACGATTAGTGGTGTTACCAGATAATAGAAATTCCTGCATATGACCTGACTATATTGTCAGGTCATATCTGTATATGACAACAGATCACGGCTCAGGCTTTGCCTGACTTATAACAGCTTGTGGAAAGGAGAGATATCAAATGGATAAGCTTATGGCTTTTTTAAAGACCTATTTTGACTGGTTTTATGTTACCAGACCGGATGTTAGTGATATTATTGAGATCCTGATACTCTCGTATGTCATCTATAAAATACTGCTTTGGTTTAAGAGCAGTCGTGCCTGGACGTTGTTAAAAGGTATTGTATTGATATTTTTATTTACCATACTTGCATCTTTATTGCAGTTCAATACGATTCTGTATATTTTAAAAAATGTATTCAGCATCGGTATTCTGGCGGTGATCATTTTGTTTCAGCCGGAGTTCCGTCGTGGACTTGAAACATTGGGACGAAAGAAGTTTTTTGACTACATCATGCACGAGGATACAGAAGAAAGAGGACTGTCTGATAAAACGATATACGAATTGATCAAGACCGTGACGGTTCTTTCTGCAAATCGGACAGGAGCCTTGATCGTAATTGAAGATAAGGTTGCTCTTGGCGAGTATATTGATACGGGAATTCCGATCGATGCGGTGGTTACCAACCAGTTGCTGCTTAACATATTTGAGCATAATACACCGCTTCATGACGGTGCGGTTATTCTCAGAAATAACAGAGTTATTGCAGCAACCTGTTATCTTCCTTTATCGGCAAATCTTTCTATTAATAAGGAACTGGGAACAAGACATCGTGCAGGTGTTGGTATCAGTGAGGTATCAGACAGCGTGACGCTTATCGTATCTGAGGAGACCGGTTCGATATCGATCGCAAAGGGCGGAGAACTTTATCGGAATCTGGATACAGAGAGTGTTCGTAAGCATCTGGAGCTTTTGAGTCAGGATGATGCAAAGAAGAAAGATGAACGTCGCCTGAAAGACAGTAAACGTAGACGTAAGAGTATAAAGAAAAGCATCGAGAAAAAGACGGACTCGAATAATATAAAAAACGGAAGGTCTTCTGACAACAGAAAGGAGGCTGACAGTGATGAAAGATAAATTATTCAGTAACTGGGGACTGAAACTCCTGTCATTGATCCTTGGATTTATCGTATGGGTGACTGTTTTGAATGTAGATGACTATTCAACTACACGGCAGATCAAAGATATACCGGTTACTTTGATAAATACAGATGCGATCACGGATAAGAATCAGTTGTACGATATTGTATCTGGTGAAACGGTAGACATAATTGTAAAGGGCAGACGGTCTGTTGTGAATTCGCTTGGGACATCTGATTTTACCGCAGTTGCAGACATGTCAAAATTATCGATCACAAATGCTGTCAACATTACAGTGACAGCAAATTCTCCGTCCGTAAATAATAATATCAGTATTACAATCGTAGATAATGTGCTTCAGGTTGAACTGGAGGAAGAACAGACAGCATCCCTTCCTGTAACGGTAACTACAAAAGGAGAGACTGCAAAGGGATATACAACAGGTGTTCCGGTATCTACACCAAATCTGATAACGGTTAAAGGTGCGGCAAGTGTGATCGAACGGATAGAAAAAGCAGAGGTGCAGGTGGATGTATCAGGACGATCATCTGACGTAACAGCAACCTGCACGCCAATTTTCTATGATGCAAATGGTGACGAGGTATCCGGTAAGAAGCTGGAAAGCAAGGTGACCGGAGTGTCTGTAACTATACCGGTTTATAAGACGAAAACGGTAGCAGTAAAGCTGGACACAACCGGTGTTCCGGCAGATAATTATAAAGTAGTGAACGTAGAATATGTGCCGAATGAAATAACAGTTGGAGGACCGGCAGATGTGCTGCAGAATCTCACGGAGATAACAGTAGATGATATCGATGTATCCGGATGCAGTGAAGATCTGGAAAGTACGATCGAGATATCTAAGTATTTGCCTGATGGAGTTGTTCTGGCAGATGAGAATACAAGCATCAGCGTCCATGTAACGATTGAGAGGAATATCAGCAGAACGATGACGGTATCGGCGGAAGACATTACGATCAATAATAAAATGACCGATTATGATTACTCGATTCAGTTCCCGGAGGGGAATACGGTAGTGATATCCGGTCTGTCAGATGAAGTGTCCAAGCTTACTGCGAAGGACTTAAAGATTATAGTTGATGCAGAGACATTGTCCGTGGGAACAAATACTGTTGAGCTGTCGATAGAAGACAGCGATACATATACGATCGAGAGTACCTGTAAGGTAACGATTGAGGTTACGGCTATGCCATGATACGGTAATAACAGGCAATAGTAAAACGCTGGATCAGGCAGTTTCACTATTGCCTGTTCATATATTATGCAGAAGGGAGACTGATATATGGAACAGGTGAATGAGAAAATAGCAAGGTTAAAAGAAATTGTTGAAGAATCTGAACGTATGGTTTTCTTTGGTGGGGCAGGTGTTTCTACAGAGAGCGGGATTCCGGATTTCCGAAGTGTAGACGGACTTTACAACCAGAAATATAAATATCCACCTGAAACGATCATCAGTCACAGCTTCTATATGCGTGATCCTGAAGAGTTTTACCGGTTTTATAAAGATAAAATGATTTATCGGGATGCAAAACCGAATACGGCACATAAAAAACTTGCCGAACTGGAAGCACAGGGCAAGCTTGCAGCGATCGTAACACAGAATATTGATGGTCTGCATCAGATGGCAGGAAGTAAGAATGTGATCGAGCTGCATGGCTCTATTCACAGAAATTATTGTACAAAATGTCACAAATTCTACGATCTGGATTATATTATTCAATCAGATGGTGTACCAAAATGCAGTTGTGGTGGAATAATTAAGCCGGATGTAGTATTATATGAAGAGGGCCTGAACAATGACGACATCGAGAATGCGATCCGGTATATTTCGGAAGCAGATACATTGGTCATTGGCGGAACTTCATTGGTTGTTTATCCTGCCGCCGGATTGGTTCGGTATTTCAGGGGGAAACATCTGGTAGTTATTAATATGTCACCGACACAGACGGACGGTCAGGCAGATCTTCTGATCGCTGACAAGATCGGAAAAGTGTTGGGACAATTATAAAAATGAAAATAAAACGAAATGGAGAAAGACATGAACAAACTAGACCTTCAAAAAAAGGCTGTTGACATCCGTAAAGGAATTATTTCCTCCGTACATTCTGCAAAAGCAGGACATCCGGGCGGATCACTTTCGGCAGCAGACATTTTTACTTATCTTTATTTTGAGGAATTACATGTAGATCCGAAGAATCCAAAGGATGAGAACAGAGATCGTTTTGTATTATCCAAAGGACATACAGCACCGGGTTACTATTCAGCCCTTGCTGAGAGAGGATTTTTTCCGGTTGAGGATCTTCTGACTCTGCGTCATATCGGTTCTTATTTACAGGGACACCCGGATATGAAGCATATTCCTGGTGTGGACATGTCATCCGGTTCTCTCGGACAGGGACTTTCCACAGCAGTCGGTATGGCACTGGCAGCGAAGATGTCCGGTAAGGAATACAGAACCTACTGCCTGTGCGGAGACGGAGAGATCCAGGAGGGACAGATCTGGGAGGCTGCTATGTTTGCAGGCCACAGAAAGCTGGATAACCTGTTAGTGATTGTAGATAATAATAACCTTCAGATCGACGGAACCGTTGAGGATGTATGTTCCCCATATCCGATCGATAAGAAGTTTGAAGCATTTAATTTCCATGTAATTAATATCGACGGAAATGATTTTGATCAGATCGATGCAGCATTCAAGGAAGCAAAGGCAACCAAGGGAATGCCGACAGCGATCATCGCCCATACCGTAAAAGGTAAGGGAGTATCCTTCATGGAGAACAATGTGGGATGGCATGGTAAAGCTCCGAATGACGAGGAGTATGCGATTGCAATGGAAGAACTGGAAAAGGCAGGTGACGTGTTATGTCAGAAGTAAAGAAGATCGCAACAAGAGACAGCTATGGTAATGCATTGGTTGAGCTTGGAAAAGAACATGAGAACCTGATCGTACTGGATGCAGACCTTGCAGCAGCAACAAAGACCGGAATCTTCAAGAAAGCATTTCCGGAACGCCATGTAGACTGTGGTATCGCAGAATGTAATATGGCAGGCATCGCAGCCGGAATGTCAACCTGTGGATATGTGCCGTTTATGAGCTCCTTTGCGATGTTTGCGGCAGGCAGAGCCTTTGAACAGGTGAGAAACAGTATCGGATACCCACATCTAAATGTAAAGATCGGAGCAACTCATGCAGGTATCTCCGTAGGAGAAGACGGAGCGACCCACCAGTGTAATGAAGATCTTGCCCTGATGAGAGAGATCCCTGGCATGGTGGTTATCAATCCATGTGATGATGTAGAAGCAAGAGCAGCCGTAAAGGCAGCATATGAATATGTAGGACCTGTCTATATGAGATTTGGAAGACTGGCAGTGCCGGTCATCAATGATGAGACAACCTACAAGTTTGAGATCGGCAAGGGCGTAGAATTACGTCCTGGAAAGGATATCACGATCATAGCGACCGGACTTCCGGTATCTGAGAGCTTAGAAGCTGCAAAGCTGCTGGCAGAGGACGGTATCGATGCACAGGTGATCAATATCCACACGATCAAACCGCTTGACGAGGAACTTGTCGTAAAGGCAGCACAGGCAACCGGCAGAGTGTTCACGGTAGAGGAGCATTCGATCATCGGTGGACTCGGCTCAGCGGTTATGGAATGTCTGGCAGAGAAGAATCCGGTTAAGGTAACAAGAATCGGTGTTCGCGATATCTTCGGTGAGTCCGGCCCGGCAAAAGACCTGCTTCATAAGTATGAACTCGACGCAGAGGGCATTTATAAGCAGATTAAAGCAGCATTATAAAATTTCATAAGATTCTTCCGGGAGTCTTTGAAACAAAATAAAAGACAGTATTATATATTATTCCGCAAGACACTTTCGTTCTATCCTCATGTAATGGTACTAAGCTCCCGCCTGTCAGCGGATCGCTAAGGACCGACATTCGGACAGGCTTGCTTCATAATATTAATACTGTCTTTCATTTTGCTTAAAGTACCGATGGCAGATTTAACTTGTAAAATTTTTATAACGCTGCTTTTTCTATTGTGAAACAACCTGTTTAGAAGTTGCTGACTATGACATAAAAATGCACGGTACATTATCGTTATGGAGCAAGAACTTTCGAGCATCAATGTCTAGGGCAAAAAATGGGAAATAGCATTACTATTATGCAGCAAGCCTGTTCCAACGCCGGTCCTTAGTGAGTCGCCATAGGCGAGAAACTTAGTACCGTTGCGTTGGAATAGAGTGCAAACGACTTGCGTAATAATATGTGATGTATTTCCCATTTTGTTTCAAAGACATACGAACGTGTCTTGCTCCATAATGATAATGTTCCTCTATCATAATTATAAAATCTTCGGCGTAGTTCTTAAATAAGGATAAAGTCGGTTGACAGAAGCCGGAAGTTTCATTTATCATATCAAGTAGAGTATATCTAAATCTATTATTTCAATAAAATCTTTTCATTCATTGTTCCGTTCATGTTTGGAACAGATACGAAAAATCTATAAAAAGATCAGGAAATAAAACTACATAGGGACAGAGAGTTGACAGAGCAAAGGGACACTTATACTTGTTGTTGTGTACGATTCAGTGAAACAATATACGTTGGATCGATAACAGGGGCTTTTATATGTGTACCGGAAAGGGAGGTTGTTTATGCAGGAACAGAAAGTCGAACAGGAAATTGATATCACTAAATTATCGAATGAATTTACCTACAGAAAATACATGATGAGCAGGGACTCCGTACGGCATTTATTTTCTAAATTAAGTGTTGCGGAATATGTCGCGCTGCAAAGTATAGAGGCGATCAGCGGGGATTCTGCTATTTATGGCGGCAAGGCATATCTGACTGATCTGTCCGTCCGGATGCAGATGAGCATTCGCAGGACATCAAAGACGGTAAGGGATCTCAGAGATTGCGGCTATGTCAAATGGTCACATGATGGAAATGGTACGGACGGAACTTATGTAACGATCACGGATGCCGGTGCGAAACAGCTTCATGAGCAGGAAACGATCATTAAGGACTTTTACGGAAATGTAATTAACAAATTCGGCAAAGAGAATATGATCAATCTGTTGATCCTGATGAAGGAACTGGATACGGTTATGGAGAGTGAGATTGAAGAAATGCAGGTGGTGAAGAACGATGATGAGTCTGATGAAAATGAATGAGTATGTGGCAATACAGGAAAAAATATGCGAGAAAAATGATTATATCGCACCAAGATTATATGATGAATATGGAGTAAACCGCGGACTTCGCGATGACCGCGGAGTTGGTGTATTGACCGGTCTGACGAATATTTCAAAGATTGTATCCTCTAAGGTGCAGAATGGCAAGAAAGTACCTTGTGACGGAGAGCTTTGGTACAGGGGGTATCGGGTGGAGAATCTGATCGGAAGTCTGGGAGAAGATGAACTGGGGTTTGAAAAGGTGGCATATCTCCTGTTGATGGGTGAGCTGCCAAATGCAGAAGAACAGCATGAATTTGAGAAGATCATCGGTGGGCTTCGTACGCTGCCATCGAATTTTACAAGAGATGTTATCATGAAAGCGCCGACAGAGGATATCATGAATTCCATGACACGTAGCATCCTGACGCTTGCATCGTATGATAAGAATGCAAAGGACACCGGTGTGAATAATTCTCTGCGTCAGTGTATTCAGCTGATCAGTGAATTCCCGATGCTGGCTGTATACGGATATAATGCATACAATCACTATGTAAAGAACGATAGTATGTTCATCCATCGTCCGGCAAAGAATCTGTCAACGGCTGAGAATATTCTCATGTTGCTCCGTCCGGATAAGAAATATTCCAAGGTAGAGGCGAAGGTACTTGATACGGCACTGATCCTTCATATGGAGCATGGTGGCGGTAATAATTCAACCTTTACAACAAGAGTTGTTACATCCTCCGGTTCTGATACCTATTCCACGATGGCGGCTGCCATGTCATCCTTAAAGGGACCAAAGCATGGTGGTGCCAATATCAAGGTTATGGAAATGATGGATAATATTCGCGAACATATAAAAGACTATGAAGATAAAGATGAGATAGAAGCATACTTAAGCAAGATCCTGAACAAGGAAGCATTTGACAATAAGGGACTAATCTATGGTATGGGACATGCCGTATACTCCCTGTCAGATCCGAGAGAGCGAGTGTTCAAGGATTATGTCGTTAAGCTGGCTCATGAAAAGGGCAGGGAAAAAGATCTCAGGTTGTACGAGAACATAGAGGAGCTTGCCCCGGAGCTGATCGCAAAGCAGCGTAAGATCTTCAAAGGTGTAAGTCCAAATGTGGATTTCTACAGCGGATTTGTATATGATATGCTGGGAATCCCGATGGAGCTTTACACAGCGATGTTTGCAGTCGCACGTATCGTTGGATGGAGCGCACACAGGATCGAGGAGCTGATCACGAATAACCGGATCATGCGTCCTGCTTATATGAGTATCATGGAGAAAAATCCCCAGATATAAACAATAGCCAAAAACAAAGCATAGTTTATAACATGAAAACAGACAGTTTATAAGGCCCATTGAGGTTCTTACAGACTGTCTGTTTTTATGTATGGATTACTGTGTCAGCTATAAAATAGATCAGATAATGCAGAAGAAAATATACAGAAGGAATCCGCATACACATATACTTAGAAAGAAATGTAAAATTTCCAGATGCTTTTCAGGGGTTATCAGAAAGAACCGGAAATAAGGGAAATTATTTGGGGGATGCCGGTAATACATTGAAAATAAATGATTTTACCATGATTTTACAAAGAATTTTCAAATGCTTGATAGCGACAAAAATCGGGATGATGTAAATTGAAGAACAGTGAAGCAGAAGAGAGATAGATGGTATATGAAAGTAACACTTGAAGATGTAAAGAAGAACAAAGCGGTTCAGACATATATAAGGATGGCGGACGAATCCTTACGGGCAATGGGATATACAGAGCATGGATTTGCACATGTGGAACGTGTGGCAGAGACAGCAAGGGAGATACTGCTGACACTTGGATATTCCGAGCGGGAAGCAGAGCTTGCGAGCATTGCGGGGTATCTGCATGATATTGGAAATGTTGTGAACCGGGAAGGACATGCGCAGTCCGGTGCGGTCATGGCATTTCGAATATTAGATGATATGGGAGCAGACCCGGAGGACACAGCAACCATTATAACTGCGATAGGAAATCATGATGAGTCAGCAGCATTTCCGGTAAATCCGATCGCAGCCGCATTGTTGATCGCGGATAAAAGTGATGTGAGAAATTCAAGAGTCAGAAATACGGATATTTCATTCTTTGATATTCATGACAGAGTGAACTATGCCGTAAAAGAAAACAAACTGAAGATTACCAGAGATTCACATATTGAGCTGAAGTTAAAGATCGATAAATCTATGTGTGCCGTTATGGATTATTTCGAGATCTTTTTACAGCGTATGATCCTTTGCAGGAAGTCGGCAGAGGTGCTTGGGTTGGAATTCTGGCTTACGATCAATAAACAGCGGGTAATCTGACAGGGGGTGTATGGCGATTCAAAGAATATTTCATTACATAAAAGAGAAAATAACAGGAGCGATAAAAAGAATGAATAACGAAGAAAAGAATCTGACAAATGAAGAAGCGGCAAATGAGACAGAGAAAAATACTCGGTTTGGAAGAAAAAATAAGCAGAAGGAAGAAAGTGAGAAAATACAGGAAGAGAAGCCGGTAAAAAAGGTGAATCATGTCGGACTGTATGAAAATCGTGAATTATCATGGTTGAAGTTCAATGAGCGTGTGCTGGAGGAGGCAGAAGATACCTGTGTTCCATTGTGTGAGCGGATGACATTTCTGTCTATTTTTCAGAGTAATCTGGATGAATTCTTTATGGTGCGTGTCGGTTCTTTGGAGGATCAGAAGCTGTTAGGCCAGAAGCTTCGGGAGAATAAGACGAATATGACGGCGGGAGAGCAGATCGATGCAATCTTAAAGCGGGTATCCGAGTTGAATGACAGGAAGGATGTCATCTATACGTCTATTATGAAAGAGGTTGGAGAGAAAGGCGTTCATCTGACTGATTTCAAAGCGCTTACAAAATCGGAGAGCAAATATCTGGAAGAATATTTTATGAAAGAGATTGTGCCACTGTTATCTGTTATGATCGTGGGAAGAAAGCAGCCGTTTCCATTTTTGAAGGGACAGGAGATTTATGCGCTTGCGGTTCTTGGAACACGAAGTGACAAGAAAAAGATCGGAATCATTCCGTGCAGCAGTTCTGTATTCCCAAGACTGATCCGGATTCCGACGAAGGATGATACTTATATGCTGGTCGAAGAACTGATCCTGCATTTTCTGCCAAAGGTTTATAAAGGCTATAAGGTTCTTGAAAAATCCGTGATCCGTGTAACGAGAAATGCGGATATTGATTTTAATGCAGTCTATGATGAAGACCTTGATTACAGAGATAAGATGGCACAGATCGTAAAGCTCAGAAAGAAGCTGGCACCTGTACGACTGGAATTATCCCGAGATATTAATGGAGATATGATAAAGCAGGTATGCGAGTATGCAGAGATGGAGGAACCGCATGTGTTCTTAAATCAGGCACCGCTTGACCCCTCCTTCTTGTTCCAGATTGAGGATATCCTGAGAAAGGATGCAACGCTTGTCTATCAGAGACGTGTGCCACAGGCATCTCCGATGCTAAAGAGCAATGAGCATATCATACCACAGATATTGGATCATGACGTATTGTTATCCTATCCGTATGAGAGCATCAAACCGTTTTTGCAGATGCTTCAGGAGGCTGCCCGCGATCCGGAGGTTATCTCTATTCGTATGACACTTTACCGTCTGGCAAGAAACAGCAAGGTGGTAGAGGCTTTGACCGAAGCTGCCGAAAATGGCAAGCAGGTTGATGTGCTGGTTGAATTAAAGGCCAGATTTGACGAGGCAAATAATATCGAGTGGAGTCGGACATTAGAGGATGCGGGCTGCCATGTTGTATATGGTATAGATGGCTTAAAGGTTCATTCAAAGCTATGCCTGATCACTAGAAAGGTTGGAGATGAGATTCAGCATATTACACAGGTGGGAACCGGAAATTATAACGAAAAGACTTCCAGATTATATACGGATCTGTCACTGATCACGGCAGATAAAAGGATCGGTGAGGAGGCAGCAAAGGTATTCCAGGCAATCCTGCTTGGTTCCGTGGTAGAAGATATGGAGCATCTGCTGGTTGCACCAAAATGTCTTCAGAATAAAGTAATTGCTATGATCGAGAATGAGATTCAAATCGCAAAGGAAGGAAAGCCGGCTTATATCGGAATCAAGATCAATTCGCTGACAGATAAGAAGATCATAGATAAGCTGATCGATGCATCCAGAGCCGGAGTAAAGATCGATATGGTGATCCGTGGTATTAACTGTTTGAGAAGCAGAATACCGGGGGATACCGATAATATTCATATTGTAAGTATCGTGGGGCGTTTTCTGGAACATTCCAGAATCTATATATTCGGAACGCATGACAGAGATAAGGTCTATATCGCATCGGCTGATTTTATGACGAGAAATACACTTCGACGGGTAGAAGTAGCAGCACCGCTTTATGATGAGACGGTAAAGAATAAAGTTCGTAAGATATTTGCAACGATGCTTCGGGATAATGTGAAAGCGAGAGAGCAGCAGCCGGACGGCAGCTATAAAAAGCTTCCGATGGTCGGACCTGTGTTGAATTCTCAGGAATATTTCTATGAGGAAGCATACAAAGAAGCAGGTGATGCCTTTCATCAGTTGCTGCGCAGGCAGGATGCGGAACAGGAAAATAAATAGCAGATAATATAAGCGAATAAGCGATAAGAATAAAACAGCTATAGAACGCGCATAATTTCTATAGCTGTTTTATTGCTGTATTTTGTATTATTAGGTTGAAAATAGCGGGTGAAATAGATATAATAAAGTAGTCGAAACAGGTAGATTTTTAGAGAATTATTTTAGGCAACAAACCTGTCACTGATAAAAATGAGTAAGGAGTTTTAACAGCAGCATGAAGCTTTCAATTATATGGAGATTATCTGACAGGGAGGAAAAGAACCTCATCACAGGGAACAGCCTGCAGAAGCAGCTGGAGGATTATACAGGTGATATTCAGCTTTTGATCTACAAGGGAAACGGACAGACATTTGAGGAGACTTTGACAGGTAAAAATCTTGATATTTCTATATATGATATAAATAAAATCCCAGAGAACAGTAATATATTTGAAGACGCAAAAAGTCATGTAACAGGTGATTATGTTACATTTACGGATAGCGGTGACCGGTGGTCAGACGGAGCATTTGTACGTCTTGTAGCAGAACTTGAGATGCATAATAAAAGTACGGTTATTATGCTGAAAAAATGCGGCCCAGATGGGTCTGTTGATGCATTTGCAGGGGATACGACAGGGAAAAAGGTGATCGATCAGGTGCTTCGTAAGAAATTCCACTGCCATCCGTTTTATTTTGGTGGAACAATTCTACGTACAGATAAAATGAATAAACTGGAATTCAAAAATGATTATAAGCAGGCAATGGAACAGGCCAGTATGCTGGATATCTGTGCAAAAGAAAAGAATGTATTATATATCAGCTATATCACATATTTGCGTGATATGGATGAAAATCAGCCATATGCCAAGAATCAGACGGATCTGTTCCGGACATTCTGGCTGCCATTTCTTGCAGAGCTGCAGACTCAGTATGAGACAGTTCCGGTATTTATTCAATATCATTTGATGCATGTGTTAAAAGGCTTTATAGAGCAGAATATGGCGGATTGCGGATTTGGAGAAACTGATCCTGATCGCGAAGTGGTGTTTTCCGAGATTAAACAGCTGCTTTCATATGTAGAAGATGATGTTATGCTGAACTGCTACAAATTGAAGGAAACACAGGTTCCGGATATTGTAAAGATGTTTTATGGAAAATTAAAGTATGACGAAGAATATATTTTTGAGAAGAAGTATTTTGACGCAGAAGTATATTATGGAGCGGCAAATACGATTCTTGATAAGATAAGCAATCTGAAGCTTCAGATTGATCAGATAGAATATCGGGATGGAATATTATCTGTAGATGGGCATATTCATCCGATCCTTGCAGCTATGGCTGATCAGGTTTATTTTATGTTTGGCGGTAAGAAAAAAGTCTTTACTTATAGTGGAAGCTATACCGGAAAAGAGATTATGGGGCAGACGATGTATCAGGAAGCGATGATACATGTAGATATGCCATTTGAGGATCGAAAAGATTGTTATCTCTTATGTTTTGCTAATTTCGGTGATGAATCTATCAGGATTCCTTTGGGATTTGATTCGGCATATGTTCCGATAAGTGATCCAAATGTTGGAATTGAATGGAATCTTGGCGGATACAGTGCCAGATCAGAAAATGATGGTATTTATTTTTTCAAATGTTCTAATCAGGATAAATGCCAGAAAGAAAAATTATTTGAGAAGAAACTGGGAAAAGCCCGTACACAGGCTGCAAAAGAAAATTGCAGGCTCAGAAAAATGTTCTATAAAGAGACTGCAAATAAGAATAATGCAGTAGTGTTATTCATGGCTGATACGGATCAGACAGAGAGTCGTATCACGGAATTATATCAATATGCAGTATCCGAAAAAGATGGAAATGAATATTATTTTGTTTCAGAACCTGGAAGCACAGTATGGAAAAAACTGGAAGCTGCCGGGGGCAGAATGGTAGAAAAGAACAGTATGCAGCATAAACTGTTAATGCTGTTGGCAGACAGATTGATCGTATCGACTACGGACTTAAGGGGGTATATTCCATTTGATGGAGAGCAGATGGAGTATGTCAGAGATTTAATACATTTTGATGTAGTATGTATAGGAGAGCCTGGACAGGGGACAGATATTGTTATGGAAAGATATCGCTGGGAGACTCCAATCCGGCTTTATTTCTGTACATCCGAAGAACAGTTGCTTCAGATGCAGAGACCTGAATATGGATTTTACGGAAGAGATATTCTGCGTTACAAAGAAGACATATCTGAAATATATAGCAGCATTAAACTGGAACTGAGCGAGAAAAAGAAACCGGAAAAGATACATTTGCTTCCGGATCAGTCAGAAGGACTTGTTGACTGTAAGAAGACCACAGAACCGGATACTACAGAACATAAGGAATGGGAATCTCGGGTTCAGGAGATGGTAGAGCTTGCAAAAGAGAACAGGGTAAAACCCGGCAGGAAAAATGTAACAGATGCTTATTACGGTCGTAAGATCGTTCCAAATACGGTTGCTCTGGTAGGACTTGGAAAAGGCGTGCGTGGTTCCATGCAGTATATCCTGAATGAACTGAATTCAAATGACTGCTTCAGGGATTTTAAGATCTATGTGCGGACGGATGAGGAAACGGATGCAACAGTTCAGACCTATATTAAGAATAATAACTGGACGCGGACACAGACCATTATAAAAGATGCACAATATATGGAGATAATAGAGTCTGCACAGTATCTGCTCACTGAGGTATATTTCCCGGTTGGCTGGGTGAAAAAGGATGGCCAGACCTATATCAATATCTGGCATGGCACACCATTAAAGAAGCTGGGACTTGCCAAGAATGCAAACGGAAAGCATAAAGATGGAAACACACAGAAGAATTTTATAGATGCAGATTATCTGTTATATCCAAATGAATACACAAAGGTGCATATGCTGGAGTCATATAAGGTAGCAACACTGATGCAGGGAAAAGCTTTGAACCTTGGTTATCCAAGAACCGGCGGAATGCTTGCAGCATCAAAAGCAGATCTGCATGAGCTTCGTGCCGAGCTTGCGCCGAACGGTGAACATCTGTATGCATATATGCCTACCTGGAAAGATTATCTGGACGTAGAACAGGTTATAGATGAGTCGAAAGAATTATTAGATTATCTGGATGCAAATCTCAGAGATGATCAGATCTTATATGTAAATCTGCATCATAAAGTCAGTGATTCTCTTGATTACAGTGTATATAAGAAAATTAAGAAATTCCCGCCGACGGTAGACAGTTACCAGCTGCTTGCGCTTACAGATGCATTGCTCACGGATTACTCCAGTGTATTTTATGATTATCTGGTGCTGCGCAGACAGATCATTCTGTATTGCAATGATTATGAATTATATCGCAAGAAACGTGGAACATACATGGATCTGATGGAGCTTCCATTTGACAAAGTGCGTACGAAAGAAGAAGTGCTGGAAGCAATTAACCGCGGAAAGACATATGACGATGAAGCTGCATATAAGGAATTCTGCGCTTATGATTCTGTGGATAATGCGAAGAAGCTCTGTAGTCTGTTTACAGGTACAGAGGAATATGTAGATGTAGAGCCAATTTCGGATCATGCGAAGAAACAGGTGCTGATCTATTCGGATTCCTGTGGAGATTCGGAAGATACCAGACGTCTTCGAACCTATATAGAATCTGACGGACATGATGATATGGATGTATTCATTTCATGTAACCGATATCTGACAAATGACAATAAGGATACAGCTTATCCGATGCTGAATAAAATACCGGTTATTGGAACTCATGATGAATATCATTTGAGTGGAGCAGGTATTGCAGCACAGAAGCTCTATGACAATAAAAAGATCACGATCGAACAGGCAATGGGAGTATGGAAATACGACTATGCGGCCGCCGGTAGACGTTTCTTTGGACAGGCGCCATTTGATCTGATCCTATTATATGATGTCATCGATGCACAAAAGCTTCTGTCATTGACATTTATGGAAACACCAAATAAAATATTATGTATCAGTGATGACATGTTCAGGAAACTGGTGGTGGAAAAAGATCAGTTTCTTAAGGATGCCCTGAAGGTGTGCCTGCCATACATGAGGGGAGTATTTGTAAAGACAGAAGAACAGCGGATGATTTTCAAAGCCATATATGGTGATGCATATGCAGTTCAGCTTATTACAAATGAAAAAGATTTAAAGAATCTGATTGCGTTAGCTGTCAGGGATGAAGGAGAATGATATGAAGAAGGTAATTACGTATGGAACATTTGATCTGCTCCATTATGGACATATTAACCTGCTCCGCAGAGCAAAAGAGATGGGCGATTATCTGATCGTTGCATTATCAACAGATGAATTTAACTGGAATCAGAAGAAGAAGAAATGTTATTTTTCATATGAAGAAAGAAAACAGCTTCTGGAAGCAATCCGCTATGTAGATCTGGTTATTCCGGAGGAAAGTTGGGAGCAGAAGAAAGAAGATATCAAGGAATTCAAAGTAGATACCTTTGTTATGGGAAATGATTGGGAAGGAAAATTTGACTTCTTAAAAGAGCAGTGTGAGGTTGTATATCTGCCAAGAACACCGGATATCTCAACGACACAGATCAAAGATGATTTAGGAAAATAAAAGGCGGTTAATCAGCATGAAGGTTCATGTGCCACATTTGAAGTTAGAGCATAAGACAAGAAGACTTGTATATGTAGGAAATGGTGCAACATCAGTAGACAGTGAATATAATAAGACAGAATCGGCAGATTGTGACCGACGCTTTGTCAGTACTACATGGAGCGGATTCTCATATCCGAAACTACAGAACCCTTTTGTAAGAGAAGATGCAGACTGTATCGGTTTTTATGCCAGAAGACGGACTCCTGCTGTATGGGAATGGTACTGTACGGATGGAAGCTGGCACAGAACAGAGGCGGATATGCCGGAAAAAATGCTGCTTCCGGTTGGATCATCAGTGAAAGAGCTGTATAAGGATGAGAATAGTATTTATTTTGTCACACAGTGGGAAGATAAGCATGGAATTCGCGTGAACTGCGGATCAGATATATTCTCAAAGCCTTTGATGGGACATGCATTTGGTGGCATGGATGACAAGACTTATCATAATACGATGGCAGCACTGGAGCATGGGATAGGAACAGGTTATAAGGATTTTGAGATCGATTTTTCCTATACTACTGATGGTCGGTTGGTACTTAGTCATGGTTGGTCGCCGAGTAACTGCAAGTGTCTCGGAATTACATATAAACCGGATTTTGATAACATGACATATGAACGTGTGATGAATATGCCGATTCATGGGAATCCGATCATGGATGCGAGACAGTTTTATGAAAGAGTAAAAGACGAACCGGACTACAGGTTTGAGGTGGATTTTCATAGTAAGAAAGATGGAAATGAAATTAAAGAAATCACAGAAATTTTGTTGGATGATTTTCAGCATGATGAGGCATTCCTGGATCGACTGCTGGTACAGGTATACAATAAGACAATGTATGAACAGATAGATTCTGTATATCTTTTTAAAAATTATATGTATCTGATTGGACGGCGGACGGAAAGGCTTGATTCCATTATTACGTATTGTCTGGATCATGGAATATGCAGCATAGCTATTCGGATGAATTATGTGAATGAGAAAATGATTCATAAAGTTCATAATGCAGGATTGTATGTATTTTGCTATACGATTAAGAAAGATGCAGATTATGCAAAACACCTGTTGGATTCCGGTGTTGATACAATCTGTACGGATTTTGTTACAGAGGAGCTGTTGGATGAGGCGGATGGGTTTGGATATTTTCCATTCTATATATGCTATAACAGTGATCGAGCTGATGTAGAAAATCATTATTCAGAAGATGTTCAAGATCAGTTTTTACAGACGAAGAAGGGAAATCTGGAGTACAAGGACAAAACGGTTTGGGAGAATGACGGAACAGGAACACTTCGTAAATGTGAATTTTCGGTTCCGGGAAAACGTTTCGTTGGTTGGAAGCTTCGCGTAACCTTAGATGGAAATACATTCTGGTATTGTAAAGATGGATTGTATCATATCAAGAAGGATTTCGATGAGACAAAGGATGTCATACCTTACATATTTGCAGATGAGGCGGTCATTCCTGTCTGGAAGGTAAAACGAAACATGAAATTAGTGATGGTAGCTATATGGGAGGATCTTGGGTGATTCTCCCATATTTTCTAGTTTTTCCGATGTTCTATCCGCCTGTGTCTGCTGTCAGGGTGGAGAGGAAAACATAAAGTGTAATTTCCGTTATGATGCCGGCACTAGCTGCCGGCACAAAGCCCTTGTCTGAACCCATAAGGGTGAGTTAGGGCGACTGACGGCAAATAGGCGTGCGGGCAGAATAGGAAATGAAACGCGTTTTCTCTCCACCCTGACCGCAGGCACAGGCGGATGGAATGCGGCATATGTTGATAGCTTGTTTTTACCAAGCACGGCTGACAGCAGGTACAGGTAAATGGAATATCGAATAACAAAGATAAAACAGGGAAGGAAATATGATTATGAAGATAGTGTTTTTGGATCGTAAGACGATAGGAGAAGATATTGACTTGACAGACTTTGAGACTTTGGGTGAGGTTGTAACATATGAAATGTCACAGCCGGAAGAAGTTCCGGAGCGGGTAGTAGATGCAGATGTTATCATCGTGAATAAGGTACCGGTAAACGAGCAGACGATCGGAACTGCTCAGAATCTGAAGCTGGTCTGCGTAGCAGCAACCGGAACAAATAATCTGGATAAAGATTATCTGGATAAACGGGGAATTGAATGGAGAAATGCAGCCGGATATTCCACCACGATCGTTGCACAGCACACATTTGCCATGCTCTTTTATCTGCTCGAAAAGCTTCGGTATTATGATGATTATGTAAAGAATGGATCATATCAGAAAAATGATGTATTTACCTGGTTTGGCGAGCCGTTTACAGAGCTTGCCGGAAAGACATGGGGCATCATCGGACTTGGAGCGATCGGAAGGAAGGTAGCGGATATAGCAAAGGCATTTGGCGCACATGTAATCTATTATTCAGCATCCGGCAGACCGGTACAGGAGGGCTATGAGCAGGTTGACCTGAATACACTTCTTCGGACATCTGATGTTATATCGGTTCATGCGCCATTAAATGAATATACCGAGAACCTGATGGATAAAGCGGCATTTGCAAAGATGAAACGATCCGCGATCTTCCTGAACCTTGGACGTGGACCGATCGTAGTAGAAGAAGATCTTGCGGAAGCCTTGAAGCAGGGCACGATCGCAGCCGCAGGCGTAGATGTCCTTCGGACGGAACCGATACAGCCGGACAATCCTTTGCTTGCTATAAAGGACAGCCATAAGCTACTCATCACGCCACATATCGCCTGGGCAAGCACCGAAGCCCGCACCCGCCTGATGCAGATCGTCCTTGACCATGTAAAGGATTTTGTTGAGACGAGATAAAATGGGTATAAAGAGTGCGTGGGCGGATTGATACCCGGAAATAATTAAGAAGATGGGTATAGTGTAAAATAAATGAATTTTATACCCATAAATAAAATGATTTTTGGGTATGGAAGATTGCTATGGGCTATAATACCCGGAAGCAAGATGGAGATAAGGGTATAGATTATCAAAATAAAAGCATATACCCTAAAAATAAAATTTGATGTGGTATGAAGTGTTATAAAGTGGTTTGGTACCCATTAACTATATAAAGCAGGAGAAAAGAATTAGTATAGTGCAGAAAAATAAAATAGAGGACCCTGAGATATATATTCACTATTATGAAGCAAGCCTATCTGAATGTCGGTCCTTAGCGATCTGCGAAAGCAGGAGCTTAGTACCGCTACATGAAGATAGAACGAAAGTGTCTTGCGTAATAATATGTGAATTAGATCTCAGGGTCCTCTATTTTATTTTAACAATTTATTCAAAAGGTTGCTTATTATGACGGCTGAAGAAATCACGCGTTTCCCTTACAACCACACCGCTTAAAGCAAAGATGGCGATCATATTAGGAATAGCCATCAGTCCGTTGAAGATATCGGCGATCGTCCATACAGCAGAAACTGTCATGTAAGGTCCGATAAATACAGCAAGAATGTATAACCATCTGTAGATCATGATGGATTTCTTTTTGCCGCCGGATAAGTATTCCAGACAACGCTCAGAATAATAATCCCATCCAAGGATAGTTGTAAATGCAAAGAATACCAGACAGAGCATTAACAGGAAGCTTGATATCGTTGCAGGAATCGGAAGTCCCTCGTTAAAAGCATATGTGGTAACCTGAACACCCTGTAAACCTTCTACTTTCCATGCACCGGTAAGAACGATGGAAAGACCTGTCATTGTACAGATAATGATGGTATCGATGAAAGTACCTGTCATGGATACAAGACCCTGACGAACCGGTTCCTTTGTCTGGGCAGCGGCTGCTGCGATAGGAGCAGAACCAAGACCGGCTTCATTTGAGAAGATACCACGCGCTACACCTTTTTGCATAGCAACGATAAATGAACCGGCGATACCACCTGCAACAGCAGAAGGCTTGAATGCGCTCTTTACAATGATAACAACAGCCTCAGGAATCTTAGTGATGTTACAGATCAGTAACATCACACATATAACAATATAGATAACAGCCATAAATGGAACGATGATCTGGGATACGCTTGCGATACGCTTCAGTCCGCCGATCAGAACGAGTGCAACACATACACTTAAGATCAGGGAAGCGATAACAACGGTCCATGAATAAGTACCGATCCCTGGAATATTAATCGTCCACTGCATGTCAGGATCAAAGAATGAATTAACAGCGGAAGAAATACCATTTACCTGAGAGAAGGTTCCGATACCGAACAGACCTACACAGATACCAAAGAAAGCAAATATTTTTGCAAGCCATTTCCATTTTGATCCCATACCTCTTTCGATATAGTAGAATGGTCCGCCAAGTGCATGGTTGTCCTTGTCAACGACACGATATTTGACAGCCAGAAGACCTTCTGCATATTTGGTTGCCATTCCGAAGAATGCAGCAAGTACCATCCAGAATAATGCTCCCGGTCCACCGGCTCCGATCGCAGTTGCTACACCAACGATATTACCGGTTCCGATCGTAGCGGAAAGAGCAGTACACAGTGCACCAAAGGAAGTAACTTCGCCTTCGCCTTCTTCTTCGTTTTTGATCATCCATTTGAGTGCTAATGGCAGTTTGCGGATCTGAAGAACGCCCATCCGGATTGTGAGAAGAATTCCACCGACCATAATAAGGACCATAAGTGGAGGACCCCACACAAAATCATCGATTTTTGTTAAGATTTCATTTACAGTTGCCCACATGATTTTCTCCTTTTCATTTTTTGTATTGTGGTGATGTGTTATTCTCATAAATTATATGAATAAAGTAAAGAATTATATTACAGAAAAATCAAATATTTATAAAAATAACACAATATTTTAATATAATACATACTTTTCTACGCTAATGCAACAGAATTCGTTTAATTTCGTGAAAAAACAGCGGTAAACACAGCAAAAATTACAAAAAGAAGACTATTTTTTGACTTGCGGAGTTGGGAATCCGATAATAAAATTACTATGGAAATAAAAATGCCGGATAATATCAGATGCGGTTCATAGAAAAAAATACCATATAATACAAGATAGGTTTCATATAAATGTGTTGCATAATACGGAGTCATATTAACATACTGCATTACATGGTAAAGAATATATATTAACAGACTATGTTGCATGGTAAAGAATATATATTAACGGACTGCGTTGCAAAATGGTAAATGTTTAAATAGAAAAATACAGGAATTTTACAGGAAAGGATATAATCACAGAATGAATCAGAAATTAACTATCAGGGAATGGCTGCCGCTCATCGGAATGACGGTAGCGGCATTTATATTTAATACATCGGAATTCATGCCAATCGGTCTTCTGACCGATATCGCGGATGATTTTCAGATCACGGAGGCAAAAGCGGGGATGCTGATCTCAGCATATTCGTGGGCGGTTATGCTGTTATCACTGCCACTCATGCTGCTTGCATCAAGGATCAGCTTCCGAAAGCTGCTGTTGGGAACGATTGCATTATTTGGAATCGGTCAGGTATTATCAGCGGTTGCAGCCGGATATGCGATGCTGATGGCGGCAAGGATCATAGTTGCCTGTGCACATGCGGTCTTCTGGTCGATCGCATCACCGGCAGCAGTTAAGATCGTGCCGGAGAAGTTCAGGTCGTTTGCGATGAGTATGGTAGTAACCGGTACATCCATTGCGATGATATTTGGACTTCCGCTTGGAAGGATTGTTGGATTATATGTAGGATGGAGAATGACATTTTTCTGTGTTGCAGTTGTTGCATTTCTTGCCCTTATCTATATGGCATTTGTATTTCCGAAGGTTGAAGGCGGTACATCCTTTAAAATGAAAGAACTGCCGGTGATATTGAAGAACCCGGTTATGCTTGGGATCATATTAATGTCGTTCTTAGTTGCGGGTGCATACTATACAGGCTACAGCTATATTGAGCCGTTTTTGAAGCAGGTAGCAATGTTTAAGGATAATCTTGTTACTATAACTTTAATGTTGTTTGGAGCTGCCGGAATTCTTGGAAGTTTTCTGTTCTCCTGTGTATATGACAAACACAGATATCATTTTATCCGTGCATCGATCACATTGATCGCTGTTGTCATGCTTTGCCTGAAACCGGCATCGAAATTTACATGGACAATGATATTGATCTGTATGCTGTGGGGTATGGCTGTAACGGCATTTAGCGTTACTTTCCAGTCAGAGACGATCAAAGCGGTTCCGGAGGAAGCCTCCGCTGTGGCCATGTCAATGTTCTCAGGAATCTATAATCTGGGAATCGGATGCGGAACCTGGATCGGTGGTCTGGTATGTACACATGCATCGATGGGGTATATCGGATTTGCAGGGGGGATCATGGCAGTTATAGCGATCCTGTATTGCAGCTTTATACTGATCCCACAGATGAAGAGAAAGTAGATAAATACTTGTATAGAATGCGAAACTATAAATTGTGATGATCAGTTGGAAAAGGCATGTTTAATAATCTCTAAAAAAAATATAAATTTATCGTTGACATGAGTAATCCCCGGTGCTATACTCATGGACATAGCAAAGGCGCTACGAAATATTCGTAGTGCCTTTTTCTTTTATCGGGAGGTATAAGTATCCCGGTACAGGATAAAGAGAAGCCTGATATCCGGCTATACGCGCGGACCGGATGAGGGGAAAAATGAAGTAAAATGCGATGCAATGGGGCGTCTGTTAAGGATAAGTCTCCATGTATCGCATTTTTGAGTTTTAGGAGGTAAGAACTATGACAAGTGAAATTTTAGATGCAATTTCTGGTGAAGTGTACGGTGTCTGGTTCCTGATCGGAGCGGCATTGGTATTCTGGATGCAGGCAGGATTTGCGATGGTAGAGACAGGATTTACCAGAGCAAAGAATGCCGGAAATATTCTGATGAAAAACCTGATGGACTTCTGTATTGGTACAGTTGTATTTATCCTTCTTGGTTTTGGACTCTTACTTGGTGAAGACATGGTTGGTTTGATCGGTAAACCGGGATTTGACATATTTACTGATTATGCAAATTTTGACTGGTCCAACTTCGTATTTAACTTAGTATTCTGTGCAACAACAGCGACAATCGTATCCGGCGCGATGGCAGAACGTACAAAATTCATTTCCTATTGTGTATATTCAGCAATTATCTCAGCAGTTATTTATCCGATCGAGGCACACTGGACATGGGGCGGCGGCTGGTTAGCTCAGATGGGCTTCCATGATTTTGCCGGTTCTAACTGTATTCATATGGTTGGTGGTATCTGTGCATTGATCGGTGCAGCAATCCTTGGACCTCGTATCGGTAAGTTTGTAAAGGGTAAGGATGGTAAGGTTGAAAAAGTAAATGCATTCCCTGGACATAACCTTCCGATCGGTTGTCTCGGCGTATTTATCCTCTGGCTTGGCTGGTATGGATTCAATGGTGCAGCAGCAACAACCGTTTCAGAACTTGGTTCCATATTCGTAACAACAACAATTGCTCCTGCTGTTGCAACAGTTGTAGCAATGATCATTACATGGATAAAATATGGTAAGCCTGATGTTTCAATGTGTCTGAATGCATCTCTTGCAGGTCTGGTAGCAATTACAGCTCCTTGTGATGTCTGTGATGCTTTCGGTGCTATCGTAATTGGTGCTGTTGCCGGTGTACTGGTTGTATTTGGTGTATGGCTCTTAGATTACAAATTACATATTGATGATCCTGTAGGTGCTGTTGCAGTTCACTGCTTAAATGGTATCTGGGGAACAATCGCAGTTGGCCTTTTCGCTACAGATACAGCTCCTGCATTTGCAAGAGGTATCGGTGATGGCGTAACATATGGTGCAAATCAGATCGCAGCCAAAGGTTTATTCTATGGCGGTGGTTTCAAGCAGCTCGGTATTCAGTTCGTAGGTATGGGCGCGACCATCCTCTGGACAGCAGTTACGATTACAATTGCATTCCTTCTTATTAAGAAGATCTTCGGCCTTCGTGTATCAGAGGAAGAGGAAATCGTTGGTCTGGATTCATGCGAGCATGGTCTTCCATCTGCATATGCCGGATTTAGTATCGTTGATGTATCCAATACAATGACAATGGATGTAAATGAAAACACAGATCTCGGTGTTGCTGATTATGATAAGGCTTCGGATACATTAAAGAATGCAGCAGTTAAGGTTGCGGAAGCTCCTGTTACAGCATCTCCAAGTGGTATCTACAAGGTAGTTATCATTGCAAAGCTTGCACGGTTTGAGATTTTGAAGAAGGCATTGAATGATCTTGGTGTAACTGGTATGACAATGAATCAGGTTATGGGCTGTGGTATCCAGAAGGGTGCTGGCGAGATGTACCGTGGTGTTGAATTAGATGCAACCCTTCTTCCAAAGGTTAAGGTTGAGGTTGTAGTCAGCAAGATTCCGGTTGAATCGGTTATCGAAGCTGCTAAGAAAGCCCTGTATACCGGACATATCGGTGATGGTAAGATCTTCGTATACAGCGTAGATAAGGTTGTTAAGGTTCGTACCGGTGAGGAAGACTTTGCAGCTTTACAGGATGTAGAGTAAATTACAAATAACCTATAATTATATAGAAGAAAGAGCCAGACCGGTGAGTGCCGGTCTGGCTTTTTCTTTTAAGTGTAGAAATAGAAATCAGATAGTTCACAAAATCTTCACATAAAATTAGCACTCGCCTCTTGACAGTGCTAATAAACGGTGCTATAACATAGCTAAAGATAAGGAAAGGGATTAAGAAAGAAGATAAAAGAAAGAATCCCGGAACTTATAACATACAAATTCGACACCTCAGATTTCTCTGATAGTGCTAAACATACAAAAGTCTAAGTGCCTCAAGGTTCCATAAGGAGCTGAGATTTCCGACACTGGTTTGAAATTGAAAGGAGTAATGACTTATGTTAAGACCTAGTATTTTTGGAGAAAGTTTATTTGATGATTGGATGGATGATTTCCCATTCGGTAAGGAATTTGAAAAGGAAATGTTTCCAGAGAAAAGCCCATTGTATGGCAAACATGCTAAGAACATGATGAAGACGGATGTCCGTGAAACAGATGACAGCTATGAAGTAGACATTGATCTTCCTGGATTTAAGAAGGATGAAGTAAATGTCAAACTGGAAGATGGCTACATCACCATTTCCGCTGTAAAAGGTCTGGATAAGGATGAGAAAGATAAGAAGACCGGTAAGTATATCAGACGTGAACGTTATGCAGGCAGCATGAGCAGAAGCTTCTATGTTGGCGATGGTATCAGCCAGAAGGATATACATGCAAAGTATGAAAGTGGTATTCTTCGCCTGACCCTTCCAAAGAAAGCACCGGAAGCAATCGAAAAGGAGAACTTCATTGCCATCGAATAAAATGTGTTGATATCGAGCCGTGCGAATAAAAAACATGACCCCTTATGTATATGTATACAGATATAAGAAAGGGAGTGTAGATCATGGATAAGAATCCAAAGCATCCATTGAAGAAAAAGAAAGCAGTTCAGAAGGTATGTGCAACAGCTAATCATAATGCACAGGAGGCTGAAGCTGTAGCACCAAAGTCAAAGAAACATACTTATTAGAGTGAATAAATCAACAAACAAAGAAAAGGTTCCCCGCATTTGCCTGTAGCCCGAAGAACTACAGGAGACAAGTGCGGGGGATTTTTTTGCTTTATAGGAACAGAAGTATCATCGGAAGAATTTTCATCGAAGGGCTTTGGTGACAAAATCGAAAAAATATACATGGAGGAGTGCAAAAAACCACAGTTATGTGATACTCTATAAACGGAGGTGGTTTTATGCAGGAACAAAAAGGAGCAAAAATAGGAGCATTTGTTTTCTTTTGCTTTGGCGTGATGATGCTTGCACTCGGAGTATGGGGCATAACAACCCTGTATGATCAGGGTGGAATCTTAACATGGGGGATCGTACTTGGATTCGGATTAATATTTGCATTGACAGGTGTTGTATTATTTATTAATTCGATGGAAAGTGTATCCAATCGGGTCAAACAATTACTGGGTTGCATTCTGGGAACTTTGGTATTTATGAGTTTTGGCTTTGTGGGTCTTTTTGCAAAAGGACTAGGTGTCATGAGACTTTTCCTTCTGTTTTTCGGGGGCATAGGAGTGCTGCTTCTGATCCAGGGAATTCGTAACTTTTTAAAAGGAGACAGCGGTGATGCAGACCAGAATTCTGGCAGGGTTCAATGGAGCGGTGGTAGAATAAATGGACAGGAAATGGACGGTGGATATCAGCCATATCAGACGCCGGAATATGGAAGTTATGACGGCGAATTTGACAGCCAGTCTGCATACGATAGGCAGTATACTGCGTATGAAAGATCGACTACGGAGAATAACAGCCCGGTCACAGATACCGAGCAGGATTCGCAATGGCAGCAAGAAACTCCGGGTACACCATTTTCAGGAAGCGCAGGCGACAAGGTATATACCAGTCAGATAAATAGTGGTGGTACAGTATATGGAAGCGGTATGTCACCTGAATTTGATCAGATGATGAATGGCATGGGTATGGATCCTGCACAGCGAGAGAAAGCAAGAAAGGTTGGTTCCGCAGTTCGGAAAGGCGCGAATATTTATGCCGGAGTCATATGTATTGTGGTCGGAGCAGGCTTTATATTAGTAAACGGCATTATCGTGCTTAGTTTTATTGTCATGCTTATTCAGACAGCAAGCCTTATGGCTGTTATGAGTTCATTGTTCTCAACTGTAATGTCGGCAGCATTGTTGATCGTAGGTGTATTCATGATTGTTCGTGGTGTGAAGATCCTCCGGGGAAAATAAATAAGTGATACTTATCTGAAAGACATACAAAATCACTTGCATAAGTGAAGCAACAGAGCAGACCGGTAGAAACAGTGTGTGATTTACATACAGGCAGGAGGACAAAAGGTGAATCAGATGGAGTTAACGATTTTGGATTTTATACAGGAACATATGAGAAATGCATTTCTTGATGTAGGGATGCCATTTGTATCAACACTTGGAAATGCAGGGATTATCTGGATTGCACTTACGGTCGTGCTGTTGATCAGTAAGAAGCACAGAAAGACAGGGATTCTGATGGCACTTGCACTGGTATTTGATGTTATACTTTGTAATGGCATATTGAAGAATGCGGTAGCAAGGACAAGACCCTTTGATGTAAATACAGCAATTTCCCTGTTAGTGAAGAAACCGACAGATTATTCATTTCCATCCGGTCATACGGCAGCTTCCTTTGCAGCAGTAACTGCATTGTTTTTTGCAAAAGAGAAATTCCGGTATCCGGCACTGGTGCTTGCGGTGCTGATCGCATTTTCCAGACTATACCTGTATGTGCATTACCCGACCGATATCTTAGGTGGCATTCTGGTTGGAATTCTGTGTGGTGTAATAGCATATCTGATCACAAGAAAGAAACTGAAGTTTGGTTCAATGAACGGATAGAAAGAAAATGGGGGGCAGGATATCACCTGAATAAAGACGAATAAAGAATTAACAAAATTTAACAATTATTTTCGTTTTCTTTCCATAAGAATGTAGTAGAATGGTGTAAAAGTTTTAAGAACACAGACCAGAGAGGAAATCTTATGGACGATACAAATGCAAATCAGATCAATCCTTCGATCCGGGGACTGACAGAAAACGAAGTAAAGAAACGAATCGAAAAAGGGCTGACGAATCAGACCGATATATCGACGGATAAAACGACGAAAGAGATCATTTTGTCGAATACACTTACATACTTTAACTTAATATTTCTTATTATCACAGTATTGTTGATCCTTGTTGGTTCCTTTCGGAACCTGACCTTTCTGCCGATCATCATAGGTAATACATTGATCGGTATCATACAGGAGCTGCGTGCGAAGAAAACACTGGAAAAAATGAATTTCTTAAATGCACCTCATGCAGATGTAGTCAGAGATGGGGTTTTGCAGCAGATCCGTTCGGAAGAACTGGTAAAGGATGATGTTATTTTATTGACAGCCGGAAAGCAGATCTGTGCAGATGCGGTTGTTATCGATGGCAGCATTCAGGTAAATGAATCCCTCCTTACCGGTGAAGCGGACGAGGTAGAAAAGACGAGCGGCAGTTCTCTGTTATCCGGCAGCTTTGTGGTGTCCGGTGAATGCTATGCCAGACTGGAAAAGGTCGGAAATGAATCCTATATCTCAAAACTCAGCATGGAAGCAAAGACCATGGGAAGCGGTGAACAGTCCGAGATGATCCGGTCGATCAATCTGATCGTAAAATGGGTTGGTATCATCATTATACCGATCGGTATCATTCTGTTCTGGCAGAGCCATTTCGTAAATGATGACTCGATCCGGAAGAGCGTAACCTCGACAGTTGCAGCTATCCTTGGTATGATCCCGGAGGGGTTATATCTTCTTACTACGATCGCACTGGCACTCAGTACGATGAATCTGGCAAAACGAAAAGTCCTGCTGCATGATATGAAAAGTATCGAGACGTTGGCGCGTGTCGATGTGCTGTGCGTGGATAAGACCGGAACAATCACAGAACCGGTTATGAGTATCAAGGATGTATTCTTAAGTAAGGACAGCCGGAATCCGTTAAAGACGACAGACGAATTAAAGGGGCTGCTGATCGATTATACAGCAGCGTCACAGGATAATAACGCTACGATGGAGGCATTGAAGAAATATGCCGATGAGGCAGACGGTAGTGTTGGAAAACACAGAGTACCGCTTGATCGTCTGGCATTTTCATCCAGTTTGAAATACGGTAGTATTACATTTTCGGATGGCATCTATATGCTTGGCGCACCGGAATTCATCATGCGAGATGATTATGCGTCAATCGAGAAAGAGATCCTTCCTTATGCCGAAAAGGGAGATCGTGTGCTGTTATTTGGAAGATATGAAGGAAGCAGTATTGCAAATGGCTTATCTGACAGGGTAACACCGCTTGGCTTTGTGGCACTGGCAAATCCGATCCGTGAAAATGCGGTAAAGACCTTTGCATACTTTAAGAGTCAGGATGTAGCGATCAAGGTTATATCCGGTGATAATCCAAAGACGGTATCACAGATCGCAGTTCAGGCGGGTATTGACAACGCAGAAAGCTATGTGGATGCAACGACACTTGATACGGATGCGAAGATAAAAAAAGCCGTACGGGAATATACGGTTTTTGGTCGTGTGACACCGAAGCAGAAGCAGAAGCTTGTGCAGGCACTTAAAAAGCAGGGGCATACCGTGGCGATGACAGGTGATGGTGTCAATGATATCCTTGCAATGAAGGATGCGGACTGCAGCGTGGCGATGGCGTCCGGTAGTGAAGCTGCCACACAGGCAGCACAGGTCGTTCTGTTGGATTCGGATTTTGCACATATGCCGGATGTGGTATACGAAGGACGACGGGTTGTAAATAATGTACAGCGTTCCGCCAGCCTGTTCCTTGTTAAGAATATATTCTCACTGTTGATGTCGCTGTTCTCGGTTATCTTTATGATCACCTATCCGCTGGAACCGGCACAGATCTCATTGGTCAGTATGTTTACGATCGGTGCTCCCGGATTTCTGTTGGCACTCGAACCGAACAGAGACAGGATCAAAGGACATTTCCTTACAAATGTTATGTTCAAAGCATTTCCGGGTGGTCTTACTGATGTAATTGCGGTTGGTGCGTTGGTAATCTGCGGTGAGGTATTTGCCCTGCCGGGAGAAAGCATCGGTACGATCGCAACAATGGTGCTTTGCGTTGTTGGCTTTATGATCCTGTTTAAGATCAGTGAGCCGTTAAACAAGATGAAATATGGTGTGATCGGACTGAATATCGTTGGATTTATATTCTCAGGATTTTTCCTGAAGAAGTTATTTGCATTGACCGATCTGTCAAATATCTGCGTACTGCTTATGGTGGTATTCGGATTCGCGGCAGAATCCCTGTTCCGCTACCTCACCTTGTTGGTGGAGAAGCTGCAGGAATACTATAAAAAGAAAAAGCCAAAGCTTAAGAAATATCTGGAGCTTAAATAGAGACAGGCAGCCTACAAAGCAGGGCTGCCTAATTTTTTTGAGGTCAGAAAAAATCCTTGACTTATATATAAGAGGTGTTTGTGCGTATTGACATCACATTTTATTTCCTATAAAATTAATGATACAGTACGTATCAAAAAGGAACATGGTAATGAACAAATCAGAGAAACAAAAAGCAAAAGAAAATGAACGACGACAGCGGATCCTGGATACTGCATTTCGAATCTTTGTAGAAAAGAAGATCGAAGCGGTAAGTATGGGCGAGATCGCAGAGGCGGTCGGTATCGGCAGGGCAACCTTATTCCGGTGCTATTCGAATAAGACAGAGCTTGTAATTGCAGTCTGTGCGGCACAGTGGAAAGCATATCTGGACGAGCTGGATCAGAACAGACCAATCTCATCGGTTCAGGATATTCCGGCAGTCGGACGATTCATATTCACGCTGGACAGTTATATTGAAATGTATCTGAACCATAAGGAATTGCTTCAGTACAATGATAACTTTAATCACTACGTCACACATGAGGGCGTAGATACGGAACAGCTTGAGAAGCTTCATGCGTCGGTGTATTCGGCTGATACTCGATTGCATATGATGTATGAGAAAGCAAAGGAAGATCATACCCTTCGCACGGATATACCGGAGGATGAATTTATCCGTGTGACCGTACATACGATGATGGCAGCATGTACCTACTACGCGGGAGGCTTTATATGGGGCGCAGAGGATAACAGGGATTATATGCCGGAGTTGATACGTTTAAAGGAAATGATCATAAACTATGCGACAGCATCCGTATAACAGGATGCAGGGGTACTAGGGATATAAGGGATACGTGCATGAATGAAAGGGAGGTAAATATGAGTAAATTAAAAACAAAGAGAAAAAAGCATTATCTGGCAGCCGCCATGCTTGCCATGCTTGCGGTTGCGACGCCGATAACGCTTTATGGGTCTGTGACAACGTATGCACAGACGGATGACGCGGCCGGGGCAGAATCTGGTGAAGATACTGGTGAAGTAACCAATGAAGAAACCGGATATCACTATCAGAAGACTGGTGAACCATTGGTGGAGGAAAAAGATAACAACGGAAATATATGGCGGATCTATGCAGCTGCAGAAAATACAGCAGATACGGAAGCTACGGCAGACACAGCAGATGCAGTGGATACAGAAGATACATCAGTGAAAAAATATATTGCTACGATCACATATGGAGGCGTAGATACAAACAGCAGCAGGGCTGGTGAGTTTAGTGTATTCTCAGGTTATGCAGACGTATTTGCCAAGTACAATATCGTGCAGGTAGAAGTTGGAGAAGGACTGACATATTTTAATGTATATAGTCCACCAGAAAATCTCCAGTATGAATATATCTATCTTCCAAGTACGATGCAGAAATTAACAACAGCACTGGTGCAGCAACAGAAGAAGCTGAAGGAGATCACGATTCCGGCATCTGTTACAGAATTCAATTCAGGTTCGTTCAATCATGGCATGTTCTATATGGATGAGTCACTGGAGAAGATTACATTTGAGGAAGGATGCAAGCTTACTTCATTTGGAAAGAATGTTCAATATTTACTTTACGGTTGTAAGTCTTTAAAAGAATTTACGGTTCCGGCTTCCATTGAAACGATACCGGAGAGGTGCTTTTATAATTCACAGTATCTTGAGACGATCCGGTTCGAAAAAGGCTCAAAGGTTGAAAGCATAGGAAAGGAAGCTTTTTATGCCTGTTACGCTTTGAAAGATGTTGAATTAGCGGAAGGACTTACAACGATCGGAGAATCAGCATTCCGAAATCTGGATCAGATGGAGAAGCTTGTGATTCCTGGTACAGTCACAACGATCGGTATATGTGCATTTTATGATTGTGACGGATTGCAGGAGATCGCAATTCCGGATTCCGTGACATCAATTGGAAAAGCAGCATTTGCATATTGCGGTAATGTTACCGATATAAAACTTCCTGATCAGTTAGAGACGATTGAAGAGCAGGCTTTCATGGGATGCTCAAAGGTATCATCACTTCGGATTCCGGACAGCGTTAAGACAATTAAAGATGAAGCGTTCCGATATATATATATAACCGAGCTGCCGTATATGCAGAACGTGACTTCAATTGGAAACCGGGCATTCAGCATCAGTAGTCTGCGAAGCCTTGAATATCCAAAATGCTTGACGAATTTTACAGCGACTTCATTGGATGGTGGCGGAAATGCAAAAATCAAGGACATAACATTTGAAGACGGATGTGCTTTGAAGACCTTGCCGGAAGGCTTATTTTCTACATATAAAGAAAATAATACAAATCTGAAAGAACAACGTGAGATTAAGCTGCCTCTTTCTTTAAAAGAGTTAAATATGAATGTATTTTGTGGTTCATGGAACCGAACGATGGTAGAGATTCCGCACAAAGATAACGATTCTTTACAGTTAACTTTAACAGATTATGGAGATAAATCAAAAGAGACGATAGCGAATAGTTTAAAGAGCATGTACTATATGGTACATTCATTTGAGATTTACAGATGCCTGACGGAGACCTTTGGTGTGCCAAGAGATCACATCACTTTCCATGAGGAAAAGGTGGGCTGGAAGTTGACCGGTGTAAAGGATGGCATATATACCTATACGGCAGAATGTAGTACATGTGGAGAAGTCAGCAAGAGCTTGACCTATGATGAAAATGGATTTGCAACGATGGATGGTTCCTATCAGCCGGCTGAGCAGGTCACGGCGGAGAATTGTAAGGCATTTGGATTAGACGAAAATTACATAGGATACTATGCAGTAAGCAATGCCGGACAGTTATACTGGTTTGCTGATTATGTAAATGGAAACGGAGATGATGCTACGGCACATCTGTCGGAGAATGTCGTTCTTTGCAATGATATTGAGATGAATGATACAAGTGAATGGGATGTATGGACAGATGAAACGACAAATGTGATCAACTGGCCATCTCTCGGATCTTATAATGTTAATTTTACGAAATATAACATTATATATCAGGGAGTTTTTGACGGAAATCATAAGACGATCCGGGGCTTGTATCGGAAAAATCCGGGATATGATAATCAGGGCGGACTGATCGGATATATCGGCAGATCGGGAGCTTTAAAGAATCTGACGATAGAGAAGTCTTATGTAACTGCATGTGCAGTATTTGCAGGGTTCAATAATGGATCCGTTACGAACTGTACAGCCGGAAGACTGCGCACAAAATATTGTGGGCATGGCGGTGCTGTTTTTGTATATAAGAATTATGGAATTATGGATGCCTGTGTGAATACAGCAGATGTAGAATGGATCGATAAACAGCGTGAAAATTGCTTTGGCATAGTAGATATGAATTATGGCATTGTAAAAAACTGTGTCAATCGTGGAGCAATCAATAATACCGGAGGACGCATTAGCGGAGATGTGGGAGGAATTTGTGATTGGAATAAGGGCAAGATCCTGAACTGTTATAATGAAGCGCCAATTACATCAACCGGTCAGGCAGCCGGTATTGTAAGAGATAACAAGGGATATGTTGCTAACTGCTATAATAAAGGAGCACTTACAGGAACATATGTCGGAGGTATTGCAGCAGGAACCGGTGTGGCAGAAGGCGGTGATGTAATAATCGTAAATCCATCCATTGGGGGGTGGGAAGATACATCCGGCGGATCTTCAGATGATTCGGGAAGCGGTTCTACGGAAGCGGAGGAATTGGTTCCGGTTTCTCTGTCACAGTATGGAATCTATTATTGTTATAATACAGGAGCTGTTACAGCTTCGGACAGTTGCGCCGGAGGTATTGCTGCTTATGCAATATGTAGTAAGGGTACGATCTACGGCTGTTATAATACAGGAGATGTTGAAGGTGGTTCCCATACCGGAGGAATTGTAGGAGGGGTAGAGAATGCTCTGATAAGAGACTGCTATAATTATTCCACGAATATAAAGACAACAAATGTTGCAACCAGCTTCCAGAATAATGAACCGCATGCATTTGCAGCGCCTATTGCAGGTTGTGTTTCATCTTATTTGGGAAATGCAGTGGTATCTGCCTGCTGTTATGTGGGAGATATTGATGTGGAAGCTTACGGATATTCCATGGATTTGAAGGGACATAAGGTGACATTTACTGATAATGAAGCTATGACAGCGGAAGATTTTGAATCCGGTAAGGCTGCCTGGAAGCTGCAGAATGGTATCAATGAAGATCTGAAGGCTTCCGGAGGAAAGCAGTTATTTGTATGGAAACAGATAATAAGCGGAGCAGTAATCGAACGATATCCGTATCTTGATTTAACAGAGGAAGAAACAAGCAGAAGCGTTATGCAGATGACCTTCCATTATACGACCGGTGGTAAAGATCTTGCAGGACATGGATATACGAATTACAACCATGCAGTTACCGAGACCCAGGCACCGACTGTAACAGGAAAGAATGATACGATTCATACATTCGACTGGTATGAAGATAAGGAACTTACGACCTTGTATGATTTCACGCATGTATTAACTACAGATAAGGATGTATATGCAGAAGCATATGACCTGTACACTCTGGAATTTAAATTGACGGAAGGTAGTTATGCATCGGCAAGCGTTGATAAGAAGAAAGTGAAAGAGCTTATCACCGAGACCGGTGAGACTGTTGTATTTACAGTAACACCGGATACAGGATGCATATTAGAAGGGGTAAGCTTGGATGGAAAGACACTGAAGCCGGATGATGATGGCAATTATACGATATCCGATATCTCGGCAAATCATACGGTAGAGATCACAACAAAGGAAACAGAAGTTACATTTACCTACAAGGCCGGCGAGCATGGAACAGTAAAATGGGTAGGTGACAAGACCGGTTCCGGTGAATTGACAGAGACGATCAAGGCAGTAAGCGGAACACCAAAGGGAGTTCTTCCGGTGGCAGATCTTGGCTGGCATTTCGTGAAGTGGGTTGACAGCAAGGAGGGTAGTCCGTCCTATTCCATAACCGGACTCTATCCAACTGCGGTAAACGGTGTTTTTGAGGGCGAGACCTACACCGCAATCTTTGAAAAGAATATAGAGACTTATGCGATCTCCGGAACTGTTCGCGATCCCGAAGGCAATCCTGTACCGGGCGTAACAGTTAAATTAAAAGGAAACGGTGATACAAAAAAGACGACATCAGCAGAAGATGGCTCTTATCGGTTTGAGAAATTAGAAGAGGCAGAATATCAGTTAGCAGCCATAAAGTATTATGAGAATAACTGGAAGGCAGAGAGTGAAACCGCTGGTGTCAGATTAGAGGGATCGGATGTAACCGGTCGGGATCTTAAGCTTTCGATGAACAGAGCGACAAATACGAAACCTGACGGATGCATCGAGTATTACAGAGTTACACTTACAGAGAATGCGCAGGACTATCTGGAAGAAACAGGTGGCGACGTAGTTGAAGATTCAGACTATACATTATCGGCAAGAGATAGATACAGCAATGCCCATGCGGTTGTCTATGTATACGAAGCGGTGAGGGGATTTGATGGCAACTATTATAAACTGTCTGATGAAGTGACAGAGGCACTTAAGACAGATGGCAGATGCTATACCATTAAGAATATTGGAAAAGACTACATCATAGATGTGAAAGCAGAAGATGTGATCCCGAACCGGTATGAGGTTACAATCCCATCCGGTGGGGATGATTATACGATCCTTCCGGAGAAAGAGGGAGAAACGATCAGTTATGGCGAGGATTATTCCTTTACAGTTAAGGCTGCAGCCGGTCGATGTGTTCTTGTATCTGCAAATGGCACAAGGATAGAATTTGCAGATGGAAAGTATACGATCAAAAATGTGACAAAACCACAGAAGATCGTGGTTGAATTTGCGGATCAACATACCTGTGGAGAATGGAAGGTTGTTACACCTGCTACCTATGATGCGGCAGGAGAAGAAACAAGAACCTGTTCTGTATGTGGAGCGGTTGAGAGAAGAGAGCTGGCACAGCTTATCTGTGATCATGAGGCAAAACGTCTGATAACAGATAAGGAAGCAACCTGTACGATGGCAGGAAGCGGACATTATGTTTGTGATACCTGTGGAAAGACGGTGCAGGAGAATGTCAGTATAGCAGCAAAGGGTCATATCTGGAGTGCATGGACAGTGACAGTGAAGCCGACTACCTCAAAGGCAGGGGAAGAAAGCAGAACCTGTTCCGTATGTAAACAGACAGAGAAACATCAGGTTAGTAAGTTAAGCCAGAAGAAGTATAAGATTACATATAAGTTAAATAAGGGTAAGAATAACAAGAAGAATCCGAAGACCTATACATCAGCGAAGAAGGTTGTATTAAAGAAACCGACCCGGAAGGGATATGCATTCAAGGGCTGGTATACAGATCGTAAATGCACGAAGAAAATCACTTCGATCAAGAAAGGTTCAAAGAAAAATTATACCATATATGCGAAGTGGTCGAAGGTAAAGGTGAAGAAGACAACCGGACTTAAGGTTATGAATACGAAGGGCAAGAATCTGGTTGTGAGGTATTCAAAGGTATCCGGGGCAAAGGGATATCAGATCACATACGCGACCAATTCTAAGTTCACCAAGGGTAAAAAGGTTGTCAATACAACGAAGAGAACGAAGACCATACAGAAGCTGAAAAAAGGAAAGACCTATTATGTACGGGTTCGTGCATATAAGAAGGATTCCACAGGCAGGAAAGTATATGGTAAATACAGTAAAGTAAAAAAGGTTGAGATAACAAAATAAGATTAAGACAAAGGAGCATGATTAAGAATGCAATCAGGGGCAGGATAAAAAGTTTGCTTTTTATCCTGCCCCTGAATCTGATTATTTATTCTATTTATCAGCATCGATTACTGATTGGATCTGTTTCATAAGAGTGTCATAGTTATTCTGGTCATCTATACCGCCGAGCATAGGATCTCCGACAATATTACCATTTCTGTCGACAAGTATGGTTGTAGGAAATGCCATGATGTCGGAGGCATATTTACCTATGTTTGAATCAGAGTCAATGGAAATATTGCGGTATTTGGCACCCTGACTGTCAAGAATGGCTGCGGCTTCCTTGATAGCATCTTCGTTTCCGTCAAAGGTCTCTGTGTTGATACCTACTACCTCGCCTCCCATCGATTTGATGGCATCGTTTAATTCATTAAGCTTGGATAATTCTGCGACACAAGGTTTGCAGCCAGTAAACCAGAAATTAACGACAGTTACTGCATTATTGGAAAACAGGCTTTCGTCAACAGAATTACCATCAAAATCCTTGCCGGAGAAACTTTTGAAAGGTGTGATTTCTTCGGAACTGTCGTTCTGGTCGGTGCTTTCTGATCCTGTATTATTTTCGATTTCGGATATCTGCTTTTCAATCTGTCTGATGGTTTCAATATCATCGTTAAGTGTTTTCAGTTCATCATCTGTAAAGGATTCCTTGTTTGATTCCACGGTGCCGGCCAGATAATCGGCATAATCTCCGCTTGGATCAGCGCTGCTTTTATTCATCATGCCAAATACCTTGTTCCATACATCTGCATGATCTGCAAAGATCTGGTTCTCCTGCTGATATAAATCATCCAGCTTCGTGTTGGAATTGTCCGCAGCTTCAGTGGTGGCTTCTGTCTGGGTTTTTTGTGAACTCTCAGTTGTGGCAGATCCTGATCCGCTACATGCCGTGAGGGATAATGCTGCACAGAGAGTGATAATAGATATTAATGTTCTTTTTGTCTTCATAAATAATTGCTCCTTTAAATAATATTAATGTGGTTGATTGTTACATGTTGGTTTTGGAAGATTGCTTATGTC
>ERZ1026876.170-NODE-170-length-42083-cov-22.940325_pt1 | contig 42083 bp, 57 predicted proteins | sample MGYA00380168_ERZ1026876 | MGnify/ENA primary metagenome ERZ1026876 (study PRJEB33269, sample SAMEA4719804) | human gut metagenome | biome: human-associated habitat; feature: organic feature; material: feces | place: Cameroon | collected 2013-10 ... | reverse complement strand
GAGCAATCCGCCCCCGCCCCGGAGAACCCCGCCGCCTCTGAAATGACCCTCGCCCAGGCCACGGAGGATTATGTTCGCTCCCGGGCGAATGTATTCAGCCCCAGCACGGCCCGAAGCTATCGCAGCATCTGCAGGAATTATTTCGGCCCGCTGGCGGAGGTGCCAGTCACAAAGCTGACCAGAAAGCAGGTGCAGCTGCTGATCAATCAGCTTTCCGCGCGGTTATCTCCAAAAACCATAAAAAATATTTATTCTGTGATCACGGCCGTTGCCGGGACCTATGCGCCGGAGCTGAAGCTGACGGTGGACATCAAAAAGGCCCAGCGGACGGAGATCGTCATTCCTTCCCGCGAAGAGATCGAAAGGCTTGTGCAGGCGGCAGACGATGCGAAGAACGAGGATCTTGCCCTCGCCCTTGTGATCGGCTACCAGCTGGGCCTTCGTCTGGGCGAGATCTGCGCCCTGACCTTTGCCGATGTGCAGGACGGTATGGTCCGCGTCAACAAAAGTACCGTAAAGCAGCAGGATAATACCTGGGGCGTGAAGTCGCCAAAAACCCCTGCCGGAACGCGGACGATCAAGCAGACCGCAGAAGTGGCAAGGCGGCTCTCCTGCCGCACTGGCCCGCCGCAGGAGCGGATCCTTTCCATGCAGTACGGACAGCTGGAGGATGCCTTCCAGCGCCTGAAGAAAAAAACAGGCGTCAGCTTCCGCTTTCATGACCTCCGCCACTATAATGCATCGCTCATGATCCTGGTGGGCGCTCCAAACTTTTATATGTATCGCCGCCTTGGCCACGATAGCGCCCGCATGATCGAGCGCGTTTATGGGCACATAATGCAGCGCCAAATGGACGATATCAGCGACCGCATTGACGCTGCACTTTCTGAAAAATCTGTATGAAAATCTGTACGAAACAGAAGAAACCCAGTAAAATCAATGGTTTACGGGTGCTTTATCAAGGGTTCAAATCCCTTCTTCTCCGCCAAGGCAAAAAGCCCGGAAACATCAGTGTTTCCGGGCTTTTCCTTTATTTCCAAGGGTTTGCGGGCTTTCCAGACGCTGAAATATCCGTTTATAAAACGATATTTCAGCAGAAAAAACGGGTTTATACAGAAAGAAATCTGTATGAAAATCTGTACGGATTTTTACATCGACAGGATCTGCCGGAGCATGGCCGTTTTTTCGACATATTCCGCATGGCACTTTTCCCATGCCTCCTGCATGGAGACCGGAGGCTGATACACCCTTCTCAGCTCCTCGATCTCCGCCAAGGCCATATCATGCAAAAACATGGCGTGCTTCAGCTCGTCGTTTGCCATCTCCCGGTATCTGTTCGCGTTTCCGCTGTTGCCCCGGGCCTTCCATTCCACATATTTTTCCCCATAATGCTGTGCATCGCGAAGCTCCTCAGAGATTCTGTCCACATAGCTCTTGATGATCTGCATGGGTTATTCCTTTTCCACGCGGACGGAAACGGCGGCAGCCGTGGCATCTCCGCCGCTCAGGCGCACGGTAAGCACGCTCTGGCACTGCCGGCAGAACATCCGGACAGCACTGGAGGGCAGCGGCAGCGTTACAGAATCACCCGCGGCGGCAGCCGCAGCGGAGACTGTCGCGCCGGGAACGGCAGTACCATCCTGATACAGCGTGGCCGTCAGCGTTCCGGCAGCGGCGGCCGTAGCAACCACCGTCGCATCCACTGCATAAAAGCCCTCTTTCAGGAGAGAAACTGCGTTGTTCTCCAGATTCAGGCTGCACGCACCGTAGCGCCGGACAATGCTTCCGTTGTTGCCCAGCGGAACGGCGGAGCCTGCGGCCACAGCGCCGGCTGCGGGATTATAGACATACAAAAGCGCTTTGCTCATAAATAAAACTCCTTTCCTGTTTAACACAAAACGGCGGGGCCGCTGCCCCGCCGCTGATCTTCCCGGCCATCAGGGGCCACCTGTTCGGGATTTCCGAACAGGTCAGATATTGCCGTTCCCGCAGCCGCAGCCGCAGCCGGCGGGTGCAAATTGAGGCACGATGCCGTAGCCATAAGGGCTGATGCGGGGAACGCCGCAGAACATCTGCTGCATCTCCAGCTGGTTGATGCGCTGGGCCTGGGCCGCCTCCCGGTCGGCGCACATCTTGTCCAGAATACGCTGCACCTGTGCCGTGGTGTTGGCGTTGATGCTGGCAGTATTCAGAGCGCCGTTATAGTTGACGCCATCGATGGCCCGCAGGGTCTCGCAAATGCCCTCCTGCTGCCGGGCAAATCCGGAAGCGGTGGCCGCCTGCACATCCCGGAGCTCGCCCAGGATGTTATAGGCGTTGTCCTTGATCGAGCTCGTCACATCATAAGCCGCCTGACGGGTCGCCGCGACGCCCTCGTTGTTCTGCCGCTCCAGGGCGGCAAAATCCTGGCTGCGCTGGATGTCGCCCACGGTGGCTGCGCGTTCTCCGGTGTTTCGGCCAAAGAGACCGCCGCCGCCAAACATAAAGATGATGGCGAAGAGGATGATCATCACCCATGCACCGGAGCCGCCAAAGCAGCCGCCCTCACGATTCCCGAGCATTGCGCCCACATCCGCAAGAGAAAAATTGGAATCCATAGATCTGATCCTTTCAATGTATTTACAAAGCGCGTTGGCCACCCGCGCAATGCATCAAAACAGGCTCAGGAAGGACTGAAAGCCTTCCGCGTCAATGCCGTATTCCTGCAATACATCGTTCAGCGGCCTGCTGGCGTTTTTATCCCAGAAAGCGGCAAACTGCGGGTTGGTTTTTGCAAGAACCTGTGCCACCTGCGCGGGATCCTTGCCAGAGATCAGCTTCCTGATCTGCCCGACCGTAGACATGGCCCGCGCCATGTCCCGGATACCCTTCAGGCTCTTCCCTGCGTTAAACAGTGGGTTCATGTTCCGGCTCCTTTCTCTGGCTCAGCGCGGCAGAAAGCCGCTGGCTGAGGATGCTCTCCAGCTCATCCCGGGTGACAAACTGCGCCGTCCTGGCCGCGTCCTCCGCGCTGGGATCAAAGCGTTCAAACCGATAATAATCCGTGGTTGTCATGCCCAGGCTGTCCGCAGCCTTTACGGCAAACTGCGGCTGATCCTGGGCCATGATCCAGGCCTTTCCGCCGGGCGGAACGGTAACATTTGCCGCATCCCTGATGCAGGGGACAAACATCCAATCCGGCCCGCTTTGACGCGCCTGCTCCTGCCTGGGGGAATAGGACTGCCGAAAGCCGGGCGGCTGCGCATAGCCGTAGCCGTAAGGATCATGAAACATAAGCGCTCCCTCCTCATATTTTCTGCTTTCAGTTTACCGTTTTCCTGCATTCTGAAACAGCAACAGAGCGGCTATCCTTCGGCTATCTTTTGGATATTGGATATAAAAACGCTGCCGAGGATCCTTCCTCGGCAGCGTTCTTTCTTCTGTTGGCCGCAATTACAGCCCCGCCATGCTCCGGCCCTTTCGGAGGATGCGCTTTACATTCTGCGGGCTCATGTCAAACTCTTCCGCCAGCATTTCGATGGTTATCCCGTCATTCAGGCGGCGCTTCAAAATCGCCCTGTCTCTGGCGCAATGGGTATAGCCGACCAATGCGCCGTCAATGATCGCATCAAACCGGCTCATGCCTCACCCCTGCTTCTCCAGCAGATAATACCTGGGCCTCCTACCGATGCAGTCCGCGTCCAGCGTCTCCGGTGCGGCAAAGATCAGATCTCCGGAGACGGAGACCCTCTGCCGCCGCGCTCCTTTGCTGAACTTGCCGGAGTAAAGGCCGGGATCCGCAATACAGAGCTTGCCGTCCAGAAGGCCCAAAACGGCCATATAATGCCCGCCCGTGCTGAACATGCCCCGCCCAGCCACATTGCAGATGGCAGCGCCGCCGGTCTTCAGGTGGGCCAAAAGCAGCTGCACGCTGCTGGTGGTGGTGTAGCGCATGCCATACCGGCTGCACACCTGGGCGATCAGCGTCCGCATATTGGTGCCGCCGGGCACTCTGGCCCCGCAGGCAATGGAAAGGTTGCGCAGCTCCAAAACGGAGACCTGCTTTCCGGTGACCGCGCCGATGGCGTTTACACAGGCGCACACGCCGCAGCCGCTGCTTTTGATGGTGGCCCGCTCATAGCCCCTTGCAGGATAGCTCAGGGCAGGATAAGCGTTCTGGTTGCAAAGAAAGCCGGAAAGGCTCCGCACCCAGCGGGTCTTCCCGCCGCTTTTGGTAGGATAAGTCACGGGGAAAAGCCCGCCCAGCGTCTTCCCACCGATGCTGCACCAGTCTCCTGCGGCAATATAGCTGCCGGGATCCGCCGTGCCGTTGGCTTTCAAAACGGAGATTTTCCGAAAGGCAAGCGCCCTCATGCGGAAGCACCGCCCTCCTCGCTGTATTCCGCAGCCTGGTTCGCGTCCTCCTCCGGAGCCTCAGGCTCCGGCGTCTCCGGCGTTCTGGGCTCGTCCCGGATGCCGAAGCCGTAGTTAAACTCACTGACGCAGGCCTCGATCAGCGCGTTCATCTCCAGCTCGGAGATGGAAATCCCCTTCTCCTCCAGCATCTGCCGGATGCCCTCCTGCGCCTTGCGCAGCTTCTCGGGGCCGTCCAGGTCGTGGTAAAGCTGCTCCGCCGCCTTGACACAGGTTCGGACAACCGCCTCCTTCGTTTTGTCGTTCACATACTTTTCGTAGAGCTTCTTCAGCTGCATGCCCAGAAAGCCCGCCAGCGCGGTCAACACCGCATAAATGATGGTGCTGCCGTAGGTCGCGATAAACTCCTTCATGATACTTCCTCCGTTCATTTGTGATAAGCCTCCAGATCGCTGATTCTGTGATTGACGACCCTGATCTGCTCCTCCACCACGGGCATCCTTCGTGCAAAGTTATTGTGCTTCGAGACCTCATTTGCCAGCGTATCAAGCTTGGTTTCCAAAATCGCCTGATGCACCTGTAGGTGCTGCTGTACCCGGCTCATGGTGGCGCGGCAGGTGACGACCGTCCCGGCCAGAGCAAAGATCCCCGTAATGATCGCAACGATGATCGCGTCCATCATCCGTCTTTTTCCCTCCTTTCTCCCATTCTGTCCAGAGCGTAGCATGGGAAAGCGCTGTGCCGCACCCCATGTTTTCGGATTATTTTCGCAGCCGCCCCGAAGGGCGGCCGCGCTATGTTATCCGCGCATTTTAAGCAGTGCGCCGCGCACCTGCTCCGAGGTGTAGCCGCGCACCTTTTTCCCGATGCCGAGATAGCCCAGCAGCGCCTCCCGCAACTCGCCGGAAAGCCCATCCAGCGTGCCGGAGGTATAAAGCTGCTCCAGCTTCAAAAGGCTTTCGCTGTTGGCGATCGTCTCTCCGTCCTCATCCCTCAGGCCCTCCGAGACCGGCTTGACCGCGGCGCGGGCCTCCAGATAAAGCGTTGTGCTGATGCCGTCCTCTCGGGCTTTCAGCGCATTCTTTGTCCAGCTGCCGGGCTGATAATCGGGCGCCACCGCTTTTTTCGCCTGTGCGTTGGCCAGCGCGTATGCGTCGGCCAGCGCCTCCGCCTTTTCCTCGTCGGAAAGGCGCTTATAAGCCCTGGAATCGATCAGCGCCTGCACATATTCCCGGCTCCACTTGCCTTTCTTTCTGGCATAATCCAGATATTCCCGCTGGTTCAGGTATCGGTTCTCGCCGTTGACCTTAAAGGAGGCTTCCGCTCTGCTGGGGAAGCAACCGCCGTCTCCGGTTTTTTTGTAAACGCGCATCAGCTCCTTTTCCAGCGGCCCCTCCTTGATTTTGGAGGTGTAGGCCGGGTTCAGAAAGTTATGCCCTGCCCGCTTTAGAAGCGTGCCGCTTTCCTCCTCCCTGCCCCAGGCGTCAATGTAAGGCACCTGGTTATAGTCCCAGCCCAGAATCTTGGAGGAAGCCTTGCTCACGGTGCGCTGGAGATCCGTGCTCAAAAAATCCGTTTTGTCAATGAACGGCGTATAGCGCCGGTCCTCGCTGACCCGTTCGATCTGGCCAAACAGCGTGGGAAGCGCCTGCGTCACATAAGAGGTCGCCGCGCTTTTCAAAATCGCCGCCAAAACGCTTTCATCCTGATTCTTCGCATAGGCGGTGCTCTGGATCACATCCGCCACGCCGGAAAGCATGCTCATTTCCACCATGGGATCCGAAAGCTGCGTGATGGCCTTGATATAGTCCTTCATCTGCGGGCCGTTTTCCCAGTCCCCGTTTTTCATGCTGCTGGCGATCTCATAAAGATTCGCTCCCGCAAACACCGGCAGCGCCTCCGGCGCCACCCAGTCCAGCGTAACGGAAACGCCGCCTGCCTCCAGCGAATACGCCTGGTGTCCGTTTGCCTCCTCCTGCCGGCGCTCCTTGTCGTCGTCCGAGCCGTGGCCGCGCAGCCATCCCTGCCCTGCCATCAAAAAGCCCAGCGCCATCAGCCCCGTTCCGGTCAGCCCGGCGGAAAGCCCGTCCATCAGCTTGATGCCGGCCGCCTGCCGCTCGTCCACGGTAATGCCGCTGCGGCGCACCTCCTTCGCATAAGCCGCGATGCTGGTCAAAAAGCCCAGCGGACTGTATTCCACGCCCCGCGCCAGAATGTTTGCAGGCGTTTTTTTGAAGGGAAGGACGCCCTGCATCAAAAGATTTCCCGCCCTTGCAAAGGCGTTTTTGCTGTTTCGCCCGGCGTTGCCGATGCCTGTGACCATCTGGGAAAAGGCGTTTACATCCCGGTAGGTCCCGCGCTGCGCCTCCCGGATGGCATAGGCCCGCGCCGCCGCCAGCCCGTCCCCGTTCTGAACGATCATTTCCGCGCTGATGCCGTTTTTCTTTGCATAGCTGGCCAGCGCGTTGGCATAATATCGCTTGCAGAACCAGGCGTCCTCCGCATCCAGCAGGCGTCCGTTTGCCTTGCGGAAGGCCTCCAGAGCCTTCAGGTGCTTAAAGACCACCTGTCCCTCCCGGATGCTTTTGTTCATGCGGGCCGCGTCGCTGAGCTTCTGTCCGTCCATGATGACATTTTCCATATTCCCAAAGTCTGCAAAAGCCGCCCGGTAAAGCGCCCGGTCGCCTTTGCCGAGGCCCACGATGGCCTTGCTCCGTCCCGTCTTGCCTCCGCTGATCTGATAAGCCGCCGCCTCCATAGCGGCCCCCACCCGGTTTTTCGCAAATACCACCGGTGCAAAAAATGCGTTGCCCAGAATGTTCCTGACATGGGTCCTTGGGTTGCCCAGCATGGAAAGATACCGCCATGCGTTCCACCTGTCCGCAAGGCTGGAGGGCAGCTGCGAGCCGATATCCTGATAGATCTTATCCAGCGCCGCCTCCCGCGCCTGCTGGGTCGCGGCCTGCATATAATCCTCCGCCAGAGCTTCGCTGATCTTCAGCTGCGGGGCCTTGTCCCCGTAGCGCTGGGTGATCTCCCGCTGCAGGCTGTCGATGCTGCGCTGCGCCGCATAAAGCTGTGCCTCCGGCGAAAGCGTTTTCAATATGCGGGTCGCCTGGGTAGCCTGTGCCGCGGTCCGCTGGCTCATGACCAGGTTCCGGAGGATGTCCATCGCCGCCTGCGTGTCGCCGCTGTTTACGGCGTTGTTGTAGAGCACAAAGCCCATTGCCGTATTCGCTTTGTTGTAAACGCCCTTGTCCATATCCTTCGACCACCTGGCATAGGTGTTGCTCCAGCCCTCGCTTTCCAGCTGCGCGTTGGCGTTTTCCACGACGGTTTTGTCCCCCAGCGCCTCATAGCTGAATGCGCCCTCCGCCACCAGCTGCTTGATGCCAGGCAGCGCAAGCTCCGGCGTCGCCTTTCCCTCCAGGATCGTCCGCACCGTGCGGGAGACCTTGGTTTTCCCGTCCGTCCTGCGGGGCAGGGTGATCTCTCTGGCGGGCGTTTCGCCCGGCTGCATCCTGCCGTATTCCTCCGCCTGCCGCGCCAGCAGCCGATCCACGGCCTCCTCCCGAAGCCGGTCCGCCTGCTCCTCCGTGAGCTTCCCGGCCTCCAGCTGCTCCCGGATGGAGGCAAAGTCTTTTTCCAGCGCCGCATCCCGCTTGAGGGAATACCGAATGTCCGGGTTCTCCCGGTCAAAGGTGCCGATGTTGTCCGTGGCGGATTTGATCTGCGTGGGGTCAAACACCACATAAAGCGTAGATTTTTCTCCCTTTACGATGATTCCGTCACAGCCCTGTCTCTCCGCTTCGTTAAGATATTCCGAACGATGATCGTCATACTTTTCGGCGGGCGCCTGCACATAATCGCCATAAGCTGTGACCTCATAGGGGTTTCGGATAGACAGATACGCTTCAACAACGCGGCCTTTCCCATCCTTATCGTGCAATGCCGCATAATTTTCTGCGCTCTTCCTGCTTGTCGTGAAGAAAAAGCCTCCTTCGCCCTGTGGATAGTTTTCGCCCTGCCGTAAAGGGTCAAATGCATTAAAATCGCTTCCAGTCCCGTGATACACCACCTTCGGCGTCCCGTCCTCGTTGACCACTTTGCTGGCGTTCTCCGGGTGGTTCTGCCAGTCGCCAAACCACCGCTTGAATTGTTGCGTTTGTGTTACATTCTCCAGCTTTGGGTTGACAGGCGACCCCGCTTCGCGTATACTGTGTACAAAGCCATCCGGCGAGCTTTGAGGCACCTTGGGCATTGGGACCCTTGCTACCTCAAATAGCCGGGCGGCTTTTTCTTTGTTTACATAGTAGACCGAAAAGGTGTTCCCGTTTGCCTCGTCTTCCAACGCATTTTTCAGCACCTTACTGATGGAAAAGTTTTTCCCATATACGCTTGTGACTGCGTTGCTGTCGATCTGCACCCAGTTCAGCGTCCCATATCCGTCGATCGCGACGGGGACAACCACCTGTTTCCCGTTCTGGCGGATCTCCAGCATGGCGACCAGGCTCGATCCATTTTTCGTCTTGGAAGAAAGGATCGCCACAGGGCTTTCCAGCGCCTTCGGCAGCTGTCGCAGCCCCTCCGCCCCCAGTGCATGGTCAAAGTCCTTCGTCCCGTGCAGCGCATATTCAATGTGCTGCTGGTTGATCGTGACCGGGAGATCAGTCATGCCGATTTTTCGGAACACCTCCGGCGTGCGGCCAACGAGCAGGGAATCTCTTTCCGGGATCTTCCCCGCCTCATAGTCCGCGATCTGTTCCGCGAAAGACTTAGAGTAGTCATACACATTGGTCGGATTGACCGGCGGAACCTTCTTGAGGGAATACCGAGCCCCCTCATTCTCCGCGCTCTTCCTCTCCGCCTTCACCGCCGCCGCATAGGCCTTTTCCAGGGCTGCGGCGGCGTTTTCTGCCTGGGTCCGCTGCTGCCCCGTGAGTTTGCCCTTCAGTCTCTGCGCCAGCTCCCGGAAGACCTGTCCCAGCCGCTGCAGCAGCGTGGGGTTGTGCTGATTTTTGGCGATAAAGGTCTCCAGCGTCTGGGGCTTGTCCATCAGCATCCCGGCGTAGTCCGCCGCCACATCCTCGATGGCGATCGGCTCGGAATACTGCTCGTCCGCCCTCCGGCCCAGCGCGAGCATCTCCGCCACCTTGCCGGAAAAATCCGGGTCTGCCGCCTTCACCGCCTGCACAAACCGGTCAAACTCCTTCGGCGCAAGGTCCCGGATCCGGTGGGCGATCTCGTGACCGAAGAGTTGCCGCAGGGGGCTTTCTGCGTCCCGCTGCAGGGTAATAGCCCTGCCCGTGATCTGACCCTCCGCCAGCCCATGGTTTATTTCGCCCGCAAAACTGACGGTCACGCCCAGCTGCCGGGCAGCGGCATCCAGCACCGTCATGTCCCGCCGGTCCAGCGTGTCGGTATATTCATCCTGCAAAAGGCCGCCGCCGCTCTTCCGGGCAACCTCCGCGCTCATGGCGTAGCGCTCCGCGTCCGCCTGCGCCTCTGTCTCCTCCAGAATGCGGTTCTGGGTCTGCACGGCCTGCAGATACTCCTGCTCCCGCCGGGCCGCCTCCTGCTCCCGCATGGCCCGGTTTTGCCGCGCCTCCTCCCGGGCCATGTCCCCGGCCAGCGCGTTCAAGATCGCCTCGCCGTCCTGCGCCTGCTGCACCGGCTGCACCGGTGCCGCCTGCAGGGCAGGGGGCGCGTTTTCCGTTACAGTTTCAGTTACAGGCGCAGTTACAGGCTCGGTCACGGGCCGGGCTGCAGGCTCCGTTTCCTGCATCAGCTGCGCCCGGGGATCCGTCATGCCCTGGCTCTGTCCCTCGTAGAGGAAGGCGTTTCGCGGGTCGTTCAGCCCCGTGATGTCGCCCATCACCCGGTTGGTAATAGCGCCCGTGCCAAACCCCAGCGCGCCCATGCCGATGGCCACCTGCGCGCCCCCCTTGGCGCTCTCCATGATCTCCTGATGGTTCGGGTCGTCCCGCTTCAGGCCGTTCCAGAAGATTTTTGCCGCGTCGCCGGTGAGGCCGCCCACCTGCTGGAAAAAGTTCTCCTCCGCCGGGTCATAGCCCCGAAGATACCGTTCCCGGTTGGCGATGGAGACGGCCTGCTGCGTCCCCTCCTCCAGGCCCTCCTGGGCAATATTGCCCAAAAAGCCCAGTGCCTTTCCCGCACCGGAAGCGCCGAATTGCTTTGCCGCCTGCACCAGGCCGGATTTTCCAACATTCGCCCCCAGCTTTCCCGCCGCCTTGCCGAAGCCAAACAGAGAAAGATCTGCAAAGGTGTCCGCCCCCTCGATGAGGGACGAAAGAAACGCCTCGTTCGTGGCCATCCGCTTTGCCGTCTCATGGTCCGCCCCCAGCTCCCGCAGGGCCTGATAGGCAGAGCCCGCCATGGTGCTTGCGGAATACAGCGCCGTGCCCAGGGAATAGCCCAGCTTCCCTCCGGTAACATCGCCCGCCATCAGCCCCAGCACAGCCGGCACGATGGAAGCGAAAAACTGCTCCTTCGCCTGGGGGAGGTACTGCACATTGGCGCCGATGGTTTCATCCGCCCATTTCCCCGCCTTCTGCAGCCATTCCGGCGCATCTTCCGAATAAAAAAGATGGTTTCCCGTGGGATCCAGCGCTTGCTGATTCCTCTGCGTATAGTCCTCGATCATGCTGTCCACATGCTGGGCATATTCCAGGTTTGCCGCCGTGGGGTTCCTCATGACGGCGCTCCAGGCGCGGGCCTGATCCTGTCCCAGCTGGCCGATGTCATACTGCGACTTGATATAGCCGCCATAGGTGTCCTCATGGTTCCGCTGGCCGTAGTTGTCGATCAGGTCCAGCGTGGCCAGCCGCTTCCGCAGCTCCGCCTGCTGCCGGGCCTCCTCGATCTCCTCTGTCCCTGCCGTGTTTTTCGCGCCCAGCTGCCGGGCATGCTGCTGCTTTTGAATGTCCCGCAGCTGGCGTTCATACCGCTGCCGCCGGGCGCCGCGCTCTGCGGCGGCGTCTCCGGTCCCCGTGTCTGTTACAGCGCGGGAAGCTCCCGCAAGGGAGGGCTTCGGCGCGGGCTTTTCCGCTGCTGCCGGCGCAGCCGCGCGCTTGCCCAGCTCGCCGATCCTCCGCTGCGGCTCCGTATCGATCCGGACCAGCCGCCCTTTTTTGCCCGTGCCTGCGTTCAGGTCGCCGAGCCTCCGCTCCGGCTCCTTTTCGAGCTTCACCAGTCTTCCCATGCTCAATCCCCCTCATATTCATACTGCACGCCGTAAAGCGCCAGCTGCTCCTGCAGCTTCTGCTTCTGCGCCGCAGAAAGCTTAGGCCACAGCCGATCCAGCGCGCCCGAAAGGTTCTCCAGCGCTCCCTGCCGCAGGGCAGTGTTGATGCTGGACAAGGCCGCGTTGAAATAGGAGCTGTTATAGGCCGTCTTCTGATCCTCCTGCTGCGCCCTTTCCCCGTCCACGCGCTGCTTTTGCTGATAGACCTTCCAGGCGGAAAGGGCCGCGCTCTTGCTGGAATAGCCCAGGGCCTTGTAGTTTGCCCCGATGTAGTCCTCCGCGTCGCCGCCGTAGTCGCTCACATAGGCTTCCACCTGGCTCCAGTCTGTGCCGGAGGGCGTTGCCTTTGTCTGCTTTCCTCCGGAAGAGCCGCCGCTGCCCTTGGCCGCCGATGCCGCCCCCTGCTGCTGATAAGCCCGGCTTGCCGCCGCCACCTGCTCCGGCGTCCAGCCTGCCTCCAAAAATCCGCTGTAGTCCCCCGTCAGCTCCGCATACTGCTGTGCCAGCTGCAGCCGCCGGGTGTAGTCCTCCTGCGCCCGGCTGTAGTCCCACTGCTGCTGCCACTGGCTGTCCGAGGCTGCGTCCCGCTGCTGCTGGTAGTCAAAGCTCTTGGCCCACTGATCGTCCGCCACCTGGTCCCGGTAGGCGTTGTAGTCAAAGCTCCGGTCCCCGCTCCAGCGGTTATAGTCCACATCGTCCAGCCCCAGCAGCATGGAGAGGTCGGCCCGCTTGCCGGAGAGCTCGTCCTGATACCGCTGGTAGGCCAGCTGCTGCAGCTCCGGGATCTTGTCCGCCAGCGCCGCCATGTAGTTGTCATAGGTCTGCTGGGCCGCGCTCTCCGCGTAGGAGCTGGCCAGTCCGCCGGTGCGCAGGGCCATCTGGCCCAGGGTGTCCTGCATGGCCCGCTGCCCGCCCCGGGTATAGCTCTGCTTGTACTGGCCATAGAGCGGGTCGCTTGCCGCGTCGTAGGAAAAGGGCTGCCGTTTCAGGATCGCCTCATAAAGCGCCTGGATCTGCGGGTCATACCGGCTGGAAAAGCCCGGGTAGCTGTAGCCGCTGCCATAGCCGCCGCTGCCATAGCCGTCTTCGCCGTCCTCCTCCGTATAGCCCTCGCTTTTGAACATCAGCGGCAGGTATTCGCTGCCGTCCGCCCCGCCGCTGTAGCCATAGCCTGCCCGGATGGCCTCCGCCGCCGCATGGGCTGCGTCCATGCCCGCCTGGTCTCCCGCGTCATAGGCGGTCTTCCAGTCTGCCTTGGCCTTCTGGACGGCGTTCCAGTTCTCGTCCCCCATGTGGGCGTTGTCCGCGCCGCCCCAGCTGCCCCGGCCCTTCACCTGCTCCGGGTCCTGCATCTGGCCGGAATAGCCTACATAGCTGTAGCCCTTGGGCAGCCGCACATTATACTTGCTGCCGTCCTCCCTGGTGCCCACCGGCGCCGCCTGCACCGTGTCCCAGAGCCCGACCTCCTGAATGTCCTTCACATCCGCCGTGTTCCCCTGCAGCCGCAGGGTCTTGTTTCGCTTGCTCGCCATCCTTATTTCCCCTTTCTCAAAGCCTCCAGATCCTTGTTGATCACCGTGATCTGGAACTGTACCTCCTCCGTCAGCTGCCTTGCCCAGGCAAAGAGCCGGCGCAGGTTCCCCTCCGTGTCCCCCTGCCGGTATTCCGGCGGGGCGATGTTGATCGTCCGCATGGCGCGTTCCTCCTTCTTAATATTCGCTGCCCAGGGTATAGTCCCGGGTCAGCGACCGCAGCATAACATTTCCCTCACCGGAGAGCCGGATCCGGAACCGGTCGCACCGCCGGGGCAGCAGGGGGATCACCTTCGTCTGCCCGTGCCCCGCGCTCCATTGGCCCACGGTCTGCCAGCTCCCGCCGTCCATGGAGATCTCCGCCTTCAGCCAGCTTCCCGCCTCAAAATCCGCCCGCAGCAGCAGCCGGGAATAGCTCTTCCGGTTGTGGACCACCTCGTCCATGGCGCAAAACTCCGCGCTCCAGGGCACCCTGGTCTCCTCGCTGTTGTCCTGCCCCGTGAGATAGACCTTTTTCGCCGCCCGGTCCAGCAAATAGAACCGCCCGTTGGCCCAGGCAAAGCCCGCGTTCAGCCCGTCCTCCTGCAGCCAGAAGCCCCGCAGCGTGTCATAGACCCATACGCCGTAGCTTCCGTCCTTCCCCTTCATGGAGAGGTAATACCGCTGTCCGCAGCTCCCGGCGCAGGCGTCGGTATACTGCCGCAGGCCAAACGCTCCGGAAACAAGCTCCGGCGCCGCCCCCGCATATCGCCAGATCCCCGCCGCGCCCTTGTAGTAGAGCACCTCGTTGATGTTTATCAGGCTCTCTGCCGAGCCCAGCTGCACGCCCGGATAGTGATAGGAATACAGGGTATATTCCGCCGGATATCCGCCCAGGATCTTGTAGAGCATGTCCTCCTTGAAGAACAAAACCGCGCTGCCGTAGCTGCAGCAGGCGGTGAACTGTCCGCCCCCCGCCACGGCCAGGGCATAGGAGTCTGTGGAAAGCCCGTCAAAGGTCTCCCAGTTGCAGGGGTCGCCCAGGGCGGAGGCATAAACCGTGCCGCCCGCCGCGCCCCAAAGCCGGTTCTGGCTCTCGCAGAGAATAGACAGCGCCGGAACCTTTCGCCGTATGGTCACCGCGCCGGATTCCGTGCCCGCCGTGAGCGTGTCCGGGTCAAAGGTCATGGTATATACCGTTGCATCGCCCTCCGTGACCGTTCCCAGCGCCCGGATGGTAATGCTTTTGTTGTTTTCCGGGTGGGTCGTGCAGCCAGTGATCTCCACCGTGTCCCCCACCCGGAAGCCCAGATCCTCCATCCCGGCAAAGGGAACGGAGGATCCCACCACGCCATAGATATCATAGTCCCAGCCAATGTAATATTCAGAGTCGCTCGACTGGGTGGATGCCGATTTGGAGCTTGGCCCCACCGGATTGGGGGGCTTGAACCTGTAATACCGCTTGGTGATCTTCGCCCACTTGGTCACGCCGTCAATGCCCAGCGCGGGCGCATATACCAGATCCCCGACCGCAACATACACGCAGGTCTTTCCCGTGGATGTTTCAATGGTGACCGCGCCGGTCTCCTGGCTCACCGAGACGCTGTCGACGGTGCCAAACGGCCGTGCGGTCTCCTTCCACTGGGAAAGATCATCCATATTGTTTCCTCCCAGATTTCCAGACCCTACCACCGTCGCCTGGTAATTGCCGATATGGATCTTGACGGTCTGTCCCGTGGTGCTTCCGTCCGTTCCGGCCACGACCTCCGCCATGCCCGCCGCGATCTCCGCCATGGCCTCCAGGCGGGTGACGGTCATGTCCGTGGTATCCACCATCACCTTATCCGGAAAGATCACCAGCTTCGAATTGATCACCGCCAACTGCTTTTTCCCCGGCGTCAGGGTCAGCAGCGTGCTGCCTCCCAGCTTCAGCGCCCCGTTGTCCACGATGTAGAGGTTGCCCTCCGCCGCGAAGATCTGCTCCGGCGCGGTCAGCCCCGAGACGGCGGTCTTCCGCCCCGCCCTGGGGTGCAGACAGGGAAAATGCTCCGCCGTCAGGTTCCTGCAGTCCGCCAGCTGCCCCTCCTGGGTGTTCTGCCCGTAGTTGATTCCCCCAAAGGTAATGATCTGCTGCTGCCGCCTTTGCTCCATGTTCGAAAGCGCCGGTAAATACATAATGCTTTCCTCCTCCTTTTCCCTGTTTCCCCGCAAAACAGGTTTTGCGGGAAACAAAAAAGCCGCCCTGTCCTTCTTGACAAAGCGGCGTTTCCGGCTATAATGAAATTAGAAGGGCGCTGTTGTAAGACGGTCAGCCCCAAGTCAGTCACATAGAAGATCTATGTTAGCCGTTCGGGGCCAGCCGGGCGGCTAACACGCTTTAGGGGATATGTATATCATGATCGCCAGGATCATGAGAAAGCACACCGCGAAACGAAGGGCTCTCGCCCGTCGCCCGTTTCCCATCCGCATCACCTCCCATCCAAGGGAAGTGGCTGACCGCCTGTATACAACAGCGCCTGTTCCCATCATAGCACAGCGCGCCGCGCTTTGTCAATTTCCGCCCAACCGGGCGGCTTTTTTTATTCCTTTACCGTCCACCCCTGCGCATAGCTCTCCGGGGTATAGGCGTTGTTGTCCATGGTGCTGGCATAGATCTTCCCGTCCGTCCACACCATACACTCGTCCGTCTGATAAAGGCCCCGGCTCCCGCTGGGAGCCTGATAGGGCTTGGCCTTGGCGGGGTCCTTGGTGTGGCAGATGTCAAAGAGGGAAACCGCGTCCCGGGGGTTCCAGCTTTCGTTCCCCGTGCTGTCGTGAGCCTGCCAGACCTGATACACCTGCCCCTCATACTGCACCGGCGCGCCCACCGTCTGGTAAGGCCCCTGCCGCCAGGCGGGGATCTTATCCTCCTCCTCGATGATGGCCGTCCCGTCCAGGCTCTGCGCAATGGCCCGCGCCCGGAAGGCCTGCGCGTCCGCCGCCCCCTGGGCTTCCATGGCCCGCAGAGCCGTCTGCTTGTCAAACTGCGTCAATGCTGTTCACTCCCTCCGCATACGCCGCGCTCAGGTCGTCCTTGAGCCCCTCCAGCTCGTCTGAGATGGCCTGATACTTGGTCTTCTCCTCCGGGGTGAGGGCCTGCAGCACCACCTGCTCCCCGTCCCGGTTTCGGGTCCAAACGCCCCGCTCCGGGATCCAGAGATCCCCCATGGTGAGCCCATAGCCCGCCGCGTCCTCCAGCCGGGCACCCAGCGCCGTTTCCAGCTCCGCCTGCTGCCCCTCTGCGGCCACGATCAGGTTGGTCACCAGATTGTCCTTGATCACTGCAAAGCGCATATTGATCCCTCCTCGTCAGTTGTAAATGCTCTGGTCCAGCGGAATGCGGGCATAGATGATGCCCTGGTAGCCGGAGCCGCCGTAGCCAACGCGTCTTTTTCCGTTCGAATCATAACCGCTTCCACCGCCTCCGCCGCCGGAACCGTAGAAAGATGCATTGCTGCCGCTCCACATGCTGCTATTTCCAAGTCCGCCGCCCTTGATACCGCCTGTGCCGTTATTTCCAGCAGAACCCCCACTTTCACCATTGGAGCCTCCAATTCCGCCGGTTGTGCATTGACCAGCCTCTTGGTCATCATACGCACCGCCGCCACCACCGGCAGAATGGGGATCGAAATTGCCGGATTCAGAAAATGGCACTGTTGACACTCCGGCCCCATTGCCAGCAGCATCGCCAAGTCCCGAAGCTCCGCCGCCGGATGCTCCGTTTGCTCCCCCAGACTGCACCGCCGGTTTTTTCGCGCTAATCGCTGTGGCACCTCCGGCCTCGCCTTGATAATTGTTGCCGCTGTTGCCGCCGGTTCCTCCGGCTCCGATGGCGCAGGCAATGCTGCCGCTCAACTGCATGCGCTCCTGGTAAACATATCCGCCGCCACCGCCAGTGCCAGAGTTCCCATCTCCACCGTTGCCAGCGTTGCACATCCACACATCCGCCTTTCGGCTCTTGCTCAGGGTCAGCGTGCCGGAGGAGGTCAGCGTCAGCAGACGGTACGCCACATTGGACATGATCACGATCTGATCAGTCATGGTCCCGGTGTAGGTGATGATGTCGTCCTCCACGGAATCCGCCTCCGCCGCAAGGCCGAGGTCACTGGCCATCTTCTTGCCGCCGCAGGAGAGGGTCTTGCTGCCGATGATCAGGTCGGAGCGCATATATTTCCCGCCGCAGGAAAGCGTCCTGCTCTCCCCGGCCCCCAGCGTGGCGATGGTGCTGCCGTGATACTGCACCGTCACCGGCGCCGTCTCCTCCGCCTCAGAGATCACGGCCCCGTTGTAGGTGATCGTAACCTTCCCCATCAGCTCACGCTCCCATCGTAGGTGGGCAGCGCCGCCAGCACATCCTGCACCATGGCGGCCTTGTCCGCCGCCGTCCAGTAGTCCGTCCCCTTCACCGGCTTTGGCCCCTGCGGCCCGGTGGCTCCCGTGGCCCCCTTCTCCCCCTGCGGCCCCTGGGGCCCGGTGTCCCCCTTGACCCCCTGGGGGCCCTGGCTTCCCGCCGCCCCCCGGGAGGGCTTTTTTGTGTCCGTCGTGCCCAGATACCAGTTTCCGTTGCTCCCGATGGTTGGGGTGATGCCGCTTGCGCCGTCTGCACCCTTGGGACCCTGAGGCCCGGTGTCTCCAGGGTCTCCCTTCGGCCCCGTGTCGCCGGTGTCGCCCTTCTCGCCCTTGGCTCCCGCAGCGCCCCGGGAGGGCTTGCCCGTGTCGGTGCTTCCCAGGTACCAGTTTCCATTGGTTCCGATGGTGGGGGTAATGCCATTGGAGCCGTCCGCGCCGTCCGCGCCCTTGGGGCCTGTGGGGCCTGTGGCGCCCGTCGGGCCCTGAGGCCCGGTTGCGCCGGTCTCTCCCTTGGCTCCAGGGTCTCCCTTTTCCCCCTGCGCTCCTTTTTCGCCCTTTTCGCCGGTGGCGCCCTTGTCTCCCTTTTCGCCCTTCAGTGCTGCCAGCTGCTCGGCGGTAAAGTCGGCGTAGGTAAAGGGATCTCCCTTATCTCCCTTGGCCCCCGTGGCTCCGGGGTCTCCTGTGGCGCCCTTTTCTCCCGGGTCGCCCTTCTCCCCTCGGGGGCCCTGGGGCCCGGTGTCGCCCTTGGCCCCCTGCAGCGGACCGTTGTTGACCCAGCGCGCTCCAACGCCGTCATAGATGTAAATGTCATAGGGCTCTCCCGTCCCCACGCCGTAGGCGTCTCCCGCCGCAGGGCTCGTTACAGCCGCGCTCAGCGCCGCCGCTGTGGCATAATACCCCTTGACCAAAAAGCCCGCGCCCGTGTCGCCCTTGGCTCCCTGGGGGCCCACCGGGCCGATAGGCCCTCGCTCTCCCTGGGGACCGGTGGGCCCCTGCGGGCCCGTGCCGCCGGGGTCGCCCTTCGGTCCCTTCGCTCCGGTGTCTCCCTTTTCTCCCTTCTCGCCCGGGTCTCCCTTCGCGCCGGTGTCTCCCTTAATGCCGGTCAGCCCCTGCGGGCCTTGGGGACCGGTGGCTCCGGTGGCACCAGGGTCTCCCTTGTCGCCCTTGGGGCCCTGAATGCCCTGCGGGCCCGCCGGGCCGGTCTCGCCCGTGGCTCCGGTCTCCCCCTTATCGCCTTTCTCGCCCTTGTCTCCCTTGAGCCCCTGCGGCCCGGTCTCCCCGGTCTCGCCCTTTGGCCCCGTGTCGCCCTTCGGCCCCTTCAGCGCCGCCAGCTGGGCGGCAGTGAAATCATCGTAGGTAAAGGCTTCGCCCTTTGGGCCGGTCGGCCCTTGTGGGCCTTGGGGACCGGTGGCTCCGGTAGCGCCAGGGTCTCCTTTGTCTCCCTTGGGGCCTTGAATGCCCTGCGCGCCGGTGTCTCCCTTCGGCCCTGTGGCTCCGGTCTCGCCCTTGGGCCCCTGCGCACCCTGGTCTCCCTTTGGGCCTTGGGGTCCGGTGGCGCCGGTCGGTCCCTTGGGCCCCTGCGGCCCCGTGATGTTCGTGCTTTCCGGTGCGGAAGCGTCGTTGCTCTCCAGCGCCCAGCTGAGTGTTCCCTCGGCGCTTACGGTGGGCCTCCAGCTCTTTCCCGCCTTTCCTGCGGCCGTCTCCGCCGCAGCCTGTGCCGCCTCTGCTTTTTTTGCGCTCTGCGCCACCTGCGTTACATATTGCTCCCAGAGCGTATCTGTGGGCGCTTGCCCCGCCGTGCCCTCCGGCGCTCCGGCAAAGATCTCCAGCCGCCGCGCCCACACCGTGGGATACCGCACGCCCTCCTTTACGCCGTAAATGCCAATATCCAGATACCCCGGCTGCTGCAGCGGCTCCCAGGGCACGATGCAGCTGCCGTCGCTGCCGATGAGGACGGATTTTGTTGCCGCGTCCGAGCGGAACACGGCGTGCTTTTCCGTCATGCTCTCCCATTCCTCCGAAAAGAGGATCTTCAGGGTATAGGCCCCCGTGGTGCCGCTGACGGGCATCCATTTGTCCATGGGCAGCAGCCGCTGCCCGCTTGCCATGTATTGGATCATGCTCCACCTTCCTTTGCTTTTTGAAAAAAGGCACAGCAAAGATAAGGTCTCTTTGCTGTGCCGTGTCACAGTGCATTCAGGGTCTCGCGGAAGTCTTCAGTTTTAAGTCAGTCACCCAGTTCCATCCGCTGCGATCTGCCGTCCAGGCTGGAGATCAGCTCCGCCGTGCTGGCGTCCTGCTCCATGCTGTCCTGCAGGCACTGGGCAAACTTCTGCTTGACCTTTACCATCTTTCCCCGCTGGATCAGACAGTTTTCGCCGCCGTCCCGGTTGGAGACGGAGACATAAACATCGTCCTTGTACCGGCCGGAATCCTTAAACAGGGTAATGCTCACCGGCTCCTCGCCGGGGTTCTGCTTCTTCTCTGCCATGCAGTCCTCCTTTGTTTTATTGCTGCCGGGGCGGCGTCCGCCCCGGCATGGTCTTTTCTCAGTTGGCCGCAGCGTCGTTAAAGCTGGAGACGGACATGACGCGGATCATGTATTCCTCCACCAGCCGCACAGCCGTCTTGATGGACTTCCAGCCCACGGTCGCCCTCTGGTCCAGGGGATCCCCGGTGCCGGCAGAGCCCAGCTGCTTGATGATCATCTTCAGGCCGCCGCCGCTGACCTCGGTCACGCCATAAGCGTCCGCGCCCAGGATCAGGGTGGAATAAACATCCCAGCCTGCGGTGCTGCCATCGCCAGACACGGCGGTGCCGGAGCTTTTGTCCTTGGCGGCCTTCTTCCAGACTTTGGCCTCTGTGGTCTCCACAAAGCGGCATCCGGCGATCTTTCCGATCTCGCCGGAATAGATGTTGTCCGTGTCCACATACTGATGGGGATATCTCCACTCGGGGTCGCTCATCAGGTCATAGGCCACATCGGGATGGATGATAGCCACATAGTCGCCGCTGATAGTGGGTGCATTCATGGCCTTCAGCTTGCGCACCGCCCGGCGGATGTCGTCCACGGTGAGGATGTTGTTGTCGCTGGCCGTGGCGGAGCCTCCCACCAGGTTTGCCTTGTCGGTAACGCCGGATGCGCAGTAATACACATTGGTGCCGCCGTTGAGGACCTCCCGGGTGATGGTGTCCAGCGTCCGGCCCGCCTGGGATGCCAGCAGCTTGCTTGCCTGCATGAGGTTGTTGTCGATGGCCGTCAGCTGCAGCACATCAGACAGCGCCACATAGCCGCCATACTGGGAGACGGTGGCCGTGATGTTGGTCACATTCAGCTTCTGGCCGTCGGGGGTAACGCCCTCGGTCAGCGCCGTCAGCGCCTTAGGCAGGCTGGAATACTTGCGGAACTCAATGGTCTTGCCGCCGTTCTGGGGAATGGGCCGCTTCTGGCCGAACTGGTCATGCACCAGCTTGGGCTCCGCAAGATCGATCAGGTTCTTGTCGTAATAGGTCTTCATCTCCACGCTCAGGCTGGAGCCGGAGGTGGCCTGCGTGGTTACATTGGTGTTCAAATTGCCGGCGAAAAGATCCGCCAGCATGGGGAACAGTACGATTTCGGTGATGTTCATTGCTTCTCCTTTCCGCTTGGGTCAGAAAGAGATCTGCTCGCCTCTTTCCACCCGCTTCCGGATCTCGGCAAGGTCAGCCTTGCTCAGCTTGCCGGGATCGCTCTTTCTGATAAATCCGGACTGAGAAGAAGCTCCCGCCTCTGCGGGACGCTGGCCGTTTGCGCGGACGCTGGCCGCCACATTGCGCTCCATCTGCTTTGCCGCCGCCTGCTGCGCCGCAGCCATCAGCTCCGCATGATGCACGGATTCATAGGCATTCTGCATGGGCACGCCCGCCCGCAGCATGGCCTGAAAGGCGGGGTTCTGCACCTCTGTCCTCAGGTCAAAGGCCCGATAGGTCTGCTTTACCTGCTCTGCCTCCTGCTGCCACTGCAAAAGCTGCTGCGTCTGCCGGCGTTGGCTCTCCTGCTGCTCCTGCCAGCGATGGTATACGGCCATCTGCCGGCGTGCCGTTTCCATCTGCCGGTATTGCTCGATGGAAACGCCCGCCTCGTCCGCTGCTGCGGTGAGGTATTTCGGGTCATTCTCCAGTGCCTGCAGCGCGCTTTTGGCGTCTGCGCCCTCCTGCAGGCCGTATCGGCTTGCGATCAGGTCCAGCAGCGGCTGATAGGCCTGCAGCTGCTGCCGCAGGCTTCCCGTCTCCTTGAAGCGGTCATTGATGATCCGCTGGCTCTCCTCCGTAAACTGATCCTTATATTCTCCTCGGATCAGCTCCAGAAAGGCCCGCTTCTTCTCCTCCGGTGTCTGGGTCTGGGCGACGGTGCCCTCTGTCTCCTGCTGACCGGCGGCGTCAGCGCCCTGTCCCTCCGGCCCGGCTGCGGCCGCAGCCTCTCTGCCGTAAAGGACCTTCTGTGTCTCGCCCGTTTTCTCCGGCCCGGTGCCGCCGGAGGCTGCCTGTGCCTCGCCGGGTGCTCCTGCCGCAGCGCCGGAGGCGCCGCCCTCTCCGTCAAAAAGGTTTTCCAGCATGGGCACGGTAAAAAGCTTGTGATCCATTCCGATCCTCCTTTGTCTCGCGGGGTATCGCCCCCGTGGGTCGGCTCGTTTTTCATGCTTCCTGCGGGATGCCGCGCAGGGGGGAAAATGAGCAAACCCCGTCTGCGCGGCCGACGCATTTTGCGTCCGTCCCGGGAGGACAATACCAGCGTAGCAGCCTCTCCCGTTCTTCCGCACCCCATATTTCAGACTTTTTTTATTTTTCCGGGAAAAAGTTTATCTCCTCCACCCGGATCAGCTTCGGATGCTGCCGCTCCAGCTGCATAAGGCCCAGCAGCACAAAGGCAAACGCCTGTTCTGTGTCTTTTCCGCCCTCTGCCTCAAGCAGCGCATAGCCCGGCCGGTCTGCGCTGATATCACAGCGCAGCACGCGGCATTCCTCCGGATGGTTTGCCATCCATCCCGCCAGGGTACACACCAGGCCGGAGATCATGTTGCACACCGCGGGGCTGCCCTCTGCGTGCCCCTCCAGCCGAAGGACGCACCGTCCGTCAATCAAGCGGGCCGTTACCTGCGTCACAGCAGCAAGCGCCTCCCCTCTGCGGCGTTTTTGGCATGTGCGTCCGGTGATATTGCCTGCGCCATTCTCCCATGCGCTGGGTGTAGGCGGCGGAGGAAACGCCATAGCTCCCCGCCTCCCGGTTCATCAGATCCGCCTGCGCGTAAAGGTACAGGTCATAGATATCGTCCCAGGGCGCGGGGATCAGCAGCGCCTCCTCCTGATCCTCCGGAAAGGTCTCCGGCAGCGTCTCCGGCAGCGTTTCGCCCGCCGCCGGCTCATGCCGCAGGATCACCTCATGCCAGATCTCCCGGTTTAAGTCCAGGATCCATTTTGCCTTAAGCTCTTCCGGCCAGGCATCCGGCCTTGCTGCCTGTGCCCTGTCTAAAACCTCGCGTATCGTTGCCATGCCTTTCCCTCCTTATCCGTTATCCGTTGGGGCTCCCAGTGTCCATATCCGGGACAGAGCGTGCCGCCAGACGCTGCTGATAGCCCGTCTGGTTTGCCCGCATGGCCTCTGCCGCTTTAGCGTCAACGCTTTTTTCCGGCGCCGGGCCGCTGCCCTGCTCCAGGTTCTGCTCTGCGTCCTGTGCCTGTCGGGCCGCCTGAACGCCCGTCTGTGCCGCCATCATGGCCGCCAGCTGCTGCACCTCCTGTGTCAGCTGCTGCACCACCCGCAAAAGGGTCTGCCCCTGCTGCACATAAGCCGTCACATCGTCCTTGCCCTCAAACTCCATCATGTTCAGCGCGCCCAGCGCCGCCTGGGCGTTCTCCGGGGCGAAAAATCCGGCAGAATAAAGCTCCAGCGCCCGCTGGTTCTGCTCCATCCGGGAAAAGGGGTTGCGCTTTTGGGCCTTGATCTTGATATCAAATACCGGCTTGCGGAAGAGCGGCTCCCCGCCGCTGCCCGTGCCGATGGGCTGATTGCGGATGCCGGCGTTGGAAAAATCAACAAACTGTTCCTGTCCGCCGCTTGCGGACAGAGCCGCAGGCGATTCTCCCGTGATGCGGAAGGACCGGGAAACATCGTAAAACTGCCGCATCCGCTCGATCACCATGTCCACGATCCGGCTGTGCGCCCGGTAGGAGGCGGCGATCATGTCCCGGCTGGCCTTGTTTCCCGCCTCCTGCAGGGCGGATATGGCCGCAGCCGCGGTAATGCCGGAGCCTGTGCCGCCGGAGTTCACATCCCGGTTTGCAGCCGTGTCCTTCATTTCCTCGATCTTGAGCTGCAGGATATTGGCATAAATGGCGGGCATGGCCCCCATGGTCAGCTGCTGCAGCTTGCCGCTGTCCAGCTGCCCCTCCACATGGATCAGGGGCTTGTTCCAGTCCAGATATTCCTCCTCGTTGATGCCCGCATTGGCAGAAACAAAGGTTCTCGGCTTGCTCGCCTTGGTGGCATACTCCAAAATATTTCCAAACAGCTTATCGATATAGAGCTGCGGATCCTTACAGATGGAGACATAGCCGAAGCCCACCGGCGTTCCCTTTTCCGGGAATAAACTGTCAAACACCACGGGATACCGCCCATCGGCATACCAGCCCTCCTGCTGATACTCCGGGTGGTTCTCGCTGGCGTAAAGCAGCGTGTCCCCGCAGAACTTGGCATAATGCAGCACAGTCCTGCCGGAGACGGTGCGCCGCTTGTAGTACCAGTCCACCACCACCGCCTTGTCCGTGGTGTCCACCGTATCGTCATAGATATATTGCTTGATGTCCACCGCGCCGGAAACAGGCTTGCTGCCCAGCTGCGGATATTGCTGCCGCAGCAGCGCCTCGTCCACCAGTTCCACGATAAACAGGTTCCGGCTCCTCTGGATGTCCGTGATCCCCGGCTCCCAAAAGAGATTCAAAAGATCGATCTTTTGGATGTCGATATCCCCCAGCCCGTTTTCCAGCGCCGGATTCCAGAATATTCCATAGACCGCCGTGCCGTGCTTGAGCTTTTCCCACCAGTCATCCGAATAGGTCTGCTCGAAGCCGTTTTGCTCCAGCACCACCGGAATGATCTCCTGCAGCGTCCTTGCGCTCTGCCGGTCGCCAGGCTCCCGGGGCAGGATCGCCGCCTCCGGATAGTTGTCCATGGCGTCGGCGTGCTTGTTGAGGATGGCGTTAAACAGCCATGCGGAGGTAGGCTCCGCCCGCATTCCGGAGCAGCCGCATTTGTCTCTGCTCCGCCCCACGGCCTCCCAGTGCCGCAGCTCCCACCAGAGCTCATCCTCCACCACCCGGGCCTCCAGGTTGGCCTTGCCGCTCTTGTATTTGCGCAAAAGCTCCTGCGCTCTGCGCACATCCTCCTCCCCGATGATCTCCTGCTGCTGCGCTGTCAGCAGCATCGCCGCGGTCTGTCCATCCAGCGGCGGATCCTTGGGCAGCGCGCCCACGCCAGGAAGCCCCAGCTTTTCCCGCGCTGCCTCCTCCGGGCGCTGCTGCGCCCGACCGAAAATCGCCATGTGAATATTACCCCCTCATGTAAAAGTCATATCGTCCCAGCCTGTGCGTCTCCTCCTCCAGAGGATTCCAAGCCTTAGGCTCTTTCTGCTCCGGCACCGCAGGCGCGATGGGGTTCGCCATGCACACATAGCGGCACTGGTCATAGATGTGATCCTCACCCTCAGTGTTGATGTCCTCCACATCGGTCTCGTCATACACCAGGGCGGGCACCGTGCGGATAAAGTGCTTGCAGGTGGAGAAGACATACAGCATGGGGATCCCGTCCGCCATGGCCAGCCGGTGATGCAGCTGCATCTTGCCGGAGATCCGCGCATGGTCCCCCTTGTCAAAATGCACCCGCTCCCGGCTCATGAGATCCCCGATGCTCTCCGTCCCGTCGCTCATCCAGATGGCCGGGTCCCCGATGCGGTGGATCCTCTTGCCCCGGAGGTTGGGATCGTCGGCCTCGATCTGCCGGATCCGCCGGGCCACCTCCCCCGGCTCCAGCTTGACGCCCTGGTTTGGCGTCCCTGTGCAGCCGTAATACTCCCGGATGGCATACATCCGCCGCTCATGGTCCACGGCGTACCACCCAACAGAAAAGGGCCGGGCATAGCCCCAGTCCAGCCCGCACCAGATGCTCCAGCTCTCCGGCACGGCAAAGGGGTCGATCACATGGGTCCCGATCCGGTCCTGATAATGGGCCGGGTCGTTGCGCCACTCGGTAAAAACCTGCCCCGTAAAACTGTCCCAGTCTCCATACAGGAGGGCGTTGCGCTCGGCCTCCGGCATGGAGGCCAGCCGCTGGACATACATAGGGTCGTTTTGCATGAGGATCTGGTTATCAAATACAGAGCTGGGGACAAAGATCCGGCTCTGCTCCCCCGTGTGGGTTTGCCCTGCCGGATCCACCCAGGATGCCTCCTCCCGGATGGTGGTCATGGGTGCGCTGGCCGTGATAAACCGGTCCTTGACCCATCCATGCCCCACGCCGCCCGGGTTGGCCGTCGCTCGCATATAGACCCGCGTCCCCGGCCCGTTTGGGCGGTTGCGGGACTTAAGATACTCATACTCCTCTTGGGTGAAATGCGTTAGCTCGTCAAAGGCGATGAAGTCATAGGCCTGGCCCTGATACTGGATCTTGTCCTGGGGCCGGTTGAGGCTGCCGAAGATGATCTGCGCCCCAGAAGGAAACCGCCAGGTGTGGCTGCTCCCGTTGTACTTGGCCTTGGGATAGACCCTCGGGTAATAGTTCAGCGTCTTGTCGATCAGCTCCCGCAGCTGCGGAAATGTTTTGCGCAATATCAAGGCCTTATACCAGGGGACATGCACCTGCCGCAGGGCCTCGATGACCAGCGCATCGCTCTTGCCGCCGCCTGCCGCGCCGCCATAGAGCGCCTCATACTCTGACCGCGCCATAAAGGCCGCCTGCCTGGGCTGGGGCCGCCAGACCACCTTGGACACACTCATCGCTTGTCCTCCGGCGCGATCTCCGGGATGAGCACCACGCCCCCGCCTCCGTCACTGTCCGCCCGGCCCATCTGCGTCCACTTGTCGATGAGCGTACCAATGGCCGTGGTGATCTGCGCCGGGGTGGCCTCCCGGAGCTTTTCCGGGTCGTTGAGCACCGTCAGCCCCTTGCCGATGATCTCGCACACCACCTGCCGCTGGCTGTCCATATATGCCAGGATGTCCTCCGAGTTCTGCGCTTTTTTCTCTTCCAATTTTTGCGCAATATCTCCAGATTCATCCAAAACGCGCTTGGCAGTGTCCCATGCCACGCCGTTGCGTGTTGCCGCCGCATTGACCGATTGGGTCTCCAGATAATCCGCCACGATCTGCTTTCGCTTGCGGTCTGTCAGCCTTGCCATGGGCACACCTCCCTTTCCTTACGCCGCGCTCCCACCCCTGCATGATCTGGCGTAAACTTTCCCCTCTGCGGGTCTTCTCCCGCGCTCCTGCACTTATCATCTCACAGGCCGTTTTTCCCCCGCACCCCATGTTTTCGGAAAATTTTTATTTTCTCCCGCCTGGGCAAGGCCCTTGCCACCGTTCCGCTGGACGATTCCGCAGCGCCCCGGCATTTGGCCGCTTTCTGGCCAGTCTCCGCCGTTCACCCCATTCTTCGTGTGATTCCATGTCCTGCGCACAAAAGCCGCTCCTGCGCCATCCTGAGCCAAAATATAGCGCAACAAAAAGCCGCCTGCTTTATGCAAGCGGCTTTTTCGCTGTTTTGTTATCGCTTCCTCCACTTTTTCCCGCAGGCGGCGTGCTCCTCCTCCAGCGTGGTCTGCTGCTGCATGGGATACCGACCGAACCATGGCACGAACTCCCGCTCCGGCACCTTTTCCTGCAGCCGCCGGTCCACATCCGCCCGGATGGCGTCCGATTCCGGATCCTCCGGCATATATCCCCGGCATACATAGGCCACATTCTGCGCCCACTCCCGGCAGAAGCGATCCATGCGCTCCTGTCCCCAGGGATCGTTCTTCATACACTCACCATAGCCCAGTGTCAGGATGATGGCGTCCAGGCATGCCTGATCGCACAGCTGCTTCATCAGCTCCAGCGCCCCCAGCGATTTTTCCTTCTGCCGCGCCGCATATGCCCGGAAGCCGTTATTTTTTGCCATGAGCTTCACCGTCCATTCGTGCGCCGCAGTTAGGGCAAAGCATAGTGTTCACAATGTACTTGCTTCGTACTTTACACACAGAACAAGTGCCACACATACATTCTTTGATGAGTCTATTAGGACCAAGAAATTCCCACCGTCCATCCACAATTCGGCGGCAATACAGGCGATCTTTTCTGTACTTGCAGTTTTTACACCTGCCGACCGGCACAGCATCCACCGTAGGCGCGGCGTCGATCAGCTCCGCCATGTACTGCACCCCTGCGTCAAAGGTGTTCTCGCGGCCCGCTGTGTCCTTGTAAGCGATGACCTCAAATTGATCCGCGTCAATCAGCCGCATTGTAATCTTCCGCCTCCATTCCGTCCCATTTGGTTTCCCGCTTCCAATGTTTGCATTTTCTTGTGAAACACTCTACATAGCCGATGCGGTGGTTATCAATGGCGCAGTAGGTCTCGATGCCGCCACGCTCTGTCCGTCTTTCGCAGTTACCGCAGTTGCAGCAGACTTTATCATCCATTGTCAGCCCTCCTGTTCCATGCTTCGACGGCTTTTTCTGGTTTATATGTAAGTCCAGATGTAGCGCAGCACCTATTGCATACCACGGTATACGCCCAGCGTCGTCCTTCCGTATCTATGGTCGCATCAGGATCAATGCTCACAGCTGCTCGTCCGCCGCAAAACGGACACGGCTTCAGTTCAGCCATTGCGTTTCTCCTCCAAGGAAATTGGCTTGATGTACCCTGCCTTTATGTTTTCCGTAAAAATGCCCCACGGCTGATGATACACAACGCCGTCGATGTTTTCATATGCAACCGCAAAGTGGAGCCTTTTCATGATGCTTGGTTTTTCCGGGTAACTCATATCGAGCATTGATCCGCCCACTTTGCACGGCAGTACCACCACGCGGCCCTCTTTATCGGCCTCGGCCAGCTCCCGGAGCCGGTCATAACTGCCGATGCTGTTGAGCACAGACATCATCGCGTTCCACTCGCCGTACATACTGAGTAATTCTGCCGGGGTCAGCCCGGTATCCTCATAGGCCGCGAGTTGGTCAATGGCGGGGCCGCAATAATGCCCGCTTTGTTCTTCCATGCAGTCGTCCTCTTTGACGCAAGGCACATCGTCACCGTTCAAAAATGTCAGTCTTTCCATGCTACCCTCCTTACCAGTCTGCATTGACTACGACGCGATCTCCAGCCTCCACTGCCTCTTTAACCAGCTGATCAGTGTCATCTCACTCCACCTCCGTAATCCAGATCTCTGTCCTTGGCCGGTCCCGGTCCACCAGACAGCGGCTGCCGTCGTGGGAGGCCACGATCCTGTAGCAGTCGTCCGCCAGGATCCCGTAAGCCACAAGGATGTCGTCCGCCGCCTCCTGCAGGTTGGTCAGGTCCCGCCGCCTGTGGTCCGGCAGATAAAACAGGTATGTCACCGTCACCGGCCGGTCGATGGGCCTTGCGGGTGCCGGCCGCAAAAACGGCCCGCAGTCCCGCGCATACCTCCGGTATTGCTCCGAGGGGGCAACAAACGGTCTCCCGCCCGCGCCCCGCCGGAGGATCTGCGCCGAGTTCTTCTTGGTTACAGGCGCCAGCTGGATCACATACCGCAGCATCCGTCCTCGCCCTCCAGTCCGGCTTCCGCCGTTTTGCTTTCCTCCCGTCTGACCGCCCGGATCCGGTATCCCTCCGCCTCCGGCAGCCGCACCGCGCGGACGGCATATTCCCGGTTCAGCTGCTGCGCATCCACACAGGATAGCGTCAGCTCAAAGCCATGTGTGGTGCCGTCGGGATAAGAGAGCTTTGTGCCATAGAGCTGTCCCAGCCGGATCAGGATCGCATCCAGCAGCGCGGAAAGCTCCCGGCTTCCCTGTATCATCAGTCTTGCCTGCTCCTCCGCCTCCCTGCACTTTCTCCGTTCCAGCAGCAGCCGCTCCCGCAGGCTGTCTCGTTCCTTCTTCAAATCCTCCGCCCTTCCGCAGGCGCAGTCATGTTTCGTCATGTTTTCCCGTCCTTTCGTAATAGCTCTCCAGCGCCCTTGCCGTGGGGCAGTCCCTCCAGCCCTGGGCGCTGGCGCAAAAGGTTTTCGCGTGCTCGCATGCGGAGCGCCGGTCCGGAAGGATCACGCAGCTTCCGCATTCGCAGCGGATGGCAAAGGTCTTTCCGCCCTTTGCCGTGTAGTCCGCCACAAAATATGGGCATTGGTAAGCAAACAGCCGGATCATTCCGCTGGCCATGCGCCGCCTCCCTTCAGGTTTCGTTCCGCAAAGGTGCTATGGATGCCCGCCCATTAAAAGGGCGGGTCATCCTCCGGGCCGCCCATCTCCGCAAAGCCGTTGCCGTAGCCGGAGGGCGGAAGCCAGTAAAGCTGATCCTGCGGCGCATAGCCGGCCTCCGCCGCCGGCGCTGCCCTGCCTGCGGGCCCGTCTCCGGCTCTTCCCGCGCTGTCCTGTTGTTTGGATCCGCAGAAGTGCAGCTGCTCCGCCACGATCTCCACAGCCTTCCGCTTGTTGCCGTCCTTGTCCTCCCAGGTGCGCGCCTGGAGCCGCCCATCAATGGCAAGCATTTGCCCTTTGGCAAAATACCGGCTGGCAAACTCCGCCGTCTTGCCCCAGCACACCACATCAAAAAAGTCCGCCTTGCGCTCCTCCCCGGCCTTGGCATACCGATCCACCGCCACCGCAAAGGTGGTCACCATCGTCCCGCCCGGGGTCTGCCGGAGCTCGATATCCTGACACACGCGCCCCTGGATCACTGCTCTGTTGACCATGTCGCTTCCTCCTTCTTCGTGCGGGGGAGGGAATGCCTCCCCCGCGAATGTTTTACAGGGCGATCACCACATCGCCGCTCTTGACCAGGTCCTCCAGCCCATCCTCCAGATATTTTGCGATGGTCTTGCGGGCCTCCAGCTTCCACATGCCGCCGTCAGCCTCGGTAAAGCTGATCCCGCGCTCGTCGATGCGGATCAAAAACAATCCCTCGGGCTGTGCGATCTCCTGGAAGGTCCGATAGGGTCGGAGCCGCACCAGGGGCCGGATCTGGCTGTTCTCCTGGAGGGAGACCCCCTTGGAGGTCACAACAGTGGTCGCCACGCCGATGTCGTTGTAGGTGACCTTGGCCCCAGTAGTGATTTGGGACAGCAGCCGCATGGTATAGTCCCGGTCGCCGCCCTCCTGGAAGCGGGTCTGGAGAGCTACGGCAGCCTGCTCAAAGGGAAGCTTCTTTTCTGCATCCCAGCCGGGGACATCCGTTGCGTTGACCTTGTAATACATCTGGCGATGCTCCCGCATTCCCTTGTTGGGCTGGCCGAAACAGGTCACACACAGGTGGCTGGGGATGGTGATGTAAAGGGGGCTTTCCGCTTTCGCGGCCTCAGTGCGGACCATCTTGATCAGCGCGTCCAGGCTGGTGAGATCGATGGTCTCGGGCAGATCCAGCTCCGGGCGGATCTGCATAACATTGTACGCCGAGACGGCAAATGTTCCGTCCTCTCGGTCCAGAATGGTGGGGGTTGCGATGTCCAGAATCTTCTCGATGGCTGCTTTCAACATTTTTCTTACCTCCAATTTTTATCCAACGATCCGAAGGATCTTTGCTTCGCCGGTTTCACTGCCGTCCATGGCCACCTGGCCGGGGATCTGGGGCACCATCTCCACCAGGGTATCTTCCGCCGCGGCATAGAGCATGGTCACTACAGGGCTGATGGGTGCCAGCGCCGACTTGACATTGCACTTGACCGCGATGTTCTGGCGGTTTGCATCAGGGATGAGCTCCAGGGTGATGGTGAGCTTGCGCTTTGCTGTTGCGTCCGTGTTGACATCCATGATGTTTTCGATCAGGCGGCTCATCTCATAGTCCGCCCGCTCCTGAAATGCTCCATTGCACATCTCCAAAATGGATTTTCTGGTGTCTTCGTTCATTTTTTCAGTCCTCCAAATAGTTTTTCCCGAACACCCGGACAAAGTCCTCGGTGCTCCAGGTTTGCTCTTTCATGGCCCGCCTCTGGGCCTCCTGCTGGATGATCCTGCGGGTATTGAGATTAAAATGCACGCCATTGGGCGGCTCGTTGTGGCAGCTGTGGCAGAGCTCCACCGTGAGCCCGTACCGCTCGCTCAGCTGCCGTTTCGGCCCGCCAAACGCATGATGCCGCTCCAGCGGCCCCCACCGCCCGCACAGTGCGCACGGTCCGGTCATGCTCCCCAACGTGCCGGTGTCTGTGTTATGATCTGCCCATCTGCGCCCCGCGTTGTCAGGCCCATGGTGGCCGTTCCTTTGGCTATGCAAATAATACTCATGCGCTTATACCTCCCGTTCAAACCTGATTTTCATTTGCGCCGGATACAGGTCAACCTCCGGCCTGCGTTTTCCTGTCCACCGGAGGCCGCCAGCTTGTCCCACGCACTTCCAGCCAGCCGCCCGGAGGCTGGCCCCGTTTTCACTCTCCAGAATGTAGGTCACCAGGCGTTTATACCCCATGGCGCGGGCGGCTCTCCACGCGGCGGCGTAAAGCATGGAACAGGCGTTGCGGGTTCCGTCTGTGCAGAGGCGGTTTACCTCCAGCGTCCACCCGTCGTCTAAATGCCGCGCCACAGGTCTGCCCACAATAGCCACGCCCACGATTTTCTCCCCGTCTGAACAGCCTATTGAAAACTTGTGCCCCACCACAGGCCCGTGGTGCCGGTGGTTTTGCTCAACGTATGCGTTGGCCTCTTTCAGCGTCATGGGGGTTATTTCAAGCATTGTCCGCCGCCTCCCGCTCCAATTCTGCGCGGAACCGTTGTTCCAGTTCAAACACGCCGCGCGGCTGCCCTTTGTAATAGCCTTTCATGGGTCTGTCTATCTTCCGTTGCAGGTCTTTCAGGCGCTCCCAGTATTTCGGCAGGTAAATACACATATTCCGCAGCTCTCGCAGGTTCTTGTTACAGCAGCACCAGCACGAAACACGGTCCAGCACGTCATAAAGGCGGATCGTGCCCTCCAGCCACGAAAACCCGTTTTCATAGCAATATGCCAGGGCGTCGGCTTCCGTCATACCCCACTTCGCCAGCGGGTGCAGCTTATACGGCTTCCGTTCTTTTTCCAGGCGCGGCGTTTCGTCGGCAGCTATGCCAACGTAAACCATAGCGTCCCGCGCCTCCGCGTACCTGTCTATGGCTTTCAGCTTCCCCGTGGTTCCCCAGCGGCAGAGGCCGCCACACCAGCCATAACCTTGGTGTATGCCTTTCTGCTTACTGCAAACCGGCCTTTCCAGCATATCGAACAGGAACGGGTTTTCCGGCTCCAGTCTGGTGTACTTGATCCCCAACTGCTCCAGGCGGGGTAGCATTTGATCCCGCGTGTGGTAAATCGCCTCGAACTCCATTCCGGTGTCGTAGAAAACCACCTCGTTCAGCGGGTAGCCCTTGGCAATCAGCGTTAGGAGCATAGCCAGGCTGTCCTTGCCCCAGCTGACGCTTGCAATATGCCATTTCATTCCGTTTTTGCGCCTCCGAACGTCTTCTCTTTGGACATTCTCCCACGCCTCCGTGATGATCTCCGGATCCATGCGGGAACTGATAACGTGAATGTTCGAGTTGGTCATGCGCCCCACCGGTCCATCATCCGCGCGATCTCCTCCGGCGTGGCCGTTGGGATACCGCAAGCCTTGCAGTCCTGGACGATCATGTCGATCAGCCGGGACATCTGCCGGGTGTCATACTCGCTGGAGCCGTAATACAGCACCAGGTTTTCACACCCCGGCAGTTTGCTGGGGAGGGTGTCGCTCACCCAGCCCAGCCCTTTTCCACTCCAGATCCGCCGCAGGGTTTCCGCCGCCTCCGCCTTAATGCAGACGGTCTGGCAGTTGCCGCCGATGTTGCGGACATACCCCCGATAGATCTCCTCCTTGGGGAGCGCCATCCGCTCGGCCAGCTTGTCCATGAGCGTCCAGGCGTAGGCGTTGCTGTCCAGGCTCCGTTTTTTGCGCTGCTGCTTGAGGGTGAGCTCATAGCGCTTGCCCTCCTCCATCTCGCCGATGATCTCCTGGGCGGCCCGAGGACTGTCCGCCCGGAAGCAGAGCCATGTCCCCTCTCCGTCCATCATCCACCGGGCCTTACTGACCAGCATTTTCCTGCTCCATCAGCCGCTTTTCTGCGTCATTAACCCGCTTCTGGCAATCGGCACAGAGCGTGTGGCCGAACCGTTTGGTGCTGTACCCGGCGATGTTTTCCGCCGTCCAGATGGTCCCGTCCCGCAGCGTCACCGGCTGGATGAGCTTGCCGCAGTCCTCGCAGCGGATAGCCTTCCCCGCCGCCTGGGCTGGAGCTTTGGCCGTGGCCTGCTTGGCGGGAGCCTGGGCCTTCGCCGGTGGCGCGTCACCGCCCGTGTACTTGGTACGCCCTGCGGCCCAATATACATCCGCCCCGATGCCCAGGGCCTTGCAAGCCACGCTCAGCGCGTCCGTGAGTGCCATCTTGTAGCACTCGTCGCTGGTATACAGCCCGTTTCGCTCACTGGCCACATAGGAGGATCCGCCGGTCCCGGGGACCGCCTCGCTCCACGCTCCCTCCCAGCGATAGTACAGGTCGATGTCCACAAAGCACGAGATCTCGTTGTTTGCCCCACCGACCATTTCCCGCCGGGTGATGATGTACTTCCAGCCGATCCCGCAGGGTCCGAACAGCTCTGTGAGCTTGGAGATTCGCCATAGAGGGTTTACATCTGTCATCCCCTTGAGCCGCCCTGCGCCGATGGTTTTCTGCGCTTCCTTTGGCACGGCACGCCCCTGGTTAAAAATCGTCATGTTGTCCATTTACTTCACCAACACATTGACTTTTTCCGTCAGCTTCGCGCCCGGGATGACCTCCCCCGCCTTGAGCAGGGGCCCCAGGTCGCCCTTTTTGATGGCCGGCAGTGTGTACGCGATGAGATCATGCCGCTCATTCTCCCTGGCCCAGTTCACGGCAGCCCGCTCGTCTGTGATCTCCACCCGCTGGCTTCGGCGGAAGCTCACGAAGCACCGGGCGGTCTCAAACTTCCGCCCCTGCAAGGCGCCCTCCAGATACCGTTCCCGGCTCTCGATCATGACCTCAATGGCCTTCCGCCGCTTAGCGAGCGCCGCCTCTTCCTCCAGGATGGCCGCCGCCTGGGCCTTGAGGTCCTTGCACCAAAGGGCAACATTCTCAAGCTTTTTCTCCCGCTCCATCTGGAGCTCCTCCAGCTTGGCCCAATCTGTGATCTCCCCGGTCTCCGGGTCCGCCAGCTCCAGGATGCTCTTGTCGATCTCGTAAAGATTCACCAGTTTTCACCATGCCTTTCTGCATATTCCTCCGGGCCCATTGCCCGGAGACACTCGCTGCACCCGACGATGTTGCCCTCTGCGTCCTCATATGCGGTCTCAAACTCCGCGCCGCACACCGGGCAGTACACCGGCGCTGCCTCCGGGTCTCCTTCCCGCATCGCCCGGGCGATGTCCGGGTGATCCGGGCACTCATTCCCCCACATAGGGATCCTCCATTTCCCACGACCAGGTTGCCGTGTCCCTGTATTCCTTGCGGAAGTGGTTGCGCTTTCCGTCTCCCGCCCAAAAAAAGTAATCCTCCGGGATCACGCGGCCCACCGCCGTCTCTCCCGCCAGCTCCCGCGCCCTGCGGGAAAGGACATCCTCCGCCAGCGCCATCAGCTCCTCCGTGGCCGGGTTGTCCTCCCGCAGCCCGCGAAACTGCTCCGGCTGCAGCAGCACCTCCCGGAGCGTGTCCGGCCACCGGGGATCGCTCACTCGGTTCAGCGCCACCCAGACGCAGGCCGCCTGCTCCGTGGTGCTGCAGCCTCTGGCCTCGCCCCAGAGCATTTTTGCCAGCAGGACGACTTCTTCTTCCGCCTCCTGCTCCGCTTCCGGCTCCTGCGCCGCCTCCGCAGCGGGGATCGCGGCTGGCATCGGCCCTGCCGAAAGCATAGGCTCCGAGGCCGCCTGCACCCGGCGTTCCTCCTCCAGCGCCTCGGCCCTGGCCTCCGCCCGGGCCGCCCGCCGCTCCGCCGCCGCCAGATCCCGTGTGGCCACGCCGGTATAGAGCGTCAGCACCAGGCAAACGGCGGAAAGCACGCCGATGACAAAGCGCTGCTCCCGCACCACGGAATATCGGTCATACCGCTGCATGCGCTCTCGCCTCCTCCTCGCTCATAATGTAATCCTCCGGCCCCAGACCCAGCGCGTCTGCGATCCCGCAGAGGGTGGCCGCCGTATAGCGAAAGCCATCGCCCTGCTCAATAAAGGCCACCATGGCGCGGGAGGTCTGCAGCGCTCCTGCCATACCCGCCTGGGTCAGCCCCAGCTGCTTCCGCACGGTGATCATCTCCTGCCGGATCACCCCAAGGCGGATCCGCTCCTTGGAGATGTCCTCCATCTTCGGCGGCCGCACGCCGGAAAACTCCGGACAGTCCTCAATGTGCCAGGAATCTGTAGGCGCCGCGCCGCCGCCCGGGTTGATCCTCGTGGGTGTAGCCGTCCAGCCCGCCACCGGCGTGAAATCCCGGCTCCAGCTGCAGCCGCCGCAGGCCTTGTCGCAAAGGAAGCAGAGCTCGTTGGCCGCGCCCTTAAAGTCCGCCCCGCTGGCTGCCTTACTGCTTGCCATAGATGGCCTCCATCAGCTCCTCCTGCGGAATGCGCAGCATCCGCACCAGCTGCCCCAGCTCCCGCACGGTCAGCGCACCGGGGTCGTTGCACTTGCGGCGCACCGTGTCCTGCGCCTTGACCATCTTCTTCGCCAGCCTCGGCACATTCAGCCCGTTCCGGGCCATGGCCACCCGGAGCACCACCACCATCCGCTCCCGCATCCGGTCGCTCTCGGTCAGATTGATTTTTGGCATTGCTTTTTCCTCCCGCCTATGGTATCATAAAGCTGCTTTTATTTTTCATGCCGGCTTCTCCGGCGCGCCGTCCGTGGGCTTTCCTCCCCGGGCGGCTTTTTTTGCCTTCTTCGCGGCAGCGTATTGCTTCCATTTCTCCTTGTTGGCCTCGTAGTATCGGCGCTGGTACTCCGCCACGGCCTCCTTGTTGGCCTCCCGGTATCGGCGCTGGTACTCCGCCAAGGCCTCCTTGTTGGCCTCCCGGTATCGGCGCTGGTACTCCGACACGGCCTGTCCGCGCTTGTCCATCGCCAGATACCGCGCTTCCCGATCCCGCGCCGAGGAGGCAGCCGCTTCCTCGTTCGTCAAAAAAAAACTCCGCTTCAATCTCCGCGTCCGCCGCAGCCATAGCGGCCAGCTCCTCCGGCGTAAAACTCATATGCTGCCCTCCCCGAGAAAGGTCCGTTCCGCAGAAAATCCCTCGGAAAGGCACTGAATCTGCCGGCGGATCTCTGCAGGCAGAGACATGATCTCGCGTTCCGTCTCCATTCTCGCCCGATAGGACCGCTGGAAATTAGATGCGACAACGCTGTTCACCACATTCTCGTCCATGGCAGCCCAGGTTCGGAGCTGGCTTGGCCCTCCGACGATTTTCTGAATCTCCGGGGGCAGCTTGGCAAACTCTGCTTCGGCCCCGTAAAATCCGTTGGCCGCCGCCTTGCGGACAAGGTTCCAGGCCTCCAGCTCAGTCAGCGTCTGCGGGGATGTGAGCTTGAGCATAGTGTTTTTGATCGCCCCGATGTGAGGCGGGAAGCCCTGCGCGTCGGCAGCGATATGCGCCTTGACGGCCATCGCCACCAGATCTACCGGGTCATCCGCAAACAGCGCGGTCCAGAGATCTACCACCGCGTTCGCGTCCTCGCGGCTCATAGTGCGGTAAAAGGACGGATAGGCCGCCTTGAGGATTGCCAGCACCGTAAGTGCTTCGTCATGTGTCATGCTACTGTCTCCTTTCGTTCAGCATTTCAAGGAAAATGTTTCCGGTTTTGGCTTTTGCGGGCTGGCCCTTGCTTCCCCACCCGTCCCTGTGACACCGGCGGACCACCAGGTTCCAGTCCTTCCAGCCCGGCTTGTTGTTGGTGCTCTGGGCGATCTCGTCCACATAGGCGATGCACCGTTCCGCTTCCGCCTGGCCGTAGTCCCGGACCAGCCGGTCGTGTTCTTCCTGGCTGAGCTTTACTCTTCCATGTTCTCCGTAAGACTTCCTGTGTACACTCTTCGTCTCCTTCCCAGAGCTTTCTTCTACCCAGGAAGAAATGCGTGCATTCTGAGGGGGGTTATCTTTCTGGGAAGCAGGGGGATTATAGGGGGATAGAGATACGGGGGTTGTAGGGGGAGAAGAGAAAGGGACCATCAAGGGGGATGAAACCTTCTTTCTCGGGGGGATCTCTTGAGAAACTTCATTCTCGCCCTTGTCCGCCCCGTTTTCTGTGGGGAGGCTGTCCAGCGGATCCTGGTATTCTTTTCCTTTTCCAGTTGCCAGAATTATCCTTTTTTTGTCCTGGTGAACGCTGGGAATATATGTATCTTTTCGGATGCGATTATTTACAAACCAGTGGCGGATTGCCAGCACCCCGTCATCGAACGAAATGATGTATTTTTTCTGCAAAAGCTCGGATAATTCCGCCTTTGTGGCGGAAATACTCCGCATGATGGGCTTCGGGCTCCCGACGAACCCGTCATCGTCTGCGTGCATTCCGAGGGTGTAGTACAGGAGCTGCGCTCCGCCAGACATTTCCAAAAACTCGTTTGAACAAACGATCCGTTCCGCGAACGATGCTTTGCCTCTCATGCCACTCTCCTCCATCTGTTTGCGTCACATTTTTGTGACGCTGGCGTGACGCGCCCGTCACATTTTTGTGACGGTGATGTGACGCGAGCGTGACGCTCGATGATCTCCACCGTCGCCCAGCCCACCAGGCACACCGCCCAGAAGACCAGCACCTGATAGAGATGTTCCAGGATCATCATCTCAGGGTTCATGATCTTCCTTCTTTTTCACCGTCCTGCTGGGCCAGACCAGCGCCAGCGCTCCCGCCACGCCAATGGCCAGCAGACAGTGCGCCGCGCATTCCATCAGGCTCATTTCAATCATCTGCCGCCTCCTCCTTTCTCTTCTTTGTCACCGTCCCGATCGCGACACTCTTAAAGATATCCGGCCCGAAGACATCATCCTTGAACTTCTCCAGCACCTGCGGAAATTTGTCCGCAAAGAACTCCGCCGCCTCCGGGTTGTGATCGCGGAGCGCGTTGTAAATGCTGTTGATCAGCGCCCCCAGGTCCCCCATCAGATCCGTGATCGTTCCGTCGATCCTGACATACCGGCCCTTCGTGTTTTCCCCGATCCTGCATTCGATCATTGTGCCGCGCCTCCTCTTTCTGCTTCCTTCTGCCTGCTGCGGTGCAGGGCCTCCGCTGCCTTCAGCCCCTCCGCATAGGATTTTGCCATGCTCGCCGTCTCCGGCGACAGCTGGCCCAGAACCTTCAGAAAATCCCGGGCCTGCTTCTTTTCTTTCTCGCTCATGCTGTTCCTCCTTTTGGATTTCTGTTCCCGATTTTTCTTGCGCTTTTTTGTCTGTCGTGCTACGCTGTGGTTGAGCTCTCGCCAAAGATCTCTTCCACGGTGTCTCCGTTTAACCGTTCATGCGGCGGTTGATTTCCGCAATCAGCTCATTGGTGGTGTACTGGCCCAGGCCGCCGTCAACCTCCACGGCATATTGGGAGGGGATGAGGAAAGCGGGGCGGGACCCGAATCCGTTAGCGTGGCCGTAGTAGTTGACATTGCCATTGGTGTTCAAGCCCATGACAAAGGTATCATCCTCATTCACGCAGGGGGTGCTCCAGGGCGTGGCGCTCCACTCCCAGTTCTCAGGCTTGGGCAGCAGACCGTGGAAACGGCGGATTTCATCAAAGGTCAGCGGGGCCACCTTGCATTCACAGCTCCCGTACTCCTTGGAGCCGTTAATGGCGGTGAGGTCAACCTCACGGGTGATGAGCTCATCAGCGTGGCCCTCAGTCAGGGCATCCGCAAAGGCACCGTTGAGGTGCTCACGGAAAGAGCTGACAGCAAAGTTGTTGGTGGAGCCAAAAGGGCGCCTGATCTGGGCGGCGGTCACCAGCAAGGTGCCAGCCGTGCGGTGCTCCAGCACAATGCAGGGCCTCCCGTGAAACTTGACCACCTGGCCGGGGGCCACATTAGATACAGCGGTTTTCATTGATATTGTCCTCCTTCTATCTCACCATTTGAAAGTTGGTGTCTACATGAAAAAGCTCCTTTCCGTCTTACTCTGTCTCCTCCTCCTGGCTCTTCCTTCCGCCGCACATTCCGGGCGAACCGACAGCAACGGCGGCCATACCGACCATTCTACCGGCGAGTATCACTACCACCACGGCTATCCAGCTCACCAGCACCCGAGCGGAGTGTGCCCGTATGATCCTTCGTCAAAGAAAACCGAATCGTCTGGCCAGACTAGCGCTTCCAGCGGTGAAGTTGTCGCCAGCGGGAAACACGGGCGGCTTGTCCGCATCAGCGGCACGCCCGAGCGGGGGGTGGGGTACGGGATCAACAAAAAAGAGACCACAGCCGAACAGCCCGGAACCACAAACAGTACCGTTCACAGTTGCGATATTCCAGATGTATCATTCAGCTGGTCTCCGGTTAATATCGCCTTTGCAGCTTCGCTTTTTTTCGTCGATATTCCGATTTCTCTTCGTGTTGTTTTGTCAAGCCGTCGGAAGAAAATAACCGGTGTTGGCGTTTCATTGCGAGAGTGGGGTAATGCAATCTTTCGGTTTTGGGTTGCGTTTCTTTTGCTTGGAGCTTTCTTGTACGCGATAGTAAGGCTTTTCAATTTCTGGTTTGCTTGACAACTAACTTTGTGAGTACATGATAACACCACAGTGAGGCTTTGTCAATGGGGTTTTCTAACTTTTTTCTGTTTTTATGTTGACAAAGTGAGACTTCGGCGGTATCATACATGCATGGAGGTGATTACCACGAACACGCGAATCAAGGCCGTCCGCACAACCCTGAAATTATCCCAAGCTGAGTTCGGCAAGAAAATCGGGTTATCCCAAAACTATATATGGATGATCGAAAAAGGGGAGCGGGTCCCCAGCGACCGTGCCATCCGTGACATCTGCCGCGAATACGGCGTGGATGAGGTCTGGCTGCGCACCGGCGTGGGCGAGATGTTCCGTCCCCGCACCCGGGAGGACGAGATCACGGCCTTTTTTGCCGACCTCCTCAGCCCCGATGCCACGGACTTCCAGCGGGATTTTGTGGCCATCCTGGCGACGCTCTCTCCCGAGGCCTGGGATCTCATGGAGAAAAAGCTCAACGAGCTTGCCGAGCTGAGCCGGAGGCGGCAGGAAAATGAAAAATAAGGCCCCGGAGGGCCTTATTTTTTTTATACCTGTTGACTTTTTCGGTGAATTGCCTTATATTTATGGTTGAAAAGAGGATTTTTCGGTCATCTGATATATTGCAGTGCAAACAGCATCAGCGTCCGCGCCTGTTCTTCCGTTGCCCGGTTCAGGCGCTCTGTAAGAATGCCGATGTATGCGCTCCGCAGATCGTCCATGTCCGCCTCCTTTCACAAAGCATTCCTGCCGTTCCCGTCAGGAAAAGTACCGCGTCCCACGCCTCGGAATCATAGGATTCCGTATTCTCCTGCGATCCGCCGGTGGCTTCATCGGGCGCACATCCTTTCATTTCCGCCCGCCGGGCTGCCATGGCCTGGCGGGTTTCTTGTACCCTTTTTACACCCGCCTCCCCGGGGTTTCAAGCCCGTTTCTGGGGCAAAATCATTTCCCGGGGATTTCCAGCTTCCGTTTCCGGGATTTCGCCGGGACGCTGCACCCGTTTCCACATTTTACAAAGGAGGCGAACAAATTGAACCGCTCACCGTACAAGCAAACCCTCAACAATGTCTGTCGAGACCGCCGCGACGAGCGCCGCATCACCATCCAGGCCATCTCCGACGAGACCGGGATCCCCACCTCCACGCTGTCCAAGTTCTTCTCCGGCGAGACCCATTCTACCTCCGTCGATCTCGCCGGGGCCGTGTGCAAGGTGCTCGATGTGTCCCTGGATGATTTTTTCGGGATCCTTCCCCGGGATTCCGACCTCGTTGGCCCGGAGGTTCACCGGCTGCGCGCGCAGGTGGAGCTCTACGAAAGGGCGGTCCGGAAGAAGGACCGGTGGATCCGTGCTCTGGCCATCGCCCTGGGCGCCGTCCTGCTGGGGATCATCGCCATGCTTGCAATCGACCTGCTGCGCCATGATGTCGGATGGTTTCAGTTCATGGCCGCTCGCTGGCCGCGAATAAACCGCCTTAGGGGGTGAGCCGCGATGCCGTCCACCCCCCGCCGCCTCCCCTCCGGCAGCTGGAATTGCTATGCCTATCTGGGCAAGGATGCCGAGGGCAAGCGGATCCAGCGCTCCGTCACCCGCCCCACCAAGGCCGAGGCCCGCGCCGCCGCCGTGGAGCTGGAG
>ERZ1026876.168-NODE-168-length-42236-cov-27.772765_pt1 | contig 42236 bp, 48 predicted proteins | sample MGYA00380168_ERZ1026876 | MGnify/ENA primary metagenome ERZ1026876 (study PRJEB33269, sample SAMEA4719804) | human gut metagenome | biome: human-associated habitat; feature: organic feature; material: feces | place: Cameroon | collected 2013-10 ... | reverse complement strand
GCCGCCAAGACCTATACAGGGCATACCGCTCGGCATGCCAGCGCGGAGGGCTTGTACGCATGCGGATAGATGGCAAGACAATGCGGATATATCAGGCGGACGGACACGCGCCCGCCGAGACGCGGGGTGGGAGAAAATGAAGCGCACATATACCCCGCCAACCGTGCCTTTGGAGGACGCGGAGCAGCGGATAATCTTTCAATGGGCGGCAATGGAGACCGCCGCCCGCCCTGAACTGGGGCTGCTGTACGCCATACCCAACGGCGGCAAGCGGGCAATCAAGACCGCAATCGCGTTAAAGGCGCAGGGCGTTAAGTCGGGCGTGCCGGATATGTGCTTGCCCGTGAGCCGTGGCGGGTATCATGGCCTATACATTGAGCTAAAGCGGCAAAAGGGCGGCACGGTCAGCGAGACGCAAAAAAGCTGGATAACCGCGCTTGCGGAGCAAGGCTATAAGGCCGTTGTTTGCAGGGGCGCGGAGGAAGCGATAGGGACGATTAAAAACTATTTGGAGGTAATGAAGGCATGAATTTATATTTTTGCACGGATTATTTGTATGAAGCGGGGCTATACGTTGCGGCGGAATCACGGGGCAAAGCGAAGCGCATGTACTGTGATCGTAAATGCATATGCGATTTTGACCTGGTACGCACATACATAATGTGCCACGATTTTGAAGGCCCTGCGGGCGTGTATGATGAAAAATGTGAAGCTTTGGAAGCTGCCGGAATGCAGTATTGTGACGAAACGGAGGATTAAGAAATGGAGTGGATAAGCGTTAAAGACAGGTTGCCGGAGGCAGAAAAAGAAGTTTTGCTGTTGTGCAAAACAAGGCTGAGAAGCGGTCGTACATATTGCTATTGCTGTATTGCGGTTTATGTTCCTAAGGGAATACTGCGTGAAGAATCGAACTTTAATTGGGATTGTGAATGTTGCGGCGACTACTGCGAAGAACATGATGATTACTATGTAAACGCTGGTTGGTACGAACGGATTTACAATTGGGATGACTATGCTGTGGTGGGCATTGCTGATAAAGTAAGCCATTGGATGCCGATACCAGCGCTGCCAGAGATGCCGAAGGAGGACGCATGATGGACGTTTTGCACGAGATGGTGTACAAGAAAAGCCGATGCGAACCGCAGGTTTTAGCCCACGGCTTTTACCACGGACGAAATTATTATGTTATCAGTTTCGGCACGCACCCGTGCGCATACGTTGATGTGTCCGACCTGCTGAGCATGACGCGGAGAGAACGGGAATATATAGAAAATGCAATAGACTGCCACGGCGGAATAACATTCCTAGGCGCGGAACTTGCGGTAAAGAATAAAAAAGGCTGGTATATCGGCTGGGATTATGCCCACTGCATGGACTACAGCGGATATATGCCACATGAATCGCTTGCTAAGAAGTGGACGACCCGCGAAATGGTGAACGAGTGCAAAAGGGTGATAGAACAAATTGAAGGGCTTATAGCGGCATTAAAGGCGTTGAAAGATTTCAAGGAGGAGAAATGATTAAGTGTTTTAAGCAATATTTACAATATTTAGAGGAAAAGACGGAAGCCTTAAACAAAATTACAAGCGAGAATTGGGATGGCTGGATAAATGCAGCCACGTGCCCGCCAAGCGAGTTTATAGGTAACAAGCGTACACCCATGTATTTTGTTTGTGCGGTTCTCGTGCCGAAATACGGAGGTGTGTTTGACAGGAAGTGCATGATCCTTGCGTATGACTGGCTTGCAGAGAAATGGGTGTGCGAGGACGTGATAGTTACTCACTGGCAGTATTGCCCTGAGCTGCCGAAGGATGAAAAGTAATGAGCAAATATATACGCGCTGCTGTTGCAGCCAAGGCGATAGCAGATAAGTACAGCATACCGCTTGGCGATTTGGTAGACACATTCGCCGATATCCCCACTGCCGATGTTGTGCCGGTAGTGCGGCAATGCCCGGAATTTGTGCGGGGATAGGAGGTAGAAATGCCGGAAACTTCAATGCGGCGAATGACCACAGAAAAGCTTGAGCAGTATCGGGCGCTTGTTGCTGAGGCAGAGGTGCTGGAGGCGCGTCAGCGCAAGGCAGCTTCGAGAAAGCCGGAAATGGTTACAGATACGGTCAAAGGTTCATCGCCCAATTTCCCATTCGTCAGTCACACAATAAGCATTACGGGCGAAGACACACGGCACAACGCAACGCTTATGCGGATACAAAGGGCGCGAAGCACAAGAATGGCGAAAGCGAATCGGCTGCTTGCTGACATAGAAGAGTTCATTGCCGAATTGGAAGATGCAAAGCTTAGACGCATTATAGAGGTGCATTACATAGACGGCAAAACATGGCGGCAAACCGCAACGATTGTATACGGCTCGCCGCAATATGAAGATGCAGCGCGAAAGCGCGTGAAAAGGTTCTTGCAGAAGGAGTGACAAACAAAAAAAGCCCCCATTAGGGGGCATATTTTATAAGGGTTCTCTCCGCCGCCTTGTATCGGCGGCGAATTTGGTCATACTCTAACGGCGCATCGGTATACCGCGCCTGATACTCCGCTGTAAGCCTGTCATACGGCACGCCGTCAAGCAAATGCCGCGCCACAAGCCAGCGGTCGCGCTCACAGAAAATCCGCTGATAGATTATCCCTTCCCACTCCGCACGGGATAGGGTCTGCAAAATATTTTTGTCCACCACACAGGCCGGCTTCTCATCGGCCTATCACCTCCGGCCTTTTTAGTGTCGCAGAGGGGCGGCGGCAAATTTATTTCTTATCGCGGGCTATGGCATCATACGCGCCATTCGCGGCAAGGGATACCACTACGGCATTTATCACGCACAGCGCACCCGCCTCAAGGGTCAGGCCGCCGGTAAAAAAGGTCGCGGCCACAAGCACCACAAGCGCGATTACATAGCTGGTCAAGCGCGTGGGTATTTTGTCGATAAAGCCCAAGCCCTTGATAAGCTGGGTTACAAGGCTGGTAGCAAGGGTCGCCCCCGCGTAAGTCAAAAGCACCGCCCAGGTAAAAAATTCGTTAGTCATTGTCATTTTATCTCCTTTCGATTATGTGCTGTAAAAGCTCTGCACGGGCATTTTTCAGCCCGTCAATTCCGTTCCCATCAATCTCGTGGTTTATCAATGCCACAAAGCCGGTTATAATGGCCTGATTTGTGGCTTCCTGCTGCTCAAATTTTGTGTTGATTTCCTCAAATCTTTTTAAGTCGTTTGAATCATGCTCAAGCACCTTGTCAAGCTTCTCCCGCATAGATAATGCGGGGGCTATTATTTCCCTTACCGCCTTTATGCCCTGCGCGATAAGGACAATCGCCCCCAGTATTGATGCACACCATCCCCACCACTCCATGGGCTACACCTCCGCGTGGGCCTTGGCAAAAGCCTGTACAGCCGCCATTGTGGCTTTGCCGCATATTCCATCGGCCTTGCCGCAATCGTAGCCACAGGCGTTCAATGCGGCCTGCATGGCCTTGACAGCTTCGCCGCGCATCATGGGCGAGGTCAGCCTAAAGACGGTGGGAGCGGTATCCTCGGCCAGCGCGGGGTGTCTGCCCTGATGTGTCCAGCCGCCGTAAGACTGGTAGCGCATCACTACGCCAGCGTCACGGCCTTGTGCCTCTATCACCATGCCGTTGCCGACATACACGCCCACGTGCCCCATTTTGCCCTTGGCGAAGCTGTACCTAAATACAAGGTCGCCAGGCTGCATCTGCCACGCGGCAAGCTTGCCCTTTTGGGTACATTGTCTGTACAGTCCTGCGGCACTTGTGTCGCCGTCAATCAGCCCTTTTATGTCGCGCAGCCAATGAATTATAAGGCCGCTGCAATCATAAGCATACAGCGGCGTTTTGGGGGCATTTTTGATGTATGCAAGGGCGCGTTCGGCATTTGCCCGGGAGGTTTCCTTGCGCCGCACCCATTTTTCGAGGTCGGCGCGGTTGTCTACCCTTTCGCCCTGTGCGCCCCAGACGTAAGCGTCCCCGATGTGGCTTTCAAGGTAAGCCAAAAATTCCCTCACCTTTTCGCCCATACTCTTATTCCCAGGGCCAGCGCGGCAAGAATCATTATATAGCCTATATACACGGGCGCGGAGCCGGTCTGCGGCAAGTCGGGTGTGCGCACTACCACGCCATCAGCACCCCAAACCGCCGTGGCCTCGGCTTTGATGTGCTGCCCGAGATTTGCCACAAGCGCAGCATCGTCCATGTATATCTTGCCCGTGTAGATGTCGTCAAGCGTCATGCTCAGCGCGTTCAGCTCGCGGGTCAGGTCGGCAAGGCCGCCCGCTATGGACACATCTACCGCCACGCCATTGCGGCGGGTGAAGGTCAAGCTGCCTATGGTCACGGTATCCCCGCTTATGGTCACGGGCTTGCCGTCATAGGTCAGCTCCGCCAACGGGGTGGTATACTTGTATACCGCACGCACGGCGGGGTATGCGCCTGTAACTATAGCGGCGACTACATCGCCGTCAAGATACAGCACGTCCATATCTGTAAGATTAATAGTGCCCTGCACGGGATTGCCTTCGGCATCTGCAAATTTTGCCGTAAAGTACACCACCGTGCCGACTGTAGCAGCCTTGCCCGGTGCAGGGGTATAGGCCGCGCCGCTGGTGGTCGCCACCTTATCCAGCTTTGTGATGGTCACGGTGTAAGTCGGGGGCGGATTGTCCGTGCGTCCCCAGCCCATAGCCATTGCGCCCGTGCATATGCACAGCAGCACAATGGCAAGCAACGTTGCAAAGTATCTTTTCATTATTTTTAGCCCTCCTTCGGCTTTATAATCTCTCTGATGGTCTCCAAAAAGGCCGCAAGCTTTGATACGCTCGGCAGCCCCGTCATGTCGTCTACCGCCTCGCGGATACGGTCAAGCTTGGCTTGCAGCTCGTCCCGCTCCATGCGGTCAGCCTTTATCCTGCGGTTGTAGGCAAGGATTTTTTCGCGCAGTTCGTTCGTCATTCCGTCACCCCCGACAAAAGCATATTTAACGCTTCTTCAAGCACCGCTATCCTTTCTTCCGGTGTGGGCTCGGGCGCGGGCTGTTCTGCCGCAAGCCGCTCAAGCTCTGCTATTTCTTCCGCGGTCATATCTCGGTATATACCATTTTCACAAATTTTCATTATTTTAATACCCCCATACTTTTAATATTGTACCCACCGGGAATTGCTGAGCTGTGTCATTTTCGATCACCATAATCGCAAAAGTATTTGCTTCTATATATGTAGCATTCTTCACGCCAACTGCAACAGATTCGTTTTGGTTATACCCACTAAAAGAACCAAATGCTTCGTCTCCTTTGTTTGCGTAATATGATAATCTCCAATATCCACTGCCAATGCTGTCCGCCGATACAGTTAATTGTGATGTCTTTGATTTATCCGGTATATTCACAGAGATATAGTAAAACAAATTCGTTGCGCCGATTTTGACAGTAATATATCTATTGACTGTTTCCGCCCCTGTTGCCGGACACCAGATTTTAGATACTACGTGTTTAACACTTTTAGGCAGTGTAAAAGATATTTCTTTGACAATTTCCGTTGTGGTTTGTTCTGCCAGCAGCGTCCAGGCTTCGCCTTCCCCGCTCGGCATATCCACCGCCTCCCATTCTGTCGGCTTACCGTCCTGCACGGTCTTTACCTTGATTATCTGGCCGGGGGTGGCGGCGGTAATGCCGAGGGATATAGCGGCATCGGCCTTGGCAAGGCTTGTCCGAACATCGTCCGCAAGGTCGGATTTGACAATACCATCAATGGGGTCAATATAACGACCCTCCGTAGTGACTGAAAATTCGTCCTTATTAAAGGCATATGTTATCCTCGATAACACGTTAACACCATTTGGATTAACATCACTTGGATTCTTAGCACAAGCAGCAAAAGATAAGGAGGTTAGGGTTGTGGTACCATCCTCCGTGCCTTGCTCGCTTAAGTAATAAGTAAAACCTTGATATACCAACACCACTTCACGCCCACTACCAAGATACCCCAAAATTTGACCACCCGTGGTTCCATCTTCAGCAATAACATTATTACTGTTAGCTACTGGTATCATCTTTATGTAGATTGGTAGTTTGTCATTGACGTCACCATCTGATACTGCTCCTATATTCGTTCTGGCCTGTGACTTCTGTTTTTCCGTCAGGGTTTGCGGGGTGTAGGTCACGGCATCGGCCGCGCCGCCCACCGGTTTCCATTCTTTGGCGTAATACGATACAACAATCAAGTCGTCCTCGCTGCCCGACCCCGTTTGAGACACGCCCAGTCTGCGCATATAAATGTTCTGCCCATCAAATATTGTCTGAGGCACATCCCACGAACGGTCAATGTTGCCATCCTCTGTAATCTCTGCAGGGCCTGTTATGAGGACAAAAGATTTGTTTATTCCGCTTGGCAAGCCATAGCTGCTTATATTCGCGTCCCATTCAAGATCCGGCTCCCAGATGTTGTAAAAGGTAAAGCCCGTAAAGTTGAGAGCTGTGCTTTCCAACTCTCCTGCTTCAATCTCATATCGCTCCCTGCTGTTCGAGGGTATGCCGAAGTTAAAGTGCTTGTGCCCGTCCTTATTTGAGAGGGTTACACTTGGGCTTAGAGAGCCGTACGCAGAAGCCGTTGCGTTGTTCCACAGATTGTACAATGCAACTCGTAATTGTTCGGCGTTAACCCTGTTTGTCTCAGCGGCAACGCGGGCGGTCTCATTGGTTGCCCTTGTGGCTTCCGCCGTTGCTGCGTCCTGAGCATCGGCCTTTATGGTATTAAATTCCTGCACACGCGCCGTCTCCGCGCTCCTTCGGCTGCTTTCCGCATTGCTTCGGGCAGTTTCGGCGGTGTCCCTCTGCGTCTCGCTGCTCACGCGCTGCTTTTCGGCTTGCTTGCGTATGTTCTCGCTAAAAGCACGGGAATATTCCGCAGACGCTCTCGTGGTCTCAGCAGATGCTCTTTCCGTTTCAGCGGTTACACGGGCAGTCTCAGCCGCCGCCCTTGCCGTCTCTGCCGATGCTCTTTCGGCTTCAGCGGACACACGGGCGGTCTCATTGGCCACGCGCTGGTTCTCAGCAGCAACGCGGGCAGCTTCGGTTGAAACAATGTTGTTTACCTTGCTGATTGCCTCTGTGAGGTCTGTGTACTCGTCCGTACTCTCTATGGCCGTATCGCCATAAAGGTAATCCTCAACGATAATGTCAAACTGCGGAGAATACAAAAGCTCGTTGTTCGTGCCGTAGATACTCAGTTCGCACCTTACCGTGCCGAGAGCCGCAACAGTCTGGGTGGTAAGCCCAACGGTTACAACGTTGTCGGTGATGGTAGTCGAGTCGAACAGCTTTGTATTGTCAGGCTTTATGGCGCGAAAAACGGCGGTTGTTCCTGCATCTGCCATATACGGCACGGAATGCATATACAACGCAATAGCCAGCCGCCGTGCGCCGTTCTCCCCGCGCTTCACGCGGATATAGCCCTGATTGCCGCCTCTCAGCAGGTCAAGGCGCAGCCTGTGTTCTACTTTTCGCATATTAGGTCACTCCTTTCAGAAGTAAAGGAGCGGGGTACCGCTCCTTTGATTTAATCATTAAGCCACTTATTGAAGGTGTCTTCCGTATAGTATGGTTTGTCCTTTTTGCGCAAGTTGAGAGCCATGAGCTTTTGTTTTATTTCTCGCATCCCGCTTGTATCATGCTTCCTCCAATACTCTAAATACAATGCTTTGTACGTCTTAGTAATCGGGCTTGCTATATCTCCATCACTCTTGCCTTCGGAACGTTTTTCAGCTATCCAACCATTAAGGTCACTCGATGTGTAGTATATATTACTCACCTCGGAGTAGTTCAGATTACCGTACAAGTATGCCCTTTGTGCGTCAGTCAAATCCATGCTATCAAGTATTTCATATACGTCACTCTTGCTTAGGTTACTGCCCTCTGCTTCGCGCTTTGCATCAACTTCGTCAAGCGTTGACCTGAACGCAATACTATCATCGGCAGTCAGGCCGACTGCCTTTTCCTCTGCAAGTTGGCTGGAATACTTGCTATCAACACCAAGCCGTGAAAGCATTATACCATCTGCTTCGCTTCGAGCACGAGCGCGCGCCTGATTAACAGCAATTGCTTTTGCCTGTGTGCTGTCTGATGACATTAGAGCCTTCCCAACGTATTGCCAATATGCGCTGTTAAACAAGCCTTGATATTCTACATATTGTGCTGCTGTAAGATTATGACGGTTACCATCATCATCTTTTACATATGGGTTTAATGCAGAACACATATAGCTTGTATCGCCCATTTCCGTGCAAAGTTTGTCAAGACGCTTCTGAATTTCCGAACGTTCACCATACTGCATTGTCCAGACAAATTCGTCTATCATATCCAGCACAATTTGTCGGGTTGCCTTGTCGCTGCTCCCTTCTAACTTATTGTAGTTTGAGTAGAAAGCTGCCATGCTGCCGGCTTCTTTGTAGGCTATAGCCTTCTCCATGTTGTCCTTATCCGAATTATGCGCCAACATTGCTTTGGTCTTTATATCGTACATATCGTTTATAAGGTCAGTTGAATATTGGCTATCTCGCCTATATGTGTTTGAAAGTCCGAGTGTATAGTCTGCCTTGTCGGGATTCATTGGGAGCAATGCCTTCTGTGTTTTCCAGAAACCACCGAACAACTGCTGGCCGACATAATCAACCATTATCGGACTTTCGTTGAAAGCCTGTCCGATGAGATACGCAAGCTTTGAAGTGCGGTCATTGTAGCGGTCACGTTTCTCAAGATTCTGATAGTATGCGCTTTCTATTGGCTTCCCAAGGAAGTCTCTGTTCGCCATGGCATAGGCGGCTATTCCAATGACGCCGAGATTTCCGAGCAGGTCAGCCGTCATGTCCTCAAAGCCGGCATCACCATGAATAAAGCCAACAATTCCCTTGGCGGTATCATCTGCAACGTTAGGCAAATAGGAATCTAACATATATTCGTCAAACTCCCCGAATGCGCGTTTGTTGCCACTCGCAACAAGTTCCATCAGGTTCGATATAACTGTAGCCGGAACAGCTAATTCACGTGGCTTCGGTATGGTGATATATTCGCCTGTGTGTTTGCCGTTTTCGTATATAGGTATACACCAGAAATTATTTTTGGTGTAATTCGAAAGCTGCGCATAATATTTCTCATCTTCATCATCTCTACTATTGATGAACCATTGCAGCAGTCCAAGCATTCCATAGGCCGCCACATACCATCCTACGCGGTTGCGAATTGCTTTCGTGCGTTCCGCTTTAGGAATATCCTTACATCCGAGCCAGCTTATAAGGCGGTCTACGCCTTGAACGCTGGCATTGAAGAATGGAACGACTTTGTTCACCTGTCGACTAATACTGCCGCCACGGCGGAAGTTTACCGTAATGTTGTGGCTTTCGTATATGGCTTCCTGCGGTGTCATGCCAGCATCACGCATCATCTTATAAGTGGCATATCTGGGGCCGCGTTCGATAACATTGGACAACGCTTCTATCCACTGTATTGGGTTCAGCCACATTTGCTTACTGCCCGATAGTTTAGCGCGGATATTTTTTGTCATGTCCCTATCGGCGGTATATGCACTCTCGCTTCCGCCGCCTACCGCAAGGAACTCCTTATACATTGGGTCTTGTTTATTGGGCGCCTTAAAGGAGTTTGTGTATGCTTTAATCAGCCCAGAAATAAGATGCACAATATTTTTGTCCTTGGAGTAGGTTACAAGTGTGCCAAGGTCGCGTACAGTATTCGAGCCGATAGACCATATGAGGTTTAACCCAGTAATATTGGAAGTCATCAGGCGCGATATAGCACCGTACCATTCTACTATTTCGCTTGTCTTGCCGCGAGACATACTCGTTAAGCTTTCGAGTAGCATAGGGTCATTGACTTTCCAGTATTCTGGGTTGCCGTCCACAAGAACAGTTATCATATTGCCATTAGGCTTTACGCCATGTTTGAATTGCAGCAAGAAATCATCGATATTGGAGACAATGTTGAGTGCCGTGTTCGTGTCTGCTGTGGTAAAACCAGCACCAACGAATGCATCTACAAGCGTTTCCTTCAACTCGGAAGTGTTGAATCTCTCCGCTTTGGTGGGGGTAGGCATTTTCTCGATGAAACTGCCAAGGCCTTGGGTTTCAAGCGCGGCGTTGCGAATATCGAGCATAACGCCGTTTCGAATACCAGCGTTTATCATCTTTACCGTGTTGTTGATGATGTTATCGACAGGATGAATTATGTCCGCACCGCTGCCTCTGGCCTTGAGTATCGTGCTTGTTTGGTTAGCAAACCCGCGTTTTACTACGTTGCCATTCCGCTTGTCTATCGCTCGATTGAGCGGAACATAATTTTCCCAGCGTGTTGCCCATTTCTGCGCTGAACTATCGGATACAAGCCCCATTTCCACTCCCCATATCTGCAACACTTTGCGTTGGAATGTGTAAAGCTTCTCTGCAACATCGGCAAATTCAGGGTGCATAGATTCAAGTTCTTCCTGCCGCTGCTGCATCCAGAACGCCGAATTTTTTCGGTCGTCCGCAAAGATACGCATACCTTCACCAAGCCGTTCAGGGCCGTGCCGAACCACAAGATATTCTCCGAACTCCGCCCACTCTGTCTTATCCTTCATGTTTATGGGAGATAAGATATCGCCAAGGCCTTCGCCGCGCTTACTTCCGTTGGCATCGGTCAAGTCACCCGTAAGCACTGAATATGCTATGGCATCTGAATACGCGCTGTTTATAGCAGACATATGCGCATTGCTTCCAGCGGCTCGGTCAAACAACTCAATGCCGTGGAACTCGTCTACCCATTTCTGGTAATACTCGGAAGCTTTCTGTGAAGTACGCTCTTTTGTTGTCCTGAAATCTCTCGGCCTATCGCTCATATTGCGAATAGACGAAACTGCCGTGCCTTCATCCAGCGAATAATAAGCGTTAATCTCATCTGCAAATGAATTGACCAAGGATAATGCATCAGCAGAAAGAGTATTTTCAAAATGCGCTATAAACAAAGGATAGTCGATAGCCGCAAGGTCTTTGTTCTGCAAGTACCGTCTGACAAATTCGGCAAGGCCTTCTCCTTTGAGTTTACTTGCCGCATACTTCTCATGAAACTCGGCAGGAAGCTGTTTGATTAACTCGTTCTCTAAATCTTTGCTTATATGCTGGGTTAGCTCATAAACGTTATCAAGGTGGTGACCAAGCTCGTGCGATATAGCGGGGAGGTCGTTTGTTACCCGTGTGCGTATGGAGAAGTCATGCTTACTATATCTACCGCGTGCATCTTTGCGCGGCATACGCCCTTTCCCAATGGGTATGCCGAAGTCGTGACGCATCTTGTTGATAATATCAGATATAGGCATGGACTTTTTGTCTCTATCGCCTACGCGGTTGGCGTTCCACCAAGACACAGCATCAGAAGATTCGCCAACTGCCATCAAGTCAAAATCATTGCTCTCGGCCTTAATCTCTGAGATTGGGTTATCCTTTACTATGGATTCAAGTATTGCAACGCCTTTTTCTCCGGTAGGAATGAAGTATCTTTTCTGCCAATTAATGGTCTCAACGAATATGCCGGGATAATTTGTGGGCAATGCCCAAAGGTTTTTACCCGTTATCTCAATCCTGTACTCATTGCTTACACGCGACCTCTGGATTTTCTGGTGCTCGCCGGATAACTTTACGGTATCGCCGTTCATAACGCGCTGCATAACGTCTCTTGTGTCGAATGTTTCAACTGTGCGTTTACCTGCGCCAAGCCTACTGAGAACACCATCTATCTGATTGGCAGGTATTACGCGCCCTAAATACTGCGAACCGTCCTCCGCTGTAATACGCATTGCCCTTGTATTCCCTTCCTGCGGAAGTATATTCCATATAGGTAACAACGCGCCTGTAAGCATATGAACGGTATTTTCATCGTATTCGGGCGCCTTGGCAACTTCGGATGCCCACTCGGTTTTCCATTCGCTTTTTTCAAGCTTCTTTGTATGCTCGTTAAGTGTTGTTTCGTTCCATGTGCCGAACTTTCCAGCAACCGGCGATTGTGCGCGGAACATTCGCTTTACCTCACCGCGTTCATTGGTTTTATCGGCAATCTTATAGACTGCAACAACACTCCCCTTGTCGGTTTTATACAGCCCCTGAAACCCCTGCCGCAGAGACGCAAGCTTATTCACATCACGCAGAACGGCTGACTTGGTATAAGTTTTTGCTTGAACATAGTTTGTTGTTGCTCCCGTTGATTTATCGGTGCGCACAACCTTGTCATCAAGTATTTCAACCCTATCTGCTTTAACATTCTCAAGGCCACGGTCAAGGGTGCCGTCTTTTAATGCTTTATCGTATTGTTCTTCATAAAGCGAGTAGAATTCATCAAACACTCTATTCTGCTCGTCAACCTCAAGCGCAAGGATACGATTAAGGAATCTACCCATATCCCTTGCTGTGTCTTCGCTCTTAACCTTGAAATTGCCAAACTCATCTACGAAGTCTTTCTTTAAGCCAAGCTTCTCAAGAATGCTCATACCGTCAATGCCGTCTATAAGCCCTTTGCCAAGCCGTTCATAGAACATACGCAGACTATCCCGTGCAAGCTGGGTTTCGAGATTATCCCTATCAGAGAACATTCCTGCTCCGGTTTCTCGCTGTCCCTTTGTGAGTGCGCCTAACTGGTCAAGCCTCCGTGCAATGGTAGAAACAAATCGTTTTTGACCAGAAACGTTAGTCGTTACAAGAACAAACTTGGGGGTGTTCGCCTGATTGGAGCGGTGTGTTCGCCCGAATCCCTGTGTGGCCTCGGATGCATTCCAGCCAGGCTGCAACAAGTAGTGTATTCGTTGCTGCTGGTTTTTGGCATTCAGGTCTGAATGATAGCTCTTGCCGGTATTGCCCGCGCCAGAGAACACAAGAATTCTTTTCTTGCCGTCTTGGAAAGCTTGTATCTCAGCATCATTGGCATGAGCAGAACGGCGTTCCTCTACACGCACGGTCTCACCATTTTCATTAGTCTTAGACACAATTCGGCGTTTGCGACCAGATACCTCAGCAACGGCATCAGAGCCAAACGCATCAAATAGCATGTCAAGCGGGCCATCAGGAACAGACATTTCGTTTATTTGTTCTATAAGCGCATCTCTCATTGCGATAGCCTTTTTATCAAGTACAGGATTCCCCTGACTGTCATGGACAGGGCGGCTGTAAGTATTGCCGTTTTCATCAGTGTAATCCTCGTATACTTGTACAGGGAAAGAGTTTTCCAGATAACCAATAAGCACACCACGCGGAGTTATGTCCAAGTCGTCAAGGCTGCCATTGGTATCTTTTATCTTTGCAACCTGTCGTTCTTGCTCTGCTTCGTTTGTGTTTACAAGCTGCAATACGCAAGAATGGCCGGCCGCAAGCTCCTTCTTCATGCTATCTATAACGGAAGGCATAGACATTGATGTAAGCACCTGATTATAGAAACGCTGTATAGCGCTATAATACTGACTAACAGCAGAGCTTTTCGCGTTGCCCTTTGCCTTGCTCGCGCCTGTTTCCTTGAGTGCGGCTTGAACGTTCTGCAAGGTAATCTGCCACGCCTTGCTCATAGTGTTGTATATCTTAGTTTGTGTAGGTGTAAGCGTGTGCTGCAAAGTGTCATATGTAACACCATCATAAGATATGCTTCGTGCAAGGTAAACACCGGAAGCTTTCATGTCGCGCGAAACAAGCTCCATAGCAGCTATACCGCTTGAGCCTATCTTCGACACAAAGTCTTTAGCGTCATTAAAAGCGGTGCCGCGTCCCCACAACCCAAGCCTTTCAGCAAACGCAAGGCCGCTCACGTCCGTTGCACCTGTAGCAGACACATATACAACTCTTGCATTCGGCAACATTCGCTGCAATTCAACGCCCGCCCTTGCCATCTGGGAACCTGCTGTTTTACCGCGCGCGCCTTGTTTGCCCATCAGATTATTCATCTTGTGAGCTTCATCAAATGCTATTACGCCGTCAAAATCCTTCCCCAACCAATCAACAATCTGTTGAAGTCTTGACGTTTCACCTTCGCTGGATGCAAGTGTGTTGTACGATGCAAACAGTATACCGCTATCTGCGGCTATGGATTTGCCGAGTTTGACCTTGCTCAAAGACATTATGTCATCCTTGTTTTGTCCAAGCCCCGTCCAATCCCTTGTGGCATCAATCACCATGTTGGGGTTTACAGATACCCAAACAGCTTTATTCCGTCCTTGCCTAAAGTTATCAAGAATTATGCCGGCAATCTCGCGGCCTTTGCCAACGCCTGTTCCATCACCAATAAAGTAGCCTTTACGCGACCCGTCTGGTAGTGTTTGCTGATGCGCTTGTCCGGCGTACACTATATTCTCAAGCTGTGCAGATGAAAGTGCGCCGCTCGTTATGAGTTCTTGTGGCAAGTTTGGCGTATACATTGCAACAGGTGCCGGAACGGAAGCCATTGCCGAAGATTCGACCAGCTTCGTGGGATGAGGTTTCGCCCCTTTTATAGGAAGTTTAGCTGGTTCGTAGTCAGCATATACCCCGTTATCTGACTTCGTTTTCTTGCGCTTTACTCCGTTCGCAGGTGTGCGCTCATGTCCAACTGTATTGGGGCGTTCTCCATCTCCCTTAGTCCCGTCATGCATTCCAGCAGAAATTCCGCTTGTGCTGTTTCCAATTCCTCGTCCGTCAATGCTTCCTGTACTCGGCTGTATGCTTCTGCTATTGTCTTTCTGTACTCCTGCTCTTTGCCCTGTAACGCTTGATAGAGTATCTCCGGTTCTATCTGCCATACTGCTGAGTTCAGTATTAGCAGGTTTCCCGTCATGTCCGGATCGTATTCCTCGATTCCGTCCATTATCGCTCTCACTCTCGTGTAGTCCGACAATGCCTCGTCCGTTGCCGCTCTCAAGGCTTCCCGCAACTGCAATCCTGTCATTCCGTATTCCCTCCAATACTTCTGGAATTTCTGTAAGGTTCTTATATGTGCCTGTAATGGTTTCTCCCTTTTGTGGCCCCGTTTTGTCTATAATGGCGAGCTGTACATCAAACGATGTACCATACTTTTTATAGTTTGAACCATCTATTGAGATGTTTGCTCGTACATCATACTCCTGCCGCAAACTGTCCCACCACGACTTGAATGAAGCAGTATCGTTTGCCATTCCACGACCCAATATGGCTACCAATCGCCCGCCATCTTCCAAGCGCTGAAGAGCTTGTTCAACATGGCGAATGGCGTTCGATGTTTTATTTGTGGCAGTACGTCCCGCCGTGGACGAAAAGGGCGGATTCATTATTACAATGGACGGTTTCACATCGTCAGGCAAGACGTTATTAATTTGTTCCGCGTTCTCGTTAAACACGCGGTCAAAGCCCATATTCTTCAAAAAGGCAAGGCGGCGTTCAGACAGTTCATTTACAACCACATCCGCTCCCCATGCTTTAGGGAATACAGCCAAGCCACCTATACCCGCAGACGGTTCAAGAACCACATCGGAATCGTTTATATTCGCAGCCCATGCCGCAAGAAACGCAATGTTGGGCGGGGTTGAGAATTGCTGGAAGCTCGTCTGCTCTTCCGTTCGTTTCGTCTGCGTGGGTAGCTTGTCAAGAATTGATTGCAGTTTATTGACTGCTCTTACAGCCGTCTTAACATCTCCATTGAAGTTCTTAGCAACAGAAAGCAATGTCTTGTTTACTGCAAGCTCCATCGCATCATATGCGTCCTTTACGGTATATGTGCCGTCAGCCATAGTGCCGCCATATGCCTTATCTGCTAATTCGAACAAAAGGGACGAATTAAATGCAGTTCCTTTCTTAATTAGCTTATCTGCAATGGTCGTTGCAAGAGCGTCCTGCGGGTTAATTACCGTAGCCTGTTTCTCTATTCTTCTTCCGGTATCCCCAACATCCCGTTGTCCCCGGGATAGTTCTCCCTGAAGTGATCCACTTCCTCGTCGAATACCGCTCTGGGTATCCCGTTCGGGAACGCTTCGCACACCGGCCTGTCCTGCTCGTTCAATCCTACCCATCTCTTGCACATTCCGCACTGGGGGGTTCTGGCTCTTAGCGGAGCCGTCCACTGATTCTTCTCGTATGGGGAGAATACTTTCGTCATTTGTGCCAACCTCCTTTATTTTTATTATAGTCACTCCATCTTGACCTTTAACAACAGAGTTAACAATATATTTAGTTTTTCTACCGTATACTACTTCATCTTCTGCGCTAAGCCCGAATCCATGAGAAATATCTTTTCCGGTCTTTCCATCAATCTCAATTCTGACCTTTAGCGTGCCATCTACATCGTATGCCCCTTGCGTTTTGGACGCGGATGTATATGCGCCGTATGATACTATCTTCCCAGGCACATGCCGTGAAATAAAAGCATCGTAGGCCTCTTTGCCCTGTCGGTCAAAACTCAGAACACGGTAAGTGATGCCCTTATAATTGGGCAGCTTGTTGAGAGCTTTGTCCAGCTTGTCAGCAAGGGCTTTTTCACTTTCGGACAGCTCGGCGCCAGAGTACATCTTTTCGTTAAGCACATAAGATGTGCTGCCGCTCTTATACTGCCTGATTGCCCCTTGTTCCTCTGAGGTCATTATAGCATCAACGTCATTTCCCTGCAACGCCTGAGAGCCTTCTTCGCCCTGAATAATCGAATTATACAGAGCTTCGGCGGCCGCTGCTAAGTCCGCATCAACCTGTACGCCTTTGCCGTTGGTGGTATGCAGTTCTCCTGTGGTTACGTCAATGTACATCTTCATAGCAAGCATTCTGCCGGCACGGGAGTTGGAAATTTCTTCACCATTAAAGGTAGCAGAGCGGATACTGCCGGATTTGTAGGTTTCGTATTCAAGGCCGAGAGAAGTAGCATTTATATAAAGCCTATCGTGAGCACCTTTTGTCCACCGCTTGAAACCTGCTTCCTCCAGCTTTTGTATCATAGCATCATTGGGCGGCTTGCGTTCCACTTTCGGCGCCTCTGCGGGGCTAACGGTTTCCTGCGTTGTTCCAACTGGGACGAGGTTTTGAGATACGCCAACAAGTGCATCAACGGCATCTTGCCTTGTCTTCAATCCTGACATTATAAACAAGGTATCCCGCGCATTTTCAATCGGTACTCCACCATTGTTATCGCGGATTCTCGTGACGGCAGCTGTATAGCCCCAGTTGTCATTACCCCGAATGGTGTACTTTATGTCGTTATCAACATACTTATTAAGTGTGCTGAGTGCATTAGCAATCTTGGTGGCATATTCATTGTCGCCAGTAGTATCCGCATGGCTCTTGTTGTACTCTGCAAGGCCTGTAGCATATGCGTCAGACAATTCCCGTGGAGTGATTACTCCTGTGGAAACCATTTCCTTGTAAGCGTCTGTTACGGCTTCATACGGCGTATTCATTGCGCCGGCTTTTGTTATGTTGTCAAGAGCCGTTGCAGCGGTTTTAGCCTTATCCGTCTCTTGGCTCGCTTCGGGCTGTGCCGCTGTCTCGTTTGTTGCAACACCGGTTGTGGGCTCTTTTGTGGTGGGGGTGGTGTTGTTCTTCGTCTCAGGCTTAATTGCGCTCTGCGCGGCGTTTTCAGCCGCCTGTGAAGCGGCCTGTCGAATGTCCTCAGGGGGCTGAGCCTGTGATGCTCTCGCGGCAGCTTGCGCCAATGCCTGTTTAGCCGCTTCCGAACTATTTGTTGGTGCAGTAGAGTTGCCAATCGGAGCGGGGTAATTGCCTGCCGGACTGGGACTTGTCGGAACGGGGCTTGTCGCATTTGCCGGTGTGCTTCCCGAACTACCAGAAGTAATACCTCTTTGTATTAAGCTGATTGCTTCATCTACTGCATCGAGGGTTTGAAGAATGTCATTTATTGCATCCTGCTGACCCGCATAGTAGTTTTGAGATATGGAACTACGAATGTTTTTGTTAAGCTCGGTTATATTTCTGAGAGCAGCAATCTGTTCTTCGGGGGATTTGCCTTCTAACATGCTGCTGTATTCTGATTGCATCTGTGCCACGGCATTTTCAAGTTTGGCCTTGTTCTGCATCGTTGTGCTTATTGTGCTTATTGAGCCTTCAAGGACGGAGAACAAGAACGCCGTTGCTACCTGTTGCGCCATTTCCGTGGGATTAGGTCTTTCTTCTTTAGGAAGGAGAAAATATGTAGAGCCGATATCGGCGGCAGAAAAAGCCGTGCCTGATACCGCCTGACGCATCACCTCAGCAAACGGGGTTTGCAAACCGTGCTTCACCAACACAGCTTTACCAAGTTCGCCAACGGCGCCGCCAGCAAGGCCGCCAGCGAATCCGCCTACCGTGCGTATTCCGGTTTTCCTGAGAACATCTCCTGCCTGTCCCCAAAAGCTATAATCCTTGGGGGTATAGTCTATGCCGCCGTCAGGGAAACTTGCAAGGAACTCTTTCTTGTTGGCTTCGGATATATCCCACTCTCTTTTGGTAGGCATATTGGCCGCAGCAGAAACAGCCTCCGATAAACCCATAGTTGTACCGCTTCTAATCGCTCCCTGCAAGAGCTTAGGAAGCTTCCCAAAACCAGATATTGTGCCAAGACCTGCGCCGACAGCCTCACCAGCTGCAAGCATCGAAGCAAGTGAACCCGCTACGTTACCAGCTGAATACGCATTCGGATGTGCGCTGCCTATTCTTGAAAACTGCTCTTTGACACTACCAGGCGTATATTCTTCGCCTAACATGCCGGAAGCAAGCTCTGAGCCTTTGTCAAGCAAACCGGGGGCGCCGAACGCATCCATGAAACCAGCGGTTATGCCCGTACCTGCGTTTGACTTGTTGTATAGGTCTATATATGTCTTCCACATATCGGACGGCATATCAGGCGAGAAGAAAACGTCAGTCTGGTCTACAACGTTATAATCAGATTGGAGCTGTTTAAGTATTTCTGCCGCTTCCCGCTTCTCATCTTTATTAAGTTCTGAAACGGCTGACAAAGTTAAGGCACGTGTCCATTTGTCTCCGTACTTTTTATAACCTGTGCTGTTCTTGTCTACTTTTATTTCAGGATATATACGAGGCTGAGGTGCCTCTTCCACACTTCCGTTCATTTGCGGTCGCCAGTTGGGGTTATAGTTGCGGGCTAATTTAGGCACATACGATTGCTGACGATTTGCTATATACGCATTGGCAGCGTTGCGGTAGTCCTCGGTGGTAAGAGTGGGGGACTGGTTCTGCCGATATGCGCTTCCTTCGGGTGTAGAGCGCGAATACCGCTGAGATTCATATGTGCGGGGGATAGTGGATATTTCGTTTTTCTCCCGCAAGGACTGATAGGGGGTTTTGTCCCTGTATTTATAAGTTGCGCTATTCGGGTCGTACCTCGCTGCTATTTCGCTTGCAAGGCGTTCCTTATCGTTCGCAACATTCTTACCGCTTTTCTTCGTGTTATTGAGTTTTGCCATAGTATCACCTACCGCTACGCTGTATGCCTCTCAGTTTGTTCTTGTCCGCTTTGCTGGTTGTGAGAATGCCAGCCCTAACATAGTCATTATACGCATCCTGTGCGGCATACTTACCCTGATTGTTAGCTACATTCTCAATGGTTTGCCATGCAGTGGTTGAGGCTCTTGTATACCCTGAGCCCGTATTCAGCTTTTTGTTTGACGTGCTCGATACGTCCCGCACGGTTGTGCGCCCAGAACCCGTATTTCTTTTCTTCTTTAGCGGACTTGTCGCCCCTTTACCAGAGCTGCCGCCACTACGGCCTGAGCCTAACGAAGCTGCCGCCGCTGCCGCCGCAGCCATAGCCGTCTTGTAATTGAACTCCTGCTCCCACTGCCATTTATTGAACCAGTAGTCGCGGTCTTTCTCCCATGCGGATGCATCGTTGAGATAGCGGTTGTATTCACGGTCAGACATATCGCCGAACCTGTTGTAGTAATAATTCAGCTCGTCCTTGTAATCACCAACAGTATCGCGGTAACGGGCATAATCACTCTCATCAAGTCCCTGCAAGGTTGAAAGATTGGAGCGCATTCTGTCTCCCTCATTGAGCCATGCGTTGTACGCAAAATCGCGCAAGCCTGGGATACGGTCGTTAAGCCCCTGCAAATAGGACTGGTAAGCCTGTTGCCCTGCCGTAGCCGCGTAGGAATTGCCGTAGCCGCCCGTGAGTGCGGCAGCGTCGCCCATAGTGTCCTGCATAGCCATTCTGCCTTGCTGCAAATACCTGTCCTTATACATCTGGTACATGGGGTCGGCGTTAAAGTCATACTTAAACGGGTCGCGGTTCAATATTTTATCAAGAAGGTTCTGAATCTGGTCTCCGTATTTGCTAACATAATCGGCGGGCTTTGAACCTTCAAGCTCCTTGACCTTGTTCCATGCGTCCGTTACGTCCTGAGACTGGCTATACTTTGGGCGCGAGTTTTCATAGCCCGCCAGTTTTCCGGCTGTATCCGGGTTGGCATAGCTGCCGGAGCTTGAATAATTGTATGAATATCCGCTGCTTGGTATGCCGGTATTCCCAACGCTCGCCGAGAGGCCAGGGGTTATAGGACCCCAGCCACCGGAACTGCCGCCAAACAGGCTACCCCATGTGTTATTCCCAACAATACCGTCAACCTTAAGACCATTCTGTTGCTGATAATTGCGAACCGCACGCTCCGTATTAGAGCCATATATACCATCTGCCTCTATTCCGAGGGCTTCTTGTATCCGCTTTACCTCATCACTTCTGGAGCCTTTCTTATACGTAGCCATAGTTAACCTCCTTCTGCGGGCGAATAGGCTTCTGCCGCCTTGATTAGTTCGCCGTTGCTTTTTATGTAAACAGGGTAGTAGGTCTCCCCGTCCTGCGCCGTAGCTACTCCGGTAGCAAACAGCTTGGCGGATGCAACGTGGCTCCCGTCAAGCTGTGTGTTTCCCGAAGCGGAGGAAAGAGATGAAAACGTGCCTGTGGCACCCGTTATTTTTGATACGCCGTTTTGCGCAAGCTCTGTAGCTGTTACATAACCCTTCTGCTCAAGCTCCGTAGCTGTTACATAGCCTTTCTGTTCAAGTTGCGTATCTGTAACAAAATTGCCCGTAAACTGTATCGTTACCCTTGCGAGTTCAGAATCGGCCATTTTCAGCACAAGAATGCAGGAACGCTCACGATTCTCAGCATTAAGGCCGAGTTGTGTTGCGTTCTTCTCTACCTTCGATATTGCACCGCCTATGTCGCGCAAGTCTTGCGTCACCTTGTTTACCGCTGCCCCGTTGTCGGATATGGACTTAGAAAGACCGGATGACAAGTTTTCAACGTCAATGTTGTTAAGGATATATTTTAGCTGCCTTGTGAGCAAAACGAGGTATTCCTTTATCTGCTTGCGCTCCTTGGCATCGTCAAGCTGATTATCGTTAAAATTGGGGAGCTTGAAATCTATCATATTTCGCTGCCCTCCTCCACTGTTCGAGTGAATGAATATATCTTGCAATCACCTACACCGCTTATACGCACCTTCATGTGGTCACACCTGCGCGGTATTATAGGTACGGTAAAAGACCGCAAGCGCGTTGCGTTTATGCGGTACTTCTCTATCCATTGTCCATCGCTGTCATATTGCAGCGCTATCTTAACCATTGAGCCCTCCGGCACTTCAAGGCGGAATTGCAGCTTGGATATGTATTTGTTGTTGGGTATCCCCATGCCGATATCGCCAGTTTCGGCGTACCATTCAACAGGGGGTTCGAGCTTCTTCTGACTTTCAAAATTTTGCAGAAACGTACCGTTCACGGAATATATATAGTCATTGGTCATAAAGTATAGGTCTTTGTCGTATGTAGCAAACATCTCAATATTTATCTTATCGATTTTATGCCAAAGGCCGTGCTTGTCGTCATACGAAAACAACCAGCGTTCTCCTGAATCATCTTCCATCGAGATGTAATACAAAGAGCCGATTGAGCCGGCAACAGCATTTTTATAATGCACATTGCCCAGAGCATCTGAAACGGGCGTAGGCTGTGTAGCACCATATGCGCAGATATCATAAGCAGACTTATAATAAAGAGTTTCATTAACCACACAAAGGCTTTTTTCGCTGCCTTTCTCAACGCCCCTGCACCGAGCATAATCAAGCTGGAAGTTTGAAGGTTTATTGCCGTGCAAGGTTATTACTTCGTTCTCTTTGAAGAACAATACATAGCCGCCATGGGATATGCAACCTGTAAAATCGCCCGTTGAACCAATCGTAGCAGAATAACTCGCTGTAGCTTGGTCTGTGAAGTAGTTCCAGTTGGTAGGGTCTCCTAACTTGCAGGCATATATTTCGTGCTTGTCGGAAGAACAGCCCCATATGCGGTTGTTGTGCTCACATAAGAAGTCCATATCGGGCACTTTGCGCTCTATTGTCACAGCAGACGATTCAGTTCCGGCTTTGTCGAGCGTGCCAGTTATCACAATGTAATCATTGGTTACGCCATAAAGAATAAAATCGCCATTAAGTATGGAATTGGACGCGCCGCTTATCGTCACAGCATCATATACCTTGAAGCCTACGCCTATACCAGGCTTTGACATCTTGATGTATGTCGTTGGTATAGACTGCCAAGAAAGATATAGCACCGAATACTGCATAAGGACATGCGGAGTTACGGAAGTGTTCATCCACAGCTGCCCATCCGTGGGGTCACTTGGTGCTGTGTCGCTTGTGGTATATGCCTGATAATCAGTTGCATCTACCTTGCAAAGCTGCAAGGTTATATCGCCGGATGTAGTGACGGTATTCTCAAGGTTTTCATGAGTATTGGTTATAGTGTCATATATTATTTTATCAGGCCAAATGAGTATCTTCGACCCCATATTAACAAGTGTTTTCTTGGTTTTTGACAGGGGCATTTTGGCCTTCCCGCTCGTTTCGTATCCACCCGCCAGTTCTTCTCTTGGTTTTCCATTGAAATATCCACCATAAAACATAAATACGGCCCTTATTTGTCCAGTCCCCTCCGGCCCCTGCCAGACTTGTGTTGCCTCCTGCAAAACGTAGAACTTTTCATGTGTGTGGATACCATACAAAAGGCTTTCCTTATGTATCCCGCGCTGCACCCTTGGAGACAAAGCGGGGTAGTTCCTGCCAGACATATTTTTCATGTCAAAGAACTCTTTGCCGCTTACGCGGTAGCTATGATTGTAGCCGCGAAACTCCGTTGCACTTTCTCGCGAGGACTGTATATTATCAAGTTTAGGCAGATACATAGCTTATATCCTCAGGTAGCTGGGCTGCAACGGCATATTGTTGCGGTTGAACCAGCCTGCGAACGCATCGAGAGCCACGTTGTACATTATCATGCTGTTTGTATACCTTTGCATCTCGGCGTTGTGGTAATCCACTTGCGCCATAAGGTATTTTATATAGATGTCGGAATAAGGTTCGGGAACCATAAGGACGGTATCCATGTCCGTATCAACGCCGTATCTGCCGTGCGGTATATCTGCGCTGCCTTCGTGGTTCTTCACTACATCTTCGTAGAGAATACCTTCAAGGTCTGATATCCAGCGGACAAGGGTTTCATCGTCATACTGGTTTTCCTTCACGGCCTGTAGCTGTGTAATGGCTTCGCTTATAGTCATGGTCTGCCTCCTTTTTCTGTCGCGGGCTGTCGGGCTTGCACCGACACACAGGGGCTTCCGCCCGCATGATGAGAGGGGCTTGCGCCCCTCAGTAATTCGAACTGTTTTCCAATTCCATTATCCTGTTTGCCGTTATATCGTCCTGCTCTGTGGAGTGGTCAAGCACCTCAGCAACACAGCGGGGAATCATAACAGTCTGCGCGTAGGGTACAAACAGCCGCAGCTTATTAACTCCGACATATACGCCACGCTCATTCTTTTTGCGCGGGTCGCGGGGAAGCTTGTACGGTATGTACTCCATAGGGTCAATGGTGTTTTCAGGCACTTTGCTCATTTTCTTTCCTCCTTAGTTGGCATCCGCGAAAGGCTCAGCCGCGGAGCAATGTTCTATCCTTATCATGTTCTCTTCGACGAGACGTTCGGCAACCTTGAGAGCCTTCCAGCCGGTGGTTGCACGCTGGTTCAGCGGGTCAGCAGAACCGGCAGAACCGAGCTGCTTAACAATGTGCTGCAAGCCGCCGCCGCTTACATCGGTCACGCCATAGGCATTGGCGCCGATTATCATAGTAGCGTATACGGATTCGCCGCTGTTTGTCGCGCCCTTGCCGCTTATCTTTGCACCGGCAGCAAGAGAAGTTACGGCAGTGCCAAGGGTTATGGTCGTTGCACCGCCGGTGGTGGATATGGCGGTTATGGTGTTAGCCGCACCGTTGATTACAACGGGGATGTTAAGACCTGAAGCGGCAGTCAGCACCTCGTTGATAGCTACACTGGTAGTGCTGGCAGATATGGCAGTCTTGACGGTCAGGCGGCTCTTATTATCGGATATAACGGCGGGCCCGAATATCTTAGCCTCGGTGGTCTCGACAAAGCGAACGCCCGCCAGCTTGCCGACTTCTCCTTGATAGATGTTTTCGGGGGTGGTGTACAGGTGTGCATCTCTCCACTTATCAGACAGCATAAGATCACAGACAACGTTGGGGTGGACGATAGCGACAAAGCTATCACCGACAGGGTTAGCATTCATGCTCTTAAGCTTCGCCACAGCCTTGAATATCAGCTCATAGGTCAACTGGGCAGTCTTGTCCAGCGCAGAGCGGGACAGTACCTCAGTTACGGTGCTGCCGGACACCTTGGGCGCATACATGACATTAGTACCTGCGGTTATGATATCGCGGGTTATAGTGTCAAGAGTGCGTCCGGCCTGAGAGCCGAGAAGCTTTGTAGCCTGCTCTATTTGCGGGTCAATATGCGTCAGTTCCAGCACGTCAGAGCAGGTAACATAGTCGCCATACTGAGATACGGTAGCTTCTATGGTGGACATGTTCAGGCTGTTGCCGTCAGGAGTTACACCTTCGGTGAGGGCGGTAAGAGCCTTGGACAACGGGCTGTACTTGCGGAACTGTATGGTTTTACCGCTGTGCTCGGGTATGGGATACTTGTCTCCGAACTGGTCATGCACAAGGTAAGGCTCTGCGTTGTCTATGAGCCTGTCCTCATAGTATGTATGCATGCCGGGGGTAAGCCCCTCGGAGTTGGTAGTCTGCGTGTTGGGGTTAGCAAACAGGCAGAGATTTATAGTGGTGTAGAGTTCAGTAATCATGCGTTCTCCTTTCAGAACAAAAAAGGAGCCGCCTAATCAAATGTAATTGTGCGGTCTCCCCTAAGTACTCGCCGTGAGATTTCCTCGCGGTCTTTTCGTGTAAGTTTTGCGGGGTCTGTCTTAACGATTTGCGCGGGCGCACTTCCGCTCGTGCCGTTCTCGGCAGGACGCAAGCCCCGTGCGCGTATGTCGTTTACCGTCTTTTTGTGTATCTGCTGAGCGGTGTACTGCATGGCTCCGCCTATGATATCGTCCTTGTGTATCAGTTCATAGGCATCCTTTACGGATATGCCCGCGCCCAAAAGCTCCATGAAACGCCTACCCGTTTCGGGGTTCTGCGCTTCCGTGTCAAAGTTGAAGTTGGGGTATATCTGGCTACACTCGGCGGATTCACTGTCCCACCGCTGAAACACTTCCTGCTGGGCATTCATGCGCTGCTGCTCTTCCATTGCCCGCCTAAAGTCAGCGTTCTCGCGCTCTATGCGCTTCATGTGCTTAAGCTGCTCCACGGTCAAACCGCGCTCCATGGCTTCATCCTCATAGAAGCTGTTATCTTCTTCGATGGCCTTGAGGATTGCCTGAGGGTCTGAGCCGCTTACGCCGTACTTCGATGCAAGCGCATCCATCATGGGCGCGTAAGAATCAAGCTGTGCAGCCTTTTCTTTTAGCGCGTTAACGTCCCTAAAGCGATTAGAGAGTATTTTCTGCACGCGAGCATCGAACTCTGTTTTGTACTCGCCCTTTATTAGCCCGTCAAATGCCGCAGCTTTATCAACCTGCGTGTCGCTTGTGACAATGGTCTCACTCTGCTGCTGTCCGCCCGTGCCGTACTGCACATCAGCCAGCGGGTTTTTGCTTGCTTTGGCAGGTGTGCTGCCACCTTCTGGCGCACCCGTGCCGGCATTGCCGCCACCTTCGCCGCCGCCATCGGCAAACAGCATCAAGTCAAGCTCGGTAAACAACTTTGTTTTCATGGTTTTCTCCTTCTGCCGTCTTTCCGGCGTGTCTTTTTAGTCTTGGGTCTGTCCCCAGCGTCCTTGGGTCTATCCCCAGCGTCTGTATGCAATGCAACGTTGTCGGGGTACTTGGCAGCCAAAAGCGCGAATCCTTGACTAATGGTGTCAAATATCGCGGCTACCTTGTCCCCGCCGTTGCTAATGCGCATAAAAAAAGAACCGTCATCGGTCCTGTAATTGAAATCGCAGCCCGTGGTGAAACAGGACTGCAAGAGCGTGTATGTCAACGTTGAGCAAGCTGCACATACAATATCGGGGCAGTCAACGGAATATCCCGCATGCCCCGATATATCGGCAACATAGTCGTTACCGTCCTTATATAATCTTGCCGTTGTCATTGGCTATGTCCTCGGTGTCGATACAGCCGCAGCCCTTTGCCGTGCCGCGCCCGCCGTGCTGTTGCGTGCATCGTTAAGCGCGTCACCCAAGGCATTAACGCTTGTCTCGTTCGCGGGATTGCCCTGAGGTGTCTCTTGCTGCTGTTGACCTATCATTTGCGCCACCTGCTCCCCGTACTGCGTGCCTTGTGTTGCGTCAAGACGCATCGACATAGCGGCTACAAGCTGTTGCAACTGCTGTATTTGCTGATACATGGTGCCGTTCTTTGCGATGTTCTGCCGTACCTGCTCAATGCCGTCAAACGACATCATATCCAACGCCGCGAGGGCTTGGTCAGAAAGGTCAGGGCGGAAGAATCCCATGCCGTACAGCTCCTTGGCGCGTTCGTTTTGCGCCACAGTGGAGAACGGCGAAGCCTTCTGCGCCGTCACTTCGATGTCAAATATCGGCACGCGGTAGCCAAGGTCAAGGCCGTAGTCAGTTCCCTGCGGTTTCTGCGCTATCTGTCTGCCAGTAAACTGAACGAACTCCATCTCCCCTTGTGCGCCTATCACCCTGAACCAGCGTTCTTCGGCGTAAAACTGCCGCATTAACTCGATGCACAGATAATTGACCTGCACAAAAGCGCGATAGCTGGACTTAATCATATCGCGGGACAGCTTAGAACCCGCCTCCTGCAACGCCGCAATGGCAGATGCAGCAGTAACGCCCGAAGTCGTGCCGCCCTGTGAAAAGTCACGGTTGCCGCTTGTCTCCTTGAGCTCCTCGATTTTCAGCGTCCTAACATCAACACAAATCGGCGACAGCGGGGGAATTTCCAGCGGGATTATGTTCTCAGCGGGATTGCCCGAGCCGGAGTAATGCACAAAGTCATTTTTGTCCCACTCCGCGTACTCCTTCTCATTCACGCTGCCGTCCTGCCGCACCCAAAAACGCGGCCTTGCGGACATGATAGCGTGCTTTAATATCACCTGGTCAAGCTTGTCTACAAATAGCTGTGGGCTTTTGCACACGTCAATGTACCCAAAACCGGCAGGGGAACCAGCCACGGGGAATAGCGTGTCAAACACAACTGGATACTTGCCGTGGTCGTAGAACCCGCGCTCCGCATATTCGGAGTCGTTTTCAGACGCATACAGCACCTCGCCATTACAGAACTTGCAGTAATGCAGCACGTCCTTGCCATTACGTTGTACTTTGTAGTACCAGTCAATCACGGCCGCTTTGTCGGTCGTGTCTACGGTATCATCATATATGTACTTTGCCGTATCCACCGTGGGGGATGATAGCTTGCCCTTCAGTTCGGGGTAATTTTCCTCTACCAAATCACGGTCAACCAGTTCCACCGTGAAAAGGTTGCGGGATTTCTGGATGTCCGTAATGCCAGGCTCCCAGAAAAGGTTAAGCAGGTCAAGCTCTCTCACGTCTATATCGCCCAGGCCGTTGTTTTTGCGCGAATCCCAGTACACGCCAAGCACGCCAGTACCGCTTTTAAGCTTGTACCACCACATATCGCTATAAGTCTGCTCAAAATCATTCTGCTCAAGAATTACAGGCAAGATATCGGACAGGATTTTCGCATCGTCCTTATCGCCTTCCTCGCGTGGCAGGACATTAGGCTCGGGGTAGTTGTCCATTGCATCTGCGTGCTTGTTGGCAATGCAGTTAAACAACCATGCAGATGTCGGGCGGGGGTCACCAGGATTCCGGCTCAAAAGCAGCTCGTTGTGCCGCAGCTTGTACCATTGTTCATTTTCGATGATACGCTGCTCGAGCATTGCTTTGCCCTGCTTGTACTTCTGCAGTATTTGCTCGGCTTCCCTAACTTCTTCTCGGCCTATGGCCTGATATGTCGCGGGGGCGGTGTCCTCAACCGCCACCGGCGTGTTGTCAAGTATAATGTCGTCCATGGGGTTACACCTCCACCTTGTATAATGCATACGGGTCATATCCGTGATTTTCCCTGTCCCTGTCAAGCGGGTCGTACTCTGCGTGCTTCTGCAGCACGTTTTGTCGCGGCGCTATGGGGTGCTCCATCAGAACATAGCGGCATTCGTCATATATATGGTCTTCTTGCGTGGTGTCCACGTCCTCCACGTGCTTTTCATCGTACACCAGCGTGGGCAATGTGCGGATGAAGTTTTTGCAGGTATTGAAGATATACAGCATTGCCTTACCTTCTTGGTCAAAGGCAAAACGGTAATGATACTGCATCTTGCCCGCCAGACGCGAGTTATCTCCTTTGCCCCAATAGACAAAGTTCGGTGCGCGTCCCATCATAGCCGCTATGCTTTCGCCCCTGCTTTCTTCAAAAATCGCGGGGTCAGCAATGCCGCGTATCTGTCTGCCTTTAAGATTGGGGTCTTCGGCTTCAATTCGTTTGATTTCTGCCGCTATTCCCGTAGGGTCAAGTTTAATGCCTGTATCTGGCGTGCCGTTGTAGCCGTAATACTCAACAATGCGATAGATAACACCGTCACCGTCCACAGCATACCAGCCCACGGAAAAGGGCTTGCTGTATCCAAAGTCAAATCCCCTATATATAGGCCACCATGACGGCACCTTGAACGGAGCTATGACGTGGGTAAACCTTTGGTCGTCGTAATGGTCAGGATCGTCACGCCATTCCCTAAAGACTTGTCCGTCAAAGCTATCCCAGCTGCCATAAAGCAGGGCTTTTTTCTCGGCTTCCGGCATCATAGCAAGGTTGGCTATGTATGTCGGGTCGTTTGTCAGCAGCTTCTGATTGTCAAAAACGGTCGCAGGGACAAAAATCCGCGACCGCTTGACCTTTAAGGCTTTACCATCAGGGGCTACAACGGTGTATTCGCCCACAATGGGTGTTAAAGGCTTTGCAGCCGTAATGAATCTATCCTTCACCCAGCCGTGGCCTTTGCCGCCGGGGTTAGTGGTAGCCCGTATATACACCCGCGTACCGGGGCCGCCGGGACGATTACGGGACATGAGATAGCTATACTCCGCCCAGCTAAAGTGCGTCAGCTCATCGAAGCCGACAAAATCGTATCGTTTGCCCTGATACTGTGTCTTATCACCCTCTCGCTGCATCGAGCCAAAGTATATCTTTGCGCCCGATGGGAACACCCAGACGTGGGATGTAGAGTTGTACCGTGCATCGGGGAATGCGGGCTGGTATATCTCGCGCGACCTGTCGATAAGCTCTGAAAGCTGTGGAAAGGTTTTACGCAGTATGATAGCGCGATAGTGCGGTATATGCACCTGTCGCAGAGCTTCGGCAAGCAGCGCATCACTTTTGCCCCCTCCCGCCGCACCACCGTACAAGGCTTCGTACTCAGGCCGCTCCAAGAACGCTTTTTGCTTTGGCTGTGGCGACCATACTACATCAGGCATCGTCCCCACCTCCTGCCACAGGCGGCAGTATCACCACGCCGGCGGTATCTTCGTCCGTGTCCTTTGGGCGGCTTTCTGCGACCTGCAAGCGGCGCATAAGGGCATCAGCGGCCTTTATGCGGTCGGCAAGCGATGCATCGAGGTCAAAGCTGTCTTTGACTTCGCCACGCATCACCGCGCTGTAAAATTGCATGACTTCTTGCGCGTCCGCTATGCGCTTTTCTTCGTCCGGTGCGGTAAGCTTGGCTATATATGCACGGATGTGGGGTTTTGTTAAGTTTTCATTGCCTATGCTTTTTGCGCTTTTTTGAGGGTATCCTGCCTTACGTGCAGCTTCTGTTGCATTGCCACACTGTATATAAAATTCCGCAAAGGTTTTTTGTTTTGGGGTAAGTTTATTATCTGCCTTAGGCACCCCTGTACAGCCCCGCAAGCAGTTTCACTACTTCCGCAAGCTGATAGGATTCAAGTAGCGTGGTATTTTTATTTCTGCCATCCATCTGCTTTTCAGTTTGGACTATCACGTACTTATTCACCATCCTTTCAGCCTTTTCAGAGTAGCTCTGCAATTGATTTATTTTTACCCTTATCCCCTTTGCGCATAAAGCTTGCTGCAATCTATGTGCTACACGCCTTAAATTCACCTCGTGCGGCCCCCTCGCCTTGCGGGGTATCTGCACCGGCTTAGGCTGCACCGCTTTTTGATACTGTCATAGTGTCGGCACTCCGTGCAGCTTTTTGGTGTCTGTATCCATACTACGGTTTCGGCCATGCCGTCACCTCCCAGCTATAAAAAATCCCCCTGCTTTGGGCAGGAGGTACATATCCATGGTAGCATTATATAGCGGACAAAGCGGACAAAACGGACATTTCAAAAATTTTTTTGCAGATAGCGCATTTACCCTATTGACATACTGGGTACAGTATGCTAAAATAAGTCATACGATAAAGCAAGGGCGACAAGCCCAGAAGGAGTTAGCAATGAAAAAGTACGAAGTAGACTATCAGGGCGGAGAAAGCCGCTATGGAATCGAGCCTGTGGATTACATGCTGGTGAAGATAGACGATATCGAGCTGTATGCCGAAGCCCCCGCGCAGGACGATGAGAATGCAAATTACGATGAGCTGAAGACCGCTATACTGGAGCAAGCGGCAGAGCACGACATCCCCGCCGAATGGCTGAGATTCTGGGACGAGATGTAAGAAAAAAAAGAAAGAGATGTTTCTCCAAATGCGCCTAACTGGTTAATCGGTTTGCGCCACCCCCGCTTACGCGGGGAACACGAGAAACATCTCACCTATATATTACTACCGCCATACACAGAAGTCAAGCCAAAAAAGGAGAAAAAACCATGAAGTACGATGTAACATTTTCCTGCGGCCACACTGCAACCGTGGAGCTGTTCGGCCCCACCAAAGACCGCGAGCGCAAAATCAGCTGGTACGAGACGCACGGCGAGTGCCCCGAATGCTACAAGGCTCGCAAGCAGGCGGAGCGCGAAGAAGCCAACGCGCTGGCAGCGCAGGAAGCCGAAAAGAACCGGTGGCCCGAGCTGAGCGGAACCCCGAAGCAGGTCGCATGGGCAAATACAATCCGTAAAGAAAAAATAGATGAGCTAATGACCCTTGAGCCAACCGAGAAAGGAATGCGCTACATAGCTTGGATTGTACAGACCTTCATTGCCGCGAAATACTGGATAGACAACCGTGACGAATCATTGCGCTACGAATGGAAATGGGGACAAGACGTATTCAATGCCTACGAGGCAACAACGAAAAATGAAATAAGGAGGAAGCCATGAAGTACAAACTGAAATACGCTTGTGGGCACACTACTACAGTAGACTGCACGATTGATGAACGCGACCATATGCGCGAGCTGATAGGCCGCACATACTGCCCTGATTGCTGGGCAAAGCAAACCGCAACGGGGAAATTCGTCGAGTTGCGCCTGAGCCGTGCGGAGCATGATGCAAACTATTGGTCTTGCAAGATTAAGCCCGGCAGCTATGACAGCAAAACCGACACCGTGGTCGTCAATGTGCTTAACGATTTGCTGGTCGAAAGGACCAAAATCGCCGAACTGGCGACGCAGAGCGCATCCATAGAAGGTATGGGCGAGCTGCGCGCAATCAGGAAGGTTTGGGGTGATTATCGCGCCGCATTTAACCATTGGCGGGAGGAAGGCTGTGAAGGCAATCCCCCAGCGGCTCCCGCCGTTGCTATCACGGACATAGCGGCAAAGTACCCTCGTGCGGCGGCATTTGTAGAAGCAGAAGATTTTTCAAGGGGAGCTGACGACACAGTATGTACCATGTGTTGCAAAGCAATGGAGAAAATCTTGCGCGGTGAGGACTACACAAAGGCTATCGAGGAAATGCACCAAGAATGGAATAACTGGAACCCGCTTGAAGAAGCGCGCAAGTGGATACTGGCGGAGGGGCAGAAGAAATCAGCAGGAGGAACAGAATGAGCAAGACCAGCACACAGGCCAAAACCCGGTGGAATACCGAGAACTATAAGCGGCTATCAATCTACATTGACAAAGAGGACGCGGAGCGGTACATAGCAAAGTGCGCAGCCGAGGGCAAGACACTAAGCGATATTCCCAAGCAGGCCATACTGAGCTACATAAACCAAAATTCATAATGACGTGGAGGACAAGGGGCGGCAATGCCGCCCCAAAGGAGAGAAAAAAGATGCGCTATTGCGCATCTTTTCCGGTCTGAAAACCTAAAATCAAATGTTTCAATCCACACCCGCAAGCGGGTGACATGCGTCCCAGACGCAAAAACGTAAGAATAGATATTTCAATCCACATCCGTTGCAGGATGGCACTATTAAAATACCACAGCATCAAACATATGTCAAGCATTTTGTGGAACAAACAAACAAAAAATTGGTTCCCGCTAAATGCCCTATAAATTCCCTCCCCGCGCACAGGGCGCAGGGCATATTTTATGCGAAAATTAAGGCAGGATAGCTATCCAAAAATACTAAAAAGGAGACAATAAAAATGGCAGAATTTGCATCAAGAGGAGTAGCTAATACCGGCCTCGGTTTCGGTATAGCCGGAACCGCGCTTGGCCTGCTGGATGGTGTAGGCAGTCTTTTCACCGGCCGCATGGGGCGCGATAACGACGACAAGCCCGTGAGCCGCTACGAGCTGTCGCTTGTGCAGGAAAACGCGATTTTGAAGGCACAGGCGGACGTAGACAAGAAACTTGTCGAGGTCTACAACGCCATAAACGACAAGGCCAACGCCAACCGTGAGCGCTTCACGGCGTTTGAAAAGGAGCAGCTTGTATATAACGGCGTGAACAGCGCGACAATCGGTTGCTTGCAACAGCAGGTCAACGCCCTGCTGGGCATGACCAAAATGGTTATACCTAACACCTCCGTCTGCCCCGGTTGGGGCGAAGCTAAAGTGACCGTATCTACCAGCACGGCCACGGCTTGAAAGGCAGCGGCAAATGATAAGCGTACAGCAAGCCGAAAGAGGGCTAATGCGCTACATAGATAGCGAGATAATGCCTAAGCTTACGGGCTGGCGCAAAGTGGGCATGGGGGCGTATATCGCCCTCGCCGCCCGCAATGCCAGAGGCCTGATAGCAAAGTACAAAGACCACCCCGCCGTGGCCGTGTTGAATGTCACGGACGGCGAAAACATAGACATTGACGCGGTATATAACGCCGTCCTGCCATACGCGGACGATGCAATCAAGATAGATATCCCCGCCATCGGAGAAATATCACTTAACCGCGAAGATATAGACAAAATATACCACCACATGAAAGGAGACGCAGAACAATGAAACTGATAAACGACCTGGCCGACCAGATTTGTGAAGAAATCGCGGACGCTGAAAAGTATGCTAAGTGGGCGCTTGCAGTCAAGGACGATATGCCGACCGTGGCGCAGACCCTATACACCATATCGGGGCAGGAGCTTACCCACGCATCCATGCTGCACGACCTTGTAGCCCGCGCCATATCGGACTACAAGGCCAAGCATGGCGAGCCGCCCGCCGATATGCTGACACTGTATACCTATTTACACGGCAAGCAGATAGACAAGGCGGAACGTGTAAAAAGATATCAGGAAATGTATAAGGCGTAACCTATTTACACCAACCCCCGGCAACTTTGCGGCAACTTTTTATTGTGCGTCCGCGCTAACGACTTTTTGTAAAAACGCCTAAATATCTATGCTTCTTGGCGCAATGGCGCACTTTGTTGGACAAAAAATCCAAGTAGCTGCCGGATACCAAAGAAGAAAAGCATTCATGAAAATGGGTGCTTTTTCTTAGTATTTTAGGCATTTTTTAATCGCCGCCGTTGCCGTGCGCTTTGGGGCTGGCAACTTTGCGGCAACTTTTCTCAAAAGCCCCTTGTAATTGTTCTGCACTGTATTTTTCCTTCTGCGCCGAAAGGTGTGAATATATTTCAAGCGTGATTTTCGCGTTGGCGTGGCCTAAATATCTTTGGGCGGAAAGCACGTCCACGCCCGCGTTATATAGTACACTGGCGTAATTGTGCCGAAGGTAATGCGGGGTTATGACCGATATCATCCGCCCGCCTTTTTCGATCGCGTCAATCTCCGGCGCGATACCATATAGCCGCGCCATTAAGTCGTCCCATAGGCGGTATCGCGTCGCATTGCGGTGATATGACCCTGTGGACGACGGTACTACATACGACTGCGGCAGACCGCGCACGGGGCGCAGCTTGTCAGCCAGTTCGCGCGGCATGGGGATTGTCCGCACGGACTTATCCGTTTTGGGTGCATCTATCTCCCCCGTCTTGCCGGCGGCCTGCTGCTCTATGTGAATTGTCCCCGCCTTGAAGTCAACGTGCCGCCATTGCAGGCCGCAAGCCTCACCGTAGCGCATACCCGTGTAGTACAGCAGGGCAAGCATTAGCGTGCCGTCCTCGTTCATCAGGCGCAGAACCGCATCCGTCTCCGCGTCCGTCAACGCCCTGCGCGTCTCCTTGGGCTTGGATGGGATTGTAAGCCCGACCGTGATATCACGCGGGATAAGTCCTTGACTATACGCCCGCTGAAATACCCCGCGCAGGATTGTAGATATGTTGCCTATTATGGCCGCGCACGTGTCGGCCTTGGCGTTCAGCAGCCGTTGTAAGTCCTCCGTGGTGATTGCCGTCAGCCTTCGCCCCGCCAACTCGGGGAAGATATGCTTATATAGTGCCGTGCGGTATGACATCTGCGCGGATACGCCTATATGCGGCTGCTTATACACCTCATACCATGTCAGCGCGTATCGCTCAAAAAGTATTCCCTCCGGCACGGCATTCGCCCCCGTGACGTACTTTTCCCGCGCCGCCGCCTTAGCCGCTTCAAGCTCTTTTTTAGTCCGGCCCGATACATACTTGACTATGCTTTTGCCGTTCGCGTCCGTGCCGACTGTGATTTTTGCACGGTAGCGCCCATCTTTTTGCTTTGCCATTTCATTGCCCCTTCCTTCTTTTTATGATATAATAGGGGCGAGCGTAGTTCGGCTATATCTCGCTCCCTTTCCTTTGTACCGTGCGGCTGCAATCCGCACGGAATTTTTATGACCGCCTAAGCCACCCCACGGTGGGGTTAAGCACGTCATACAGGGAAAAGCCTATCAATATGCCGGTTACGCTTACGCTGTATATCACCGCCCGCCGGAGCCATTTGCCAAGCTGCTGTATGCGCCTATCCTTTTCCGCAAGCAGCAGCCTGACGGCGGCTGTATACCTCTGTGTAGGCTCTTCGGCCTGCGGCACGGCTCCGTAAATCTCCTCCACAAATTCGTGCATTGTCGCGCCTAAGCCTTGGGTAACAAGCATTTCATATGTGGACATTGGTGTACCCGTTTCGCCCTGCAAAGTGCGTCTGAGTGTGGATAGCGGGATTCCGCTCTTCTGTGCCACGTCTTGCAGCGTTACGCCATATCGCCCGCGCAGTCTTGCAAACGCCTCGGCATACTTTTTGTTACAATCGTTGATTTCGTCCATTTCTTTCTCCTCCCCCATTTTTGGTGTCCATAAAGCCCATTTTATACACGGAGTTTTTGTCGTTTTCTGTATGTTTTTGTCGAAAAGCCTATTTTCAGCCCTGTATTCCGTCCGTCTTTTGCGGTACGCTTGATATGCGCATAGGGGCGCACCCACGGGGGCGGCGCAATCTTACCTTGCTTCTCCGCCGCCCCCTCCACCCATCATAGATTATATGATGTATGGTGTCTGTGATATGGTATCATATCTTAACATTTTTTTGCACGGAGGATAAGACAATGACGCACACAGAATTTTCCCATACCGTTGACCGCTTGGACGAAGAAGGCGTTAGCCTTCTCCGCTGTTACGCTGAGCTGCTAAAAATTTCGCATATGACGCAAGCGCAGCTCGCCCATCTTCATCGAGACAATCGTACAGATTAAGTATCTCTGCTTTTTCGGCTTCCATCTGCGAGGGCGCTACATCTGTCAAATCGTCCAGCGTACATCCCAGCGCCCGCGCAATCGCTTTCATTGTCTCGAGATTCGGATTTGTAGTAGCGCCGCTGCTGATTTTGCGCAGCGTGCTAAGCGGCACACCCGACGCAGCGGCAAGTTGCTCTAAGTCCATTCCAAGTGCTTTGCGCAGCTCGGCCATCCGCCCAAATTTTGTCGGCATTTCATCACTCCCATTTGCTTTATCTACTGATATTATACACCACATCTTATTCCGAATCAAGAATAAAAGTTCCATGCACGGAACATAAAATTGAAAAAAGTTATTGACAAGTGCCTATGATGGTATTATAATGGCAGCATAAAGACCAATGATGGTATTTGACAAGACCAAAGGAGGTATATAGATGTACAGCTATCTTAAGGGCAAAATCGTCGAAAGGGGTATGAGACAAACTATCATCGCTGATGCGCTGGGCATATCCCCCAAATCCCTGGGCTTGAAGCTTGCGGGTAAGCGCGATTTCAAATGGGACGAAGTATGCCTGATACAGAGCCGCTTTTTCCCGGACATTGACAAGGACACGCTTTTTATGGCAGCCGAAGAACGCAAAGGGGCTTAATAATCTACAAAGAGGAAAAGAGGAAATGAGGAAGAAAGAAGGAGGAAAAATGCTGGATTGTAAAACAAGCGTGAACTGCTTAGGAGAAGCGAAAATGCAAATCCGACTTACGGAAGGGCAGCTCATAGACATTATGGACATGCTGGGAAGGAGCAATGGCAGACCTATGAAAACACTAACGCAGATTTTGACCTGCAAGGAGATTTTAGAGGACGAGGAAGCGCAGGGCATCATAGATGAGATAATCGGCCTTTTGCGGTCAAAGCACATCACATACGCCTGTGCCTACAACATCTTGAATGGCGTTATGGACGCGCTCACGGAGTTTTCGCGGCAACTGCCGATGTGAAAAAAAGAAGGAGGAAAGAGGAAATGAGGAAATGTGAGAATTGCGGAGCAAACCTTGACAGCGGAGAGCGCTGCGACTGTGAAACGGAAGGAGAAGGAAGGGAGAAGCAAAATGGAGCTGGAAAAGATGCTGCGGGAGATGATACAGCAGGCTGTGGACGAGCGTATAAACGATGCCGCAGCGGTGGAAGATCGCATGGTGCGGGCGTATGGGGAGTACCTCCCAATTGCACAGGCCGCTGAACTGCTTAATGTCAGCCCCGTCACCGTGCGGCGGATGCTGGCCGATGGGCGGCTGACAGGCACAGGCGGGGAAAAGCCGCTGGTGATGGTGCGTAGCATGGCGCACATGGCAGAGACGGGTAAGACGCGGAAGCAAAAATACCCTGATTTCAAGATTGTACAAAAACAAGGAGGATTAAATCAATGAAAGAAAAACTTAACATGGGCATTGAAATCGACAAAGAACTAATTGAAAATAATGTAAGCAACGCTGTATGCGTTGCCATAGCAAGTGCACTGGGGGATAAAGACGAGCTAATAGGGAAGGCTGTTAAAGCAGTGATATCATCGTATGTGGATCCAGAAGGCAGGCCGTGCAGCTCGGGCTCCTATCGCGCAATACCATATCTTAAGTATTTGGCCGAACAGAGCATTAAAGAATCTGTGAAAAGTGAAATAGCTAAAATGGTTGAAGAAAATAAGGAACAGTTTTCACAAGCTATTCGGACAGAACTAAATAAGTCGTCTGTTCGGCAACAACTGGCAGCGGCATTCTTGGATGCGGTCATTGGTACGACACAACAAACTTGGAAAATGCCGATAACAGTCTCTTTTAACCGTCCCGACAACGACTAAATAAGGTAAGCCTTAGGCGACCGAGAGGGCACATGAAGAAGCTGACAAGGGCTGAATTTATCGCCCGCGCCGTGGCGGACAGAATGAAGGACAAGCTGCGCGGGCAGAAAGAAGCGTATTGGGTGCGGTCGGCGCACATAGACGCAGAAAGACGAAAGAAAAGATGAACGTATGGTATATCGCATTATGGGTGTATATGCTTGCGGGCGAGGCTATCATGCTGATAATCGCCTTTAGAATTTGCTATGAGCAAGTTAAAAAAGCCCCGCAATCGGGGGAAAAGCGCACCCACAAGGCGTAAAAGCAAGTTATAAGCAAGTTAGTCGCAAAGCAAGGAGGACAAAATGGAAGCAAAAGAAAAGCCCGTCGGGGGAGTTAGAACACCGACAGGCACCGATAAAGCAGGGGAAAACCCCTCTGCTGAAAGTATATCATATCGTCTGCCTTTTGGTCAAGCCGTGCCATTTGTGGCCTACGAAAAAGTTGCGGGCGGGGCGAAGGGCCTGGTTAGACTCGGGCAGGAGGTTTGCCCGAAGTTTGACAAGTCCAACTACAGCAAGGCCAAGAAGCCGGACGAGACGGGCGTGACGCTGTATAAACCCGTCATCAAGGCATGGCAAGGCGCATACCCCGAAATAGCCGCCAAACAGCCCCGTAGGCACGAGCCGCAGGACAGGCCGAAGAAGATTACCATTAGGGTATCAAAAGACCTGTACAGGCAGTTGCAACAAACCCAGAAGGGGCGCACGATGCAAAGCACCATCATGGATATGATTATGGATTGCATAATGAACCCCGGCAAGACGCGGATGGAGCTTTGGGCAGAGAATGCAGTCTTAAAAGCACAGATAATCAAACTAAAGGAGGAAACGGAGAAATGACACTGTATGAAATCGATAAGGAAATCCAAGCCCTTATCACCGAGGATGGCGAGATTGAGGACATTGAGCGCTTTGACGCGCTGGCAATGGAGCGCGACAAGAAGATTGAAAATGTGGGCTGCTGGGTGAAGAACCTTGATGCAGAAGCAGCGGACATGCGCGAGGAAGAAAAGAACCTTGCCGAAAGGCGGCACAGGCTTGAAAACAAGGTCGAAAGGCTCAAAGCATACCTTGACCACGCACTTGACGGCGCGAAATTTGAAAGCCCCCGTGTGGCTATCAGCTATCGCAAGTCTAAAGCCGTGGAGATACAGGACGAGGCGGTATTTAAGGCATGGGCTAAGGATTATGCGCCCGCCCTGCTTAAAGTGGCCTACACCATAGATAAGACGGGCGTAAAAAATTACATAGCAAGCGGCGCGGAATGCCCGTGCGCGGAGATTGCGGAAAGAAAGTCAATGCTGGTGAAGTGACATGGAATGGTGGTTAATGCAGGAGGGCGAATGCCCTGAGTACCCCACGGGAACACCCGTTGAGAATTGGGAAGGAGATAAAAAGTGATGGAAGCAAGGAAATTTAACCCGAATGACCACTTGATACAGCTCAAAGGCAAGGATTATCTGCAAGTCATGTGGCGGCTGGTTTGGTTTAGGGAGGATAAGCCACTGTGGGCAATCACCACGCAGATGATAGCCCACGACACTGAGGCAAAGCACTGCATTTTCAAGGCTGAAATCCTTGACGAAAACGGCCTTGTGAAGTCAACTGGAACGGGCAGCGAAAGCATAAAGGACTTCGGCGATTACATCGAAAAGGCCGAAACGAAGGCGGTAGGCCGCGCCCTGGCTATGCTGGGATACGGCACGCAGTTTGCGCCGGAGCTGGATGAGGGCGACAGGATAGTCGATAGCCCCATCCCCGCCAAGCCTGACCCTGAGCGGGCGCAGTACCTAAAGGCCATAGCCACAAGCGGGATTGATGCACGGCTGATAGATGCATCGTGCTATAAGCGGTACAAGAAGCCCCTTGAAAAGCTTACCACGGAGCAGCTTGCAGAAGTCGCCGTGCTGATGGCGCAGAGCAGACCGGACAATGCGAGCGCGTAATTGCAAGATATCACGCGATTTTACCACAGGGCAATGGTCGGTGTCGTTTGACATCGACCGCCCCGAAGATATCCCACAGGGCGAGCTTGACTTGACCATAAAGCCGTATAAGCCCAAGAGAAGCCTATCGGCAAATGCCTATATGTGGGTGCTGGTGGGCAAGCTGGCAGACGCGACGGGGATTAGCAGCACCGATATATATCGCAACACGGTCAAGCAGTTGGGCATATCACAGCTAATCGTAATCAATGCCGCCGCTGTCCCCGCGTTCAAGCGGGTGTGGGAGCAGTACGGTCTTGGCTGGTTTGTGGATGATGTGGACGAGGATACGGGAGGCAGCGTGATACTCCGCGCGTACTACGGCAGCAGCACATACAACCGCAAGCAGATGGCGGCCTTGATAGACCTTGTGGTGCAGGATTGCGAGCAGTTGGGGATAGAGACCCTAACAGAAAGAGAATTAAGCCTACTTTGCGACAGATGGGAGGGTGACAATGGCAAGAAGATATAAGGACGCGCCGAGCATCCTGCAAGATGAAAAGGAGTGCTTCCTGAGCGGGGCGCTCGAAGGGCTTGAACGCCACCATATCTACGGCGGGGCAAACCGCCGCAACAGCGCGAAATACGGCCTATGGGTATGGCTCCGGCATGACCTACACAACGAGCCGCCTGATGGTGTGCATTTTAACATCGACAACAACCGCCTGTTACAGCGGATAGGGCAAAGGGCGTTCGCGCTTAGATACCCCGACGAGGATTTTACCGAGATATTTGGGAGGAATTACCTGTGAATTATGTAAGCATGATAGGCCGATTGACCAAGACCCCCGACATAAGACAGACCAACACCGGCAAAAACGTATGCACCTTCACACTGGCGGTAAACCGCCGTTACAAGGGCGCAGACGGCAAGACCACGGCAGACTTTTTCAGCGTACAAGCGTGGGAAAAACTGGCTGAACTGTGCGCACGCTATCTGGACAAGGGCAGCAAGGTATTTATATCGGGCGAGTTGCGCAACCGGAACTATGAGGCAAAGGACGGCAGCAAGCGGACTGTTACCGAGATAATCGCAAACGAGGTGGAGTTCCTTTCACCCAAGACCGAACCCGCAACGCCGCCCGTGGAGGAATGGGAGCAGGTCGAGGACAGCGATTTGCCGTTTTAAGGTGCGACTATGCCGAACAGAATCATAAAGGAGAGCATAACGACAAGCGAAAAGTTAGCATCCCTTTCAGATTTTGAGTTTCGGCTTTGGATAGGATTGATTACTCAGGCTGACGATGCAGGGCGCGGAGATGCCCGCCCTGCCGTAATACGAGGCCGCATCTTCCCGTTTCGGGAAAGGTTGACAGTTAAAGACGTTGGATGTTCCCTCCGCGCGTTGGCGGATAAAGGCTGCATCGCCCTCTACGAGATAGACGGGAGACCCTACTTTTATTTCCCAAATTGGAGCAAGCATCAGCGAGTACGAGACTGCAAACCCAAGTACCCCGAACCCACGGAGGACAGCTCGCGGCAAGTTGCGGCAGATTGCGGCGAAGCGCGGCAGATTGCGGCTATAATCCAATCCAATCCAATACAATCCGAATCCGAATCCAAATCCAAGAGGGATAGCGCGCCCGCGAAGCACGCCTACGGCGAATTTGACAATGTGCTTTTAACGGACGCAGAGTTAGACAAACTCAAAAACCGCCTCACAGACTGGGCGGAACGCATAGAGCGGCTATCACAGTACCTCAAAAATAAGCCTAAAAAGCACTATGAGAGTCACTATGCCACAATCCTAACGTGGGCGGCAAAAGACGCAAAGGAGGACGCGGAGCGCAAGCAATCCGCCTCGGCGCGCCCTAACCGCCAGCGGGATTTTGGGAGCAGCCGCGTATACAGTGCGGCAGAACTTGACAGCATAGGGACGGACTTGCTGGGAGGTGGATAAGATGCACACATACGAGCTAATCGAGATAAATTGCGGCGTTACAAAGGTGCTGTACACCGCAACCAGCCGCCAAGACCTATACAGGGCATACCGCTCGGCATGCCAGCGCGGAGGGCTTGT
>ERZ1026876.167-NODE-167-length-42262-cov-11.653233_pt1 | contig 42262 bp, 35 predicted proteins | sample MGYA00380168_ERZ1026876 | MGnify/ENA primary metagenome ERZ1026876 (study PRJEB33269, sample SAMEA4719804) | human gut metagenome | biome: human-associated habitat; feature: organic feature; material: feces | place: Cameroon | collected 2013-10 ... | reverse complement strand
ATGTTCTCAAAGAAAAAGGGTGCATCATGGACTTATGACACACCCTCTTTTTTTTGAAATTTTCCTTCAATATTACTATATTATAAAGGTATAACTAAAAGAAAGAATAAGATGGTTAATAAACACTATTGTCCGCAAGCCTTCACCATAACTCTGGAGAAGGCTGAGAAAAAGCAGAAAGAAGAGGAAGAGAAAGACAGGATCTTCCTCCAGGCTCACGATTGCAGTTTCAGCAACAAGGAACAGATAGAGAAGTCTGAAAAGTGCGGCTGCTTCAGCTGCTGCGAAATCTTCACGCCATCCGAAATCACAGATTACCTCCCTGATGAGCCGCCTACAGCCGAATGCCCCTTCTGCTATACCGACTCCGTAATAGGTGATGCCTCCGGCTTCCCTATCACCCAGGATTTCTTGAAGAAAATGAAGAAGAGATGGTTCTAGGCAAAATAAGGAAAATCGTTTTCATCTATCTTCCTCCCCTATCTCATAAGGGCAGTATCAGTTTTGAAAACGGACATTGGGAAACAAAGAGCTTGAAGATTGCTTTTTTGCCTTTACGAACTCTTTTGCCCCATTGGCGAACTGTTCTGTTTCGCTTTTAGAAGGTACGTTCATTAGGGCATGATGTTAGATGAGACTTCCATCCATCATACCGCCAGGAGACTGTAAATCCTTGAAGTTAGCACATAAAACCGGGTACTCTATACAAAAAACTTTTTAATTCGCTTGGTTGTTTAGAGAAAAAAACGTAATTTTGCTGCTGTAAATTGATGAATGTTTTTAAAAAGGAGTAAGTATGAATACATTAGCAATAAACGAACCTCAATTGCTGGTAACAGTATCAGATCCAGCAATGCTGACAAAATTGAAGAACGCTATCAAAATGCTGAATGGCGTTAGTTCTATTTCTGTCATGAAACCAAAGAAAACAGATCTTGAACTTGCCGAAGAAGACAAGGAGAAAGGCAGAGTTACCCATTGGAATTCTGTTGATGAAATGTTTGATACTATCTTAGGGGAATAATGTATAAACTTGACACTACTAAGAGATTTGACAAAGCATTAAAGCTTTGCAAAAAGCGCGGATATCCCATAGAAGACCTACGAAAAGCCATAGCCATTCTGGTAGAAAAAGGATGCCTGCCGAAAGAATATAAGCCACATATTCTTCACGGAAACCACGAAGGCGAATGGGAGGCTCATATAAACCCTGACTGGCTACTGGTATGGGAACAGAATGATGAGAAGTTAACGCTCCTCATGCTAACTACAGGCACACATTCCGACGTTTTTGGTAAAACAAGAAGATAATATAAAACATAAATCCCCAACCTGTTGAAGTTGCAGATTGGGGATTTACATTTCCAGAAATCATGAAGGAGTCATTCACTCTCCTATCACATTTTATGAGGGAGCACCTACTTTTTAACTGATTTTAAAGAAACCCTCACCTATCTCATGGGGGCAGTTTCACTTTTAAAAACGGACATTGAAATGCCATTTACCGCAAAAACACAAAGTAAAATACCATTAAAACGGCTCACCCGATAAATCAGGGGGAAAATTCTTTAATTCTATATAAATTTTGTACCTTTGCACCATGAACAATCAAGGACTATTAGCATTGGCACAGTTGATTCTGCCATCAGAGATACTTTCAAATTTTGAAGTAGTACGTGTAGAAGAAGAGGCATCCTTTATCCGCATCTATCTTGATGAATCGATTAAGGATGAATATAAAGAGAACCCAGAGATTGAATCCAAAGGTTTCTGTGAAGCTGTAACTATACGTGACTTCCCAATCCGCGACAAAGGTGTTGACTTGATAGTCAGAAGACGCAAATGGTATGACAAGCAGAATAACCGATACTTCTCCGATTCTTATGACCTAAAGGCAGAAGGAACCCGCTACTCCAAGGAGTTTGCGGCTTTTTTAAAAGGAGTGTATGGAGACGATTCCTACGACCTCCCGTTCGCTTGACCGCTATTATCACATAAACGGGGATACGTTTGAAAAGCAGTACAAGGAAGTGCTCAGCGGTTATCGTGAATGGTCAGAACTCTCACATGCAGAAGACTGGCTTGTCTTTCCCGAGAACATAGGTGAAAGCATCTGCATTGACGAAACGGCTCCAAGCAACGGTGAGTTGTACACTATAGTAAGCAACAGATCTTCACGTGGAGGTAAAGGTACTATCATTGCGATTGTAAAGGGTGTGGCTGCAGATGCTGTCACAGAGGCGCTTATGCGCATTGACGAGGACAAAAGACTGATGGTTAAGGAGATAACAATGGATATGTCAAATTCCATGCGACTTATAGCCAGACGCTGTTTCCCGAATGCAATGCGTACCATAGACCGCTTCCATATACAGAAACTTGCATGTGATGCCTTGCAGGAGATGCGTATCGCACATAGATGGGATGCCATTCAAGCAGACACGGATGCCAGGGAAGAAGCCAAATGCCAGGGCGAAGCATACACTCCAATTGTGCTTGCAAACGGGGATACACACAAGCAGTTGCTTGCTCGCAGCAGATATCTGCTTTTCAAATCAGCCGACAAATGGACTGAAAGTCAGAGACAAAGAGCAGAGGTGCTCTTTGAAACGTATCCAGACCTAAAAGAGGCTTATTCACTCACACATTCGCTAAGAATGATATTTTCCAAGAATACAGTCAAAGATGCAGCAAGACTCTCGCTTGCACGCTGGTACAACAAAGTGGATGACTCTGGCTTTAAGAGTTTCAATGTTATTGCCGCCACGCTTTACGAACACTATGATGAAGTCTTGAACTTCTTTGTCAATAGGGCAACTAATGCATTTGCAGAGTCTTTTAATGCTAAAATTAAGGCGTTTAGAGCTGCTTTAAGAGGAGTAACGGATATAAAATTCTTTCTTTTCAGACTTACAAAGCTATATGCTTAATCCCCCTGGTTTATCGGGTGAGCCTGTAACTACTCAGCACCCCTATTGAAAACTTGTCGTTACTAAAGCATAAACTTGAATAGAAAAACCCCGAAATACGAAAGCGGCTTCGATAGTCAATGAAGCCTATTTCGTAGAGCAATGAAAGCAGCTTCGTAAGCAGTTGAAGCCTATTGCATTATTCTGATAGAAACTATAAAAAAAGTTGACCACTTTATGCTTTATTAATAATACACGTTGACTCACAGTATTAACGTAACAACTCATGACAATATGGGTACTGAGTAGTTACTTCTATAGGGGGTGCTGAGTAGTTACGATACCTTTATTATATATAGACTAATGCCATTATTATATACAGACAGACTCCTTTATTATATACAAACAGATTTCCCCCCTCTCTTCTATTTTCGGGCAACTTTTTGACAAACAATACAAAATATATATAAAAATAAAGGGAATATTGTCGGTATGTGCAGAAAATTACGTAATTTTGCAAGATAGTATAAGAAATACAGCAAGAATTATTTCATAAACATATCATTATAAAAATAGCTAAAGGAAAATAATCAAAATGATAGATGTAGTAAAGATTACACAAACAAAAGCTTTTGCCAGACAGGACGGAGCCATTTTGGGCGCTGTTTGGATAGCCAGTTTTGCATCCACCATGTGGTCGGTAACGCCAGGCTATGCTTTGCTTAGTTTATTGGCCAACATCTTGGCTATCAGCACTCCATTTGTGGTAGCAAAAAGACTGAAGTCATTCAGAGACGATGCATTGAATGGAACCATTTCTTTCCGAAGAGGTTTATTTTATTGCGCACAAACATTCTTCAATGCTACCTTACTCCTGACCATTGTTCAATTTCTATGGTTTAAATTCCTTGACACAGGTGTTTTCATGAGCTATATCATAGACAATTACACCCTGATGCTGAAAACATACAACTTTCCAGCCAACGAGATAAAGACACTCATTGAAGCCATCAGTATGATGAAACCTATATCCTGGGCTGCAGCATTCATGATTACAGATATATTTGCTGCCATTATTCTGAGTCCAGCGATTGCAGCACTCATGAGTAGAAAACAAAAGAAAGAATAAATTATAAACCAAGAATAAAAAATGGACATAACAGTTGTTGTACCTCTATATAATGAGGAAGAATCTTTGCCAGAACTTTATGCGTGGATAGAACGCGTAATGAAAGCCAACGACTTTAGCTTTGAGGTTATATTCGTCAACGATGGTTCTACCGACCATTCCTGGGAGGTCATCGAAGAACTTGCAGAAAAGTCAGCAAACGTAAAGGGCATCAAATTCCGCCGTAACTATGGAAAAAGTCCTGCCCTTTTCTGCGGATTCAAAGAAGCTCAAGGCGATGTAGTTATTACTATGGATGCTGACTTACAGGATTCTCCTGATGAGATTCCTGCACTTTATCATATGATCACCAAAGAGGGTTACGATCTGGTTTCCGGATACAAGCAGAACCGCAAACAGGGAGATCCACTCTCCAAGACGATCCCTACAAAACTCTTCAATGCTACAGCACGCAAAGTGAGTGGTATTCACAACCTGCATGATTTCAACTGCGGACTGAAAGCTTACCGTAAAGACGTCATCAAGAACATAGAAGTTTACGGAGAAATGCACAGATATATCCCATATCTGGCAAAGAATGCAGGTTTTGACAAAATCGGAGAAAAACCAGTACACCACCAGGCACGTAAATTTGGCACCTCCAAATTCATGGGCTGGAATCGCTTTGTCAACGGTTATCTGGACCTGATGACACTTTGGTTCCTGAGTAACTTCGGCAAGAAGCCAATGCACGTATTCGGTTTCTTGGGCAGTGTGGTATTCTTCATAGCTTTCCTTTCCCTCATAGGATTGGGAATTGATAAGTTGATAGAACTCCACCAAGGAGTATATGGGCACCTCATCACAGATTCCCCATATTTCTTCATTGCCCTGACAGCCATGTTGTTAGGAAGCCAACTATTCCTTGCAGGCTTTTTAGGCGACCTTATCAGCCGCCAGAATCCAAATCGCAATGATTATCAAATAGAAAAAGAGATAAGATGCGGAAAATAATTCCTACCATCCTGTTCGCCATCATAACGATGGTGAGTTGTTCCACGCTCGACTGTCCACTCAACAATACGGTATATACCAAATACAAACTGGACGGAAACGTAACACAACTCACAGGTTCATACATGACCATCTCGACAAACAAAAAAGATGGTGAAGACAGCATTCTCATCAATAAGGATGAGAATGTAGATAGCTTTATGCTACCGATGAGTTATACAAATGCAGCAGACACACTCTATTTCGAGATTCAAGATATCCAAGAGCGTGTATTCAATGATACCATCATCGTATCCAAAGAAAATCATCCACATTTCGAATCTATCGATTGCAGTCCGTCCTACTTCCATACGATTACGGGAGTTACGACAACTCACCATTTGATAGATTCTGTAGTCATCAACCATAAAGACGTAAATTTTGATGCAACGAAATCTCATTTCCTCATATATTTCGGCACTCGCGATTAGCATTCTATTACTTTTCGCAAGCACCCCAACCTTTGCACAGTCAAAAGTAAAGAAAGTGATTGCTCAGGCTGACACCATACCTCTATTAAGAGGCATGGCTATAAGTGTTGATGCTTTTGGAGCAGGACAGATGCTGCTTGGCGACTACGGTCAGTATGAAGCAGCCTTGCGCATCAACCTAAAAGACAAGTACTTCCCAGTCGTTGAATTAGGTTTAGGAAAAGCAGACGCCAAGGACGAAGGAACCAATCTGCACTATAAGACAAGTGCACCCTATGGCCGTATCGGTATGGATTGGAACCTGATGAAGAACAAGCATGACATCTACCGTCTCTATGGTGGTCTGAGATACGCTTTCACTTCTTACAAATACGACCTGACTGGTCCTGAGATTACAGATCCTATCTGGGGCACAACCTCTCCATACGAAGCCAAAGATGTATCCTGCAACTATCACTGGATGGAAATTCTCTTTGGTGTAGATGCCAAGATTTGGGGACCCATCAGAATGGGTTGGAGTGTAAGATACAGACGCTGCATCGCCCACAACAATGGAGAACTGGGAAATACATGGTATGTTCCTGGATTTGGAAAACAGGGAAATTCCCGTTTCGGAGGCACATTCAACATCGCATACGAGTTTTAAAAAATCTCTAACAAATTCATAAGATATGAACAAGAAGAAATTGATATGGCAACTTCCTTTTCTGGCAATACTGGTTATCGGTACCATCTTTATCATACGCCAACAACACCTTACCCCTTATCAGCATGACGAGGGTTTCGTTTTCGGAACCATATACCATATAACTTATCAGAGTGACGAAAACTACCAGAAAGAAATTGAGGCCGAACTACAGAAAGTAGATCAATCGCTTTCACCATTTAACAAAGGTTCTATCATTTCTAAAATCAATCGTAACGAGAACATAAAGGTTGACAAAATGTTCAAGGAGGTTTTCCAACTAGCAGAGAATATATCCAAAGAAACCAATGGCGCCTTTGACATTACCGTAGCACCTATGGTCAACACCTGGGGATTCGGATTCAAGCAGGGAAAGGCGCCAAGCAAGGAGACTATAGATAGCCTCAAAGCCATCGTGGGATTTCATAAGGTGAGTATGGAAAATGACTATATCAAGAAGCAGAATCCTCATATCATGTTAGACTGTTCAGCCATCGCAAAAGGATACGGAAGTGATGTCGTAGCCCGCTTACTGAAGAAAAAAGGTATTGAAAACTTTATGGTTGAAATCGGAGGCGAAGTAGTAACCTGCGGCAATAGTGAAAAAAGAGTACCTTGGCGCATTGGAGTGAATAAGCCTACGGATGATTCTCTCAATACTAATACAGAACTCCAGACGGTACTCAACGTCACGGACAAAGCTATGGCAACGAGTGGAAATTATCGTAATTTCTATTACAAAAACGGCAAGAAATATGCACATACCATTGACCCAAAAACCGGTTATCCCGTGCAGCATAATATACTCTCTGCCACAGTAATTGCCAACAATTGTGCAACAGCAGATGCATTTGCCACCTCCTTCATGGTACTTGGCATGGATGGAACAAAGAAAATTCTCGAAAAGCATCCCGAACTACTCGCATACCTGATTTATTCAGATGCGCAAGGTAAAAACAGGGTATGGTATTCTCCATCTATGAAAAAGATTTTAGCAGAATAGTCAGAAATCTCCGTCTAAGAAAGTTTGAGAGAAACAAAACGCTATGGCAGAAAACAGATTATACGACATATTACTCTCCCTTCCCCTCTTCCTCGGCATGAGTCGCAACGACTTGCACGAGGCAGCTGGAAAGACACGCTTTGACTTTCTAAAAGTATCAGAGGGAGAAGCCATCGTAAAAGACGGTGAACGGTGCCTCTCTCTCTTCTTTCTACTCACAGGAGAAATCAAGGTCATGACAGATGCAGACGACCATGGCTACAATATCGAAGAAGACATATCTGCTCCTGAAATTTTCCAACCAGAGAGAATCTTCGGACTCAACCAAAGATTTACCCACACGTATATTGCAAAAACCGATTGCAGTATCATGCGACTCGAAAAGCAGGAGGTATTGAAACTCTCCGAATTGTTTGAGATTTTCCGTATCAACTTACTTAACTTTATTTCTGCGCAGACTCAAAAAATGAGCAGAAGAGCCCTGCGTGTACCACCAAGGAATATAGAAGAACTCATTATCCGCTTTTTTGAAGCTCGTTGCGTTCGTCCAGGTGGAGAGAAAACATTCCGTATCAAAATGACCAGAATGGCAAAGGAACTCAACGATAGCAGACTTGACATTTCCAAAGCTCTAAATAATTTGGAAGCACAGGGATTATTACGCTTACAAAGAGAAAGAATTTTTATCCCTGCCCTTGAGAAACTGTTAAGTAGATAAGAAATATATATGAATTGTCAAACAAGAGTGTAATATTAGTTAAATTCTCTTTCACAGATATGAGAATCACATCTTTTTTTACTAATTTTGCACCAAAATAAAAAGAAAGTCAGTATGCTTGATGAAAAGAATATAGAAAAGAGAATAAATCCATTTTTCGAATCTTATAATACGCCGCACAACACGGTGCCATTCCATCGTATTAAACTTGAAGATTACGAAGAAGCTTTCATGGAGGGAATCCGTCGAGATGATGAAGCCACAGATAAACTTATCAACGACCCTGCAGAGCCAACCTTCGAGAACACCATTGCGCGTGTAGATAAAGAAAAGGGAGAACACTATTATGACCTTCTGGGTCGAGTTTCCAACGTTTTTTCCTGCATGATGAGTGCAGAAACCTGTGACGAAATGGAAGCTTTGGCGCAGAAGCTAAGTCCTATCCTCACCAAGCATGCTAATGACATAACTCTTAACAAGAAGTTATTTGAACGAATCAAATTTGTACATGACCATCCTAATCGAGAGTTGACAGCAGAAGAACAGATGCTGCTCGACACAAGTTATGATGGTTTCGTGAGAAGTGGTGCCTTGCTCAACGAAGAAGGTAAGGAAAAACTCCGCAAACTGACAGAAGAAGCCAGTATGCTTACTCTCCAGTTTTCACAAAACGTATTGAAAGAGAACAAAGCATATACACTTCATATAACAGACGAGGCACAACTGGATGGTCTTCCAAACACAGCAATAGCTGCAGCTGCACAGAATGCCAAGGAGCAAGAAAAAGAGGGATGGATATTTACACTCGACTATCCAAGCTACTCTCCGTTCATGACTTACTCAACACAGCGTGAGTTACGAAAGGAAATGTATATGGCACGAAATACAGAGTGCACCCATGACAATGACTCTAATAATCTGGAAATCTGCAAGCGCCTCATCAACCTTCGCCGCGAACTGGCTCAGCTGTTAGGTTTCACTACCTATGCAGACTATGTACTCAAGCATCGCATGGCAAGCAATGTAGAAAATGTCTATAAACTTCTGAATGATCTCATTGATGCCTATAAGCCAACTGCTATCAAGGAGGTCAAGGAAATAGAAGAACTGGCAAAAGAAATAGAAGGTAAGGATTTCGATATGCAGCCATGGGACTTCAGTTTCTATTCACATAAACTTCAGATGAAGAAATTCAATCTGGATGCAGAAATGCTACGACCATATTTCCAGTTGGACAAAGTGATAGAGGGAGTGTTCGGTCTTGCAAATAAGTTGTATGGAATCTCCTTCAAAGAAAACAAGGAAATACAGGTATATCACCCAGATGTAAAAGCATACGAGGTATTCGATAAAGACGGCAGTTATCTCGCTGTATTCTATGCAGACTTCTTCCCACGAAAGGGTAAACAAGGAGGAGCATGGATGACGGAATTCCAAGGTCAATGGATAGACCATAAAGGCAAGAATGTAAGACCTCATGTCAGCGTAGTGACTAATTTCACCAAGCCAACAGAGGAAAAGCCTGCGCTTCTGACATTAGGAGAAGTAGAGACCTTCCTGCACGAATTTGGTCATAGTTTACATGGTATGTTTGCCAACACCCGTTTTGAAAGCCTTTCAGGTACAAACGTTTGGTGGGACTTCGTAGAATTACCATCCCAATTCATGGAGAACTATGCCATAGAAAAAGATTTCCTCCGCACCTTTGCCTTCCATTATGAAACAGGCGAACCTTTACCTGACGAACTGATAGAGCGCATCGTCAAGAGCCGCAACTTCATGACGGCTTATGCATGCTTGAGACAGGTAAGTTTTGGACTTCTTGATATGGCATATTACACGAAAAAAGATGCTTTCACAGACGACATCATCCCATTCGAAAAGAAAGCATGGGAAAAGGCCATGATTCTACCTCAGTTACCAGACACCTGTATGACTGTAACATTCTCCCACATCATGGCTGGTGGATATGCTGCGGGATACTACAGCTATAAATGGGCTGAAGTACTGGATGCTGATGCGTTCAGCGTTTTCAAGAAAAATGGTATCTTCGATCAAGCTACAGCAAAAAGCTTCAGAGATAATATTTTGTCTAAAGGAGGAACAGAACATCCAATGACATTATATAAGCGATTCCGTGGTCAAGAACCAACGATAGATGCCTTGCTTGAGAGAAACGAAATAAAGAAAAATGTGAATGTTAATTAAAAGGTTATGGAGAACGGACTTTCTAAGCAGACAAAACTGGATTTGCGATATTTAAGAATGGCTCGCATTTGGGCAGAAAACAGTTATTGCAAACGCAGACAGGTAGGAGCACTGGTAGTCAAAGATAAAATGATTATCAGTGATGGATACAATGGTACTCCAAGCGGCTTTGAGAATATCTGCGAAGAAAATGATATTACCAAACCGTATGTTCTCCATGCAGAAGCCAATGCCATCACAAAATTGGCAAGAAGCAGCAATAATAGTGACGGCAGTACACTCTACGTAACCGCATCTCCTTGTATAGAATGTGCCAAGCTCATCATTCAAGCAGGAATCAAGCGCGTAGTATATGCAGAAAAATACAGACTCAATGATGGAATCCAACTCATGGAAAGAGCAGGGATTAAAGTTGAGTATCTGGATATAAACCAACAAATTGCTCAAACTGAAAATGAATAGGCTTCTCGTGAGACAAATACAAACAAGAGCAAATAGTAGAATATAACGTTAGTATAAAACATGATTATGAATAAAAACAAGAACAATCGATTTATGCCAATCATCATGGCCGCTTGTGTCGTGGTGGGTATATTTCTTGGCTCTTTTTTCTCCAACCACTTCTCTGGCAACCGACTCAACATCATCAATAGTGGAAGCAACCGACTCAACAATCTGCTACACATTATAGATGACCAGTATGTTGATGCTGTCAATATCGACTCGTTGGTAGATGAGGCTATTCCATTAATCTTGGCAGAATTAGACCCACACTCTGTCTATATAAGCGCAAAAGATGCGGCTGCAGCAACAGACGACCTCAAAGGCTCATTCTCTGGAGTAGGTGTAGAATTTGTCATCAGAGACGACACCATCCATATTCAGAATGTCATCCAAAACGGACCTGCAGAAAAAGCCGGTCTTTTGGCTGGTGATAAAATCGTAGCAGTAGATGGCAAACCTTTTGTAGGCAAAATTGTCACCAACCAGGAAGCGATGCACCGTTTAAAAGGTCCAAAAGATACAAAAGTTAAAATTGGCGTTGTGCGTTATGGCAGCAATAAAGTACAAACTTATACCGTAACCCGTGGTGAGATTCCAACCAAGAGCGTCACTGCTGCATACATGTTGGATAAAACTACCGGATACATTCGTATTAAGAATTTCGGTGAGAACACCTATCCTGAGATGTTGATAGCTTTAGCTAAGTTGTCACAGAAAGGTTTCAAGAATCTCTGCATCGACCTACGAGACAACTCCGGCGGTTATCTTTCGGCAGCTGTAAACATGGCTAATGAATTCCTGTCTGATAAAAAGTTGATAGTCTATACACAGGGACGTAAATCTCCACGTCAGGAATATCGCAGCGATGGTAAAGGTTCCTATCAGGATATACCTTTAGTGGTACTTATTAATGAAGGTTCTGCTTCATCTGCAGAAATCTTTGCAGGTGCCATGCAGGACAATGATCGCGCCACTATTATCGGCCGCCGCTCTTTTGGTAAAGGTTTGGTACAGCAACAGTTGGAATTCCCAGATCACAGTCTAATCCGACTGACTATTGCAAGGTACTACACTCCTTCCGGACGTTGCATACAGAAGCCATATACCATGGGCGACGATAAAGATTATGAGCAAGATTTACTGGATCGCTACCAGCATGGTGAGTTCTTCTCGCAAGACAGCATCAAGCACACCGGTCCTGCCTACCATACAGGATTGGGCAGAGTGGTATATGGCGGTGGTGGTATCACACCTGACATCTTCGTACCGGAAGATACGTTGGGCATGACCTCATATTTCAAAGAAGCTAGCATGAGTGGCCTGATTCTTCAATACGCATTCATCTATACAGACAATAATCGTCCTAAGTTGAATAACTTTAAAGAGATGATGGAACTTTCAGATTATCTTGTAAAACAAGACATGGTTGAGAAGTTTGCTAATTATGCTGACAAGCATGGATTACAACGCCGCAATCTGCTGATAAGAAAGTCGCACAAACTTTTAGAGCGTGTACTCAATGGCCGAATTATTTACAACATGCTTAATGAGCAGGCTTGGTCTCAATACATCAATCAGGATGATCCTGTCATCAAGAAAACATTGGAAGTATTCGAGGAAAATGCAGCATTCCCTAAAAAGCCAGTTGCTGTGCAAAAGACAAAAGGAAAATTATCAAACAAAGTTAGCGGAAAAGCTAAATAAGACTTTGTCTAATAAGAATAGCTATTGTCATGAACAAACAAGAACTCAGAACAGAGATACGAAATAGAAAGCGACAGTTTACCCAAGCACAACTGGGAGAGCTGTCGCTCTCTATTATTATGCAATTAAAAAAGCATCCCCGTTTAAGAAAAGCACAAACGATACTGCTATACTATTCATTACCGGATGAAGTAAATACACATGAATGGATAGATGAAATCGTAGCCGAAGGAAAAAAAGTCCTACTACCTGTAGTTACAGACGGAGAAAACATGATCTTAAGAGAATATACAGGGAAAAAGGATCTCAAGGAAGGTAATTATCATATCCTAGAACCAAGCGGAACTCTATTTTCTGAAAAAAGATACGGAGAAATCGAAGTCGGAATCATTCCTGGTATGAGTTTTGATGACAAAGGACACCGCCTGGGCAGAGGTAAAGGATATTACGATCGATTCTTAGAGAAGATTCCATCCATCTATAAAATCGGAGTCTGCTATAGTTTTCAGAAAGAATCTTCGATTCCTTATGAAAAACATGATAAAATCATGGATGAAATTATTACTGACATCTAATAGAATTTAATATCAACAATGACCTGTGCACCGGCACGTTCATTCAGGCGTTTCACCAAGATACTACGTCCCATAGATAGGTCTGCACGCAAGGCTGGATTATTCACCTTTACGAACAGTGTCTGGTTCTTGATAAAACGCTCACTGGTATATCGGGCAATAGGCTCCCCTACCACTTCATCCCAAGAAGTTAAAAGTCTCCTTTGACGTAGAGGTGACTCTAAACCCTGACGCCGTAGAAAGTCTGGCAATAAGGTCTGCATGGATTGTACTTTTCTTCTAAACATGATATAAATGATTTTAATAATTAATGTAAATCAAATAGAGCATTAGCCACAAATCAACAGAGACAAGAACTTTGCAACAGCGAAATAAACTTTACCCCCAAAGAGAAAGAACTATTCTCAACTGTTTGCCATCAATTCTATATCACCTCCCTCGACCGTAAATATCTTATATTCACCATCGCTTTTAGACAGGATTTTATCCAAATGATCACGATTCGTATCAGTAATGAATATTTGTCCGAAGTTATCACCAGAAACAAGTTGGACAATAGATTCTACTCTTTGTGCATCCAACTTATCAAAGATATCGTCTAACAACAACAAAGGGGTTGTGATAGAAGAAGTACGGCGCAGAAAATCAAATTGAGCAAGCTTCAAAGCAAGCACAAAAGTTTTATTCTGTCCTTGACTTCCCTCACGTTTCATCAGAAAATCACCTATAAGCATCTCAAGATCATCACGATGTACACCATGAAGAGAATAACCAACTGCCCGGTCCTTGAATCTATCACGCTGAATAACATCTAACAGTGGACCACGCTGACAATGAGAGACATAGCGAAGACTAACCATCTCCCGTTGACCAGAAATCTGCTGATAAATTCGTTGAAAGACAGGAACCAATTCCTCCACAAAAGCAAGACGTTTCTGAAAGAGCAACTCGCCATTACGGGCCATCTCCTGCTCCCATATATCAAGCAAGGACAAATCAGGCTCCTCCTCCATCTTCAAAAGAGCATTACGCTGCTGGAGAGCCTTATTATAATTAGCCAACAATTCAATATAAGAATGGTCATATTGTGAAATAACAACATCCATCAGGCGACGGCGCTCTTCACTTCCTCCTTCTATAAGGGAAGAATCAGAAGGAGAAACATAAATTAAAGGAACTAAACCGATATGTTGCGACAAACGCTTATACTCCTTTTTATTGCGCTTGAAATGTTTCTTCGTACCACGTTTCATACCACAATAAATATTCTCGATATCACCCTGTTCTGTGCGATATTTCCCTTCAAGCATAAAGAAATTCTCATCATGCATGATAATCTGAGAGTCAATAGGATTATTGGCACTGCGACAAAAGGAGAGGTAATAGATTGCATCCAAAAAATTAGTCTTACCTACACCGTTATGGCCGATAAGACAATTGATTTTTGGGGACAGATCCAAATTCACTCCCTTTATGTTCTTATAATTTAAGATGGAAATATTCTCTAAAATCATAGGCTCTTTATGCTTTTGGACTGCAAAGATAGCAGAAAAACCGCAAAAAACGAAAAAAGTAGGCTAGAAATTTCAATATATAAATAAAATTGCGTATTTTTGCAAAAAATTAGGCGCAATCGACTAATATAAAGACCTTAAAAGGGATTAGCATTCATTTTTTATAAATGAAGAAATTCCTTTTATTGAATATTAAAGTTGATGATGCGTTTATCCAACAGAATTAGAATAATAAAAAAAAACAAAATAAAAAAATGGCAAAAAACAACGTACAGGCTCCAGAAAGCGAGAGCCTTAACATTCATGAGGCTTTCTTCTTGAAAAACAAGAAGTTGATTCTCGGCGCAGTAGTTGCTATCATTGTAATTATTGCAGGTATTTTCGTTTACAACAATCAGATTGCTGGTCCACGTGAGGACAAAGCAAGTACTATGTTAGGTAAAGGTCAGACTTATTTCAACAATGAAATGTATGATCAGGCTCTCAATGGCGATGGTGCTGGCTTTGTAGGTTTTGCAAAAATTGCAAGTGACTACAGCGGCACAAAAGCAGCAAATCTGGCCAATCTCTATGCAGGTCTTTGCTATGCAAACCTTGGCAAGTGGGCTGAAGCACAGAAAAGCCTTGATGCTTTTTCTTCTAAAGGAGATCAGATGATTAGTCCTGCAGCACAAGCAGCTTTAGGTGATGCTTATGCACATCTCAACCAGCTCGACAAAGCAGTGGAAGCATTTAAGAAGGCAGCAAGCATGGCTGATGACAAGGCACAAGACGATGCAAACAACAGTCTCTCTCCTACTTTCCTCATCAAAGCAGGTGAAATTCTTGAAAGCCAGGGAAAGAAGGCCGACGCTTTGAGCATCTACCAAGACATCAAGAAAAAATATGTAAACTCTATGCTCGTTCAGAGTTCAGAGATTGATAAATACATCGAAAGAGCTTCCAACTAATTATGGCAACAGCACTTCATAATTTATCAGACTACGACTTTACCAAGGTGCCAGACGCAAGCAATATGTGCTTTGGCATCGTGGTAGCAGAATGGAATCCAGAGGTAACAGGTGCCTTGCTTGACGGAGCTGTCAAGACTTTGGAAAAGCATGGCGCTCTTTCTGAAAACATTCATGTAAAGACTGTTCCTGGCAGTTTTGAGCTCATCTATGGTGCTCACCAGATGGTACTCAACGGTGGTTACGATGCTGTCATCATACTTGGATGCGTAATACGCGGTGAAACTCCACATTTCGACTATATCTGTCAAGGAGTTACCTATGGTATAGCTCGCTTAAATGCCACACAGGAAATCCCTGTCATCTATGGTCTGTTAACAACAAATGACCTGCAGCAGGCTCAAGACCGCTGTGGTGGCAAACTTGGCAACAAGGGTGACGAATGTGCTATTGATGCTATTAAAATGGCAAAATTCTAAATATATATAATAATAAGGTACTATATATAATAAGGTATATGAAACTATATCAGTTATTACAATCATTCGAATTTGAAGAGTTATTCCCTGCAGTGAATGAAATGTATCCAAATGCGTACCTGCATCGCGATATATTTGAAAAAGCATTCAACATGCTTTGCAACATCCTGCCTGTAGTTTCGAAGAAAACCATCAGATACGAACTTAAGGAAGATCCAAATAGCAAGGATATGATTGTGGGAGCAGATGACACCAGTTTCAATACGACCTGGGATGCTTGCCTCGGTAAAGAAATCAAAAAAGGAAAGGGTGCAAACCTCAATGATGAAGAATTGGCAGCCAATTGCCTGCTCAATATACTCTTCCTTGGCCGACACCCCCTCAGTTTTGAAAAAGACTACCGAAAGCTTTTCAAGTAGTCTTTATTCTGCAAGATTGATAATCAATTCACATAAGCATTAGACCTCATCCTCATCGGATGAGGTTTTTTGTTGCTGATTATTACTGTCATCCTCTTCTTCATCACTACCTGTATCCAATTTAGTATCTTTACCAACAAAAACAGCACCCATACGAGAAATCTTAACCACTAAAGGCACATATTCATCACTTGTAACATCTGGAGAGCCAACACTTCCAGCAAAAACAAGTTTATCCCCTTCAGCCTGTACATAAACTAAACCAAGCAATGCCCCATTTTGCTGGGTATTCTTATCTAAATATCCTGTAAAATCGGTCTTCAGAAAGGTACGATTAAAAAATTCAGTACCATCCTTACGCAGAATCCTAACCGTAATCTTATTATCAAAATATTTGGTATTATCATCACCGACAGCTAAAGGCAAACTATTGTCTGCTTCACGCTTAACTATAACTTTATAGGTTGAACCAAGCCATTCAACCTCACGAGCCTGCTCATATCCATTCATCTGCTGAGTCTTCTTTGGCTTTGGAGCCTGAGGCTTTGGAGCGATGATAACATCACTCTTCTTCTTTTCACTGCATGATGTGAAGCCAGTGGCAAGACATGCAGCCAAAAGTAAAGGAAATATTCTATTCATCATTACATTTTTATAGATTATGTGGCAAAATTAAGAAAAAATTATCAATTGACAAAAAAAACAGAATAAAAAAAGCACCCTCTTTCACAAGAGAGTGCTTCTTAACCTTTTTACTAACTAAAAACCTATTGTTCTCACACGATATTATAAAAGTTCAGTTTATGAATTCTAATCGTTTATATAGACCTTTGCAAAGCAGAAAGGTTTAATATAAAATTGATTTTTCTTCGTTTTTAACATATTTCAACACAAAAAACAATCTTCCAAGAAGTTATCTTTCTGAAGGAAAAATACACATAATCAATGAATCACTATTAAAAAGGAACAAAAGAAAAGAAATAATTTGGTTTTTCAAACATTTTGATGTAACTTTGCATCCAAAACAAGACAATTCGCATGAAAAAGTTATTATTTTTATTATTAGTTGCTATCATATACACCTTTTCCTCTTGCTCAGAAAAGAAAACAGAGGAAAAGCAGACTGTCATTGATACTATTCCTATGATGGTAATGCAAATACAAAAATGCAACCGACTTTACACGACAGAAATACAGGTCCATAAAATAGTAACACATGACGATCAACTGAAATTAAAAGGCTCTATATTCAAAAAAGATTTCAATATCAATGTACCTGGTTCCAATAGAAAAGTTGCAATTCCGATGGATGCTACATTAAAAGCATACATAGATTTCAATGATTTTGGGGCACAGAACATCAGCAGAAAGAATGAAAAAATAGAGATTACGTTGCCAGACCCCAAAATAATGCTCACAAGCAGCAAAATAGATCATGAAGGAGTCAAACAGTTTGTTTCGCTCACTCGACGTAACTTTAGCGATGCTGAACTCAGTCTATATGAACAGCAGGGCCGGGAAGGAATCATCAAGGACGTTCCTAATATGGAAGTCATTGAAACAGCAAGACAAAATGCAGCCAATATTCTAATTCCTATGCTCATGGAAATGGGATTCAAAGAAGAAAATATAAAGATCACTTTTCGAAAGAAATTTTCATTGGACGATCTCAAGACCATCTTGGACAATTCGACTATTGAAAAGAAGACGAACTAAAAAAACAGGTTAAAAGGCCTGTTTTTAGCCATATAACAAAGATATTAATTAGGTAAAAATCAACCTGAAGGAATAAAGATAATAAAAAGGCAATATACAATGAAGCGAATAGAAATCATTATTATATTAATACTTGTTGTAGCGATAGGCGGAAGTCTATATTGGCTGACAAGAGACACTCACGTGGAAGGAGAAAACGTGGGGCAGACACAACTGTCTCCTACACAAATCCGCACTATAGAGAACATCGGGCAATGGGAATTTCTATCAATAAGCGATGAAGAACTTATAGATACAACAAGGCATGGATTCTTCGGTGATGATAAGTTAGTACGTATCTATTATGGTACACTTCGGCTTGGCATTGATATGAAAGATGTAAAAGAAGGTTGGATGAAAAAAGAAAATGATACTATTGTCTGCACCCTACCTCCAATCAAATTACTTGATCGCAATTTTATTGACGAAGCAAAAACCAAGTCTTTTTTTGAAACAGGCGACTGGACAGGAAAAGACAGGCAAAAACTATATGAGCGAGCTTACAATACGATGAAAGCAAGATGCTTAACAAATACAAACATATCAAAAGCAGAAGATAACGCCCAGATTCAATTCTACAAGATGCTCAAGGCTATGGGATTTACAAATGTAAAAGTAAGATTTGAAGGGAATCATAAAAAATAAAAGTTTAGATAAAGTGACATCGTATCAAAACTTCAATATATAAATATAATCACGTAATAATAATAAGGTAAATTAAGAGAGACTTATGGATGCAATCAACGATTTTTTCTCAGCTTTCAGTTCATTCCTTTGGGGATGGCCTATGATTATTCTTCTGTTAGGAACCCATATATTCCTGACTATTCGATTACGTTTTCCGCAACGTAAGATTTTTAAAGCAATCAAGCTTTCCATAAAGAAGGATGAGAACGCTACAGGAGACGTATCACAGTTTGGCGCCCTGGCAACAGCGCTTGCTGCAACTATTGGAACAGGTAATATCATCGGTGTTGCCACGGCCATTGCGCTGGGTGGTCCGGGTGCTGTACTATGGTGCTGGCTTACAGGCGTATTTGGTATATCCACAAAATATGCTGAAGGATTACTTGCTGTAAAATATCGAGTAAAAACGAGACGAGGACGCATGTTGGGCGGACCTATGTATGCATTAGAGAAAGGCTTAGGCTGGAAATGGTTGGCCATTCTTTTTGCAATCTTTGCAGCATTGGCTTCTTTTGGAATAGGAAGTACTGTACAGGCTAATGCTATATCTTCTCTAGTAGAAAACCAATATGGAATATCACCATACATTACGGGAGCTGTCGTTACAGCACTTGGTGCAGCCGTAATTCTTGGTGGTGTAAAGACTATCTCAAAGGTATGCGGAATGCTGGTTCCATTCATGGCACTCTTCTATGTAGTAGGATGCATATACATTCTCTTTGTCAACCATGCCTATCTGCTGCCTGCCATCAAGGTTATCCTGGAGTCTGCCTTTACAACCAAAGCTGCAGGAGGTGGCTTTGCAGGTAGCACATTGATGATGGCTGCACGTTATGGTATCGCACGTGGTCTCTTCTCCAATGAGTCCGGTTTGGGATCTGCCCCTATTGTTGCTGCAGCTGCGCAGACCCGCAATCCAGTAAGACAGGCATTGGTATCTTCTACAGGTACTTTCTGGGACACAGTCATCATCTGTGCGTTAACTGGTTTAGTAATTACCTCCAGTATCATTGCTTATCCAGATATAGACTACCATAATGGCGCAGCACTAACCAAAGCCGCATTCAGCAAAATTCCTTATATCGGCGCCCCTCTTTTAACATTCGGACTGGCAACTTTTGCTTTCAGTACGACATTGGGATGGAGCTATTACGGAGAGCGTTGTGTGGAATATCTTAAGGGCAAAAGATGGATGTTATGCTATCGTATGCTATACATCGCAAGTATCTTTGCTGGAAGTGTTATCAGCCTCGGTCTTGTGTGGAATATAGCAGACTGCATGAATGCCCTCATGGCCATTCCAAACCTGGTATCCCTGCTATGCCTCAGCGGAATTATCGTACACGAAACCAGAAAGTATCTCTGGAGAGACAGACTTGATAGGGATATGGAAGAAAACGAGATAGAGGAACTGGAAGAAATCGAAAAGATTCAACCACAAATGGAAGAAGAACATCCAAAGAAATAAAGTTCTTGCATCCATATAATCAAAATTGTCCTGACTACATCACGCAGTCAGGACAATTTTTTTACTAAATCAACAAAAACTAATAAAATTTTATTCAACCTAAACCTAAAAACTTACTTTCTACCGAGAAACTGAATACCTACAAGAATTCAGCTATAACCTATACTTTACCTATATGAAAAACCTAAAACCTTTTTCTGATTGCAAAGGTACGACAAAAAGTAATAAGTTGGATGCATTTATATTAGTTTTTTGCACTTTTACTTGAGCAAACGTTTGCACAACTCTTTGCACTATAATGCGTTAACATGACGAATATCACGCCAAAGACATTATGCAACAAAATATCAGCTATCAGTCTTGCTTATACTGTAAATGTCTCATCGGATGTCCTCCCCATGTAGAATCATTAACATAAACGAAACCAAGACGCTGATAAAGAGCCTCTGCTTTAGGATTACCTTTATCGACAAGCAAGCCGACTGCTGGTATCCCAAGTTCTGCACCACGCTCTATAGTAGCTTGAAGCAACTGAGAAGCAATTCCTTTTCCACGAAAATTACAGGAGACAGCGAGACTGTCAATATAGAACTCACCATCCTCTGTCTCATCAGTCATGCCTGTATAATCAATTCCGAAAGCTTCCAATGCTGCTTCATAGAATCGACGACGGAGCTGATGGAGTTTACCACCATCATAAGCAACACAGATACCAGCCAATATGCCACCAGAGGTATAGGCAGCCAAGACATTACGATAACTATATTGGCTATCTTCCATCTCGACCAAACGGGTCATCATGCGATGAAAGTCAACCAATGTATGCTTAGGTCCAGCAAAGTTTTGACAACACTCAGCATTCATCGCCTCCATGATGAGCGATGCTATATGAGAAGCCATGTCAGGCGTAGCATTTTCTATTTTTATCTTCATAATGCTTGCAAAGATAAACAAAATAACCAAGACTAACGAATTTTGTCTTGGTTATTTTTTAAAAGATATTGTGAAAAACAAAAAAATCGGTTTTGTTAGCGTTTAACTACCTCTATTTCAGTACTTCCTGGTTTATATAAATAACCTGTACAAAGAGGAGCATCCACCTTAAAAGCTTTCCATGTAAGCTTAGACCAGTCTATTTGACTCGTACTCTGCGCAATAGGAACTTGCGGTATCAAGCTACCATCCCTCACTAAAATAATACAAGGAACAGGCTTACTTACATTAGGCAGACCAGATTTCTCTGAATATGCAGCAACTTCTTCTGCGGTAGGAATTGCGATATTCTGATACCCACCTTCATAAACTTTTCCATTCTGATAATCTATCCACTTTCCCTTAGGAAGATATACAGAACGCTGATGCCCTCTCTCTAAAAGCGGAGCAACCAGGATTTGGGAGCCAAACATATATTCGTCCTCAACAAGCCACGCTCCTGCATCATGAGGAAACTCTACAAAAAGCGCTCTAACCATAGGCAGTCCTTTGTCAGAACACTCCTTGGCCTGTGTAAACACATACGGCATCAGTTGATATTTCATTTCTGCACATGTGCGGAATGCATCAGTAAAATCCTTGCTAATCAGCCAAGGTTCTGTAGGAGGTGCACCATGTGCACGAGTATGTGAACTCAAAAATCCAAATGGCAACCAGCGGCGATAAAGATCATCAGGACTCTGAGTAACAAATCCGCCCATATCATGACTCCAGAAAGAGAAACCACTCAAACCAAAGCTCAAGCCACCCCTAAGATCGCCTAACATACCAACACTTCCCACTTCGTTAGTGGCAGCATCACCACCCCAATGCAAAGGGTATCTCTGACTTCCAGCCCATGCACTGCGGGCCCAGATTACGCCCTCCTGCTCTTCAGAATTAGATTTTACGGCTTCCCAAAGTGCCTGATTATATCTCAACGGATAAAGATTATGTTCATAAAAACCAGTTTTACCGCTTGCATAAAGTCCGTCGTAAGGAGCAGCCTCTCCAAAATCACACTTGATTACACTTACACCTTGTTTTATAAGATGAGCTATCTTATCCTGATACCAAGAGATTGTTTTAGGATTACTCAAATCAAGCACGGCATCCTCATAATTCAAGGTACCATTCGCATTACGGACTGCCATCCCTTCGTCCACTAATTCATGGAAATAACGGTTTTTAGGAGTAAAATATGGTAACTGCCAAAGACAAGTATGGAACCCCTCTTTTTTCAAGGTTTTCAACATACCCACTGGATCTTTAAAACGATCTTTAGAGAACTCATAGTCACACTGCCAGTCAACTCCAAACCAACCTGTATCAAAATGAATCACATCAGCCGGTATATGGTTGCTTCTTAGCTGATGAGCGATTTCCAAACCTTCTTTCTGAGAGAAATAAGAAATGCGGCTCATCCAAGTACCGAAAGTCCAAAGCGGCAACATGGGTGATTTACCTGTCACGTACGTATATTGATCCAGAATATCTTTAGGTTCGCCAAAGAATATAAAGAAATCCATGACCTCATCACCCATGAACAAGCGTTGTGCACCGATATAACTTGCTCCGAAATCTGCCGTTGTAGGAGCAGACGTATGCATAAAAAATCCATATCCCCTATTAGAGAAATAAAACGGAACCGGCTTATACATACCATCAGTTTCTGGTCCTTGAGGATCTACGACAGAGATATTTACCTTCTGCCCCACCTTGTTGAGGGAAGTAAAGCTTTCACCACATCCATAGATTCGTTCACCCGGAGAAAGCATAAAAACTGGATTGATACTACGAGAATTATCACTTCCTCGCTTGATGAAATTAAACGGTAGTAGCTTTACCTGCGTACTGTCATTATCTATAATATGTCGGGTTTGAGTAAGTATCTTTCCTTGTGCATCTCGTAAGATCAAGCGAAATGGGTATTTCTGTATCTCCAGTTCACCACTTTGATTCTTATATACGATACTTTTTGCCGATGCAGAAGTATTCCAATTTCCCTTGCCTATACGATTGTTACTATTGCCCGCATTTTCTGCAATAAAATCAGGCGAGAACATAGGGTCTTCAGCATCATTCATTTTCGGTTCTATCGGTGAGGTAAAGATAGTAACCCGTAAGGTACGATTATTTATTTTCTGAATTTTGATTTTCAAGTTAGGATCGTTATCATACTGAGTATTCGGAAAATCAAGCATCTGCATACGAACAGGCCAGTAACCATTCAGATTAAAAGCCTGACGGGGAGCCAGACGATAACGTTTCCAGTTCAGCAATCCTTCGCCTTTATTCGTATCAAATCCAGCAATACTATCAGCGAGGAAATAGGTATTTGCCAAATCACAGAAGTCACCCGACATATCGGGAGCCTGACTTTGCAGATACTCTATGCCATTATTAGTTTTCAGTTGCGCCTGACTCATGATAACAGAAGCCAAAGCGCATAGGGTTAAAATTGATTTTTTCATGATTTCAAGATATTTATAAAAAGTAATCAGAGGGAAATTCCCCTGATTACTACAAGTTTAGAATTAGAATCTCGTTTCGTTCTGATTGAGAATTGCAATATCGTTTTTTCTCATTTAGGACTTCAATATCGCTTCTTTCTGACTGAGAAATTCAATATTGCTTCTTTCTCATTTAGAACTTCAATATTGCTTCTTTCAGATCAGGCGCCTGTGCTTTAAGTGTACCTTTTCCTTTCAGAACTACGATGCATTTTCCAAAGAAAGCCTTACGCTTCGGATCGGTAAAACGCTCCAAAGAGGTTTGACATCCATTGTCTGTTCCAAGGATGTTGGCATCAGAAGAGAAGAAAATCTGATTTTCAGCACGAGGACAAAGATTTCCATCCTTATCCACGACATTTACTTCTACGAAAGTTGTTGGCTCCGAAGATCCATAGGCAAGATTGCCTTGATAGGTCTTTTTCAAAACAATATGATCAGGAGCTCCAGCAGTCTGGATAGTTTGAACAGCTACCTGCTTTCCATTCTTTCTTGCGACGGCCTTCACTTCTCCCGGTTCAAATTTTACTCGCCACATCACATGATACTCCGTAGATTTCTCATATTCCTGGCCAACATTATCAGCCTTAAAAACCAGTTTCTTACGAATGCCCAGACTCTTTCCATTCACAAATAGCTCCACCTCGTCAGCATGGTTGTAATAACACCACATATCAATCGTCTGACCCGGAATCCAATTCCAATGTGGGAAAAGATGGAGAACATTCTTCTGCGTCCACTCACTCTGATACATATAATAGCTATCCTTAGGAAGACCCGCTAAATCGATAATTCCGAAATAGCTACTGCGTGCAGGATAAGCATACGGAGTCGGTTCGCCAATATAATCAAAACCCGTCCAGATAAACTGTCCTCCTACGAAATCATTATGCTTCACAACATCCCAGGTTTCCTCGTGGGTACTACTCCAGGAAGCATGCATATTATCATAAGCAGAGCATTTATAAGAAGGGTCACTATAAGGTAACCACCATGCTTTAGGAGCAGTATAGATACTATCACTTGGCATCATGTAATAGCCGCGTGTCTGTAATGCTGATACACTTTCAGAAAGGATGAACGGTTTGTCAGGGAAATTCTTTGGCACATCCTTGACCCACTGGTGATGATAATTGAATCCGATGACGTCGATAGCACCACTTTTAAAGAGATGATTCTTCGGATCAGGCTCGTTACAACCAGCTGTTACAGGACGACTACCCCATGGATCATGCTCCTTGACAATGCTGGCGAGATGCTGAGTAAGAAGCGAATTGACACTCAGTTCATCACTATGTGCCAGAGAAGAAGCATCATGACCAGCATTCAGAATCAGGTTGGCCTGTTCCAGAGTAAGCGTATCAGCAGCTGCATCCGACCATTGTTCCAACACCTCGTTGCCTATACTCCACATGATTATACTCGGATGGTTACGGTCACGCTTTACCAAATCAGAGAGATCGCGTTGATGCCATTCATCAAAAAAGCGCGCATAATCGCCATTTGATTTCTTACGACGCCACATATCGAAACTCTCATCCATCACAAGGATACCCATCGAATCACACATATTCAAGAGTTCAGGAGCAGGAGGATTATGACTACTTCTGATGGCATTTACACCCATATCCCTGAGAATAGTGAGCTTACGATGCATAGCGTCCTCATTCAGAGCCGCCCCCAGACATCCGAAATCATGATGCTCGCAGACACCATTGATCTTGATATTTTTTCCATTCAGGAAGAAACCTTTCTTGGCATCAAACCTCACATCCCGGAAGCCAGTAGTAGTCGTAGCCTCATCTACAACCTTTCCATTAGCCACTAATTCACTTTTCAAGGTATAAAGGTATCCCTTTCCTATATCCCAGCGATGCGGATTCTTAACCTTGAGTTTCTGTTCCCGATTACCCTGGCTTCTTGCCACCACTCTTCCATCGGCATCGTAAATGGTATTTCTTACAGAAATCTTTAACTTTTGATCAGTAGTCAGAAAATCCACCTTTACCTTTACATCACCTTTCGGAGTGGTAGAAACATATTGTCCCCATTGAGGAATATATGCCGCTTTCATGGTCTTGGTAATCCAAACATGGCGATAGATACCGCACCCAGAATACCAGCGACTGTTCGGTTGGTCGCTATTATCTACCTTCACGGCTATTACGTTATCGCCCTCCTTATTAATATAAGGTGTAAGATCGTATTCGAAAGTACTATATCCATAAGGACGTGTACCGAGTTTATGACCATTGATGAAGACGGTAGAATTCATATATACGCCATCAAAGGTGATGGTAAAGCGGTCGTACTTTTCCTGAAAATCTACAGAGAAATGCTTGCGATACCATCCAATACCTCCTGGAAGAGCACCACCACTGGCACCCGAAGGATTTGATGGAGAGAAGTCACCCTCTATCGCCCAATCGTGAGGTAGATTCAAACTTCGCCAATGCCCATCAGAATACGCAGTTTTCTGCATACCAGAACTATCGGCTAAAATGAAAAGCCAATCTTTATCAAAAGACTGATGTTCGCGGGCAGTCATCTGAAGAGCGAAAAGCCCACTCATCAAAGCTAAGCTAAATATTGTTTTCTTATTCATTCTTATCGACAAAAAATCCCACAGATTGCACGGATTTTCACAGATTTATCATCTCTGGGACAACAACAAAAGATCTGTGTAATCTGCGAAATCTGCGGGAGATTAGATTATTTCAATTTAACAGTAACAGTCTCTCCTGCATACTTCACCATCTTGCCCTTAGGCGCCTTGCCAAGGCTTACGCCCTGATTGCTTTGAGCCTGAACCAGAACCACATTGAAGCGGCGCTTCTGAAGCATACCATCGAAACTACCCTTGCGGGCACCCACTGTGAGGGTCTTCTGTGCATCATTATACTGGAAATCAATAGTAGCATACTTACCCTTCTCGTAGTTGTAATTGGTTCCTTCATCTTCATAGAGCGTATAAGAACCATCCTTGCCGGCATATACATAGAGGTCGATAAGTTCCGGTTTCTTCTGATCGCTCCATTCCATCTCAGGACCTATTGGAAGTATTGCACCTTCTGGTACGAATACAGGAATCTTCTCGTATGGAGCCTCAGCAACAATAGTCTGACCACCAGCATAGAACTTGCCTGTATAGAAATCATACCATCCCTTCTGCTTAGGCAGATATACATTACGAGAATACTTCTGATATTCACCCACTGGACAAGCCATCAAAGCAGATCCGAACATCCATTGGTCTTTGATATCATAAATCTTATCATCGCCATTGAAATCCATAACCAATCCGCGCATCATGGTATAGTCTTTGAAATGAACCATACCAGCCATACTATAGAGATATGGCATAAGACGATAACGGAGTTTGTCATAATAAACAATACTCTTGTAAGCAGGATGGTCTGCCGGTGCAATATTCCACACCTCACGAGTAGGCCACTGACCATGAGCGCGATAAAGAGGAACGAAACAACCGAACTCATTCCAACGAGCCTGCAACTCTCTCCACTCCTTCAGATCAGCATTCTCTTTACCAGTCTTGTCAAACTCCTGCTGGGCAGCCACATAGCGGTTTTCTACACAGAAACCACCCTGGTCCATACCCCAGAAAGGAAGACCCGCCATAGAATAGTTCAAGCCGGCAGTCATCTGAGCACGCATATCCTCCCAACGGGTAGCGATGTCGCCCGACCAGGTAGCTGTACTATAACGCTGTTCGCCTGCAAATCCAGAGCGAGTCAGAAGGAAGACACGCTGGTTAGGATTCACACTGCGCTGACCATGATAGATGGCATCGGCATTCACGATGCTATAAGCATTGAAATATTCTGTAGATGTACCGAGTGCCGTAGGACCAGAAAGAGCCTTGCGATACCACATCGGAGTACAGTCGCGGACATTAGGCTCAGAAGCATCCATCCACCAAGCGTCAATTCCAAACTTATACTTAGAGTAAAGATTTTCGTCCATCTGTCGCCAGAACATCTTTCGGGCACCAGCATCATAAGCATCATAGAAAGAACCGCGGAAGCCGAGCCAGTCGTGTATGTCATCCTTGATGGCCTGATGATACATCCAGCCCTTGGCATCCAATTCCTTATAATTCTTTACGGTATCATAGAACTTAGGCCAGACAGAAATCATGAAGCGCCCATTCATCGCATGCACGCTATCGAGCATAGCCTGCGGGTTAGGGTAACGGCTCTTCTCAAATTCATGGCTACCCCAAGAATCGAGTGGCCAGTAGTTCCAGTCCTGTACGATATTATCTACAGGAATATGCAGGTCGCGGAACTTCTTCAGATTGCTCTCAATATCCTCACTGCTCTGATAGCGCTCACGGCTCTGCCAGAAGCCAAGTGCCCACTTAGGGTACACAGAAGCCTTACCTGTCAGGGTGCGATAACCAGAAATTACCTCATCGAGATTCTCGCCAGCAATGAAGTAGTAATCCATATCAGGAGACATTTCGTTCCAAATGCTCAATTGCTTCTTCTCCTCCTCTGAACGAGGAGCAGCTACACGAAGACCACAGTAAGAAACATCACCATCCGGCTGCCATTCTATGCGGATAGGAGTCTTCACACCCTTCTGAATAGCTGTTTCAAATTTGAAGGAATTAGGATTCCAAGCAGTACGCCAGCGCTCAGGAACCACCAATTTGCCATCAATATAAATTTTCATATAGCCTGCATAGTAGAGGATAAACTGATAGAAGCTATTGGTAGGTGCCTCTACATAACCCTCGTAAACTACCTTGGAACCATTCAATGCAAACCCCTTAGGGAGATTCTGAATACCTCCCTTATCAGTCTGATTGCATATTTCAGAAGCCTCAGGCATTGCATATTCAAAATAGATACTGTCTTCACCACGAACGATTTTCTGTCCGTTTTTATCTACGTATGTACCTGTCAACTGTCCTTCCTTTCCATCCTTATCATAGAGTTTGAAGGCACGGTTCAACTGGAGATAATCATCAGGATTACCCCATCGGCAGTATGAATAAGAATCCCAGAGGATACCATAGTTTTTATTAGAGATGACGAAAGGAACACTTACCTTAGTATTATATTGGAAGAGGTCTTCGTTCTTTCCCTTCATATTCAGTTCTTCGCTCTGATGCTGGCCAAGTCCATAGAAAGCCTCGTTATCGGGACTGTCGAAGAGGGCATGCCATGACCATCCATGCTTCTGCTCCTCAGGAACCTTAGCGATATCAACCCCGATTTCACGATCAGGTACCGTGAAAGGCTTAAAAGTCTTACCACCTTGAGCCACCTCATTGAGGAGTACATTTCCCTTGAGATCATAGAAAGTAATCTGCCCCGTAGCCTCGTTCAATACGGCACGCATGGCTGCAGTTGTGATAATCAGATGATCTCCCTGCTCTTCTACCTTATAATTGGTCTTACCCGTCTGAGGCACAATAATAAGGCTCTGCTTATTACGGAAAGATTGCTCCGCAGTAGCTTGCACACGGATAATTTTATCGCTTACTATCTGTAAGCGAATCTGATTAGGACCGAAATTCTGATGCTGTTTCAACTGAACTGTCAGGAAATTGGCATTCTGCAAATATCCTGCTGCTGAAAGAGAGCCTGCACTCATCACCAGAGCAGCTGAAATCAAAAAAGTCTTAGTTATATTCATTGTTTAAAGTATATATGATTGCTATTTATAAATTTTAAAATATATGTTCCTTAATGATAGTCTATATGTTCCTCAATGATAGACTACATATTCCTGAATGATAGTCTATATGTTCCCAATTTTATAGGCTACATGTTCCTTAATAATAGACAGTATAATTGCCTAAAATATACGGAACTGCTGCAAAATTAAAATATAAAAATGAATAATCAACAATATTTTGTTTCCAAAATAAGCACAAAATGTTAACCGAAAGTTATTTGTACGAAAGTGACAGAACCAGGAAAACAAAACATACACATAAAAACAACAAAACTACACCTAATTAGTAAAGACTACCATTGATACTGCATTTAACTGCATGAGATAAGAAAAATGAACCGATCTGCTACTATATGTGATAAGAAAAAGAATAAGCCGATCTGCTACTGCATGAGTAAGAAAAAGAACGAACCGGTCTGCTACTGCATGAGACAAGAAAAGGGTACCCTGATGCAGCGTATTACTGCATGAGAGTACCCTTTTGTGGGATTCTGGAAATTAACTATCCGAATATTTTTTTCTTATATTGAGAAGGAGTCATTCCATATTCATCCTGGAAATACTTAGAGAAGTATCTTGGATTATTGAAACCTACCTTATAGGCGATCTCGCTGACGGTATAATCACCAGTACGCAACAGTTCTTCAGCCCAATGGATTCTCTTGGCACGCAGATACTCGGAAGGAGTAGTACCCGTAAGAGAAACCATGCGCTTGTAGAGTTGCACACGAGAGATACACAGATGAGAGCTCATGGATTCCACACCCGTATCCGGATCACCCATATTATCGCGGATATAGATATCCACATTTCGCAAGAATTTCTTGTCTCCCTCTGTCATCACATATTCCTGCACAACTGGAGCATCTTCTTCTGCCAGAGCAGTTGGGGTACCGTTTCCCTGGTGATTACCAGGCTGATAAATATCAGAGTTCATAGAACCAACTGCAGACAAAGAACCATCTGAAGCAAAAGTACCCATAGACATGCCATGACCATGGAAGGTACCATCATCAGAAGAATCTGAAGACGAGGCATTATGCCCAGTTGCAGATGTAGCAGATAGAGGCTGAGCGTTGCTAAAATTAGCATTTTTTCTCTTTGCCCATTTCATCAGATTTCTGATACGCAGATTGAGCAAGTCGATATCGAAAGGCTTTGTGATATACTCATCTGCGCCATTTTCCAATCCTTCTTTCTTGTGTTCTGAAGCCAGTCGGGCTGTCAGCATAACAAATGGGATATCAGCGGTCAACTCATTTTCCTTTGCCAACTTACAGAGTTCGTTGCCATCCATCTCCGGCATCATGACGTCACTCAGAATAATGTCAGGCAAAGGCTGGGTCTGCAGTTTTTCCCAAGCTTCCTTTCCATTTACGGCTTCCTCTACCACATAATTCTCAGAAAGAACTTCACTCATAAACTCACGGAAGTCATCACTATCATCCACCAACAGAACCTTCGGTTTCAGAGATGCAGCTGACTCTTCTGACGGAACTTTTGAGGAGCCGTCTAATGGAACGTTGGAAGAACCAACTGATGCGGCAGATGCTGAAGATGTAGCAGATGCTAACGATGCAGCAGATGCATCAACTACCGGATTCACTTGTCCATTCTGTGACTTTCCGATAGAACTCTCCTGTCTCAGCGGGATATTGACAGTAAAGACAGTTCCGCCACCAGGATTGTCGGCTACAGATACATTTCCGCCATGAAGGTCGGCAAAAGCCTTGACCAGGTTGAGTCCGATGCCACTTCCGCCGTAAGGCTGCATTTCCGTACCATTCACCTGATAGAAGCGGTCGAAGATGTGGGGCTTATCCTCATCGCTGATGCCCTTACCCGTATCAGCTACCTGAATCTGGAGAACATCTTTGGCAGTACCATTGATTATCAGACTCTTTACCACAGACAGACTGACCGTTACGCAGCCATGATCTGGCGTAAACTTATATGCATTGCTCAACAGATTATTGATGATTTTACCCAACTTATCTACATCAAATTCCATGAGCAACTGAGACATAGATGAAGTGAAATTCAACCTAATCTTATTGTTCGCCAACAACTGGAATGAGCGGCAAATGTTCTCCACATAAGATACCACTTCCACCAGCGTCAGGGTTAGCTTGCCCTCACTCTGTTCGATTTTTCTAAAGTCGATAATCTGGTTCACCAAGTGCAGGAGTCTATCAGCATTACGGTGAATCATTTCCAGTTTATGCTTCTTGGCTTCATCCTCCTCCTTCTTAATCATATTGAGAAGCGGAGATATAATCAGGGTAAGAGGCGTGCGGAGTTCGTGACTCACATTGGTAAAGAAATTGAGTTTCAACTCGTTGAGTTCCCTATCCTTCCTTATATTTTCTTCCATTTTCTCCTTTTCGAAAATCATTTTCTGCTTTTCGAGAGCTCTCTTGCGGAATATATAGATGATCCAGAAAGCAAGGCAGAAATACAACAGATATGCCCATATAGAGAGATAAAAAGGAGGATTTACATCAATGACCATCTCGCTGACATCTTCGCCTACCGTTCCATCACCGTTCACTACCTTCACCTGCAAGGTATAGGTATCTGGAGAGAGGTTGGTAAAAGTAACTTCCGGCCTGCCCAGCGGAGTCATCATCCATTTATCCGTGACTCCCTTCATGCGATACATAAATCGGTTGCGTGAAGGCACCGTCACGTCTGTAGAAGCCAGTTGGATGGTAAAGGCATTTTCCTTATAGCTGAGATTGAGTTTTCTGCACTCATCCAAAGCCTTATCAAAGATTACCCTTCCCTCATATTCCTCGCCGGCAGCCAACGGATGGTCGAAGAGAACCAGACCACTGAAGAGAGCCTTTACATGCTTCTGAGGCTTACGTTCCATCTGGGTATCGATGACATTGATGCCGTCCTGACCACCCACGATCAGTTTACCTTCTTGGGTCAAGAAGGCAGCACGATAATTGAAATGTCCGTTTTGCAATCCGTCCATATAATTATAGCTGGTCATGCTTACTTCCCATTTTCCATGATTATCCTTGGATAGTTTTACATGACTCACGATAAATTCAGATACCAGCCAGATGGTATGCGCTCTGTCTTCTACAACGGCACAGCCCACAGCACCCTGGGTACCATTCTGATCGTTGAGGATTTCCATCTGTCCCGTCTTTGGATCATACATAGTAACACCAGCAGGCGTAGCCATCCAGAAGAGACCGCGACTGTCACAAATGGCATGGTTGATTCCCGGACTTGGGAACGATCTTCCACCCTTAGCAGTAAGATAATTAGTCATCTTATAGGTATCCACATTCAGCACAGTCACGTTCTGCGAATGGCCTACCAGCACATCTCCATGCGCCATCTGAGCAAACGAACTGATATAATTGGATGGAATCTTAGAATTCTCAATATTGAAGGTTTTGAAAGTATCCTTCTGCGTATCCATTATCTGCAATCCGCCACCCAGCGTACCAATCATCAGGCGATGATGCCTATCTTCTGCCAGAGCCCAGACACTTTGCTGCGCAAGTCCATTCTTCGACATCTGATAAGCCTTCCATTGTCCGTTGCGATAACAGGTCATGCCGCCATTGAAGGTACCGAAGTAGATAGAACCGTCGCTCATCGTTACGCTGCTTACCACGATGTCTGATTTCAATCCAGTCTGAGCCTTTCCGTAATGAATTTGCTCACCCGTATTCGGATTGTAGCAGATGATACCCGCATCATTGGTTCCACACCAGTAATTACCCAACTTATCCTGAGTGATGGTGCAGACATCCCCCAGATAGATGGTTGAAAACTTAGTAGAAGAAGGCGAATAATAAGCTATACCATTCTTGCTGGTACCAATCCATAGAGCATCATTCCTGTCGATGATGAGCTGCTGCAAGGAGTTGTCAGGAATACTACCAGAGATTCCTTCTCTCTTCACATACTGCTTGCATTTCCTTCCCTCCAAGTCGAGTACGAATAAGCCATCATGATCCGTGGCAATCCACAACCTGTTTTTTCTATCATAGGCTATGTCCCTAATCAGGATTTTATTTTCTGTAGGCATGCTGATGCCGATTGATTTTACGAAAGTACCCATTCCGTCGTACCATTTCTTGCGAATGGAGGAATAGACATATACGAAATCATTGGAGGAAACCCAATAGTTATTATGACTGTCTATGAAAGTACAAATAGTTTCATCCTTGATATGATAGGTCTGGGTAAGATGACGGTTCACCCAGAGCACCTTGCCTTTCAATCCATCGACCCGGCAAAGCGTTCCGTTTCTGAAAGAGAATACTGCAGTACCCTGCTGTTCTGTGACACAAGACACTTCCTTCTGATCTTTCACTCCCAACTGCGCAAAGCTGAAGAATTTATGCTTCATCGTCTTTGTATCGAGGAAGAATACGCCCTTACCATACATCACGAACCACATATTCTTATTAGCCTCTATGAATACTTTTTGGGGAGTTCCTTCAATACCGATTTTCTTGAGCCATTTTTCCGGATTGCGATCGAATTTCTCGTTGGAATATTGATAGATACAGTATCCTACCGCAGTATGTATCCATAAATTGCCAAGAACATCTTGCTGGATTTCATCTACAGAATTGTTGGCCAACGAACTAACATCCAAGTTGTTGTAGAAGAAATTCTTGAATCGGAAACCATCGTAGCGATCCAAACCAGACTGGGTTCCAAACCAGACATATCCCAGCTTGTCCTGCAGGATGGTATTCACCTGTCCGTTGCTGAGTCCATCTCGATTGGATAGAAGGTTGAATTCCATCTCCAAGTGGTTTGCAGCCATAGTAAGCGGTACCCATATCAGCCAGCAAACAAGGGTAGAGATTAGTCTATTCATTATATTCATCTTTCTTTTCATTTAGGTATATATTGAAATAAGCATTGCCAAATAGCGGCGAAGATCTGATAAAATTCTGTAAGTAAAGCTTTCAGTTTAGGTATTCAGAAAATCTCCAGAGTTTCATTTAATATCATTGTTTCCAATAGCAGGAAAGAGTTTCATATCATCTAATTATCCGAGAGTTATCATCCACTCTCCTTCTACTGGAATGTCATTCGTTTTATAGTGGTTCCTGTTTTTCTGAACTTTCTCTGATTTTCAGAATCATCGGCACCACCTCTTTATATATCTTCTCATCACCATTGATACTTCTCATCAGGAGTTCACAGGCTTTGGTTCCCTGCTCGTGAGCCTTGTCCATGATGGCTGTGAGACGAGGAGTAACGAAGGCAGCCGTGTCTCCATCCGTAAAGCCGATGATGGCCACATCCTGCGGAATGCGAAGTCCTTTGGCCTTGATGGCGTCAAAGGCTGCATAGGTGATGATATCATTGAAAGCTAAGATGGCATCCGGACGGTCATCACCCTCAAGAAGCTTTAAAGTTGCGTTGCGGGCCACATCGAAATCAATTTTGTCACAGACAACCAGGTTTCTGTCTATCGGAATATGATTATCTCTGAGAGCCTCCAGATAGCCGTGCTTGCGTCGGCGCACCATATCGAGATGGTTTGGGCCACCGATGAATGCGATACGTTTCGAACCGGTTTCGATGAGGTGCTGCGTGGCTTCCTGGGCTGCCACATCTCCATTACCTACCACCTGAGAGAACTTGTCTTCCAGACAGCAGCGAGCAAAGAAGACGAGCGGTACAGACATTTTGTGGAGCTGTTCGAAATGAGAATAGTCTATGGTATCCTGCGCCAGACAGGCAATGATACCTTCCACGTGCATATTGAGGAAGTTGTCGAGTGCCATTACCTCGCGCTCATAATTTTCATGACTGTTGGCACTGATAATCGAATAACCGCACTTGGATGCATAGTCTTCTATACCATCAAGAACGGCTGCATAGTAGTGGGTCACCAGATTAGGAACGATGACACCTATCACACGCGGTGCTTCCTTGCGGAGGCTCTGCGCAAACGGGTTAGGTCTATAATTGAGTTCCTTGGCCAGATCCTTGACCTTCTTGGTCATTTCCTCACCCACTTCGTGGCTATTGCGCAATGCTCGTGAAACGGTGGCAATGCTGACGCCAAGCTGGGCTGCCAAATCCTTTAAAGAAGTTCTACGCTGTTTCATATTGTAGCTGATTTATAGACAAACAAGAGTATTTAATAATACCTCACAATCATGTCTGTTTAGCAAAAACTTTATTTAACCAGTGAGTACACTTTTTCCTCTGCAAAGATAGTGTTTTTTCTTCAAAGGCGCAAACGTTTACGTGTGTTTTTTCACTAATTTAGAAAGATTATCACTAAAAATGTGCTAATTTTGCAAGCGAAAGTAAGAAAGTAATGAATAGTTGATAATAAGTTAGTTAGAAACAGGTAAGGCTTAAATTTGTCGAGAGGACAAGTTTAAGCCTATTTTGTTTTTATTCTGAATTCCGTTCCCAAAATCAGATATAGTATTCAGCAGTATCCACGAGTCCTGCACGCAGCGCATACTTGGTAGCCTCATGAACATTGTTCACATTCAGCTTGCGGAAGATATTCTTGCGATGGGTGTTCACGGTATGGAAACTTGAGAATCGCTTGTCTGCTATTTCCTTGGTCGTCATGCCGAGAGCGATATCCTTCAGTATCTCTGTCTCCGTCTTCGTCAGGTTTACCTTTTCCTCTACCTCATGCTTGGGCGCCAGGAGCACTTCCATCATGCGCTGGCAGATGAACCGGTTGCCATGCACGCAGAACTTGATAGCCTCCTTGATTTCAGAAAGCGGACTCTCCTTCAGCAGGATGCTGAACTGCATGCTGCTGGCTATCAATACCCTTACCAGATCAGCACTCAGATCTTCGCTGAAGAGCAGCCAGCGCGTATGAGTGAATCGCTGCTGGAGTATCAGCAGTTCGTCGGCGTCGTTGATATCAAACGAGGTGTAGTCTAAGACCACTACCGTATCGTCGTTCTCCTTCAGCGCCAGCATCAGTTCGGCCTTGTCGTCCGTATATTTCCATTCCAACCCTTCCATTCCCTGCAGCACATATATCATGCCTGCACGGGTGATGTCCTGTCTGTCTGCTAATAAGATTCTCATAGTTAAATTATCTCTCCTTATTATAATATGTTGTTATTCTCCTTATATATTCTGTCTGTGCACCGTTGCCATCGGTTCCGATTGATTCGGAGGATGGATGATGCCGATTCGATATTCAACTGATATTTATTCAGTTTTTATACCATTGATATATCTCTATAATGCAAAACAACCCATAGGCAACTTTGAGGAGTCGCCCATGGGTTATTTTTCTCGTATATCAGAACGACATCATGAAGCCAAAACGGATGCCCCACTTGTCGATGTTGTTGTTATTCAGATAGGTGAGTCGTCTCACATACTCTACTGAGAAGAACTTGAAGATGTTGTGCACACCTGCCACGCACTCCCAGTAAGGTGTATCATTCATCACATGAGAGTTCTTAGGGAACTTAAACAGCCTTCCGTCTCCCTGGTTCTTCTCCAGATATGGGTTGTTCTTGTCGGTAAGATGGCCCCACACGCCTTTGATGGCAAACCACTCGCGCCACTTGAGTTTCTTGATGAGCGGAATGCGGTTGAGCAGCTTGCCGTTCATATCCCAAGAGAGTGCCCAGAACACCTGGCGGTCGTTGAGGAATTCCCAGTCTTTCATCAAACTGATGGTCTCCTCCTGCTCAAAGTAAGAGAGGTTGATAGGAGGCAGGATAAGCATTGGGAATGGTACCTTGTTCCACTGTGCCTGTCCGATGGCATGGAAGTCGAGATAGCCCCAACTGCCGAGCCACTGGCGCTTGTAGATGCTCAGCTTGGTGATGTTGCTGTGATACTGACCGCCCATGAAGCCCTTGAAGCCCATCGTATGCGAGAGTCCGATTTCCGGACTGTCGAGATTGATAGGCAGTCGCTGCTGCTTGGTATTCACATAGGTAACACCCGGATTATAGTTGATGCCAACGTTGAGGTCGGTCATGCGTATCTTCTTCACCTCGGTGCCGTCCAGATGATAGTAGTGGAGATTGCCCACCGTGCGGTTGCTCTGGAAGCGGAGACTCGTATTGAATCGGAAACCCCAGTCGGTCTCGTAGGTGAATGCCAACTTCTGGCGATGGTAGAGGAACATCTCGTCCTGAGTGGCTGCACGGAAGGTCATGAAGAAGTTGTCCTTGTTGTGCAGCAAGTTCTCGTCTGAAGGAGAAGTCACATCTCGGGCCACCTCAAAAGTGAGGTTGCGCATCGGGAATTCAAACGGACTGTTCTTCTTCTTGTTGAGCGAATAAGTGAAGATATTGCCCGTGTACCAGTCGTTGCTCTTCGTACCGTAGGCTGCATATCCATCCCAGAAGAAATGCGGATTGAGGGCAGCCATGGTTCTACCAGCCAGTCGCAGTCGGATACCATCCACGAAGTTCTTGGAGATATAAGTGTTCACCGGTCCCAGATCGAACTTGCTCTTCTTGCCGTCCGTACCGCCTCCTATCTCCACGTAGTTCTCCATCAGGGCCTTCACGAAGAAGATGATATACTTGAATCCCTTCGAGTTTTCCATGCGGTGGATAAAGCTGTCCATCGACGATTCACTCTTCGTGAGATCTACCTGCCTGTATTTGTTCCAGTAGGCCTCGTCGCGGTTCATGGCATCCATATCATGCCTTACCTTGGCCTTACCCTTGAAGAGTATCTTCGGCAGTTCATCGAAGGCATAATCGGTAAGTCGGGTGTTCCTCACCACGAGCAGGTCTTGCAGCACACTGTTCACATGCAGTTCGGCTATCATATCGTCTTTCGAGAGCACCCATTCGCCGTTGTCGAGCTTAGTGTATTCCTGCTCTATCTTCATATTCTTCACATAGTTCACGTCGGTATTGTGAGGCATGTAGAGATTACATTTCTTCACGTGCAGCGAACTGTCTGCGAGTACATACAGTTCTCCACGGAAACCGAAGTCCTGCGAATTGGCAGGTATGAACTGCAGATGATAGCAGAGGTCTCGCTCCACATACACCGTGTCTTCTATATAATAATGGTAGAAGGAGATGCCCGTTCTGCCGATAGGCGAAGGGAACGGATACTGCAGCAGGCGCACGTAGTCATCGTAGATATCCACATCGGTGAAGGCATCTTTGAGGGCTGTGTTGAGAATCTCTCCGGTCTGGATCACCTGTCCGATACCATTGCTCTGCTGACCCTTGATGATGTCTTTCTCTGTCTTCGGATCCTTGCGGTAGATATGCTGCGAAACCGTCTCATCGACGCTCACCGGGAGGGTAAGCTTGCCGTTGTAGGGAGAGGTCTCCACCTGGTCCAGAAGGTACTGGCGCTTGCTGAAGAACTTGCCTTCCAACTGTTCCTTCTTCAGGTCGTTGAGGGCAAGCGTTATCTTCTGATACTTGTCATACTGATAGTAATCATGGTTGCTGAGGTCGGTCTTTTTCTTGGCAGCTATCACTCGCCTCATCAGCTCCACGGCAGGATTGTCCTTGCGAGTGTATTTGCCTCGCTTGGTCTTCACCACCACCTCATTGAGCTTATGGCTGTCGTCCTTCAGCTTTACTTCTATGAAATCAGTTTTCTCGTTTACGCTGATGGTCTGCGACTTGTAGCTCAGGGCAGAGACAGTGAGCACCCAGCCCGGATGTTTTTCGATGGAAAACTTACCCTGACTGTCGCTGGACACGGCTATCTTATGCCCGCGATATTGCACGCTGGCATAGGAAACGGCAAATCCATCCTCATCTATGACTCGTCCTGTTATCTTTTGTTGGGCCATCAGCTGGAGTGTAGAAACCAGCAGCAGCACAACCACAAAATACAATTTTCTTAAAACCTTCATACCTTATTAATATATAGGAGGACAAAACTGCGATGCCCAACCCCTTAACTTAACTCTTGACTACTCACTGCTTTTTCGTCATTTTTCTATTTCTGGCTGCAAAGTTAAGAATATTCTTCTGAATATCCGCGAAAACTATTTAGATATTTAAGTTTTTTATAAGATTTAAATGCTTTGCCCCATATTTTTTCAGATTTATATCAAAATAAAAACTGAAATTACTGATATTGATATCGCTGAAAGACATCAAAGAAGCAGATTATCAAAATTAAAACTGATATTACTGATATTGATATCGCTAAATCTTAGATCCAATCTAAAAGTCGAAACGACGAAATAGACCAACTAAACCCAAGAGAGAGGGAACCAACTAATCTCAAGAGAGAGGTTCGTCAGAAGCCCCCCTCAAGCAATGTATTATTGCAGATAAGCCTCCATATCAGAGAGGTTCGTCAGAATCCCATCAGGCACAGTTTCATCGTATTCCTTCTTTTCCCATTGCAATCCCTTGATCCACAGCGTATGGCAACCCAGCTGACGTGCCGGAAGGATATCCTTGCTGAAGGTATCTCCCACCACCAGCACCTGCGAAGCCGGCAAATCCAAAGCACAGACACCCAGAGCGAAGATAGCTGGATTTGGCTTGCGAACACCCACTACAGCCGACTCTATGACGCGACTGAAATAGCCGTCGATGCCCGCATCCTTCAACACCTGATTGATATTGCCATAGAAGTTGGACACGAGAACCATCGGATAACCCGCCTTTCTCAGATGCTCCAGCACCTGTTTGTTTTCGGCCAAGAGCTGCTGGGTCTCGCCATTGATATAGGCAGCCATCGCTGCAGAGATTTCTGCTATCTCCGACTCACTCAGTTCGAGCCTTTCAGCAAGAGCCTGCTGCTTCAGAGCATCGTCCTTACCGGTTTCCAACAAAGGTGCACCGGCGAGGAAAGACAACTGGAAATGTATCTTCAGGCGGAGGATATCCTCGAAGTGGTCCTCAGCCTTCACCAGCGGATGCACTGCCAGCACACGCTCACCATACACGTAAGCATCACGGAAAGAAGACTTGCCGATGGATACACCCGGCTCCACCTCCTCATCTGCATTCACGCCGATACCGAAGCGCTCGTAGCCTTTCCACAACACCTCCGACCAGTGGTCGCCCCTGGTATCGAGCGTACCGCCATAGTCGAAAATAATTCCCTTTACATCCAGTTTCTTATTCATCATTTTTCTGTTTCAAATCCTTATTTCCTATCTTGATAAGCAGGATGCCGACAGCTATCCAGAACAGCTCTCGCAGACGGGTAATAAGACCCGTATAGACGCCTAATGCACCCGTAAGATGCAGCCCGTCCACCGCCAGAGCCAGACCACCCTCTCGCGCTCCCAACTGCATCGGAGAGAAGAAGATGAGATTGCTGAAGAGCGAAGAGAAGGCCAATATCAGAATACTGTCGAGAATGCTCACATCCGCAGCGAAAGCCTTCAGGATGAGATAGATTTCCACACTCTGAAGCACGCGCGCTGCCACCTCGGAAAACAACGAGAGATAGAACGTGCGCTTGTGCTGACCGTGGAGCATCGCTATCTGGTCGTCTATCTGCTCCAGCGTTTCCTTCTTAGATTCCGCAAAGCCTCTCGCCCATTTCTTCACCATCGGGATATGCGTAAGGATTCGGATGCCCTTCTGAGCCATGCCCGTGCGATAACCGCGAGAGAAGAAGTAGATGCCCAGCAGGCAGAAAGCGCCTATCAGCGCTAACATGATGCCCATCGGAACGCCTACCGGATACATCGCCACGAAGAGGAATATCGACAAGAACCAGAACCAGAAATGCGAGAAGATGTGCATCATCACATAGAGGATAACCGACGAGGTGGCCTTGCTCACTCCCGTATAAGGCTTCAGCTCCATGATGCGGTAAGGCTCGCCGCCCATCAGTCCGCAAGGCGTAGTATAGTTGAGTGCAAACCCGCTCACGGTCAGTTTGTACACGCGCCAGAAGGAAAGCCCCTTCACCTTGCCCTCGTCATTGATGATGAGATACCAAGAGATCGTGTTCACCATATACACCACCAGCCACAGGGCGAGTATCAGCGGAAAGTAGATGCCCGCCTGCTTCAGATAGCGCCAGATGTCGGTATAGTCCATATCCATCGTACAGAGCATGATGACGATGGCGATGATACCGAACGCCATGAAGATATTTCTGAACCGATTATTCATAAGAAGCTATTTTGACTAAAATCTCACAACAGAGTTTCTCGTGGCGATAATGCATATAGAAATACACGGCTGTGAAGACCACGATCTCCACACAGAAGTATATCCAAGGCATACCCGCTAAGATGCTCGCAAAGAGCGTAAAGCTGCGCCAGTTGAAAGTCAGGAAGTTGGCATACTTCATCAGCGGCAGACTGCCCTTGCGGAAGTCGGCACGCAGCTCATCCGGCAACTGGTTAGGATACTTGTGGCGAATGGTTTTCTTGAGTTTCTGAAACCAAGGCGTCTCCTTCTCCTGCGCCAGCGTATAGTTCTTGTAGAAGAATTGGAAGAACTTCTGCAGCGGCTCCCGTTTCCATTTCATCTGCTTGTAGATGGCCACCTGCTTGATGGCATCGTCCATCTCGCTCCCCTCCTTGCCCTTCAGGAAGAAGAGGTGTATCTGGCGATAGTAGTCGGCCAGACGGCACTGGCGGGAGTGGCAGAGCAGACCGCTCACGACAGCCAGTCCCCATATCCAGAAGCCCCACTGAGGCATCAGACGGATGCAGATGCAGACATAGATGGAGATAAACCACAGGTCGCCGGCAGCACCGTCGAGGATGCGTCCCAGCGCACTTTTCTGATTGGTGAGTCGCGCCAGCTGTCCATCACAACTGTCGTACATATTCGCCCATACGAGCAGCAGAATGCCCACGATATTGATTTTCAAATCGTTGAAACCGAAGCAGATACCCGCTCCCACACCTAAGAAGATGGAGAGGATGGTTACTACATTCGGCGTAACGTGCAGCATTCTGAAAAATCTCGCCCACTGATAGCCTATC
>ERZ1026876.161-NODE-161-length-43055-cov-8.584326_pt1 | contig 43055 bp, 70 predicted proteins | sample MGYA00380168_ERZ1026876 | MGnify/ENA primary metagenome ERZ1026876 (study PRJEB33269, sample SAMEA4719804) | human gut metagenome | biome: human-associated habitat; feature: organic feature; material: feces | place: Cameroon | collected 2013-10 ... | reverse complement strand
GGACTATGCGAAGATCGGGTCATCCGGGGACTATGCGAAGATCGGGTCATCCGGGGACTATGCGAAGATCGGGTCATCCGGGTACTCTGCGCAGATCGTGTCATCCGGGTACTCTGCGCAGATCGGGTCATCCGGGTACTCTGCGAAGATCGGGTCATCCGGGGACTATGCGCAGATCGGGTCATCCGGGGACTATGCGAAGATTAACAGCACCGGAGAAGACTCGGTTATCTGCTGTGCTGGGCATGGTTCTGTAGTTAAGGCAAGAAAAGGTAGCTGGATTACGCTGGCAGAATGGAAATTTTCAGAAGAGAAAGGCCGATCTATTCCTGTATGTGTCAAGACGGAATATGTAGACGGAGAGCACATAAAAGAAGACACGTTCTATCGCCTTGTAAACGGAGAATTTAAAGAAGTTAACTAATCAATACTGTCAAATGCATAAGACAGTGCATTTAACATATCACAAATAAACGAGCTGCCAAACGGCAGCTCAGGAGGTGATCTGATGGATTTAGAACAAAAAGCGATAGAGAGGATACGAACAGCTTCGGAAATGAGTCTGAATTATTATAAAAAACCTCTTGTGTGTACATATTCAGGCGGAAAAGATTCAGACGTGATGCTTGAGTTGTTTAGGCGTTCAGGTGTTCCGTTCGAAGTGCATCATAGTCATACAACAGTCGATGCGCCTCAGACCGTCTATCATATTCGGGACGTATTTAAAAAGTTGGAGTCTGAAGGAATAAAATGTGAAATCACAATGCCAAAGCTAACAATGTGGCAGCTGATTGTGAAAAAGAAAATGCCACCAACAAGATTAGCAAGATATTGCTGCGCATACCTGAAAGAAAATGACTGCAAGAACAGAATGATTGCAACGGGGGTACGCTGGGACGAAAGCAGAAATAGGACTAATAGGGGGGGTTATGAGGTATTAGCGAAAAGCAAGGCCGACAGAATAGCTCTTTCTGATAATGACATGACGGGAGCGAAGAAAAAGGATTTTAAACAATTGACAATCCCGGGTGTCAGTGCCGGCGAAATTATGCTGATGAATGATAATTCGAAAAAAAGAAAATTCATTGAACGGTGCGAAATGAAAGCAAAAACCGTATGCAATCCAATCATAGATTGGAAGGATAAAGATATAAAAGATTACATTGAGTCAGAAAAAATTTGCATGAATCCACTATACAGCATGGGCTTTAATAGATGCGGCTGTATTGGATGTCAGATGGCCGGAAAACATAGATATTTTGAATTTTCGATATTTCCGACGTACGAAAGAGCGTATAAAAGAGCATTTGGAAAAATGCTTGATGCATTGAACGCTGATAGCACGTGCAGGCCGCCAAAATGGAGCAATGCTGATGAGGTTTTTCTATGGTGGATGGAAGATAAAAACATACCCGGACAGATGACGCTTGATGATTTTATTTAGGAGGAGAACAATATGATTGATATAAATTAAAGAAGCGTGATCAGCTGAAAAGAATGCAGAGATGGTTGAGAATGAGCTTATTGAACGACTTGGGTTATAGGAGGACTATATGGACGATATGATTTTTACTTTTAATGATGACGAAACATTAAGAGAATATAAAGAGCCGTACGCAACGATTGACATTGCTACGGAAGAAGACTTTGAATTCATCAAAAAAGCAGTTGAATTCTATAAAAAAATGCAGTGGAGACCGGCTGTGAATACTCCAGCAGTTAACGAAAAAGGTTACAGTGAACGTATTCTTCTTAATTTTGAAAACGCATCTATTCATGAAATCGGCAGATACATTGAGGACGGAGATGGTGGCTGTGCCTACCATATCGGCGCTGATGATAAACCGTGTTCAATTTACGGACTTTTTGTAGATGCCTGGATGCCGCTGCCAGAACGGTATAAGGAGGATGATGGAGATGATTATACACCTGAAGATTAATGAAGTATGTGATTTCACGATTGGTGTCACGAAAAAAATGAAAGGAATGTCACATATTATGGTTAACAGTAAACAAAAAGGAGCCAGATTTGAGCGCGAATTGGCTAAAATCTTTCAAGGATACGGCTATGAAAATGCAAGAAGGACAGCACAATATTGCGGAAATACCGGAGACGCTTCGGATGTAATCGGCCTTCCTGGCATCCATGTCGAGGCAAAAATGCAGGAACGTATGAGACTATACGAGTGGATGGCTCAGGCCGAAAATGACGCCGGAAATAACCGTGTGAAGCCTGTCCCGGCAGTGTTTCATAAGCAGAGCCGAAAAGAAATTCTTGTGACTATGCGATTAGATGACTGGATAAAACTGTACGATGCGTACAGAGAGAAACTGAGACTGGGTGAAATGCCGCTGTCTCCGATGCTTGAAAGGGGTGATTAAAAATGGCCGAAAGGCGCATGTTTACACAGAAAATCATTGATTCTGATGCTTTTCTGGATATGCCGCTGACGACTCAGGCCTTATACTTCCACCTTAACATGCGGGCAGATGATGACGGGTTCATCAACAACCCGAAGAAGATCTGCCGGATGATCGGGGCATCAGAGGACGATTTGAAGATGCTGATTGCGAAAAGATTTGTCCTCACGTTCGAAAAAGGTGTGATCGTCATTAAGCACTGGCGGATGCACAACCTGATTCGAAAGGACCGGTACAGTCCGACTCAGTACGAAGACGAATTCATGAGTTTGGAGATTAAGGAGAACGGAGCCTATACCGAAAAAATGCAGGAAATTCAAGGGTTTTCGGACTCTGGCAACCACTTGGCAACCACTTGGCAACCAACTGGCAACCACTTGGCAACCCAGGATAGGTTAGGTAAGGATAGTATAGGAGAGGTTAGTTTAGGTAAGGGAAGTATAGTTAAGGACAGTATAGGAGAGAAAGAAGAAGTAAAAGAAGAAAAAAACTCCACCACCAACACCTGCAAGCAGGTGGCAGCCCTCTTCAATCAAATCTGTGTGTCATATCCTTCTGTCAAATCTTTCTCCGAAGCGAGAAAGAAAGCTATAAATGCACGATTGAAGACATATAGCCTTGATGATTTCAAAACTTTGTTCGAAAAAGCAGAGGCATCCGACTTTTTGAAGGGCGGCAATGGCCGGAACTGGTCAGCAAACTTCGACTGGCTTATCAGGGATTCCAACATGGCGAAAGTACTTGACGGCAATTATGATAACAAGGCCGTGGGCAGGAATCAAGCACCGAACAAGACAGCGCAGCAGTTAGACGATTTTTACGATATGGCTGCCAGATGGGCAGCAGAGGGGGAGTGACGACATGGACAAGAATGAGTTTTCGATGTTCTCGATGGCCTTAAAGACATACTACCCGAGGGAGAACTTGCTGCCAAACAAGCAGGCCATGGAGCTGTGGTTTAAGCAGTTGCAGGACATCCCGTATCAGGTCGCAGAGGCAGCCTTGAACAAGTGGGTAGCTGTGAACAAGTGGTCGCCGTCGATTGCAGACATCCGGGCAGAGGCGGCAGAAATCAAGAACGGTGAGGCGCCAGACTGGGGCGAAGGCTGGGAGAGTGTATTGGCTGCTATCCGGCGATACGGCTCTTACCGGGTAGATGAGGCGATGGCGAGCTTTGATCCGGTAACCCGAAGGTGTGTAGAGCGAATCGGGTTCCTAAACATCTGCCAGTCGGAGAACATCGCTGCAGACCGGGCAAACTTCCGGACGCTGTACGAGCAGCTGGCGGAGAAAGAGCAGAAGCACAGGCAAATGCCGAAGATGTTAGAACAGCTGATCAAAAAAATACAGGCTGGCGAAATTGACGTTGATGCTCTTGAAGCTCGTATGAGACGAATAGAGCGGAGAAATACAAAAGATGATAAAATTATCGACCACTAAAATAAAACGCCTTAAAATGGCAAATAGGAGGTATAAAATGGATTTTAAATTACTTATTACGACAAAAATGCTCATGGATGTGTTATCAGCTGGCCAATCGTCAGCTGAGTTCATCGGAGAAAAAGCGGAGGCGAAAGTCAGAGTGGGTTCCAGAATCTTCTGGTATCTGCCGAAGATTGAGAAATACCTTAAGGAGAACGCAAGTGATGATGGGAGGTTGAAATAATGCCGGCGGGATGCAGTATCACCAACGATGAGAGAAAAAAGATTGTACGCATGCATGATGAGGGCATGAGGTACACGGATATAGCCTGTGAGCTTGCTCTGAGCAAATCTAGCGTTTATAACATCTGCCGCGAGGAAACTTACAAGAGACACAGCAGAAACGCTGTATTCAGCTATGAGGAGGCTAGAAAGGCAAATCAAGCGATTCACAGGGAGGACATCAGCCAATTGAAATGTGAAACGTACATAGGGCGACCGGTGCTGATCAGGACGAAGACTTACGATAGCGACGGCATCAGGGCAACCGGTATGACCGGGATTGATGAGAAAAAGGCGCATGTGTGCAGCATGTATCGAGACTTCTTCAACGTCATCATGGCGAGAGGGGGGTATCAGACTTCGATCCGATGGGCGGATATGCTTTGCCATCATGCAGACTATGACATTGCTTTTGAGAGGTGACGGGGTATGGCTTGCAAGTTAGAATGTATCGGAAATGCAAGAAATAAACATCAATGTTGCATAATTTGTGATGAGAGGGATGAATGCAACATATTATGTGATTGCATGGATGATTTTGAGTATGCAGAGGATTGTGACGAGTGGGAGGAGGATGGATGATGGCTTACTACAAGCAGTACTATAAGCCTCAAGTGATGGCGTGGATCAAGCATTTCAGGGAGGATAAGCAGCCAAGAACGCTACAGGAATCCGTGCACTATTATGCTGTAAAGTGCGCTATCAACACAACTTTGGAGATGGAGGATGGAGCCGACAGGATGCGTTTGATCGAAATGTGTTATTTCAAAAAGAAAAAAAGCATTATCGGTGCTGCTATGGAGATAGGCGTATCAGAGCGAAAGGCGTACAGCTGGTGTTCGGACTTTGCAAAAATTGTAGAAGAAAAAGCAGGATATCGATAAAGTTTGCAGTTGCGGTAGAAAGTGTTTTTGTAAAATAGAGCGTGGATGGATGTCTTTTGACATTTTGTTTTTCCTCCTTACGATTTATGCTGTGGCGTGTAAAAACAGCAGTAGCCGACCGGATTCGCCGGCATGGCTATCTCCTTGAGATAGGTTGCGTAGAATGTTTCATATTATTTCCTTTCTGAAGGGCTGTTCCGCTTTGACGGGCGGCCCTAAAGTTGTCTTATGAGGTGGTTGAATGACGTCTAAAAAAAATCCGGGTGGGAGACCACCAAAATTCAAAACAAAAGAAGAAATACAAGAGAAAATTGATGCTTACTTCAAAGAGTGCGAGGGTGAAGTGCTGAAAGACAAGGACGGAAACCCGATGTTGAACAAATGGGGTAATCCTATCATTTTCAGACAAAGGCCTCCGACTGTGACGGGGTTAGCGTTGGCGTTAGGCTTTACGACGAGACTCTCATTGATTAATTATCAAGGGAAAAAGGAGTTTATGAACACGATAACGCGCGCGAAGACTCAGATTGAAGAATATACAGAACAAAGGCTATTCGATAAGGACGGAAGCAACGGTGCGCAGTTCAGCCTCAGAAATAACTTTTCCGGGTGGAATGAGCATAGCAAGTCAGAATTAGATGAGCAGGAACAGAAAGCCAGAATCGAGCAGATTCATGCACAAACTGAACTGCTTAAGGCAAAAGCTCAGGCGGACGACATTGAAGAGGCTGCCGATGATGGATTCATAGAAGCATTGAAGGGGACAGCGTCGGAGGACTGGGAGGACGGACCGGATGAAGAAAGTTAAACAATTCTTCAAATTCCGGCCTTTTTCGAAAAAACAGCGGATGGTCCTAAACTGGTGGACGGATGACTCTCCCGTTAAGGATTGCGAAGGTATCATAGCAGACGGGGCGATCCGTTCCGGAAAGACAGTGTGCATGTCTCTGTCGTTCGTGATGTGGGCGATGGAAACATTTGGCGGACAGAATTTTGCAATGTGCGGCAAGACGATCGGTTCATTCCGGCGAAATGTTTTGTTCTGGCTCAAACTGATGCTCAAGTCGAGAGGATACAGGGTTACAGACCACCGGGCAGATAACCTCGTCGTAATATCAAGAGGGGATGTAGAGAACAACTTCTACGTGTTCGGCGGAAAGGATGAAAGGTCGCAGGATTTGATTCAGGGTATCACATTGGCCGGGGTGTTCTTCGATGAAGTAGCTCTGATGCCGGAGTCTTTCGTTAATCAGGCGACAGGCCGTTGTTCTGTTGACGGCTCGAAATATTGGTTCAACTGCAACCCGGACGGTCCGAATCATTGGTTCAAGAAAGGGTGGATTGATAACAGGAAAGCCAAGAAGCTGCTATACCTGCACTTCACCATGGATGACAATCTGAGCCTTACAAAGAAGATAAAAGCAAGGTATCGGGCTATGTATGTAGGCATCTTCTATGCGAGATACATAGAAGGCCGATGGGCAATGGCAGAGGGAGCTATCTACGACATGTTCGACGAGAATACGCATGTTATAGACAAGCTTCCGGAGCTTGAGGGACCCTGGTATATCTCGTCTGATTTCGGTATCCAGAATGCGACAGTATTTCTCTTGTGGCGGAGAAAGAAAGGCACGAATACATGGATTTGTGTGAACCAATACCGATACAGCGGGCGCGAAAAGAAAGTACAGAAGTCGGTCAAGCAGCTTATCGACGGCATGGAAGAGACCTTCGGACTGAGTTCGGATGAATACGACGCAGAAAAGATATGCCCTAGAAACGTTATCGTCGACCCTTCTGCAAGTGCTTTGATTGTTGAGTTGAGACAGCGAGGCTACAGCGTCAGAAAGGCGAAAAACGACGTTGTAAACGGAATTGCAGATGTACAGGTGATGTTGAAGGATGGCCGTTTGCTGTTCCTTAAGAAACACTGTAAAGAGACTATCGAAGAAATACAGGGATACAGATGGGACGAGAAGAAAGCAGAGCGAGGAGAGGATGCGCCGGTAAAAGAGGCGGATCATTCGTGCGATGCGATCAGATATTTCGTGAAAACGATGAAGCTTGTGAACAGAGATGACACAGATGAGGACGACAATGATGAATATGAATTCTATCTATAGAGGTGAGACATGAGAACATATCAAGATTTAGAGAAGCTCGGCAAGAATGAGATAGAGCGTGGTAACTTTTGCCGGTATGCCGTTACATCCTTCACAGAATCGGATGAGTACAAAAATGCACAGGCAGGAGAAGCTTACTATTCGAAGCATAATGTTACGATAGAACGATTCCAGAAGTTTCTTTATAGTCTATCTGGACGTAAGGTTCCTGATCTGTTTAGCGCTAATTATAAGCTTAAAACATTGTTCTTCAGACGGCTTATTATACAGCAAGTACAGTACGTGTTAGGCAACGGCGTTACCTTGCAGGACAAGAACAACAAGGAAAAGCTGGGGAAAGACTTTGATTATAAGTTGCAGACTGCTGCTAAGAAGGCAATGGCTGCGGGGCGCGCCTTCGGATTCTGGAACTATGATCATCTTGAAGTCTTCGGGTATGCAGACACGCCGTCTTCTCCGGGATTTTGCCCTCTCTACGACGAGGACACAGGAGAGTTGCGGGCTGGTATTCGGTACTGGTTCCGTAACGAAGGAAAAAATAAGATATTCAGAGCAACCCTGTATGAAGAAGAGGGATACACAGAATATATCAAGACGGGCAGCGAAAATGCGAAGGTCTTACAGCCTAGAAGGGGCTACAAGACAATCACGAAATCTACAGAAGTGCAAGGTATAGATGACGTATGTGAAGAGAATTACAGCAGCCTGCCAATCATCTGCTTATATGCGAATGATACGCATGAGAGCGAGCTTGTTGGAATTCGGGAAAGTATCGATTGTTACGATTTCATCAAATCAGGGTTAGCGAATGAGATTGATGATACGTCAGGGTTTTACTGGATCCTCAAAAACGAGGGCGGCATGAAGGACATTGATCTGGCTAAGTTCATCCAGCGCATGAAGTCTGTTCATGCTGCTGCTGTCGATGGAGAAGAGGCGAACATCGAAGCACATACCCTTGATGTGCCTTACGATGCCAGAAAGACCATGCTTGAGCTACTCAGAAAGGATATCTATGAAGACTTTCAAGCTCTTGATGTGAATACTTTGTCAGCTGCACAGAAGACAGCACAGGAGATTCAGGCGGCCTATCAGTCCCAGGACAATAAGTGCGCAGATTTCGAATACAATGTTATCAATTTCGTTCAAAAAATTCTGGAACTGGCAGGAATCGACGATGAGCCTACGTTCGTCTGGAACAAGGTGACGAATCAGAACGAAACACTGGACATGATTCTGAAGGCCGCGGCTTATCTGTCCGATGAATGCATCATCAAACATCTTCCTTTCTTGACTCCTGAGGAAGCCGACGAAGAGATTGAAAAGAGGGAGAAAGAACAGCTGAAAAGCTTCAATCTCGGTGGAGATAATCAGAACGGAGAAGGAGAAGAGGGAGACGACGGAACCGGCGAAGGCGATAAACCGAATGGGCAGAGCGGCGATGGGGATGATGAATAATGTCATATATTGAGGACTGGACAGAGGAAGAACTGAAAGCCCTTGAGAGAAAGCTTGACAAGCAATACAGAGAGGCATGGAAGGACCTGAATGCGAAGGCCAGAGCCTACTTCCTTCGTTATGCGAAGCGGTGGGAGAAGGAATACAAGGCATATCAGGACGGCAAATACACAAAAGATGAATTCCGATTGTGGGAGCAGTCCCAGTTGGCGAGAGGTCAGCACTGGGATGATCTCCGCGACAAGATGGCGGAACGGATCACGAACACGAACGTTATTGCCGCCAGCTACATAGAAGACGCAATCATTAACATTTATTGCGAAAACTACAACTATGCAGCGTATACGGTCGAGGGATATGCGCAGAACTATATCTCAAACATCCAGATGGGGGCCGACTTTGATTTAATGAATGAGGCTGTCTTGCGCCGTTTGCTTCTTAAAAATCCGCGTCTTTTGCCGCTTCCTTCTGTTGATATTCCAAAAGATCAGCAATGGAACAAGAAAAAGTTACAGTCATGTCTGATGCAAAGCATTCTGCAAGGAGAAGGCATCGGAGATATGGCCGACAGGTTCCAGCAGGTTGCAGTTATGAACCGGGCTTCTGCTATTCGGAGTGCCCGGACAGCAACGACAGGGGCGCAGAACGGCGGCACGTATGAGGCTTATACAGCCGCCGAGAAGATGGGTATACAGATTCAGGACGAGTGGATCGCTACACACGATTACCGCACCCGTGACAGTCACAGGGCATTGGACGGTACAAGGGTTAAGCACGGGGAACGGTTCGCAAACGGTCTGCGCTTTCCGGGAGACATGCTATTCGGTACAGCAAGGGAGCTGTATAACTGCCGATGCACCACACGGGCTATCATATCCGGCGTTAATGATACTGATCCGGTCGACCTGAGCCACTGGGGTGGCGGTGCAAAGGAATATGCAGCATGGAAGAGAGGAAAGAGGCGGTAAGATGTCGGAATTCGAGATGGTAGATAATGTAGATGCGGTCAAGGCCTTGTTTGAAGAGAAATGCAACAAGGCTCTAGAAGAGATTGGACTGGCTGCGGAAGGATACGCAAAAAAGAATGTGCAAAAAAAGATAATCAAGGGAGCAACAACACCACGAACGGGGCGACTGATCGAAAATATCACGCATATTGTTGACGGAAAAGACTGCTATATCGGAACAAACGTTGAGTATGCGATTTATTTTGAGATGGGAAGCGGAACGCAATCCCCATACGGCAGAAGAAAGACACCGTGGAAATATCAGGACAGTGCCGGCAATTGGCACATGACACACGGTATGCGGCCTAGACCGTTTTTGAAACCGGCCGTGACGGAATATTCAAGTAAATACGCAAACATCATAAAAGACATGATGGAAGGATAAGGGATTCGGTATTTTACCGAGTCCCTTTTTTTGCAGTTGCGGTAGATAAATACACAGTACACTGTGCTTATAGACTGCGAAGAATAGCGGTCGTTTTGCCCGTTAGCAAAGCGAAGCTACCAGAGAAGTGGAGGGAATAAAAAAATGGCACTTAAAAGAAGTGATATTCGAAAAATCGTCAAAGATGCTGACATGACGGATGAGGAAAAGCTGACGGCTGTAATGGACTTGTTGCACAGCGAGGTGGACGATCTCAAAGAAGAACAGGACGACTTAAAAGAACAGCTGAAGAAGGCGCAGGATGATCTGAAGGATGCTCAGAAAAATGGCGGCGGTGATGATTCCGAATGGAAAAAAAAATACGAAAGCGAGCGCGACGCTTTCAAGGATTTCAAGGACGCTCAGGCTGCAAAGGAAAGCAAAGCTGCAAAAGAAAAAGCGTACAGAAAGATGCTTGAGGAATCAAAAGTGAGTGCAAAAGCGATTGACAACGTGCTTAAAGTTACGAATTTTGACGAAATTGATCTTGACGATAAAGGACAGATCAAGGATGCAGCTGATGTCAAAAAGAAGATTGAATCAGATTGGTCAGGATTTATTGAATCTACACAGACAACAGGCGCAAATGTCAAAAATCCTCCGACGAACGACGGAGGAACAGGAACATATACAAGCAGAGCTGAAGCGAGAAAGGACGTTAAATCAACAGCAGAAATGATTAAACGTATCAGAGAGAATCAGCAGCTCTATACTTCTAAAGAATCCGGAGAATAAAAATGGCAGTTGAAAAAAATTTGATTGTAACAGCTGACTTGACTGACGCACAGGTTAGAGAGATTGCGTTTACTGAAATGTTTACCGAAAACCTGAGAAAACTTATTGAAGCGCTTGGCGTTACAAGAAAGATCGCAAAGCAGTCAGGCAGCGTTTTGAAAACATACAAAGCGACAGGAACTCTTGAAAATGGAACTGTTGCAGAAGGTGAAGTTATTCCGCTTTCTAAATATAAAATGAAAGTGGTAAATTACGGCGAAATCACGTTGAAAAAGTGGAGAAAAGCAACAACAGCTGAATCTATCATCGCTTCTGGCTTTGAACAGGCTGTCACACTGACTACAGACAGAATGATGAAGGATATCCAGAACAACATTAGAAAGGATTTCTTTACATTCCTTGGCACCGGAACCGGAACAGCCGCAGGTGTAGGCCTTCAGTCAACGCTTGCACAGACATGGGGACAGCTTCAGACATTGTTTGAGGACAACGCTATCGAAGCTGTTTACTTCATTAATCCGCTGGACATTGCTGATTATTTGGCTACAGCTCAGATCACAACACAGACCGCATTCGGTATGAGTTACATTGAAAATTTCCTCGGAATGGGAACTGTATTCATGAACAGCTCTGTTCCAAAAGGCAAGATCTACGCGACAGCGAAAGACAACATTGTCCTTTACTATGTCCCTGTGAATGGCGCTGATCTCGGCGAAGCGTTCAACTTCACAAGCGACGAAACAGGACTGATCGGCATCCACGAAGATTCTGAGTATAAAAATCTTACTTGCGAAGATGTCATCGTCAGCGGCCTGACACTGTTCGCAGAAATGTTAAACGGTATCGTTATTGGTACAATCACAGCGGTATCTGCTTAAATAAAAAGGAGGGTTAGTGATGATTTCTGAAGTGATGGGACATATCCGGAATTACTTCCAGACAGGTGAGTATATTGACGGTACTTATACGATTCAGGACGGCACCATCGACCTTCCTTTTCTGCTTGACGGACAGTATTTCTTAATAGAAGGCTCTGTGCTGAATGACGGTGTGTATCAGTATCCGCCGTTTGAACTGGATGACGAGACATTCACGGGGACTATCGTTCCGTTAAAGCCTCCGAAAGCTTTCCTTGACCTCTGCGAGGATATTAGAGAATGGGTGGAAAAGTACGGCGGCAGCAATGTCGGACCATATTCAAGCGAGTCATTTGGAGGATACACATACACCCGTGCAACGAATCAGAACGGTTCTCCGCAGACATGGAAAGATGTGTTTGCGAGCCGCTTAAACGAATGGAGGAAAGTCTAATGAGTTTGATTGAAAACATGATGGCTCCTTTTTGCTTCGTCGAAAAGAAACGTACACCAGACGGCGCAGGCGGCTTCCTTTCTGAGTGGACAGACGGCGCAGAATTCAATGCAGCTCTTACTCTTAACACCACAATGGAAGCCCGCAAGGCCGAACACGACGGCATGACGAGCGTATACACAGTGACTACAAGCAGAAACGTTCATCTGGATTATCACGATGTGATCCGTCGTCTCTCAGACGGCAAAACGTTCCGGATCACGTCTGATTCTTCAGACAAGATGTCCCCGGCTGTATCTACATTGGACATCGCACAGTCAACTGCAGAGAGATGGGAGCTGACACAATGACAACTGGCGAAGCATTATATAAGTTTTTTAATTCTTTTGGAATAACGGCATATCCTACGACATCTGTCCCGGATGATGTCGTTTTTCCGTATATGACATATGACTATTATGACGGATTCTTCGGAGATGCAGAGCAATCTATAACTGCGTCTCTGTGGTTCTATACGACTTCTGAGCTGATTCCGAACAAGAAAGCGGATGAGATTGCAGCGGCTATCGGACGAGGCGGAAAAGTAGTTGCCTGCGATGGCGGAGCGGTATGGCTCAAGCGTGGGGAACCGTGGTGTAATGCCCTGCTGGATGACGGAGATACATCAATTAAGCGTCGTTTACTTAATATCACAGTTGAATTTTTGAAGGGGTGATAGATTATGAAATTCACAAAAATTCCTGAAAATACATTTAAAGAATTGCAGATGAATACAGGTGTATTATGCGATACGTTCACACCTGCAAGCGGAACCATCGGAAATATCATCGGAGCTACTACAGGAGGTGTCAGCTTCGCGGATGCCCTTACATTTACGGATTTCGGCGAAGATATCGACAATTGCCCGAAAAATACGATGGAACTGAAGCGTCTGGACAGTCATGAAGTCACGCTATCCGGCACGTACGTTACGGCAACAGCTGCAAGTATAAAAAAGCTCATGGCTGTTGCGGACATCGACAGCGTAGACGAGACGAAGATTACGCCGAGAAACGACGTGAAGCTGTCGGACTATGGAGACATTTGGTGGATCGGCGATTATTCTGACAAAAACGACGATACAAACGGCGGATTTATGGCTATTCATCTTATCAATGCACTCTCTACAGGCGGCTTTCAGCTGACTACAAGCGACAAGTCAAAAGGACAGATGGCATTCACATACACAGGCCACTACAGCATCGACGAACCGGACAAAGTGCCTTACGAAGTATATGTATCTGCCGGTAAATAAGGGAGGAAAAAAGATATGAAAAAGCTTTCAGAAATCACAATGGAGCAGGGACTTGATATCGTTGCGGATATCATTGCACCGATCATGAATATTGCCGAAGACGAGACAGCAATGGACTTTTTCACAAAGGAAAAGCCCCAGGAAGGCGAAAATGCGATCCAGATGGCCTTGCGCCGGATCAAGTCAAGTCTCCCAGCCCTTATTAAAAAGCATAAGGAAGACTTGATCGTCATCATGGCAGCTCTTAACACGCAGACTGTAGACGAATACAAGCAGTCAAAAGGCTTCATGGGACTTGTAAAAGATGTAGTGTCACTTGCGAACGATGAGGATTTACAGGGGCTTTTTACATCAGCAGAGTCAGAGAATATCAGCGTACCGTCTGGCTCTGCGCCGGAGAATACAGAGGCCGAAGCGTAAAAGGATTTATCGGGTACACTGTAGCCCGTATTCAGAAGGAAATTGAAACGAAGGCATATAGAATCTATGTAACGGACAGCCTCCTGTGTGGCTTAAATGCCTTCAGGAAAGAGCCGATCACACAAAGATATGCTGACATCCTAGGAGGAAAGAAAAAAGAAGAAGACACGCGTTCCGGTGATGAGATTGTCGCTGATCTGATGAGAAGGGCGGGGTTGAAATTTGAATCTTCTTGAATTGTATGCAAAGCTGAGCCTTGACACGGGAGAATACGACAAAGGCTTAGACGATTCAAAGAGAAAGGCTAAATCTTTCGGCAGTGCTATTGTATCAACGCTTAGCAAAGATGCCACAACGGCTACTAAAACAGTAGCCGCCGCAAACGGTGCCGTATCTGACGGAATTGCTGCTATAACAAAGAAATCGCTTGACGCCTCTGCAAGTTATGAACAACTTGCAGGGGGTGTGGAGACGCTTTTCAATGAAGGTGGTGCGAGCCTTGAGGAATATGCGAAGAGTATAGACAGCACCGTTGACAAGGGGCTGGAAGATTTAAAGAGCAAAGCAAAATCGGCTGGTAGTTTCATCGCGTCCACTCTCGGGAAAGCGGCTGTCACGACTGCTAAGACGGTAGCGGCAGCATATGGAACGATTCAAGCCGGTATTGCTGTTATTACAAAAAAGTCACTCGATGCATATTCAAGCTATGAACAGCTTACTGGCGGCGTGCAGACACTTTTCGGTGCCGGAGGTGCATCCTTGGAGGAATATGCGAAGAGTATAGACAGCACCGTTGATGATGCCAAAGATAAATATAAAAGTCTTATGTCTGCACAAAATGCAGTGATGAAAGCGGCTGCAGGAGCTTTCAAGACAGCAGGAATGTCGGCGAATACCTACATGGAAACCGTCACAAGTTTTTCTGCATCACTGATTCAGGGCCTTAGTGGAGATACCGAAGCAGCAGCAAAAGAAGCCGACAGAGCCATCACGGACATGAGCGACAACGCCAACAAGATGGGTACCAATATTCAGGATATACAGAATGCATATCAGGGCTTTGCGAAGCAAAACTATACCATGCTCGATAACCTTAACGAAATGGGGGCGCTCGCCGCATAGACGAAGGGCGATGCGCGAACCTCCTCTGATTGACTTGAACCTCCCGTAGCGGGGACAACAGGGCGCAAGGGTAATTCCAGCGTGAACGACTGAGCGAGGAGGCTCCCGACGGGGAGAAGCGACAGTCTGAACTGTACTTATAACGCTATGTAATTGAAGGTACAGATTAACAGAATGCAAATTGGGCTATGGTGGCACCCAAGCAGAAATGGTCAGACTTATTAATGATTCTGGCATCCTGAATCATACAATCGAAGATTTAGACGGTATCACATTTGATCAGATTGTCGATGCTATTCACAAAGTCCAGACCAACATGGGCATTACCGGAACGACAGCGAAAGAGGCAGCAACCACCATTGAGGGCTCTGTTAATTCTGCAAAAGCATCATGGGAAAATCTTGTGACCGGAATCGCCGACCAGAATCAAGACCTTTCAGAGCTGACATCTCAGTTCATCGAGAGTGTCGAAGTGGCAGCAAGCAATGTATTACCGAGAATTCTTCAGATTTTCAAAGGAATCGGAGAGGCGGCACAGGACATTGGCCCCGTCATTGCAGAAAAACTTCCTGGCGTTGTGACAGAAGTTGTCCCGGCGTTCTTCAGTGCTGGTCAGTCGATGATGAAGGCTATCGGCTCATCTATTGTCGAAAATGCGCCTGATGTCATCGAATTCGGTATTGAAACACTGTCAAACCTGTGGGAGTCTGGTGGAAAGGACTTCATCGAAACAGGAAAAGACACAGCTGTTGAACTTCTGAAAAAACTCAGTGAAGGCCTTGTCGATGGCATCCCGACACTCTTAGAGAATGTCTTGCCGATGCTGGAACAGTTCACGGAGTACATTCGAGAGAACTCCGGAACAGTCATAGATGCCGGGCTTGACCTGATTAAGAACCTTGCACAGGGCTTAATTAACAGCCTTCCGCTTCTCATCGAGTATATCCCGCAGATTGTTATCAACATTGCGGAGATCATCAATGAGAATGCACCAAAAATCTTGATGGCCGGCGTTGATCTGATCGTAATGCTTGTGAACGGCATTATTCAGGCTATTCCGACATTGGTCGAGAATATACCGAAAATCATAGAGGCTATCATTTCGGTATGGACAGCGTTCAACTGGCTGAATCTAGGTAAGAATGTCTTAGACGGTGTTATCAACGGCATCAAGTCACTTCCTTCAAAGGCGAAAGGAATCATTAAGAATGCTGTATCTGACATCAAATCAGCTTTCACAGGCGGCGGCATCGAAAGCGTTGTAAGCAGAATCTTTTCGAAGGTTAAGGATTTCATTACGAACCCGATCAAGAACGCTATATCGACTGTTAAGAGCACTGTTGAGACTGTCACGACTCCTTTTACGACAACATTCGAGAAAGCTTTTAGTATCGTCAAGGGAGCAATCGACAAGATCAAGGGTGTGTTTAATTTCTCGTGGAGCTTACCACATCTGAAGTTGCCTCACCTGTCGATTACCGGAAAGTTTGGCCTGACTCCACCGAGTGTGCCACATTTCAGCATCGAATGGTACAAAAAAGCTATGGATAACGCGATGGTCCTTAGCGATGCAACCATTTTTGGAGCATCAGGAGGTCACCTGTTAGGCGGTGGAGAGGCAGGAAACGAGGTTGTAGCAGGAGAAGACCACTTGATGAACATGATTCGTGAAGCTTCCGCAGAGGCTTCCAGTGACGTTCTTTCAGCCATCCTGTCGGAGCTGATCAAGCTCAATAATGGTCTCTATGACAAGATCGTGAACGCTCTCAGGTCGATGAACATTAAATTTGACGAGAGAGAGCTTGCAAGACTGGTGAAAAAATATGCTTGATAAATTTTATTATCAAAACAATAATGGCAAAAAGGTCGTCTTCGGTGAAGGCGGCCTGTATGCTAACTATAACGACCTTAGAGATTACGAATGGTCGTATTCGGACGATAACAATATCATAGGCGGATTCCATAAGGAACCTGTTAAAAAGAGCCTTCCAGTTGTTATCCTCAAAAATTCCCTTGCTGAAAGAATAGCTGTTCGGGATGACCTTTTTGAAGTTTTCGAAAGCGACATTCTAGCAGGCAAAAAAGGGCGCATATATATTGGGAATTGGTATCTGAAATGTTGGATCACGGCAATCGAGAACAGCAGCTATCTGGCGCACAGAGATTTCACGAAAGCAGATCTGACGGTGGTTACTGATGAACCATTCTGGATAAGAGAAGAACTGTTTTCATATGGCGCTGTGAACACATCGGCAAGCGGCGGCGTTGATTTCCCGTTCGACCTTCCGTTCGACTTGCAGTCATCGAATATCGGTCAGAATACAGTTTCAAACGCGCAGATTTTTCCTGCTGCGTTCAAAATCACTGCGTATGGTCCTTGCTCGAATCCGGTATCTGTCAAGATTGGAGGGCATACCTATCAAGTCAGCGTCGGGCTTAACTCCGGAGAGAACCTTGTGATTGATTCTCTTAATAAGACGATAACTAAGGTTCTGCAAGACCGTTCAGAAACATCTGCAATGAGATACAGATATAAAAAAGAAAGCGTTTTTGAAGAGATCCAGCCGGGACAGAACGAGTTGACATGGTCGGGAGATTTTGGTTTTGACATCTTAATGTATCACAAGCGGAGCGAGCCGGATTGGAAGTCTCTAAATAGTGATTTTGGAAGTGCTGAAACACCGACGCCATCACCGGGCGGTGGAGAATCTGAGGATATGAGCATTTATCTGCTTGATTCGAGCGGTGATCCGATTCTTGATTCAGAAGGCAACCGGATTGAATTGTAAGGGAGGAAGATCATGGAATTTTATTTGACGGATACGGATAGATATGACATGATGTATCTCCCTGACAAGTGCTTGTTTGATTTTGAAATTGGAAGTGATAATGATTTTGAAGTCGAAATGCCGGTATCACTGTATAACTCAGAAATTTACGAAAAAGGGCGATATATCTATTGTGCTGGTACAGAATACGGCGGACGTTTAGAGGGAATCAAGTCGGATACATCCGATGGAGTTGTAAAAATATACGGCGAAACGTTCCGGGGAATGCTCAAGGACAAGGTTGTTGAACCGCCGACCGGAGAAGCTTATTTATACGTCTCAGGCGATCTGACGAACTGCCTCAAGACTTTGCTTGGCGGACAGTATACAGACGTATTTAAAGTCTCTGATGCCCTCACAGGAGTTTCTGTGAGTAATTTAAAAATAAACAGATATGATTACATTCTTGATGCGATGGAATCCTTGCTTGAGTCTAAAGGCTATCGGCTGGATATCAGCGTGATCAACGAAGAGGCACAGTTTTTCGTCGAGCTGTCGGCGAAGGTAAACGATGTTGATGACGAGATATCTCAGGACTACGATTTCAATTTTAGTATTGAAAAAAAAATGCTGAAATATAACTACATGATCGCTCTTGGTGGCGGTCAGCTTGAGAATAGAACGGTCATATATTTACATCAAAAAGATGACGGAACGGTTGAACAGGTTTCTGGCATTCCAAACGGTGACGATATCAGGGTGTATAAATACGACTACAGCTCATCCGGCGCATCGGAAAACGACAGCGAGTTGTTAGACGGTGCGATAAAAAAGTTTGACGAGATCAATGAAGCAGACAGCCAAACGATGACTGTTCCGGAAAATTTGCGACTTGATTTAGAACTTGGCAGCGTTGTCTCTGGTCGTGACTACATCACAGGAATTACAATGCAGGAACCGGTTACGAAAAAAATTCTAAAGGTCAAAAACGGAATATCTACAGTATCATACGGAATAGGAGTTGATAAATAAATGGCAAAGATAGTTACAGGACACACCGGAAGCGCACACATTACAGCAGATGATTGGGCGTCTTTTAATGCCGGTCTTTTGAGCAGCTCTGACGTCGTTCTTGCTTTCAATATGGCGGAAGCAAAAGAAACTACGTCAGGCGTTGTGACGATTCCGAAGCTTGAAATTGTCATTCAAGGCGTGCATTGCCGGACAGACGGGACCGAGAAGGTGACAATCGAAACAGGTTCGCAAGGACTCTACAGAAACGATTTGATTGTCGGACGATACAGAAAAAATGCATCATCCGGCGTTGAATCTTTTGCAGTTGATATCGTTAAGGGCACGGCCTCCTCTTCCCCGACCGACCCGTCTGTGACACAGAATGATATCAGATCAGGTGGAACGCTTCGAGAGGTCCCACTTTACAGAATTGTCTTGTACGGCTCAACAATTCAGAAAATCGAGCCGGTGATATCGAATATTAAAAATCTGCGTAATCTCCAGAAGGATGTTAATGCTGCAAACGATGTTGCTAAGGCGGCAGATGCACGAGCGGAAACGAATTCTGAAGATATCGTAAAGTTAGACACAAGGGCTACAAACCTTGAAAAGAAGCTTGATTTCAAAGGAACTTTGAGAGCTTTAAGCGATAACGCAAAAGCGGCGCTGATGAGTTGGGTGAGTTCTTTTAATTCATCTTCCGGCAATCCGGATGTATTAGGTGCCGGAATCATGCTGCAGGACGCCTCCGGAAGTGAAAAGGCTTCTCTTAGAATCTACTCAAACGGGAAAATGCAGTTCCAGCACGGAAATAATAGCTATAATATTCCTGTCATACAGCGCGGATCACAGTCTATGACTGTAGAGAAAGCAAACACAGCAGTAAAAAAGGATATCACATTTCCGAACGCCTACAAGTCTATCCCAAATGTTTTTGTCACGATCCATGCAAGCGATCCGCTTAAATACGGCGTTTCCGTAGGAGGTGTAACTGCAAAAGGATTTACGTTGTACTTCAACGCGACAAGCGCAACGACGGCAACGATAGAGTGGTGTTCAATCGGTCGCCTTGACCAGTAAGGAGGGAAGCTATGTCAAAAATCAGTGCTTACGAAAAAATACAGGAGTTTAATGGTTCTGAGGTATTCATCGTCGATACATCCGACGGGACCCGTACGGTTACATATCAGCAGCTCGTAGACCTTATCAAGTCAACCGGCGGTAATGTTGTAGCACAGCAGAAGAGCGTGACCCCGGCAGCGAATGAGCAGGTTATAGAACCCGATTCGGGTTATAATGCCCTTTCGAAGGTAACTGTAAATGCTATTCCTGTATCCCGTGACGAAAATCTGAACGGTACAACTGTAACAATCGGATAGGAGGTCAAAAATGGCAGTAAATAAGGTTATATACGGCTCTGAGGTGCTGATTGACCTGACGGATGACACGGTTAATGCATCGTCCTTGAAGCAGGGATATACAGCACACGATTGTCACGGAAATCTGATCACCGGAACACATGTTGAGTCCGGTGGCAGTTCCGGTGCTGGACTTCCTGATACGATTGAAGCCGGCGATACACCGATTTGGATGCATTTACAGACATGCACCACAAGAAGCGATTCGAGTAGCGAGGCCTATAAATTAGGGTCAGGACGTTTCATCGCTCCGAAAGATGGCACATACAGATTTACGTTTGTGGGATGGACTAATGCAGCGTCAAGTGGCAATAACAATAAAGCTAGAGTATATCTCAGCACGGCTTCTAATAAATTATACAACACAGCTCTTGGCGGTGTGCAAGTTGTCAATTTGCCGTATAACGATGCTGAAAACAAATCTGTACATATGGATGTTACTATGAAAGCCGGAACAAAGATTTTTTTCTTTGGCCGTACCGCAGCATCTAATGTGTCATCATATGTTGCAGGTTCGACTGGAACGGTTCATGCATTTTTAGTCAGCATAGCGTGGGATAATGGCACAAACAACAGTTAGGAGGATGTGGAATGATACGTGGAAAAGTAACCGGACAGGTTCTTCAGCTTGCTAAAAATACGACCGTAAGCGACAGCAAAAACTATATATCAGCCAGATTTGTTTTTTCACTCGACTGGATTGGCCTGACGAAGACGGTACATTTCAAGAATGGCGAGAACCAGGCGGATGTAACCCTTGTGGATGACGGCATCACGCAGGACAGAGGAATTGACCTGAGCGCCGGAACATGGGACGTGTGGCTGCATGGGGCAGCTTATAACGAGTCTACAGGAGAGCTTGAAGAGAGAATCACGACTACCAGCGCAAAGCTTGTAGTCCTTCCGTATCAGACCACAACCGGGGAACCTTTCAGAGGCAATAATGCCAGTGCTGTTGAAATTGAAGTCGGTAAGGCAGTAGTTGCCGCAGCGCAGTCGAAAGCCAGCGCAGAAGCAGCCACGGAATCACGAACAGCTGCTGAAAAGGCAAAAACGGATGCAGAAACGGCAGCAAAAAAAGCGGCGGATGTAAGTGAGGTTGTCACTTCCGATAAAAAAGCTGTAGAAAATAATAGAATCCTGTCTGAAGCCGCAAGAAAAGAGGCGCAGGCGTGGGCGATCGGCGATGAAGAAATTTCTGAAACGGTCGATAACAATGCTAGATTCTATTCAGAAGCGGCAAAACAGGTTGCTACAAAAAACGGATTTTGCCACATAAGCATTGACGATTCAGGTCATTTGATTCTTGATCGCACGGAAAACATCAAAGACGAATTGAACTTCGAATTAACAGAAAGCGGGCGTTTGGAGGTTATATTTAATGATTAGAACAGATTTAGGCATCGCCACGGCCTATGCTGAGGCCGTGAGCAAAGGATACACGGGAACAAGAGACGAATTCGGCAAGATGTTCGTCGATTTCGGGAAAACGGCTGAGAAGGTCACAGAGGACAAAAAGGCAGTCGAACAGATGAAGTTATCTGTTGAAGAGACAAAGAATTTTGTTGATACAACAGCGGCTGAATTCGGACAGGACGTCGCAGATAAGACAGAAGAGGCTAAAGCGGCTATCACAGAGCATGTAAACACAGAAAAAGCATCAGCGACGGCGGCTATATCTGAAGCAAAAGACGACGCGACAGGTGCGATCACGGAAGTGCAGACATCTGCGACGGATGCTATTGCTACGGTAAAGGATTCGGCCGTTGCTGAAATCACAAAAAATGGGACGGATACGCTTGCAACGATTCCGGAAGATTATACGACGTTATCAAAAGACGTTGATTCACTAAAGAAAGATACTGCTGCGCAGCAGAAGCGGCAGAATGTGCTTGTTGGCAGCGAGACAGGCAACCCAGTAAGCTGTGATGATGCCTTTGCTGCACCGTTGTGCGGGTTAAATGTGTACGGCAAGAGTACGCAGGACGGCACGCCAACACCAGATGCTCCTGTTCCAATTGTGAGTGCAGGGGATGGTGGGAGCGTGGTTGTGAATGTGATGGGAGCAAATGCGCTAGAGGGCACTAAAATCGGCACCAAATTATCTATTAACAATGTAGTTTTAACCACCAATGAAAACGGTATATCTGTTGTCGGAAAAGATATTGAAGGTGGCCGTTTTTTCTTGCACAATGATACTAAAACAATGCTGCCACGCGGCATTTATTACCTAACCACTAAGGGGCTAACCGATTCTGTTACTATCAACTTCTATCAAATTGGCAATTTTACTTCTGATGTACAAAAAAAAGAGATAAAAATTGTCGACAGAAAAAACTATTCATGCCTTCTGACATTCGCAAAAGGTGCAACGGTAAATGCCACTGTTCAAGTTTCTTTAACACGAAACAAAACCACCGCCTACTCCCCATACCGAGAGCAGCTCCTCACCATGCCCACGCCTACCGGCTTACCTGGCATACCTGTTACCTCTGGCGGCAACTACACTGACCCACAGGGCCAGCAGTGGGTGTGCGATGAAATGGACTTGGAGAGAGGAGTGAAGGTACAGAGGGTGGATAAAGCAGCTTTCGACAGCACAAAAACGTTGGCTGAGCAGAATGCAATCCTCGCCGCCCCCATTGAAACACCGCTCACCCCTGCTGAAATCGCCGCTTACAAAGCGCTGACTACCTACGCGCCCGACACAGTAGTGCAGGCCAGCGATGGCGCTGGCATTAAGCTGGATTATCAGCGGGACGTAAATCTTGTCGTAAAAAATCTTGAGGACGCAATCGCGTCCATGACAACAACTTAACTTAAAGGAGATACACTATGGCTATTAAATCCAAAGCACGACATGACTTGACCCTGCGCAGCATCAAGCGCGAAATTGCCGCTGGCAGAGATGTCGCCTATTGGCTAGACAAGGCATACAGTCATCTGGACAGCGGATTGCTGACTGAAGATGACATCGCCGAGGTGGAAGCGCTGGCACAGGCGTACTATGATGCGCTGGATGCAGAGGACAGTAAAACGGACGAGCCTGCCAAGGATGCCGATACAGTCAGCTAAATGGGCTTTAGTTAACTAGATAATATCAAAAAATCAAAAAGAAAGAAGGTCTTTTTAATGAGAAAAAAATTAATTCTACTGATTTTATCGGCCATCCTTGTGATGGCAATGGCGCTGCCGGCACTCGCTTGTACGCCGCCGCTGCACCCTCCAAAAACGCCAGACATGCAGTCAGCTTATGACGCTGCCTACAAAGCTGGGAAGAAGGCTGCTGAGAATGTAGTGATTCCGGATTCATATTTCAAAAGCGAGACAGAGATGGAAAGCGAGACCGAGACCGAAACGGTAATTGAAACAGAGACGGAATCCGAACAGGTCAACGAATATTATTTCCGATGGAAAAAATATATTCCAGAATCTTTAAAAAACAGGTGGGCTAGTTTTCTCAGGAGGTGATCCAGTTTATCTCCCTTGCCGGGGTCAAGGCAAATACTCAAAAAAGAGGTATAGAAACATGACCGAAGCAATGATAACCGGAGTTGTCGCTATAATCGTGTGCATGATTAACAATGCATTTCAACAGTATCGTACAAAAGCACAGCATGACGAGACAACGACGATGATAAGTTATAAGATTGATGAGCTAACAAAGCGAGTTGATAAACATAACAGCATCATTGAACGCACATATGCATTAGAGAAGCAGATGGCCACAATGGACGAAAAAGTCCGTGTGGCCAACCATCGAATAGCGGATTTAGAGGAAAAGGAGCGTGTATAGAATGTTTAAAAATTGCGTATTAAAACCCGATGTAAATACAGTCAAGTGGTTCAAGGCGGCTGGCGTGAGAGCCGTCAAGACCATGGCGCAGACCGCTGTGGCACTGATCGGAACAAATGCATTCATCACAGCTGTTGACTGGAAGATGATCGTTTCCGGTGCTGTGATGGCCGGAGTGGTGAGCATCCTAACAAGCATTGCCGGAATTCCGGAAGTAGAAGCAGAATAGAGAGGAGATAGACTGATATGAGTAAAACGTTTAAGCAGAAGGAATGGGGAACGATTCACGGAATTTCTATGGCTGCATCCGGCTGTGGCCCGTGTAGTATCGCTGCGATCGTTGCCAATCTGGTCAAGGACATTACTCCAAAAAAGGTGGCGGAATGGCTGTACGCAAACGGCGATTTCTTTTCATCCGGAACAACACGTGCCGGTGTAACTGCCGCCTTTGAACACTACGGCTTCGATGTGGTCGGCTACTACAAGCCGGAACATTCCGGCGGAACAATCTGGAAAAATGCGATGGCGAAAATGCAGTCCTTAAAAGGCGACTGGTGGGCCGTATTTTTGACGGTCGGAAAGGTCAACGGGGCAAAGGATAACTTTTGGACATCCGGCGGGCACTTCTTAGCCATTACAGACTACAAGGACGGCAAATTGTATGTTCGCGATTCTGGTGCGAGAAACAACACCGGATATTTCAGCCCGGAAAAGCTCAGATATGACACCAATGTCATCTGGATTGTGCAGAAAAAGACGGCCAAGAAGACTTATGCAGGAGAGTTTCCGACACTCCCAAGCAAGGGCTATATTGGCGAAGGCGACACCGGATCAGAAGTTAAGAAGGTGCAACTGTTTTTCAAATGGTACGGCACATATAAGGACAGAGTAGATGGAAAATGCCTTGAAAAGACGGTATCAGCCATTAAGGCGTTCCAGATTGCAGAAAAAGAAGTGACAGATTTGAAATTCGGACCATCTTGTTTGAGAAAAGCTAAGACTGTCAGAAAGTAACAAGGAATATGAAAAAAGCAAAGGAAATGCTGCTTGAAGATGCATTATCTTCGGCCATTCAGTCAGAAAAGCACAATATCCAGTTAAAAAAGGCTCTTACTCTTTCAGCCGTTTTTAACATTATGTGTCTTGTATATTGTGCACTCAAAAAGCATGGATAGAGGCCTGATTAGATATTTTTGGGCCTGCGGAGATAGCCAGATCATCGAATTTGCGATGATCCGGGCACGGCTGAACAGAAGAGAGAAAGAGGCTGTCAGCCTTCTCCTGGACGAATGCTATACACAGGAAAAGGCTGCGGAGGTTATGGACATTTCAGTCCGAAATGTCCAAAAAATCTGGTACAGTGCTGCGGATAAGCTCCTGTCAATTCCGTGGGTCGTAGCCTATGCAAAAGAACTGAAAAATAAATAATGTGCGTAAATATAGCGTATCTGATTCGTTGGATACGCTATATTTTTTTGCTTAAATAGACAGTAGAAAGGGGGATATTGATGTATAAGCGATACAACCCCAATCCGATAGCGGCGAGAGTCGGAGACTGTACAGTCCGGGCAATCAGTAAGGCTACAGATCAGAGCTGGCAATATACTTATGTGCAGCTGTGCTTGTATGGCCTGTTAATGTCCGATATGCCATCCGCCAACAGCGTGTGGGGCGCATATCTGTTAGATATAGGCTTTTCAAGAAAGATGGTTCCAGACGTACATGGAAAGATATATACCGTCTCAGATTTCGCCACAGAGCATCAGAAAGGCATCTACATATTAGCATTGTCCGGGCATGTGGTGGCGCTGGTCGACGGCGATTGGTACGACACATGGGATTCCGGCTTAGAAATTCCGCTGTATTACTGGCATAAAAAGTCCAGCTAATAAATGTCAATAGATAAACAAAAAATATTTTTTGCCTAAAAAAGGGTAGACTTTCCCCTTGGTGAAAATATCGTTTTTTGAAAGATATTGATTCTTTGGGTTTACAGTATTTTATGCAGCCATGTCGCATTTGGCAGTATTGTATTGTTTGATATGCTCCTGAGGAGCAATGATTTTAAATGGTTTGCAGTCTCTGAGTATCGCAAATATAATGTTACATACTTTATGTGAAACAGCACCCATTGCTACGAGCTTTGGTTTTGAATCACACTTCTTGAGATAGTATTCACGAAGGACTGAATTTTTAGCTTCTCCATTACGGGAGATACTGATGCTTTGTATGGTTAATGTGTGAATCACACGTCTGGCTATGGCAGACCCACGCTTAGACATTTGAACCTTGGTACCTTCAAATTTTCCGGATTGTTTTACTGCCGGATCAAGACCGAAATAAGCGAAAAGTTGTTTTGGCTTTGAAAATGCTGAAAAGTCACCAATCTCACCCATGATGGATACAGCAGACAAGAAACCAGCACCTTTGAATGTTTCAATCAAATGAATCTGCTTGACAAAGTCAGTATCTTCATTAGCATCAACAAGCTCGTGGAGTGATTCAAGAATGCTGTTGATTTCTTCATCATATTTACGTATGAAGCTGATATAAAGGCGAATACGCTTGATGTTGCTGTCTATGATGTAACCAAACTGATTTGCATCAGTTGCCGCCTGAATTATGGCATTATACTTATTTTGAGCATATGTAAGCCCAAATCGAGCTGTGGATTTGATGATATCAATAATCTCTTGCTTGTCTGCTTTAAGAAAAGCTGATGGAGAGGTATAAGTCTCCAATAATGTAAGAGAAGTGTTGATAGTAACCTTGGAAAAGATGCCAAGATACTGTGGAAACGCCATGCGTAATTCACCCTGAAGCTTATTCACATAGGCACTGCGATTATCCATTAAATCGTAGTATTCACGGCATAGGTTACGGCAGTTTAGAGCAAGATCTGAAGGCATAAGTGAAACCTTTAAATCAGGTTTCAAACCAACCAAAGCAGCTTTTTTAGAATCAAAACGATCATTATGTACTTTTCGTATGTTGATATTTGTGCTATTCTTAGTGATGATAGGATTAATAACCGAGCAGTTAAAACCCTTATCACGAAGATAGCAGAAGAGTGGGTAATGATAAATTCCCGTGGATTCGAGGAAAATGCGACTTTCCAAAGAATACAACTCTTCTGCTTCTTTTATTTTAGAAACAGCGGTTGTAAGGGAATCAATACTGTTATGTAGGATTTTGTAAGGTTTTCCTACGAATTGTTGGTTTGGAAGTGCTATAGACATCCAGGAGAAATCAGCACCGACATCAATACCAACAGAGATGAATAGTTCATCAAGATTAAAAATAACTTTGTTTGACATGAGCAATAGCCCCTTTCTGATAGGAATCCATTTCCAATCTGGCAGGTACACAACCTAGCGTGTTATTCGGGTATGGCCTTCAGGCTCCCAACCAGCTAAAACATAAAACCCTGTCGAATGGACTAATTGACTTTATTGCAGGTATCAGTCACAGAAGTGACTTCCCAAGGAGGTGAACATTCTTTGTCCTATCCTAAGAGATAATACCTTATGTTTTATCTGGTGTCTATCAGGAACCGTCAGACATGATAATTATTATGGATAACATCTGATGAAGGAAGAATCCCTTCTTTTGTTATCTGATTTACAGAAACTTATTAACCAAGTAGTCTTGATTGACTACACCATTATTATACTAGGAGGAGATCACATGAATTACCCTTACGGAAATATGAACAACTATCAGCAGTATCCGCAGTTTGGTGTGGGCTATAACCCACCGGTCCCGGATCAGTTAAGCCAGCTCCGGATGCAGAATGCATTCAACCAGATGAACAATCCGGTTCAGCAGCAGCCGACCAATCCAGACGAGCGTATCTGGGTACAGGGAGAGGGAGCAGCACAGGCTTATCTTGTAGCCCCGAACGGATTCGTCCGGTTGTGGGACAGCACCGCTCCGGTGTTCTACGAAAAGAGAGCAGATCAGACTGGCAAGCCGTATATGGAAGTGTTCGAATACACTCGAAAAGGCGCACAGACCCCGAATCCGGAGCCTAAACGAACGGATTCAGAGAATGTTATAGAGAAACAGATCAAGTCATTAGAAGAGCGTGTAGGCGTTCTTGAAAAGAAAGGGGCGATGACGAATGATCCAGCAGATTCCGAATAATCCAATGCAGATGATTCAACAGTTCAATCAATTCAAAAATTCGTTCACAGGAGACCCGAAGCAGGCGGTTATGAACCTTTTGCAGAGTGGTCAGATGAATCAGCAGCAGCTTAACCAGTTGCAGGCGATGGCGAAGCAGTTCCAGTCTCTCATGGGAGGAATGGGACAGAAATAATCAAGAAAATCATGGCCAATGGTTTAAAAAATAAAGCAAAGGAGATTATAAAATGAGTTTAACAACGAGTGAAATGACTCCTGCGGATTTCGCAGCAGTAACAGGGAACAACAACGGCGGCGCATGGGGCGACGGCGGTGCGTGGTGGATTATTATCCTCTTTTTGTTCGTTTTTTGCGGATGGGGCGGCAACGGCTTCGGAGGCAACAGAAACGTCGGCGGTGCTGGCGCAGTAGACGGCTATATTCTGACATCCGACTTCGCAAACCTTGAGAGAAAGCTTGACGGCGTCAATAACGGTTTATGTGACGGCTTCTATGCACAGGCTCAGCTTGTGAACGGGGTACAGCAGAACTTAAGCAACGGCTTCATGTCTGCGGAAATTTCCAGAGCCAACCAGCAGGCCGGACTGATGCAGCAGCTTAATGCTATGCAGATGCAGCAGGCTAATTGCTGCTGTGAGACAAGAGAGGCTATCCAGGGTGTAAATTACAACCTTGCACAGCAGTCTTGTGAGACACGCCAGACCGTCAATACAGCCGCAAGAGATATCATTGACAATCAGAACGCAAACGCTAGAGCCATTCTCGATGCCATGACAGCACAGAGAATCGAAGCGAAGGATGCGAAAATTGCAGAGCAGAGCCAGCAGCTTTTTGCAGCACAGCTTGCAGCAAGTCAGGCGGCACAGAACGATACCCTTAAGGCGTACATGACGGGCCAGTTTGCTTATTACAATCCTCGCCCTGTTCCGGCATTCCCAGTGCCTGCACCTTACCAGTACGGAAACTGTGGGACAGGCTGCGGATGCTAACTGAATAACGACATAAGGCAGCTTGTCGCATGACGACATGGTCAGCACTCCTCCGCTGATACTGCTTAGGTGGCGGGGTGTTACCCTGCCACTTTTTATTTAAAAAGGAGCGTGAAAAAATGGCAGAATATACAAATTCTAATGCAGTTCTAGTCGCCGCTGGCCAGAACCTTCCTCTGACAGAAACAGCGGTCAAAGGCGGATGCGGCATTGTTCACAGAGAGGGTGCCGGAATCGTAACATTACGAGGCACGACAAACCAGTGCAAGGCCCGCTATAAGGTCAGCTTTGGCGGTAACATTGCTATTCCTACAGGAGGCACAGTTGAAGCCATCTCCGTGGCTCTGGCGATTGCCGGTGAGCCTCTTAACTCTGCAACTGCAACAGTAACGCCTGCTGCGGTAGAAAACTACTTCAATGTGTACGTTGCTGCTTACATCGACGTCCCTAGAGGATGCTGCGTAACGGTCGCATTGGAGAACGTATCCACAGAGGCTATTAATATCAGCAACGCAAACATGATTGTTGATCGGGTTGCGTAACGGAGGTGTGAAGAATGAATAAAAATACATTGTATGATTTGAAAGAAATGCTCTGCAAGGAGCTTGATGAGATTGCTAAGAAAGGCGAAATGAGTGCCGGAGACCTTGAGACGGTTCATAAACTGACTGATACCGTCAAGAACATCGAAAAAATCATGTATATTGATGATAACGGCTATTCCATGGACGGCGACTGGCGGGCATCCGGTACATACGGCCATGATGATATGCGTATGGATGACCGTGGCATGAGCTATGCGAACAGAGGCCGTCACTATGTCCGCGGCCATTATTCCAGAGGCGGAAGCCGTGAAATGAATAGGTGCCGTGATTATCTATCCGACCAGATCAGAGACATGATGGACCGTGACGACCTTTCTCAGACGGATAGAGCGTCGCTTAAAAGGGCGTTGGAAGAATTGCAGGGATAGGCGGTGAAGGACGTGGATTTGAACGAAATCAATGCTGAAATTGCGAAGCTTGAGGCAGGCGGCACGAACTATGCAGTCTGCGAAAAACTGGCGTGCCTCTATACTGTCCGTGATGGTCTTCAGAACGGAAGAGAACCTGAGCGGGTACGAAAAGTAGAGGAATACAGCTATAGTGCTTCAAATCCGCGCCAGATAGTCGCAGGCGAGCCTCAGAGCGAATTTGAACAGGCTGCTTACAGCGTGCCTGTAGATGTACTCATATCAGTCATGAATGAGCACATGGAAGCCATACGGGCTATCTATCCAAAAGAGTACAGTGCCATTGTAGAGCGGCTAAAAAGTGAAAAAAGGGCGGGAGATTAATTCCCGTCCTTTCGAGTTCTAATAATAGTCGTTGTAGTCTTCACATTTTTTCTCAGCTTCCATGTACCTTTTGTACAGCTCGTCCGCCATCGAATCGAATATATCTCCTTCTGGATCGTTCCCTTCTTCGACGCATTGTTCTCTCAGATCATCGAGCTCATATCGGAATGTATCCCATAATTCAGAAATTTTCATAATTTCTACCTATAATACATACATGATGCGATAATTGTCTACCTTTGGAAAATTATTCCAATTGTCCGAAGCTTCCTCTGCCGTGAATCCCTGTGATACGGACTCTTCGATGAAGTAATCCCTGTCAGATTCTTCATATATGACTGCACCTCTCTTCAGGTGATTTTCTGCTTCGCTACGTGTGCATCCATCCTGCATTAATATTTCGATATTAGTCATTTTGATTTCTCCTCTACATTTCTATATTCTGTAATGAAGTTTTTTTCATCACATTCAGAAAGTATGCCACTAGGTACATACTTCCATTCTTTTGTATATGGAAGTGTAGCTCCACCGAAGTAAGCTTCTGTCACAATGCCGCATCCAACGGCTTCCGGATTGTTTACTGCTGTTGTTCTAATTTCGTATTTCATAATTTCTTCCTCCTTGGTTTCTCTTCTTCAACTGTCTTTATTATACGCTATTGGACACCAACAGTCAATAACTATTATTTTTTTCTACAATAACTTTTCCGGCCTCTATCTTCAGAATGACCTCTCGGTCATCCGGTGTTATTCCCAGCGCCTCGATCATGGCCACCGGAACAGATAACCGGTATGTGTATGAGTTCTTGCCGGCGTTTCCGCCGGCCTTGTTGAACATGATGTTTCTCTTTATTTCTGCCATTTTACGCCTCCTTAATAACCGACTTCGGGATCCATACTTTCCAACCTTTGCCAGAACCGACAACGTCGCCCGTTCTCAGGACAACCTGAACAGCCTTTTCCGACTCTTTGATGATTTCCTCAAAAGACACTGTAACGTATCCGTCTATTGCTATTTCTTTACCATCTGCGTCTCTTGTGAATATATCAATAAAGCAGTTGTATCTTGTCGCTGTATCCTGCTGCTTGTCGATGAACCATTCCTTAACATTTGCTAATCCTTCTTTCATTTCTTTCTCCTCCTTAACTGTTTTTATTATACGCTATTGGACACCAATAGTCAAGGGGTAAATATAAAAAGTTTAAAAATATATACATCATGAGTATTTAGATGAATCCGTATACTCATGATGTATATCTGAAAGCGTCAAATTAAAAGCTCTATATCAAGCGCGTATGATGGTTTTTCTTTTCTTCCTAAAAATATATAATCTATCCTCTTCACAGCGTTTTTGAGAAGTATATTTTTCTCTTCCGCTGATAGGTCATCGTCCCTGAGGCCGTCAACCGCAGCACGTAATCTGACAACTTGATCACTGTAATTTATACGCTTCGGCCGGTTCTTCTTTAATGCGTCTATCTTTTGACTCAGATCATTCATTTCCGCCCTGATAGAGCTGTTACGCTCTAAAAAAACATCTTCCGAATAGATCCCCTTTTCAAGCAGGTCATATTGCTTCTTTTCTTGCTCTGCCATCGATTGTAGCTCATCTTCCATCCTCTGTATCTGCTTTGTGTAAATGCTGTCATCGTCAGAAGCACTGCTGTTTGTTCTCGCTTCTAATTCTATCGAGATTGACTCAAGCGAGTCGGCGACATTTTTTACTGCATCGTCAAGATATGCAGACTTCCCTCCACAACCTTTTGTCCGGCATTCTATACGGTCCTTTGTGTTTCGCTTGTAAGGGTGCCGTGTCATTGATCGGCCACATTCAGAACAGTATACCAGTCCGGCAAGAGGGTTTTTGATAGCATGATCTATGTGTGCACGAGGGTCGTTTCTGAGCATTTCCTGTACACCGTCATATACATATTCTTTTACAAGACCCTTGTGTCTCCCTTTTACCAATACAACGTCTTCGGGGTCGGACGTGCTTTTCTTTCTTACAAGATGCCCGTCTTCGTATGAAAATTCTGTTTTTGTATGTGCAAAACGGACGTAGCCTTTGTAATGAGGATTCTGAAGAACGAAGCTCACAGAAGAGCGTTCCCATTTTTTGCCCCTTGGTGGTTTGACGTTTATGCTGTTTAGGTAGAACGCAATTCTTCCCAGACTTTTGTGTTCAAAGAATTTCATGTCAAATATTTTCGTCACAACCCAACCGAACTCACCGACTTCCAGTGTCGGTCCAATTTCGTCCTTTACTTTGTCGTAACCATACGGCGGGATGCTGCCGATAAAATTCCCCTTCTGGGCGGACAGGATCCGTCCTCTCCAAAGAATTTCCTTCGTGTATTCAAGATAGTCATTCCCCCGCATTAATTCCTGTTCAAAAAATTTGCGCTGCATCTTGTTCGACAGGTCGTATTCCATTTGTAGGGTTATAATGCGCGTGTTCGAATACCTGAAAGCGTTTTCGACCTTGCCGCAGTCTTCCAGATCACCTCTTGTGAGTCGCTGCGGCTCTATTGTCAGTATGGCTTTGACGTTGTCGGATTCGATGATCCGCAGCAGCTCTATCATCTTCGGACGTTCAATGATAGTTTCGCCGGATACGACTTCGCGAAGAATGTGATCTTCGCGGATACGATAACCGAGCTTTTTAACAGCCAGTTCCTGAAGCATTGTTTCGTGTCTGGCAAGTACATCCTCGACGGATTCCAGCGGACTGTCTGCCCGGCTTTTTCTTAGATATATATAGTATTCATTCATTTTGGTTTTTCCTCATTTTTTTATTGTAATTTTTCGCATTCACAGTATAATGAAATTACGGAAGATATACATTCATTTTTTTCTTTTTGTGTTGTGCAATACCACATGCATACACTTACCAACACACATGCTCTCTAGCGTGTAAATACCCATTTCGTGTACAAGTATCAGATGCTCGATGCATGAAACCTCCTTTCGATAAAGGACCCGGCGCCAAACGGGTCCTTTATTTTTTATCAAGCTTGTTCGGAAGTACGACGGTATAACTTCCCTTTCCGTCAATAACTGCCTGCCGTCCCCGCTTGATCGCAAGATTCAGAAGGTCCATGTTCGGCTGCACATGTGCCGGATTGTTCAAGATGTCTTTCGATTCTGACACTTCATAACTTATCGCTATGCTTGCGGCGATGTTCAATCTATATTCCAGCGGTGTCTGCAAGTAGGCCGTCAGCATTTCTAGGATACAGATCGGGGACGATCCGTGGCAGCCTTGCAGGATGTATAGAAGTTTCCGTTTCTGATCCACAGTTAGATTAGATACAAGCGTCAGAAGCGCAAACCCGACATCCTTTTCATTCGCACCGGGTTCGATCCGATCAAATTCGTACGGATAGAGAATCTTCAAATAATACGGCATCGGCTGGACACCGAGAACCATGAACCATTCAAATCCTTTCTGCTGAGAAGGGCAAGACGTCCCGTTTTCCCAGTTCTGGACCGTCTTTTTACTTACTCCCAGAGCCTTGGCCATGTAGTCTTGACTCTTTCCTACAGATTCCCTTGATTCTCTCCACATCTTTGCGAACCTTTCCGAAATGTCATATTTTTTCATCATATAGAAACACTTCCTTAATTTTCCCTATTTCGGTGTAAAAATTTCCCCTCTTTTTAACGAAAAAATGATAATTACGCAATCTCTACTGGTTTGATAGAATATAAGCGTAACTAATATATAGAAACGTTAAAAATGATTGGGATGGTGCACATGAACAAGAAGAAGCAGATCAGGGAAATTGAACAAATGCTCCTTGATTTTGACTGTGACACCGTAACGGCTGTTCACAGTGTATTGTCGAGGCTCAGGAAGCCTCGGGATGAAACGTGTTGGTTCTTCAGGCTTGCCGGCAAAATTGGCAAGCGATTCAGAAAGCGGGATAGTATATGAGTAACGACGACCTAAAAATGTACATTAAGAAGCACATTGATGAAATAGAAGACAGCTCGCTGCTGCTTTTCATCTACAAGTTAATAATCAACTTGATATAGTTGTATCAACTCAATTCAGTTGATGTATCTAGTTGATCTATAAGCAACAAGGCCCCTCACGATATCGTGAGAGGCCTTTTGTCTAGCTGTAATACCTCAATGCTGTCTGTTACTCTTCGATTGTAATAGACTGAGTAGCCTTTGTGCCGTCGAAAGAAATCCAGTCAGATACTTCGATGTCTACGTCGCTTGTATCCTGCAATTCGAATGGCTCGCAAACGTCGATAGTTCCGCCCGGCTGAATATCCTTCATGTAATTTTCATATTCAGGAATTTCATAGTCTATATAAGCCAATTCGTTTTCTACACCGTTCTGGAAGCACTGAACCTGCGCTGAAGCCATAGCGCTTGTGTTTTCGTCACCGTTATTCGTGAATGTGTAATAATACAGAAGACATGGATTTCCATCCATATCCTTTCCAATCTCGTGCTTTGAGTATTTGATGACATATTTGTCTGTTTCGAAATTGATAGTGCCGTCATCGGCTGCTTCTGTCTCAGGAGCTTCTGTAGTAGCCTCCTCTGTTGTTGCAGGAGCTTCTGTTGCTGCCTCAGTTGCAGCTGGTGCCTGCGTTTCTTTTGGTGCATCTGATGAGCTGCCGCACGCCATAACAGACATAGACATAGCAGCAACCATCATTGCTACAGTGATTTTCTTTTTCATTCCCTCTACTTCCTTTCTTTTATATATCAGGAATAGCCCCGGATTGTTCCGGGGATTCCCAACTATCACTCTTCTGAGGTTGCCGCTTCAGCCAACCTCTTGACGAACTCGCCAAATCCTTTTAACTGTTCGTCCGTCATCTTCTCCATAGCCCGACAAAGTTCCAAAGATATTTTATATCTCATTGAGCCTTTATCCTTATAGAGACGACCAACAAGCTCCGCCAGTTCGTCCTCTGAACCTTTTATATAGGGTTCGCCTTCTCCTGTCCTGAGCCAATGCTCGTTCACGGAATACATTCTGCATATATCTCTTATTGTTCTATCCGCAAGTGAGCGCTTTCCGGTTTCTACAAGAGAAATGTAGTTTTTCGTAAGTCCTATGCTTTCGGCAAATTCCCCTTGAGATAAGTTTAACGACTTTCGAAGCGCTCTCACTTGGTCTTTCATCTTATCACCTCTCTTCTGATTCTATTATAAACCTTTAATCACACAATGTCAAACAAAAAAATAAAAATATTTGAAAAATGAATTGACAAAGTATGACTAATGGGCTATAATAATCATACAAGGTCAAACAAACCAACCACAGGAGGAAATAAAAATGACAGCAGCAGAAATCAAAGCAAGAAACATGATTAAAGAAAAGAGTACAGAGCAGTTGCTCGATCTTTGGATGATGATTAGCAATACAGTCAGTGTTGATGCCGCAATGGTTCGCGGATGGCTGATGGATGAGCTTGAGGCCAGAAACCCGGAAGGGTTCGACAGATGGCTTGACACTGACGAATGCAAGGATGAAGAGTTGGCACAGTACATTTTAAATAAATAGAGCGAAGGGAGGCGGCAAGCCTCCCGGAAAGGAAGGAAAGAATGAAACGAGAATATATGACAGACGAACAGGTTGAACAGGAAATTGAGAGGTTACTGGAATCGGATCATGTGAAGCTTTCAAAGCATGAGCAGCAGGTGAAGAATCGCCGCAGGCAGTACATGTATCAGCTCAGATGGCATGAGAAGCGAGGCCGAGAGCTTCTGGCATCAGGTATTACAGAAGAAGTATTAAACCGGATGGAGAAGGAATTGGAAGATGAATAATTTTACCGGCGTCGGTAAAGCCGTAGCGTCAAAGCAAGCGCCGGATTTAAAAATATAAGAAAGGGGGCCTTTGAATGGCTGAGACAAAAAATATGTCTAAAATGGAAAGACACAGAGCATATGACAGTATTCTTGAATACTGTGACAAAATCCAGAACCCGTTCGATCTCGGCAGAGTAGCCGGGACGGCTGGAACACTCGCAATGATGGCAGAAGCGGCAGAGATTCAGAAGAAAGAAAGAGGTGCATAAAGTTTAAGTTGGCAGTTGAATCACATCAGAACGAAATAATATTGAATCAGAATATTTGCAGTTACAGTACATGAAATACTGTTAATATTCATTTTGAATAATTAATGAAAGGTGGTGGCATGATGAGGATTAGCCGGGAAAAATATGAGCTTGCAATGGCCAGAGCTTGTAAGGAAAGAAAAGACCTTATTGCATCAGGAATTCCGGTTGGAACTTTGACGAGGATTTACAGTTGTGAATTGAAGCCGATTTCAGTTGGAAGAATTGCGCGGGCAATTGGTTGTGATGTAACAGACATCATTGAAGATTAGGAGGCAGAAGAAAGATGGGCATAATGGCTTTTAGATACTATAACCCAGATACGGACGAGCCGGTGAACGGCTGGTCTGGTGAAATGATCAGGGACGCACTGAGTCGAGGCGAAAGCCTTGTTGTTGACCAGAATGGCGATGTATGGACTTATAACGGCCATGGTTGTAATTATGTCGGAAAGGTAAGGTGTTTATAATGACAGATCAGAAGATTCCAACAATGTTGACGATACCGCAGATAGTAGAGCGGTTCCCGGCACTGAACTATAATTTTGTTCGCCGCTTGTGTGTTGAGAACAAAATATGCTATGTGAGAGGCGGAAAAGGCCGGTATTTGATTAACCTTGAAAAGTTCGTTGATTGGTTGAATGGTGATGAAAAAGGAGCTGTGAAAGATAAAAAAAAGCAAGTGGCACATGATGTGTTTATTGACATATACAAATTAAGGACTGAGCTTATGAAAAGAGGCATAACACAGAAACAGCTGGCTGAAATGTGCGGATTATCCCTTGCAACAATTAGCAACACAGTACGCGGATGTTCTTGCGGTGGAAAGGCGGTTATTAAAATTGCGCAGGCACTTGGGATGGAACTTGAAGATTTAAAATAGGAGGAATAAATATATGTTTTTTAAGAGTTTTGACGAAAAACTGGCAGATCTTGGATTCAAAAAAATCGAAGAAAACAGGCATGGTGTTGAATATGAAAGACATAACGATAATCATGGATATACCCAGTGTGTTTCTATTCTGCATAAATCTTCTGGAAAGCACATTTTACAGTCTTATGACAAGGATTTGTATGACAGCAAAGGCATCGGTAATACTTGTGTAGGCCTTACAGGGTATGAGATGGGATTATTCTACAGAAAAATGAAACAGATGGGATATGTCACAAAATAAGGAGGTAGAAATGAACGAAATTAAAATTTTTGAGAATCAGGAATTTGGCAAAGTGAGAGCTTTGGAGATTGATGGCAAGCCGTATTTTTGCGCAGCTGATGTAGCAAAAGCCCTTGGCTATTCGAATTGTAATGATGCAGTAATTCGTCATTGTAGGGCTATCGTGAAATGCGATACCCCTATTAGTGGAAAAATTCAGGAAGTAAATTACATTCCAGAGGGTGACGTTTACCGACTCATCGTAAGAAGTAAGCTCCCATCTGCAGAGAAGTTTGAAAAATGGGTTTTTGATGAAGTTCTCCCATCCATCCGTCAGACAGGTGGTTACCAGATGGGCATGCCGCAGGGTAAGGAGTTGTTAGCTCTGGCAGTTCTGGAAGCTCAGAAAACCATCGAGGCACAGAATAAGGATATCGAGAGAATGAAGCCAAAGGAAATATTTGCTGATGCGGTATCCGCCAGCCATACAACAATCCTGATCGGAGAACTTGCAAAGCTGCTGAGACAGAATGGCATTGATATCGGAGCAAAACGATTGTTCGCATGGATGAGAGACAACGGCTATCTTGTTAAGAGACAAGGCACGGACTACAACACACCGACACAGAAGAGTGTCGACCTTGGTGTCCTGACAACGAAAGAAACGACAGTCCTTCACTCTGATGGTTCGACTAAGATTGTAAAAACGGCCAAGGTAACCGGCAAAGGTCAGCAGTACTTCATCAACAAATTTTTGAAGGCTGCAAGCTAGAAAGGCGGTGAGTACATGAAAAGAAAAGGAAACGATGACGAATTGTATCTCGCAAACGTGTTGCATTTCGAAAACTGCACGGTCTATCTTTACAGGCCGATACTGACACCGGAAGAGAGGGAACGCCGGTACGACAATATCCGCCGGGTATTGCAGCAGATTGGCCCGTCACTTATCGCAGCAGAAGAAAGAAGAAAGAAAAAGGAGATGGAGAAAAATGAGCAAGCTTCAAATTCCCGAGTGGGAGAAAAGAGAAAAGACGATCTATGTCGAATGTGAAGAGGTGGACGACCGCCCGGAAATCAGCCCGATCAAAGTGACAGCCTGCGAGGTTGCGTGTGGCATGCATCTGTTGGCCTTTCTGGCATCGACTTGTATCTTCGTGAACACGAGTTTTAACATCTCAATGCTTTTATTCGCTTTATATTGTGCATTTGGGGCGTTCTGGTTCGGATCAGCCGCAAGCAGCTTTGGAGGTCTGGATGCAGAATAAGAGTGGAGGAAATAACATGCCCAAAAATAGAACCAAAGAAATAGGGCTCAGAATAAAAACCATACGTTTAAAACATCATATAACTCAAAAACAGCTAGCCAGTCATATTGGTGTATCACAAACAGCTATAGCATTATGGGAAAGCGGTCAACGAACTGTTCCATTAGAAACTATTGATCATATTGCTGAATACTTAAATATATCGGTAGGTTATTTATTACTGGGCGAACCAAACGAATCAATTAAGAGAGACGACGAGTAGGAGGAGACAAAATGATTATTAGAAATGAAAAGGCCAACTGGTCCGCCAACCAGTCAGCCACAAATGAAATACCATTTCATCGTGATTATATCACGGCGTTGCCGGTTTTGAAAGAGACTGTTGAAATCTATGTTGACGATTTCGAAAATCTTGTCAGATCAGACACAAAAATGATGATCCTGACAGAGCTTTTTGAGAACAAGGCAACTGTCACGCAAGATGTTCTTTTTACAATCCTCGGCCTCGGCGGGAAGAAAGGAAAGAGATGATCGTGGTTAAGCTTACGATATTAAAAGACCGTGATGAATGGCTGAAAGCCAGGACAAGGATAGGTGGCTCTGATGCTTCTGCAATCGTTGGAATGAATCCATATAAGAGCAACGTCGATCTATGGCTTGAGAAGACGGGTCAGACTATTGCAGAGGATATTTCTGATAAGCCCTATGTCAAGTACGGAACAGATGCAGAACCCCATCTGCGGGCTTTGTTTGCTCTTGATTATCCTGAGTACAGAGTAGGCTACAAAGAAAACAACATGTTCACCAACGATAAATATCCGTGGGCTCATGCGTCTCTGGATGGGTGGTTATCCGACCAGGACGGGCGCATGGGTGTCCTTGAAATCAAGACCACTGAAATCCTTCAGTCTATGCAAAGAGAAAAGTGGAATCACAGGATCCCGGATAATTATTACATACAGGTATTGCATTACCTAATGGTTACGGAATTTGATTTTGTAGTGCTTGTTGCACAATTAAAGTCAGAATTCAACGGTGAAATATATAAGCAGGTTAAACATTACAAAATTGAGTGTGAAGAAGTTCAGAATGATATTGAATACCTTCAAAAGAAAGAATCTGAATTTTGGGAATGTATCAAAAAAGGTGTAAAACCTGCATTGATTCTACCAGAAATATAGAAAGGATAGACATGAACACAAAGGAATTGTCAAGAAAACGTTTTGGAAGGCTGATAGTTATTGGAAAGGCTGAAGGAAGAAAAAATGGATGTGTTCTGTGGAATTGCAGATGCGATTGCGGAAATGAAGTGATTGTTCCATCAGGGAAACTTACTTCAGGAAGAAAGAAAAGCTGTGGTTGCTTGGCAAAAGAAATTGCATCAAATATTGCGAAAACAGGAAGTAACAGAAGAATACATGGCATGAAGCATACAAAATTATATTCCGTTTGGAATACTATGAAATTTAGATGCTTCAATAACAATGCACCAAATTTCAAAGATTATGGTGGCAGGGGCATCACAGTGTGTGATGAATGGAAGAACAGCTTTCAAGCATTTTATGATTGTGTTTCGAAACTTCCGCACTTTGGAGAAGAAGGCTATTCATTAGACAGAATCAATAATGATGGCAATTATGAACCTGACAATGTTCGTTGGGCAACACGAACAGAACAAAACAATAATAGAAGGCGGTATAAAAATCATAGCAAAGATGATTGCTACAATTTGAAAAAGGGAGAAAACAAATGGAATTGAAAATGAATGAATATCAGCTTCCGGGGAAGATCAGATTTAACTATGAGGAATTAAAAAAAGAGCTGACCGAAAAAACGAGCATGTATGAAACGCTGTTCTACACGGACGATCAGATCAAGGAAGCAAAGACAGACCGGGCGAACCTGAACAAGCTGAAGAAGACATTGAATGATGAAAGAATCCGCAAGGAAAAGGAATACATGAAGCCTTTCAATGAATTCAAATCACAGATTAATGAGATCATCGCCATCATTGATAAGCCTATTGCTGCTATTGATAAGCAGATCAAGGAATATGAGGACAATCAGAAGCGCGAGAAGCTGGATAAAATCAAAGCTCTTTGGACACAAATGGCTGTTCCCGAAGGACTGACAATTGATAAAGTTTACGAGGAAAGAATGCTTAACACGTCTTTCAGTATGAAGAAAGTTGAAACATGCTTTGAGCTTGCTATTTGCAAATTTAACAGAGACATGGCTACACTGGCGGCGTTGCCTGAATATGGTTTCGAAGCACAGCAGGTATACATTTCTACTTTTGACATCAATAAAGCGCTTGCTGAGGGTCAGAGAATGACACAGATTCAGAGACAAAAAGCTCAATATGAGGCAGAACAGGCAAGAAGGAAAGCAGAGGAAGAGGCAAAGAAAGCTGCAGAACAGGTTCCGCTTGGAGTGGTTACAGCTGAAGAGATTGCCCAGTCAAAGCAGGAATATATTGATGCTGCTTCAGCAAATGGTGTTCACGTGATGGAGGCTCCTGCAAAACAGTGGGTAGGATTCAAGGCACTTCTGTCAACAGAAGATGCGCTTGCACTGCGTGATTTCTTCAAGAGTAGGAATATTCTGTTTAAAGCAGTAGGGGAAAATTAGAAAGGAATAGGTGAATAACATGGCAGTAAATAACAGATTGGCAGCAAAGACAGCAAAAAACAGCAACGCAGTTGAGTATGAAGTAGGAGGCATGAAGGTCAGACTGACGCCGGAAATCGTGAGAAATTACCTTGTCAGCGGAAATAAAGAGGCCGTATCAATTCAGGAATTGGCTATGTTCATGAATCTCTGCAAGTACAGCCAGCTCAATCCGTGGGCAAAAGAGGCCTACTGTATCAAGTACGGTTCAGAACCGGCAACGATGGTTGTAGGCAAGGAAGCCTTCCAGAAGAGAGCCGAAGCCAATCCGAACTATGATGGATCTGAAGCAGGCATTGTCGTTCTTGATGAATCGGGAGAAATTGTTTACAGAAAGGGCACAATCAAACTTCCGGGTGATGAGATCGTTGGCGGCTATGCGGAAGTTTGGAGAAAGGACCGCACACACAGTACACGTATCGAGGTATCCTTTGATGAATATGCCGGCAGAAAGAAAGATGGTTCATTAAACGGTCAGTGGTTAAAGAGACCGGCCACAATGATCAGAAAGGTTGCTCTTGTGCAAGCTCTCAGAGAAACATTCCCGTCGGTCTTTGGCGGCATGTACGCAGCGGAAGAGCAGGGGACAGAGGAACCAGAAGCATTTGCTATGACACCACCAGTAGAGGAGGCAGCCGCTGTGCAAGCTCAGGCACAGGCAGAAGTTGAGAAGGTGGAACAGATTGAACAGAAGCACGAAATCAACGCAGCAGGGGCTGTTGTGGACGCCAAAGAGGCGTTATTTAGCTAGACTGTCATGATTGCTTCTGACGAAGTAGCAGGAGAATATGAAGAGATGGACAGTGTTCCAGAAGGCTCTACAACAGGCGAGAACGAATAGAAAGGAAGAAGAGATGAAAGGCTATAAAGGATTTAAAAAAGGGCTTATCTGTAAAGATAAGCAGTATGCAGAGAATACTGTATTTGAAGAAGAAAAAATGAAAGTGTGTGAAAGCGGGATGCATTTCTGCCCTAACCCGTTCAACGTACTTGACCATTACGGATTCATAGATGAGAACGGATCTATGAACGAATTTGCGGAGGTTGAAGCTCTTGCTGACACCGACACGGATGATGGAAAGAAGTATTGCACAACAAAATTGAAGGTAGGAGCGAAGCTGTCGTTTGCCGGATTTGTTAAGGCGTGCGTTGATTTCGTGATTGAAAAAACGGCTGTCGAAGTAGAAGACAATCGAGGGTTCCATCCAATAAAGGCAGTAACAGCCGCAGAACTTGACAAAATGGAACTGCCACCGGTTGAATGTGATATGATTTGCTCAGACGAAAAAGGTGCGCAGATCGTGTCATCCGGGGACTATGCGCAGATCGGGTCATCCGGGTACTCTGCGAAGATCGGGTCATCCGGGGACTATGCGAAGATCGGGTCATCCGGGGACTATGCGAAGATCGGGTCATCCGGGTACTCTGCGCAGATCGTGTCATCCGGGTACTCTGCGCAGATCGGGTCATCCGGGTACTCTGCGAAGATCGGGTCATCCGGGGACTAT